>Ga0209373_10000333_pt1 | contig 86679 bp, 63 predicted proteins | sample Higcelweek5metaG_FD_187173 | JGI IMG/M metagenome (GOLD analysis project Ga0209373, IMG submission 187173) | Freshwater pond sediment microbial communities from the University of Edinburgh, under environmental carbon perturbations - High... | ecosystem: Environmental > Aquatic > Freshwater >...
CGTGCGGACGATCGGGATCAAGCGGGCGGGACGCTGCTTCGGACGCGAACTGGATTCCATGAACGCTTGGTCGCAATCCAGCAATCCCAGGTTTCTTGAATCCTGGGATTGACTCACACTCTCTCAGAGCGACTCGAAGCCGCCATCGCGCGCTACCACGCCAACGCCATCACCACGGCGGAAGTCCTTCAGGAACTGATCGGACTGGCCAGGACATCTGTTCGGCGCGCAAGCGCGGCGAGGAGCTGGGCCTGAGATCGCCTTCTACGACGCCCTGGCCGAAAACGAAAGCGCCGTGCAGGTGCTGGGCGATGCGAGCCTGCGCAAGACCGTGGACTGGGCGCACCGCGCCAATGCCCGCGCCAAGTTGCGCGTGCTGGTGAAGCGCATCCTCAAGAAGTACGGCTACCCGCCCGACCTCCAGGACGCCGCCGTGCAAACGGTGCTGCAACAGGCGGAAACCCTCTCAAAGTCCTGGATGATGTAAGAAAGACATGATGAGATGAATTCCCCGAAATTCGATCATCAACAGCATTCATGCAAAAATGCCCAAGCCGTCCATGGCCGATTCCTCGTCGTCGCAGGATATCAGGGATAGGGTGGACAAAAGGATGGCGAGAGTGATGGAGGTCGCCTTCATTGCTGCCATTTCTGCACGTCAGAGCATGGGTTATTCAATCAGAAAAGCGTCCAGTTTGCGGGCTTGGGGAGAAGAGCAAAGGGATGGCCACAGGGGAGGGCGGAGTCGAGGTTGACGGGATCAAAACGATCACCAAGCTCATTGCGACTATCTAAGGTGTACAAGGAGTTACCGACTCGCTTATACGCAGATTCGATTGTTTCCGTATCCACTCCCAGACTTGAAGTGGAGCTTACCAATTTGACATGTTCTACGGTATAGAATCCACTGAGTTCAAATTGCCCAACTGTTTCAAATATCCGCCCCGTTATTGAGTCATTTGTTTGGTACCACTGCAATTTATTAATGTCATAGCACTGAATACTGCAATAATCTTCCACGCTCCACCACCAACAACCCACCACATCCTCCATCCTCAAATCGGGGGGAAGGTTCGATCCCGATTCCTCGTCGTCGCAGGATATCAGGGATAGGGTGGACAAAAGGATGGCGAGAGTGATGGAGGTCGTCTTCATTGCTGCCATTTCTGGAGTTGGACTTTGCGGAAAGAATCGAGGCCCAAGAGGAGGGTGAGTTCGGAATGGGCCGTGTTGGGAATGGTAATCTGTTGCCACCAACCGGAAAGGGGCCATGAGTTCGCCCCCACTCGAAGCATTCCCGAAAGCGGCCGTCCATCGAGGGGAGTGATCCCCACCACCGTCGAGCCCCAATTCCAATTTCCCTCTGCCGCAACCAGTAGCTGCGCCCGGTCTCCTTCCACGACCATCGGACTCGCTCCGGAAAGACTGCCCTGGACCAGAGGAGCTTCCGACGGATAGTCAAGATCCGTCCCATCGCGGCAGATCCATTCGGACAGAAGTCGTCCATCCTTCGAGAAGACGGGGATACCCGTCGAGTGGACCCACGCCCCGCTCGACAAGGCGGAATCCCACGACGGGTCGTCCAGGCGCGTCCAGGCGCTCCAGTCGCGGTAGTGGAATCCGACCGATGCGCCAGAGCTCCCAAAATCGCTCTGCCCGGATGGGATGGCAACCTCACTCCGATCCATCGTCCAGGTGAACAGACCGTGCCCATCGTGGTCAATGGAAGATGAAAGCGGCACAGGCCACCACGTTTCGAGCACGGGAGGTTTCCATGCGTCGGAACGCATCTGCACATGCAGGCGGTAGCCCGGCAGCGTCGTCTTCGAAAGATTCTTCACCACGATTCGAGGTTTGAACGCGTTCGTCTCGTTGGGAGACTCGTCGCGAACCAGAACCTCCACGCTGGGAGGGATCGAGGCCGAGTCAAGGGGTGACCACCGCTCGATAAGCCCCTCGCCCGAAACCAACGCCAGCCCGTCCAGCTGCAATCCCGGAGGTACTTGAACGGAAAGACGATGGCTCCCGGCTGGAATCCTGAGTTCGATCTCCTGCAACCCATTGCGCCATGGCGAGAGAGCGCCCCAGCGCAGGATCGGCTCCAAAAGGGCCGTATCCTGGACCACACCGTCCAAGCGCAGGATCACGGGACGCGGCGCATCGCTGATCCACCGTCCCGCCACACGAACCTGTCGCGGACCCGAGATGGCCATGTTCAAGATCCGGGTGGAATCCCGGGGTGCGACGGCGAGACGACTGGGGAGCTCGCAATGGGGCACCCGCTCCGCGACAGCATCGCCCGCGAGAGCCTCCGCTTCCGTCCAGACGACGGAATCGATCCCCAGCGCTTCCGACCGCCACAGCGCGATGGCGGACGAATCGAGCGCTTCGCCCCAGACACGCACCAGTCCCAGGCGGGCCGCATCTCCGCCGCCTCCTGCCGCCCAGGAACGAGAATCGCTCCAGTGCAAGCTGGAACTCCATGCCCTGGCTCCAACAGGGCGTCCATCCCGGTACAAGACAATTTCCGTCTTTCCCAGGACGAGGGCCAGATGCATCCAGCGAGGTGTCGCCGCGAAGATCGAATTCCATCGAACCGTGAATGCGCCCGACTGGAAGACGGCATCGCGCCCCTCGCGTCGCAGCGACCACTGCCCGACCCGTTCCAGGAGCGTCGCACTGGTGTCCCATGCTCCCAGCAGTTCCACCGTGGCTTCGGCGACGCCGACTTCGGCGACGGAATCGGTCACCACGCTTGTGGTGGGATCAAGGAACGCGAGCGCATCGTCGCGCCAAGAACTGAGCCCCTGGATGCTCGTCTTCAGAAGATGCCGTCCAAGATCATCCACGCCCCATCCGAAGCTCGCCGATCCCGAGGGCAGAAGCCAAAGCAGGCTTGTCTGTTCGGGAGAGATCAGCAAGGAACTCCAGGATGATTCCACTTTGTTGCCTCCGCGATCCTCGAGAGCAAGCACCACGCGGAGTACGCGCTCGCTCTGGGGATTCCACGCGGAATCGGCAAGCCGCAGCTCGCGCGCTTCGAGGGTATTCCACGTGCCGAGCGAAATTCCATCGCTTGTCTCGACGTGGAGCGAGATCGCTGCAAGCCCTCGATCGTCTGAACCTGTCGGTTGCACGAGCAGTCTCCACGCACCACGCTCGCGACGCAGCGAGACGGAAAGCGACGCGATGGGACGCGTTCGATCGAAGACGATCACGGGGCCGGGATTTTCGATGGTACGTCCTCCGACATCGGTAGCGACAATGCGCGTTGTGACCAGATCCGGAAGTTCTTCCCAATCGGAGGGCAATACGAAGTTCCAGAAGCCACCCGGTGCGTCGAACGTCGTGCCTGCCCACGCGACTGGCGATCCACCAGCAAGGGCCGCCATGCGCAGTTCGCCGCGATGATTCGTCTCGTAGGGGATCCGAAGGATCGTTTCCGAACGTCCCACCCACAGCGTGTCGGAACCCGGAATTCGAAACGTGAACTCTCCTTCCAGTTTTTCAAGACGGATGGAGCGAGCGAGACCGCCGGCACGCCGCCGGGCATGAAGCCATGACACGGCTCGATCCGGCATGCGAACCATCTGCGACGAACCGCCCTGGACAATCGTGGCGATCCCGGGAGGCGTGAGGTCTCCTGCATCGCCGATGGAGGGATCGTCGTCCCACCACAGATCGAGTTCTGAGGCGTCGATCCCACGGATCTCCAGCGTCCGTTCAAGGGAAGGGCCAGCAACCGGCAGGACGGAAATCGTCCACATGCGGCTATCGATCGAATCTCCAGGCAGGAGCGCGAAGCGCGAGAACGACGATGTCAGACCATGGAATTCGATCTCGGTCCACTCCTTGTCGGCCATGCACGCGGAACCGCCGCACATGTAATGCCGCGTCTGGGATTCCAGAGGAACGACCGTTCCGGTCGTCGCGTCCACCTTGTACAACTGGACGGATGTTGGATCTGTTTCGGCGCCTCCCGTCGTTTGGAACGAGCTTCGCGGAAGACGGAGAACGATCTCGGGACGATTTGTTCCCGAAAAGGTCTGGGAAGGAAGAACCTCGACCACGGGCCCGAATACGGAAATGCCGGAAGACGCCGGAAGACCCGCTTCCTGGGGAGACAGGATGCGAACGGAAACCGTCCGTTCCGATTCGGATTTGCTGGAGATGCTACCGGATGGAAAGACCACCTGCGCATCACCGAAAAGGCTGTGCATGACACCTCCTGTCGCAGGAAGCGTGGTTCCCTGGAGGAACGGGACCGCATCAAACCGAACCTCTGTACCACCGTGGACACGCAACAGGATTCGCCCCTTCTCCGGAAGAGTGGACGCATCGACGAGCCCCAGGAAACACGTTCCTTTGAGAACGGAATCCGGGGAACAGAGCGATGACACGGAATCCCCCAAGGGGCGCCATCCTCCACCGGGAGCCGCCCACCCCAGCTGGTAGATCGATCCGGACGGCACAGCGCCCCGGACCGCGATCCACTCCGGAATGCGCTTCTGAAGCGAAGTTCGCTTCATCTCGACGCCCTGCGGAAACCGAGTGAGATCCGCCTGGCGAGACTCCGCCTCGAAGAAGGCCGATGCGTCGGAGCCATCGCGCCAGGATATGGACGGCCTTTTCAAGGTGATGCCCGAAAGGGACGACGTATTGGGAGAAAGGATTCCGCTCGTGAATTCCCGATACAGAGACATTTCCTGACTCCCTGTTCCACGAGGAAGCGTCGAAGCACGATAGAGTCCCGCCAGAGGAGCGATCGCGCGTAGAACTCCCGGGGTCCAGCGAAATAGACTCTGCAGGCGGTCGCGTCCGCCCATTCTTGGGTCGAGAGAAAGACTCCATGTTTCGCTGCTTTGGCCGATGAACCGAACCTTGCCTGAGGAGTCCGGTCCTTCGACTTGAAAACCGTTTGCGACGGGAACAGCGTGGACATCGTGGATGCCCGAGGGAAGTTCTTCCATGTAATCCCGGAAGTGAATGGAATCGACAAAAGCGGAACGTCCAATGCCATCGCTTCGCAAGGTTCCCGTCAAATCCAAAGTGGCCTCGGAAGAATCCATCAAGCCTGCGACACCATCCGGATTCGCAGGAACCCCGTCGGAGCGCAACGAGAAGAAGTGTTGCTGCGCGGAGCTCGTGTATGCCGTTCCGGCAAGTACCGAATCGAGACCGTCGTCCATGCCGAAGCGCACACCCGATGCGGCTGCGAAGATCCGTCGGCAGGAGGTAGGATCGATACCGGGATTGCAGCCACCTTCAATGCGACGCTTTTCCTGTTGCCAGGAAGTACTGTCCAATGGCCAGTCGATGGTCGCGAGATCACCCGATGTCGAGGTGAATCCCGTCAGGTCGGAACGAACCCCCACGGTGATCTGCACAGGATTTTGCAACAGCGTGAATCCATTCCAGCTGAATATGCTGCCCCCGCGCTTGAGACGCATCCTTTGCGCGGTCTGTGGATCTCGGTGGATTCTGGAGTCAACGGATCTTGTCGTGTCGCCTTGCCGTACAGTGGCGACGAATTCCGCATCCCCTTGTTCTGGCAGATTGGTGAACCAGAAGAAGAGGCTGTCCGGATTCAGGGAATGATCACCCTCGTAGAAGTTGAGCTTGTCCTGGAGGATATTCGACGCACCTTCCTCAGCGACCACCGTGGAACAGGTTGCCATGGTTTGCTGGAGCCACGACTGGCAGAATCGCTCGGATTGGGGCGAACATGGCGCGATTTCACCGATGCGGATCCATCCGAATCCTGACGGTCGAGTCGCGACCCATCCACTGTCCACGGGGAATACCTCAGTGCTCGCATGGTTCGAGCGCAAGCACCCACCCAAGATCAAAGGAAAAGCAGAGGTCGGGTCTTCCCAAACGGGACGCCATTGATAGGACCTCGTCTCGAAGGGCGAAATGAATCCACTTGCTTCGGAAGGATCGTCGACCACGCCATTGCCATCGTTGTCATAGCCGTCTTTCGCAAGGAATCCATCCGATCCGTAGAGAAATTCGTTGGCTGGATCAAAGCGAAGAAGACGATTGGCGAGGTTGTCGATGCCAGGATCGGCATCGAAGAATTCGTCGGGGATCTTGATATCGAAGCCGAAGGTGAAATCGGTGAGGTCGTTGGGAGCGCATTCAGCATGAGCCGTGTTGTTGTCCCAGATGTAACTGGAACGCAACTTGCTTCTTAAGCCGTCGAAAAACACTTGCTGATGAGTCGTTCGTACTCCGAACCAGATCAGGTTGCGGTTTGGATTCACTTGGTCGGGATCTGTCATCGGTTCGGTGCAGGCCGTATCGAGCCATTCTTCCTGACTCATGACACTGTCGCCGTCGAGATCTTTCAGATATCCCGCGGCGCATTTGCGAGGAGCATTTGGCTTGCTGGCGAAGCCGTTTACAAAAGGACCACGCGTGTCGTTCAGACCGTAGGTCGGAGTCACCTTGAGGTCATCGATTCTGAAGGAACCGCTTGAGACTCGATCTCGCTGAGTATTGTCCCATACCTTTTCTGTAAGAGATTTACGAACCGCTTCTTGATACACGCTCAACGGCACCGCCACATACTCCACGAAATGCGGCCCGTCCTGCATTCGGTACGTCGTCTCTCCTGGATTGGGTTGCACGTGAACCGAAACCTCGCGGCTCACCGTTTCTCCCCTCCCCATCTCCACGACACCCCCATCCCGGTATTGCGTCACGTACACGGGATTTCCGCGACCTTTGCACCCTGAAAAAGCGCCTTTGTCCGAGTCGTACCCTTGTTGCCGCGTCGAGATCTTCCACAACAACCCGTATTTCACGCGGTTGCGCTTGCGACGTACCATCAGCGATGGCCTCTGCAGCCGGAACGCCGTGACGTCCTGCTTCCCTTCGTAGCGCACTCCATAGTGGAAGAGTCCTCCATCCATGAACCCCTCCGCTCCCGTGCCCACCCGAAGCAGTGGTGGTGGCGCGAGCTTCCAGGCATTCAACGCGGAGCTCCACTGCGCCTCGCCCTGCCCAAACGACAGCTTCAAGCTGGAATCGCTTCGCCACGAACTTCCCCCCACGAGCACATCCGCCGTCGCGCGCAGGCTGTCGGCCACCACTTCGAAGGTGTAGGATCCTGAAGGAACCGGCGACCCTTTGTCGTCCATGCCATCCCACTCCAGACGATATGGCTGTGTGATGGGACGCCCCTCCCTCCAGATGCCGCTGCCTTCCAGGGTGCGGACCGCCATCCCATTCTGCACGATCCGCGTGACCACGGCCGCGCCACGCCCTTCCAGGGTGAACTCGAGGGCAGCTTGGCTCTGGACGACCGGCGCGTCGGATGCGAAGACCACTCCACCCAAGGCTTTCGCTCCCAATCCCAATGTTCCGGCCTTCAAGGGCAGAAGCTTGCTGGCATGCACCACGCGAGACGTCGCATCGTCCCACACGTCCGCTTCGAGAATCGCCGTACCACCATCGGGCCAGCTCCCATTCTGACGGAATCCGTCCCACATGCCGGAGAAGCTTCCTTGGCTGCGATTCAACGCGATGCTCCCCGCTCCGCCACACATGGGCTCCGCATTCCTTCCCATCCGCACTTCGCCCGGAGCCGGCAAAGTCGACGAAAGCGAGCCAAGATCCGCGCATCCCGTGCCGATGGCGCAGGACGCACCCGCCCCTTGCGGCATGAAGACGATCCGCCCCGGCTTGTCGAGATTCCAAGCGATGCTGTCCACCGATCCACTCGGGATGGTCCATTCGACGAGCCGATTCACCTGGAAGGTGTCGCCCGCGATCGAATAGCTGGCATTCGAAAGCGAGTCCTGACGGCAGGTCCACCCTTTGGGGCAACTGTAGGACAACGGACTGGACGACCACGTCTGCAGGATCGCGCGATAGTCGCGACATGGGCCCGAAGAGTGCAGGTGCCAACCACCCTTCTCGGTCCACAGATGGAAGGCACCCGTGGTGAATTCGTCGGGGCGACCATCCAAGGGACTGGCTTTCACATCCTTCGGATGCGCGATCCACAGGATGGAACCTCGCCCGTCCACCAGCGTCGCCTGCGCATCGAAGGACTGATCCTTGCCCGAGGCGACGACGTCGAACCCCACGCGCGCCCCCATTCCGGAGACAAGCGAATCGGGAAGCGCCGACACGTTGACGGAAAACGTCTGCGCATCGGACGACGTGACGTAGGCCTCGGTCTTCGCCTCGAAGACTCGGCCCGAACCATCATCCACCGATACCCGCAATTCCACCGCTCCGATTCCCGACGGCGGATCCCAGAATCCGAGGACTCCCTCCACGCTCTGCTCCACCAGCGAACGCCACGACACGGAGTCCGTTCCGCGACCGCGCGGAATCCTCATCCCCTCGTGCGTCCATTCCGTCGCTCCAGCTTCGCGCCATGAAAGTTCGTAGGAGCGGAAGCGGTATTCGTCGAGCTCCGGATCCATGGCCAATCCCTTGATGACCACCGGCCCCTGAATGGCCGACGGCACCTTCAGTCGTGGCGGAACGAGATCGACCTGCACGAAGGTGCTCGATCGGGTCTCGTTCCCCGCGGCATCCTTCGCGACGACTTCGAGGACCCATGCGCCTTTTTCGCTGCGCAAGGCATCCGGATACGACACCGTCCACATTCCCTCTGCGACAGAAACCGGAGCTCCCGCGAGGGACTTGCCGGATGAACTCTTCCATGCCGCCGTGATGGACGACGCTCCCTTGATCTCCAATCCCACATGGCCTTCGATTTTCGCGGCGGCGCTCGAGACGTAGGAAGGCGATGGCGAGAGGAAGGCGAATTCGGGAGGCGACCGATCGATGCGCAGCGTGCCGGGCAGCGTGAACGAATCGACGTTTCCGTCGGGATCACGAGCCGTGATCGAAACGACCCATTCGCCGTCGGGAACCAGACCCGATGCACTGCCGCTTTCCGCGAAATGCGCCTTGGTCGGTCGGGACGAATCACCTGAGACGGGCATGATCACGAGCCCTGTCGTAAACGCGTATTTGGTGGCTGCATTGTGGAAGGTCAAGCGAACACGCACCGAATCGCGCTTGAAGCAAGCGCCCGCATCCGATACATCCAGCGGGAGAAGGAAGTGGCCATTGACTCCGAACGTCTTGATCGGCAGAACGCCGGCAACCACCCGAGGAGGCGTGCGATCGACGACGAACGTGTCGGTCGCCATGCCCCAGTTCATGTGCGGCAGATTCTGCAGGTGACTCCAAAGCGAGTCGCGCCGCGGCGTCCAGACCCGAGCGCCAGAATCGGCATTCGCCAGGAGTTCGCGCCGAAGGGACAGAAGCATTCCCTCGACTTCCGGATTGGGAACCGCTCCATCTTTGCCCACGATCTCCAGGGTGTAGCGACCATCGCGCGCCGGTTTCCCGTTCACGAGTCCGTCCCAGACGACGAGTCGACTTCCCCCCGTCGCGAATTCCATCGGAGGCAGCTCCGCGACCACGGCCTTCGACGAATCCCGCACACGCAAGCGCACCAGCTGGACGACGTCGGCGAGTCCCTCGGGAAGGTCGGCCCATGTGGCCAGAAATCGCCACGGTTCCCCAACGGCATGCGACTGGCTCGAGATGCGGAAGACGGGCGCGGAACGATCGAGCCAGAGAGGGAAGCGTCGCATGGCCGGCGAGCCGTTTTGCTTGCTCGCGTCCAGGACGGACTGGATCCGCAATCCCAGCTCCCACGGTCCATCGCTTCCATTCGCGAACGCCGCCGACATCGGCAATTCGAGCGTCTGCACGGAATCGTCCGCCATCAACCCCGGAATTCTTCGTTCATCCTGCACGCTCCTCGGCCGACTGATCGGAGTCAGCGACCAAGCGGCACCCAGCGTGTCGAAACGGATGCCTCCATAGTAGAGGATATTCGCCTCGAAACGAGCCGGAACCGACGTGTCGCTGATCGTCTGGTACGGACGGGGAAATTCCATCGCGACGACCGGCGGCGTGGCCTGGAACGTGATGAACTGGCTCTGTGCCGAAAACTTGCCCACATGGTTGACAAGCGAGATGCCGATCAAATTCTGTCCATCGATCAGGACCTGGAGGTTCGGCCGGACGAGCTTTCTCAACGGCACATGCCAGCGGCCATACACGTCGATCGGATTCGCCACCGCCAGAGAACACGCGACCTGCTTCCCGTTCTCGAAGGAACGCAGAGTGAAGGTTCCCGCAGGATTCCCCTGAGCGTCGTGGTCGCGATCCCAAACGAAACGGAACATGCCCCAGTTCAGTCCGATCTCCATCTGCTCCATCAGATCGGGACGAAGGTCGTCGATCCGCAGATCCATGGCGGAAATCTGCTTGGTGGTCAGGATCTCGACGGGCAGATTTCGGCGAGTCACCTCGCGGACGCGGGTCGAGGAGTCCTGCACGGGAACATGCCGCTCCTCGCGCACGGCGAAACGGTGGTCCCAACCCGTGGATGCGTAGTGGATGTCTTGGAACTGCTTCACGGGTATCACCAGATCGTTCGAGACCAGATCATCCGTTCCCGTGTTGACTCCGAGACGAAAGGCGGGCTCGCCCGTACTGTCCGTGAACCGTTCCGAAGCAAGCTGCGCGAATGGATCCTCGTAGAGATCGGCTTCCGCCTCCGTGAACCGAAGCTGCGCTTCGGAGCCATCGCCCCGGACATGCCTGGACAAATCCTTCCTGCTCGCGTTCAGCCAGATGGTGGCATTGTGCGAAGGACCAGCGGCCCACGAGTACGCACCCATCTCCACCGCATAGAGCACACCCATCGACAGCCCCATCGCGACTTTGATGGGCCCTATTTCAGGCGCCAACCAAGGTTGAGCAAGACTGATCAGCGTCAACGCCTCGATGGCGACCGCACGGCTGCCCATGTTCGACCATGTTCCGACGCCTTGCTTGAGTGCCCCCAGCGACGATTTTCCCTCCTGGTTCCAGTCCACCATCTTCCAGGAACGCCTCACCTCCGGACGCGACAGGAAAGGAATGCCGTCGGCGCGCGACGAATTCAACGGGACCACGAGGCTGCCGTGCTGCGTGTAGTTCCATCCGCCAAACGCGAACGATCCCGCAACCATGGAGTTCCCGATGACTTCGCCCGTCGACATCGATCCGGGCCATGGACGGTTCATCGTCATGCCGAACGCCATCGCGGCATCGACGGCCTCCAGCGGGAGGACGTATCCAGCCACGCCCGTGCCGACGAACTTGTCGGGATCGTCGGGCGCGATCACGCCGTCGACTCCATGGAGCATGAATGACGGAATCCGACATCCATTCTTCTCGCAGGGGATGCTCTGCTTCGAATTGAGCGCGCGCAGGGCGGCGCTGTTCGGTGGCAGGTACCAGTTGGCGGCCTCGTTTCCGACGAAACCGTTGCCCACGACTCCGGCGAACTGCGTGGCGAAACCGGCCGTGGTGGACGCCATTCCCGAAATGATGTAGAACATGCCCACTTGGTCGATGCCAACGACCGGAGATGCGATGAGATTGCACCCGATCATGATCTTCGCACCGTCCTCGATGATCGCCTTTCCGGCGTTCCACGAGCCATCCTGGTTGTAGTACCCGCTCCACGAGCCCCCATGGGGAGTGTCGTAGGTCACCACCTTGTCGATGTCGGCGTTGTAGAAATCCGACATCAGGTATTCGCGCGTCGTGAGTCCTCCCATGCTGTGGGCCAAGACGACCACGCGCGATGGAACGGAATCGGGAAAGGCCTCGAAGATGGGCTTCAGGTTCGTGATCGCCCCACTTGGATAGAGCATCAGGAGTTTCGATTCGAAGGCGGAGAGCAGCCTCTGCCGAGGCTTCCAGCTCGAAGCGGTATCGCGGCGAGCTTCCAGATACCGGCGCATCCCTTCGACGACATGGGACTTCAAACCGGCTGCGTCGTTCTTCCACGTCCGATCTCCCAGCTCCTGCGCGAGCGTTACCGGTGTCGCGCCGGGATCGCTGAACGCCCGCAACGAGTACTTCGAGCCGAACACGTTCTTCTTGAGGGAGCAGAACAGGGAATTGTCGCTGGGCGTCTCGTTGAGATCGCGCACCCAGGCGAACGCCGCTCTGCCCATCAACTCCTTGTCGTCGACGCAGAACCCGGACTTTCCGTCCATGTCGCCTTCGATCGCCCCCGCGCTGCGCGGGTTGACTCCGTGCACGAAGACGAAGAGCGTCCGTTCCGCCGGCTCCATCGGAACGGGAAGCGCATGGGAAACGGAAGCGAGGATGACGGAAAACGACAGAATCGCCGAGGGCAGGGAATTGGAAACGCGCATGACTTGTGCCTGTCAGGGATTCGAGAAGAGGTTCGAGGGAAGCGAGCGGGGGAATTTCCAGTCGGAAAACGTCATCTCCGTGTGGATCGTCACCTTGCCCACGCCTTGCGCGACCCGGATCGCGGAGGGTACGACGTGTCCTCCCGTCCGTATCCATTCGAATTCCAACCGCGTCGTGTCCCCCGATCCGCCGATCTGCGCGAGCGAGCGCACATCGCCGGCCGCATCATCCCACACGATGCTCCGCGATACGACGGAAGCGTCTCCCGACACGTCCTGCTCCATCTCCCACAAAGCGCCTCCTCGCGACACGGGTGCGCTCCACTTGCTTGCCAGGAAACGCCGCATCGCCGCCACCGGATCTTCCACGTTCGGCACCGAAGGGAGCGCGATCGTCTTTCTCGAAACCAGGTCCGTCATCGAGGCTCGACCGTTCGAGACCACCATGCGCGTGCGACGTCCCGCGGCCTCCATTTCCATCCAGCGCGAAGCGGGTCCAGCCTGGATCACATGCGACAAGACGACCGTCGAGATTCCTTCGCCCCGCACCGTGGTGGTGGTGCGATAATCGGCAGTATCGGGAATCGCCAGCTTCGACATGCGTTCCAGCACGGATTCGACGGACGGGGCGGCCGCGCAAGCGGACAGCCAGAGTGCGGCCAGGATCATTGGGAATCTCCAGAGTGGATTCCGCATCGTAGACCGGTGACGACGAAAAGACGTTGTCAACTGTCATCAAGACCCTCATGCAGTAGATTCATCCCATGTCCACCCGGCCTGGCCTCCTTGCTGTTCTCTGCGCCCTTCTCCTCGCCTCTTGCGGAGACGATTCTTCGCGCACCACGGACAGCTCCGGCGCGGAAACCGACACCACGCGCGCCCGCACCGACACGTCCAGCGCCTGCACCGCGGCGCAATGCGACGCGTCCACGCCGACCATTCCGACAATTTCCGACACAGGTGGGACTGGCGACGTCACGACCTACGGAGGTGTGGGAAACGACACGCCCAGCTCGGGCGGAGCGTGCAACTACGGCGCCACGGGAATCACGCACTATGCCGCGATCCAGGTGAACCAGTTGCCGGGCGACGGACTGGGGCAGTGGGACGGAGGGCGGATCTGCGGGCAATGCGTCCAGATCCGGGCGCGCACGAGCACGGGATGGCGCAGCACCGTGGCACGCATCGTCGACAAGTGTCCCGACGGCCACTGCGGCATCGACCTGGGCGGCGCACCCGCCACCGAACTGATGGGTGCGCAGGCGGGACGCTACTCGGGCGAATGGCGCTTCGTCTCTTGCGAGGGACTTTCGGGCGTGTCCGACGGGCCGCGCGTTCTGTGGGTGAAGGATGGCAGCAACGCGTGGTGGTCGCTCGTGCAGGTGCGCAATCCACCGTCCGCGGTGGATTCCATGTACATGCGACTCGAGGGCGGCGAATGGCGGGCGCTTTCGTGGGCCACCGAAGCCGAGAACTTCTTCAAGGTTCCCGCCGATCTGCTCGCCGATTCCACGGCCAGCCTCGAGGTCGCGGTCCTCTACGCGATAGGCGCGTCCGACACGATCAAATTGAAGGCCGCCGATCTCGCGAAGGCGGGGGCATCGTACCCGCTTCCGTAGTGCGAGACAAGCGGCGCGACACGGCGTGGTGTCAGCGCAGCCGGAATCGCGAGGGTACGCGTACCGCGAGGTCCCGAAAGGCGTGCCACGCGCAGCGAGGACGATGGCTCCAGAGCCATTCCCGTCAAGCCCGGTGCGACGTCCATGCGAGACAGGATTCGTCCGCGGATGTCGAGGATCTCGAGCGTGCGCGCATCGGGCGCGTTCCACTCCAGATGCCCGGGACGCCAGACGAAGTCGCGTAGGACGGGAGTCCTCTTCTCCATGCCTTCGATGGTCGAACTCCAACGGTGGAGCCCGCCTTCAGACAAGGCCGCGACCACGCCCTGCGAAGCGATCAGAAACCCGGTGGCGGACTGGTCGGCATCCGTCGTCCAGGTGCGGCCTCCGTCCAGCGATACCGAAATCGAATGCTGTAGGCTCGTTGGCAGCCAGGAGGCGTCGGCCATCGAGACGGCGATCGTGTCGCCGCGCGCCGCAAGCGCGCTCACGATGCCATGGGCGAGCTTCGGGTCTGGATTGACTTCCTCGAAACGAATTCCGTCGTTCGTGCGAAACAACCCGTAATCCGTTCCGATCCAGAGGGTTTGCGCCGTCGGGGCCAGGAAGAGGACGCTTCCGCAATAGAGGGAATCCATCGTCCACGCGCCTCCCGGATTGGACCTCGAAGCCAGGACGTTCATCTCTCCGTTTTCATCGCGGCTCCAACCTCCGCTCCAGAGAGCACCCTTCCAATAGCGCAGCGCCTCGGGGTACGGCGTCTCCGGTGTCGAATCCGCCAGTCCCCAGGTACGCGTCGCGAGGGTGCGTGAATAGAGCCCCTTGCTGTCGGCCGACCACAGCTTCGTTCCGTCCCAAGCCACCGATGCCACAGGGCCGCTGTTTCCCTGGAGCGTCAGCGAATCGCGCGACCATCCGCTCTGCTCCAGCGTCCAGAGCTGTCCGTAGGTGAACGCATGGAGCATGCTCGCCGCGGTGTCGAGTCCATCCTGACGGATTCCGACCGGCAGCGCGAAGGGGGACCATGTCGCGAGATCTTGCGAGATCCACCCCTGCTCGCGATCCGATTGGTCCTGCATCACCGTTCCTTGCGCCGTGGGGAGCATGCGTCCGGCGACTCCCGCCCCGGGGATGCCCCAGCGCGTCCAGTGGGATCCGGAATCGTCCGAGAACCATGTGGCGTTCTCGCCCAGGAACACCCAGCGCGTTCCGATTTCCATGAAGCCGACTCCATAGGACTCGGGCTGGAGCAGAGTACGAATGGGAGTGCCCGTCCAGGGACGGAACAGACGCAACGAATCTCCTCCCAATCCAACAAGAGCCGACGAGGTCTGCGCGAGAAGGCTCACCCACGCGGGGCTGGTGAGCAGAGTGTCCCAGGTCGTTCCCGAATCCGCGGAATGGACGAGGCGATCTCCGCTCATGCCCCAGCGAGCCTTGTTGAACCACAGCGCGGAGGACAAGGCGGGCATGGCCTCGGGAGCATCTTCCCAGGCGATATCGGAAGGCTTCAGCGCTCCCACACTGCTCGAGACGGTCGACACGAAGACGCGTCCGCTCCAAGCGACGCCGATATCCCGCTCGGATGGAGTATCGATCGAAGTCCAGGCCGATCCGGGATTGCGCCTCCAGGTGAGCGTTCCTTCGGACGAGCGCAGCGAGAGCACCAGCGTGGTATCGCCCTGTTCGAAGGAGATGTACGGAACGGGAGATTCGGTAGGAGTGAAGCCTTCGTCCCACTTCGCCCATGTCGCACCCGCATCGCAGGTGCGCCAGATGGTGGCACCACCATAGGCGACCACGGTGTCGCCGCGCGAAACGGCAGCGCCCAGGAGAACCGAAGCGGGCAATCCGCCACGCGACTTCGACCAGGTGCCGCCGCGGTCCGCGGAGAGGTAGGGCTCTCCGGAGCATATGGCCATCAAACCCGATGGCAACGGCAGAAGCTGGCTTATCGTCCCAGGGAACGGACGGGATATCGCGTTCCAGGAGGACCAGACCGAAGTGGCCAGAAGCAATGCAGGGAGGAGTATGCGCATGCAGGAATGCTACGGATCTGAAACGGCTCCATCGTTGACAGTTGTCAACCGCACGAATCCCGCCCCGATCAGCCCGTCCTTCCGAAGCACTTGACGATTTCCGTCGGAAGCGGTCCCGCGCTTGTCACCACCAGTCGCCAGCCGGCACGGGTGAGAGCCATGTGGAACTTGCGCGTGGCTTCGTCGCGGGCTTGGAGTCGACCTTCCGAATCCAGGTCGGGCGAGCCCTCGCGCTCGAAGATCCGCTGCGCCCCCGCGAGGAACACCACCGGACTCTCCAAGCCCGTCGCGGCGTTCAGAGTGCAGACGCGCAAGGCGGGTCCCGCGGCCCCCTCGCGCGCATCCACGGCGCGCCCTTCGCCCAGACGCTCCTCGAGGCGCTCGCGCAGTTCGCGCGCGGCGCTCCAGTCGTCGTGCAGCACCAGCACGTCGGCGGGATCGCCTCCGCCTTCCACCAGCGAGGCGATCTGCTCCTCGATCCACGAGGCTTCCTCGCGGAACGTGGGGAAGCGGTGCCAAACCGGTTCCGGACCGTCGCGCATGCCGTCCAGAACGGGAATGACGGTTTCCGTCGCATCGTCGGGGACGCGCGCGTTCCACGCCTTCCAGGCGAGATCCATCACGGGACGGGTCGAGCGGTGGCTCTTTTCCAGGCGGCGCGACTTGCCATGGACCGAAAGGCCCAGCGACTTCCACGAAGTGCCGCGGCGCAGGAATCCCTGCGACGGATCGGCCGAAAGGAAGAGATGGGCGCGATTGGACAGGAATTGTTTCACGCATTCGAACCACACGGGCGCGAAGAACTGCGCTTCGTCCACCAGAACCGCGTCGTAGCGCGGAAGCTCCTCGGTCTTGTCGAGGCGGTCGCGGAAAAGCAACGGAAGCAGGCTCCAGTCGGCCGCGCCCTCCTTCTCGCAGGCGGCGCGAAACGCCAAGGACGCGTTCCACATGCGGCTTCGGAGCGCGGCATCCATGCGGAAACCCCGGCCGCGTCGGGGCTGGACGGCGTAGGCATCCTCGTCGACGAAGCCGTGGTCGAAGATCCAGGCGAATTCCTCTTCCACGTGGTGACGCACGAGGCCCGGTTTTTCGAGCGAAGCCAACGCCTCTTCCTGAAGCGAGCGACGGCGCATGGGGTCCATGATCGAAGGGCGCCCCTCGCCGGGCCAACGCTTCAGGCAGAACGCGTGGAACGTCAGGAACTCGACGCTCCCGCGTCCTTCGGAGAGCTCGTCGAAGCGCCGCCGCAGCTCGACCTGGAGCGGCTTGTTGCAGGTGAGCACGAGCACGCGGCCCGGTCGCGGCAGCCGCGCGAGAAGAAGCGCGCGGTGGAGCATCACCAGCGACTTGCCGCTGCCGGCCACGCCCTGCACCAGGAGCAGTCCGAGGTCGCGCGCCGACTCGTCTCCCTCGGGACCTGGATCGAGGTCGGCCTTGAGGATCTCCTCCTGGCGCCAGGTCAGGAAGCGGATCGCGTCGTCCTCGGGACCGTGCCGCATCGCATGACGCGCCGGGACGACGGATTCCGGACTGAAGCGCGCCCGCGCCGATTGCAGCACGGAAGGCTCCAGCGGATCGCCCAGGTGCGACTCCACCCATTCGGAGAACACGGCGGGACGGCACGATTCCTTGCCGGCGCGAGGCCACCCATCGATGCGACGCGGCAGCAACGAGCCGGGAACGTCGGGGAAGACGATCCCCCCGCGCAGCGATGCGATCCCCAGCGCCTCGCGCGCCTTGCCCACGCGGACGGTTTCCGTCTCGATCGGATCCTTCCACGTCGACTCGGACCCGAACAGGCCGGGGCCTCCCGCCTCCTCCTCGGTGGCTTCCGAGACCAGCAGCACCAGCCCGCGCAACGTCGTCTCCTCCACGATCCAGAAGTCGGGCAGCTCGCACCCGTCGCGCACGATGGGCGACCACGCGACGAAGCGGTCGGGCAGCGACTCCACCAGCCGATGCACGCGCAGGAACGCGGCCGAAGCCGCGCCCACCGGACGCTCGGGAAGGATCTTCGCCATCAGGAATGGAAACGTAGGTCCGTGCCCGCCCGGTGGTCGAGCCCTTCCAGATCCTTCCACTTCCGCCCATCCCATATCTCGATTTGGAACCGAGTCGGATTCAGGGGTACCGCACCAGCTTCGATTCCCGCAGCAGCGACCGCAGCAGCTCCACCGCCTGGCGCAACCGCGGATCTCCCGGAAAGGCGCGCAGCACCGCGTCCGATCCCACCAGGACCAATTTCCGTCGTGCACGCGTCACGGTCACATTGAGCCGTTCGGGCTGGAAGTAGAACTCGGCCAAGCGCTCGGCGTAGCCGGGATCGGAGGTGGTGAGGGAGACGATCACGACATCGCGCTCCTGGCCCTGCATGCGCTCCACGGTGTCGACCACGAGATCCTTGGGCGCGATTCCACCTTCACAATGCGTTCGCAACGCGAGGCGGATCGCGTTGGCCTGGGCGCGAAACGGCGTGATCACGGCGAGTTCGCGCGCGGAGATGCCGCAGCGCAGCACTTCGGCGGCAAGCTCGGCCACGACAGCGGCTTCCTCGTCGTTGCGGCGGCGCGCACCATGGTTCACCAAGCGCAGGAACACGCGCGGATGAGACGGGTCGAGCACGTCGGCGAATCGCTCCGGTGCCCGTTCGAGCACGAGCGACTCGTGTCCTTCGCTCATGCGCGGTTCCAGCGCGCCGTCGTAGAAGTGGCGACTCGGCCATGCGGACAACACCGGCCCCAGACGCCAAGTCTCGGTGAGCATGGTCGCGTAGCCGCGGCCCGCGAGGCGCCCGAACACCGAAGCCTTGGGCAGATCCGGCCCGCTGCGCGTGCGCATCACGGGTGGAAGCTGGCGGTGGTCGCCGAAAAGCACCCAGCGGTCGGCGCGCACCATCGCCATGCACGCGTACGGCACCGTCACCTGCGACGCTTCGTCGATCAGCACGACATCGAACTCGGCGCCGTCCAGGCGGGAGCCGGCGGCGGCGAACGGCGTCGCACCCGCGACGAGTCCGTCGCCGAAGCGCTTCCAGGGGCAGGTCTTCCAGGCGTCGAAGTACGCCACGTCCTGATTTTCGGGTACGGAGCCTCCGAACTTGGCGACAGGAACCGTCTTGCCCCAGCGGCGCGCGATGGCGTCCAAGGCGTTGTCGATCGCCCTGTGGGTGAGCGAGGTCACGAACACGCGCTTGCCGGCACGCGCCAGCATTCCGGCGAGTTCGGCGAGCACCCGCGTCTTGCCCGTGCCGGGAGGTCCCTGCACCAGGGCGCACAGGTCGGTGGAATATCCCTGCGCGAGCGCTTCGCACTGGTTCCAGTTGAGCCCCGCCTTTTCTCCCGCGCGCAGCGCCTCGGCGTACAGGCCTTCGTCCATGTGGGGACGGATCTTGCCCAACAGGAGCGGCAGGATGCGCTGCTGTCCGCGCATCGTCTCCGACACCTGCTGCAACGCGCCCAGCACCGTGGAACTGAGATCCATCACGCCCACGTCCAGCACGCGCTTCCCTGGAAGCGCTTCGAACTCCGCCGCGTAGAGTCCCTGCTCCTTCGCGTTGGCGAACAGCAGGAATCCCTCGGAGGTGTCCTCCTCCACGAAGGCGGTGATGGCACGCTCGTCCAGGGGCTTCCCGAAGCCGACGCGCACAAGGTCCCCCTTGCGGAAGCGGCTCCTCTGGCCGGGGCACTCCACCTCGATCCAGCCGTTTCCCTTGTGCGTGCACAAAGCCTCGTCGATCGCGAGCCCTTCCTCGATCCGGCGTTCCAGCGGCTTGGCCCAGTCGCGCGCGATTTCGCGTCGCCCCTCCTCGGCTTCGCGCGCGACTTCCAGACGCATCTCCCGCAGGAGCATCCCCTCGGGCGACAGCGACTCTTCTTCGTCTTCCCGCATCTCTTCCGTCAACGCTTCCGCACTTCGTCCATCATTCCTCCGAAGGTAGACAGCCGCGACGCCGCCGATAGCGCCGCGACGTCTACGCTCGCAGGCATTTCACGACGGCTTCATCGCCTCGAGGAAGGGATCGCGACGGCTCTCTGGGCGTTTCCGTCCACCGTGGCCACCGCGAAGGTGATCTCCGGCACCGGCTCCAGCGCCAAGCGGTGGCTCCCGCGCGCCAACGGTTCGTCCACCAGGACGCCCAGCGATCGACCGCGCGCATCGAAGCGCACGATCCTCACCCGCGCATCCACATCGAGCTCGAGCGAAAGTCCACCGTTCCGCACGACAAATCGTGTCGCATTTCGCGTCCCGCGTCCGGCGACGGACGATCCGTCGCGGTCCCAACGCCAGAGTCTGCCGTGCAGGTCGGCCAGCGCGAAGGTCGAATCGACCACCGTGAGCAGAGACCCCAGCGCGCTCGTCGAGACCCACTCCACCCGTGTCACACCTTCTCCTACGGGGCCCGCCACCACGCGCTGACCTTCGGGACGCATCAGCGAGAACGTGCTCCCGCCGTCCCAAGCCGCGATCGAATCGCGCATGCGGCGCGCTCCCGAGGCCGAGCCACCCGTTCCGAGACCATAGGTGACGCCCATGTTCGCGAAGTCGACCATCCACGCGTTGTCGATGTTCCGACCCACCGCGTAGCCGTACTTGGAGCCCATCGAGACATATTGGCCCACGTACGAACGCTTCCCGACCACCGCTCCGTTCTCCCGGACTTGGAGGTTTCCGAGGTTGGTCCACACGCTTCGTCCATCCTGCCACTCCAGGACTCCGTAGCCGTCCAGACGGATTTTGCCCGAAGGCCCCCATGCCGTGTCGCGAACGATCCGCGCTCCAGGCGTCACGATGGCGACGCCATCCGCCTCGCCCACCAGGACACCCTGGTTCGAGATGCCCAGAGCCACGGAATAGGGAGACGTTTCCGCGAGGGTCTTCCAGGAGCGGAGATCCGTGGTGCTCTCGAGCGCCAGATGCGCCGACGCCGTGCCATAGGGCCAGAAGTTCATGGTGTCGACCAGCGCGAACACGGCTCGATCGGCGCCCGTGTCGACGACCTCGATGTCCACCACCGAATCGCGCACCAGCGTCCACTTGCCTTCGGCGAACATCCACAAGCGGTTCCACGGCACCAGCGAAAGCCATGGATCCTTCTGGTTCTGCAGCACCAGAAGAGCGTTTCCATATGCGCGGATCTTGCCGACGTAGCCTTCCTCCAGACCAGAATCGGCCACCGTCCACGTCCGACCGTCGTTCTCCGAGCGCACCAGTTCGACACCTCGCATGGCCCACAGGGACGCGCCGTCCCAGGCGACGATCTCCCCCAGGTTGCCGGTGGGAACATCCGTGAGGATGGTGTTCCATGTCTTTCCAAGATTCACGCTGCGCGCAAGCTCGTAGACCGCTCCCGTACGCTGCTGGAACACGCCGTAGAGAGCACCGTTGCGGAACGCCAGGTACAGGGGCGAACCCTGCGCGCTACTGTCCCAGCTCGCACCCGCGTCCGACGAGACGTACAACCGCTTGCTCCCGGTGCTCGCGCCCACGATGGTGTCGCCTTTCATGTCGACCCGGTACAGGCCGGAAAGCGGCAGCCGCGTCCAGGTCGCCCCCGTGTCGCGACTGATCCAGTTCGAACTGTCGGTGGCCACGACGATCAGGCGCCCTTCGATCCAGCAGTCGCTCACGTACTGGATGTCGGACGGAATGGAAAGTGGACGCCACGCGTAGGACGCGGACGCGATCGTCCCGCTCGCCGACTTGTCGAAGCTCGCGAGCGAATCGACCGAGAGGTAGAGATGCCTGCCGTAGATGGACGAATCCCGGAACGTGGCCACGATCCGTCGTCCGTCGTGGTCGAAAGCGTCCGGCACGAGGGACGACGCGACGACGGATCGCTTGACGGTCCCGTCGCCCACTGTCTGGTAGACGATCGCGTCGGCGGTCTTGCCCACGACGAGGTCTCCGCGCACGACTCCGCCCGGCGCACGGGAGAGATTGCTTCCTGCCGTCCCGGCCGGCAGGCTGGGCAGCGGATTCCACGACGGGGCGAGGGTGCCTCCGGGGATCGCGACCGACGAGCGCCACGACATGCCGCCCGAGCGGTTCCGGGCCACGACGATTCCACCGTCGCCGGAGATTCCCGCCGGCTGCCCGCGGGGAATGGAGGGAAGCGTGCTCCACGATCCGGCTTGCAGCGCGGTCGCGAGGAGGAGGAGAGGGATCGAATGCTTCTTGCGGAAACGCATGGCGCGTCCTTTCGATGGGATGTGCATGGAATGGAGACGCTCCCGCTCAGGGAGCGACGATGTAGCAGGCTTCGGAAACATTTGACACGATCCGTCCATCGCGGACGGCGCGCGCCTTCAGGCAGAGGCTGGACATGACCCGGACCTTGCCGTTGAGGACTTCCCATCGGACCCCGTCGAGCGAGGTCTCGACCGCGTCCGACGAGGCGACCTGGAGAAACGAAACGTCCTGGACGGCGGAATAGGTGCCCGCCGGCGGATCGAACACCGGAGTGGAGGGAAGATCGAACTCCTCCCAGGATCGGACCACCTCGATGGAGTCCATGCTCGTCGACGACAGTCCGAGCACCGTCGCCTTGCGCGGCCTCACCGGCACCGAGTCCAGTCCCGTCCGCGCCGACGCGCCGATCCGTACGCGCAGGAAACCCTCGGGCAGCGATCCCAGCGAGAAGCGGCCCGAATCGTCGGTCCAGGCGATTCCCGCGAGTCCCGGGACCCGCACGGGAACGCCGGCCTTGGCCTCCGAAAGGGTTCCCTGGACGCTCCCCGTGGGGGCGAGCCTCAAGACGATGTCGGATTCCGTCTCTTCGGAGACCGCCGCGGCCGCGGCGAACTCGCCGTCTCCGGCGCGCACGACCAGGAGCCCCGACAGCTCGTCCGGAGCGAAGGGACAGGATCCGTCAGAAGCTGTGACGCAGCGCGAACCCGCGAACACGGCGCTGTCGAGAGGATCGCCGTCGAGCCATTCGGCGGGGCGGACCACCACTTCCACCCCCGCGGCCGGCGCCCCCGATGAATCGCGCACCAGCACGCGGGCCGCCACGGCGTTGCCGTGCTCGTCGGTGCCCGCGACCGCGGAGTCGTCGCCACAGGCCCAAAGCAGCGCGACCAGGGGCGGAAGGAGGAACATCCGGAGCTTCATGGCGCCTCCTCCGACGGATTTTGACTAAGTGGGAAGAACTGCAGGTTCATCGCGTACACGCGCTCGCCCTCCTTCTCGTGGTCCTGGGCGATGCGCACGAGCCGGTCCTTGAACTCGCGCAGCTCCTGCTTGAGAACGGGGAAAGCCGAGGCGGGAAGCCCCATGACCAGCGTGGAGATGTCGCGCTGCGACGGCGCGATCGCTTCGATCGCCTCGAACCCGAGCCGAGCGTATTCGCGGTTGCCCGCCCGCACCGCGAGCGAATCGACCTCGCCCCCGGAGCTGATGGCGGGGTCCGCCTGCTTCCAGCGTTTCCCGTCCCGCACGAGGAAGCCGAGCTTCTCGAGGAGGGCGATCCCTTCGCGCGCCTCCCCCTTGCGGATGCGTGGCCGCACCGAACGCGCCAGCGCGGTCCAGTCGTCGCCCCAGTCGCGCTGGATGGCCAGTTCCCGAAGCACCGGCAGGTACCAGCAGGAGTAGTAGTCGTAGCGGTCCAGCGGCACCAGCGCCACCGGCACCTTGCGCCGCAGTCCGCGCATGGTCTCGAGGAACGTGCGCTTGGAATCCGAATCGACCGCCTGGTTGAACCGCACCAGCGCCCCGAAGAAAGCCGCATCGTGCTCCACCAACCCCAGCCCCTTCACGAACTGCGGAATGGTGGCCTCGGTCAGGTTGCGCTTGCCGTCGATCACCTCGCGCAGGAACGACGGCGACCCCAGCCCCGCCTTCTGGCAGAACTGGCGGTGGCTGAACGAGGAACTCCGCCTCTTGCGGTCCTCGTAGTAGTCCCGAAGATATTTACGGTAATCCGTGTACGATTCGATTCTGTCCACACCTCTATTCTAAAGGCTTTTTTACCTCCCGTGTGGATACAGACACGAAAAACTGTACCTGTTTCAGGTACGGTGGTCGCCGAAAGTCGAGCCCCTTAAGCCGGAGGTCGAGTGTTTAGCCAGTCCCCATTCCCAGCTTCTCGAAGCTAGGCCAATGGGGGAGGACGGCTTCAGAGCCCGTTGACGACCTTGACCGCGCTCTCCAGAGACGCGCTCCTGATCCAATAGACCCCGTTCGGGAGACTGCGGCGGATTCCGTTCCAACCATTCTCCAGGGAGGAACGCTCATCGGCCTGGAACCGGGCCGCCCGCACTCCTCGGAGATCGTAGACCACGTAGTCCTTTTCCAGCGACGCCTTCACGGAGACCGGCGTCACGGCCGTCGAGCTCTTCAGGATCTTCAGCATGGTCTGCGCATAGCGCTTGCCCATCTCGCGGATGCCCGGAGCCGTGAAGTGGAATCCGTCGCCTTTCTGCGGGCATCCCTTCGAGGAGATCACGTAGGCCGTGGGAATGGTCTGGGGAAGCTTGTCGATGATCGCGTTGTGCCCGGCGCACGAACCGCCCTGATCGGAACCGACAAGCTCGCCCACCAGCAAAGGCACGTCCTTGGCCTGCAGCCCAAGATCGCTCAACAACCGGTCGTAGATCTTCTTGACCTTGCCGGGCCAGCTCTGATCGCCCGAGTTCGATTCCCCTTGGTGCAGAAGAATGCCCTTGATCACGCCCGACTTCTGCGCTTCCTTGGCCGTGGCCAGGAGCCGCCCGTAGGGGTTGCCGCCATAGTCGTTCGCATAGGCCTGAAGCCAGCTCGCCGCACTCGCGAAATAGGACTGGTAGGTGTCCAGCTCAAACCCTTGGATCCCGACTCCCCCCAAGGCCACGATCGCAATGCCGACTTTGATGTTCGACGGCAGGCTGTCGATGAGCGTGTAGCCGAACTGGCCCACCGGCGACAATGCCGTGTTGCAGCGCGCCATGGGAGAGATGGCCGGTGCCCAGGTCCCTTGCTTGCGCGAGGGGTTGGAGCAGTCGGCCGACGGCATGAGCTTGAAGCGGTCCTTGGCGACCTTGTCCTGGGCCTCGGCGGTGGCGTTGCCCTCCATGTTGGACTGGCCGAACGCGATGTAGACGTGGAAGTTCGGATCGACCTGCGCCTGGACCCCGCACACCATGAGCAAGGAAAGCATGGAGACGGTGCCTGGGCGGAAGGATTTCGCATTCATGAGTCGTCCGATCGTTTGGCGGAGGAGAGCCGGTATGGAACCTATGCGACCAGCCAGCACATCGCGCGCGGCTGGCAGGCGGAGCCCTTGTTCATTTGTCAAAGCGAGCACAGCCTCTCGATGGAGTCCATTCCTCCTTCGAGCGCCCCCTTGCCTTCGCCCTCTTTCCTGCCGCCCTCGACGGCAAGGGCCGGGCTGCCTCCGCTCGCCTCGCTTCCGCCCACGGTCGCTCTCCGCGGCTCGCTACCGGGCCTCCTCGCCCCGGAGCACTCCCGCCAACGCGCCTATTTCTCCGGGTCTGCGGGGTCCCGGCCCTCCCGGGCGGCATCCCTGGCGCGGCATTGCTCCACACGCTGGATGCGCCAAACGTGGAACCCGACTCTCTCTCGTTCTCTCAGCGCGGTAGACGGTTGCGGATCTTCTGGATGGCGGCATCGAGCTGCTGCAGGAACGCCGAGCGGTCCTTGGCCGTGAAGGGCGGGGGACCGCCCCGCGCCAGCCCCATGGCCCGCAGCTCGGTGGCCAGTTCGCGCGCGGCCAGCGCGTCGCCGATGCCTTCCTCGGTGAAGGGCTTGCCCGTGCTGCCCAGCACGCTCGCGCCCTTCTTCAGGCAACGATCTGCCAGCGGAATGTCGGAGGTGATCACGATGTCGCCCTTCCCCGCCTGCTCCACGATCCAGTCGTCGGCCGCGTCGAAGCCGTCGCTCACCACCTGAAGACGGATTTTGGCATCCGCTGGCACGCGCATCCAGGCGTTGGCCACCACGAACACCTCCAGCCCGTTGCGGCCCGCCACCTTGTACACCTCGTCCTTCACGGGACAGGCGTCGGCGTCGACGAAGATGGTCAGCATGGGATCCTTGGGGAAAAAACGGGTGAATTAGTCTAATGGCCAGCGTCGATCACAGCTCCGGTACGACCCTGCCGTCGAGCATGTGGGCGGCGGGCATGGCGAGGATGTTCCGCCCGATCTCGTACACCGTGTCCCCGCCGTGGAGGACGTACCCCCTCGGGCATCCGAGGTCGGCGATGCACTGCGACAATCCCCGCAGATCCCCCAGCACGGGGGACGTGTGCAGTTTCACTCCGATTGGAGCGACCACTCCGCCGCGCTCCACGATCAGATCGACCTCGGCACCAGCGAGCGTGCGCCAGTATCCGAAGCGCACACCTGACAATTCCCGTCCGAGGCGCGAGACCAGGGACTCCACCACGAAGTTCTCCCAGGTATGGCCCCGCATGGGATGGACGTCGAGGGTCTTCCGGTCGCGGATGCCCAGGAAGTGGTGCAGCAACCCCGTGTCGCGGAACAGCAGCTTGGGGCTCTTGGTGAGGCGCTTTCCGATGTTGGCGTACCAGGGATTGAGCTTGCGGACCAGGAACGATCCCTCGAGAAGTTCCGCGTAGCGGTTCACCGTCTGGTAGTTCACCCCCAGGGCCGCCCCGAAACTGGATGCGTTCCAGATCCCGCCCGCACCATGCGCCATCATGGCCCACAGCCGTCCCAGCGTACCCGTCTGGACGCCCAACCCCAATTGCAGCACGTCGTGCTGCAGGAACGTGCGCTCATAAGCTTCGAACCAATCGGCTCGGGCCAGGTCGTCTTCCTGCAGCCAGGCCTCGGGGTATCCGCCCCGAAACCACCGCTCCTGCAGGAGCGCTTGCGCATCCCCCATGTCTCCCGGATTCACTTCGTCCCATTGGAGCACCGGCAGTTCGATGAACGCGATGCGCCCCGCGAGGCTTTCCGAAATCCCCTTCACCAGATCGAACGACGCCGACCCGAGCAGAACCCACCGCCCCTTGGTGGCGCGATCTTCGTCGACCAGAGCCCGCAGCACGGCGAACAGTTCCGGCAAGCGCTGCGCCTCGTCCACGATCACATGATCGCCCAGACTGCGCAGTCTCCCTTCGATATCGCTTTCGAGGGGCCGACGGTCGGAGGGACGCTCCAGGTCGAGGTACGTCCACCCGGGAAGCTGCTGCTTGGCGAAGGTCGTCTTCCCACACTGACGTGGACCCAGGATCGCCACGATCGGGAAGTTCGCCAGCTTGCGCTGCAATTCCACACCCCAGGAACGCCGGTACATGCTTGTAAATTAGAAGCGCCATTTGTGTTTTACAAGGCAACTCCTCGAGACAGGACCTACCAGCGCTGCTGACATACGAACAAGGCTCGATTGTAGCCGAGTATATCGAAGAATTTTCACCAATACTGAATTTGTTTCGATATACCGGTATATATTCCCGTCATGCTTCATCGCCACGGGTATATCGAAAAGATCCACGGATTCCTTGGGGCCCCGGTCATCAAGATCCTGACGGGCATGCGCCGGGTAGGCAAAAGCACCCTTCTGAGCCAACTGGCAGCCTCCCTCCGTGAACGAGGGGTGCCCGACGGCAACATCCTCCACATCAACATGGAGCTGTTTCCCAACGCCCCCCTCAAGGATCCCGCAAAGCTTCATGCCCACATCACGGATCGGCTGGCCGAGACGAGCGGACCCCGCTATATCCTGATCGACGAGGTGCAGGAAGTGGCGGAGTGGGAGCGGGTCGTGCAGTCCCTTCTGGCCGAAGACCTGGGCGACATCGTGCTGACGGGCTCGAATGCCCACATGCTCTCCTCGGAACTTGCGACGCTGCTGACGGGACGCTTCATCGAGATCCCGGTGCTTGGACTGAGCTTCACCGAATACATCGCGATCCGCTCCGCAGCCAACCCACCGATCGATCACCGCCAGCTGTTCAACGAGTACCTGCAATTCGGCGGACTGCCCGGAATCCACCATCTTCCCCTGGGCGAAGAATTCTCCGTCCCGTACCTGAGCGCCGTGTTGGACACATTGGTCCTGCGTGACATCGTCCAACGGCACCGGATCCGCGACGTGTCCATCCTCAATCGAATCCTCGACTTCTGCATGGACAGCACAGGTAGCCTCGTCTCGATCAAGAGCATCGCCGATTTCTTCAAGTCCCAAGGGCTGCGGGTGGGCTTGGAGACCGTCGCGCAGTACCTGGACCATCTGTGCGAAGCATCCATCCTGATGCGTGTTTCCCGCTACGACATCCAGGGGAAGCGACAAATGGAATACCTCGACAAGTACTACCTCACCGATGTGGGACTGCGCTACTCCCGACTCGGCTGGTCCACCAAAAGGCTCCCCGGCACCCTCGAGACCGTGGTCCTGCACGAACTCCTGCGTCGAGGCTGGAAGGTCTTCGTGGGCGCATTGGGCAAACGGGAGATCGACTTCGTCGCGAAGAAGCAGGACGAACTGCGCTACATCCAGGTGGCCACCCATCTGCACGAAGAGACCACCATCGACCGTGAATTCGGCAACCTGTCGGCGATCGACGACAACTACCCCAAGATCGTGCTCTCGCTGGATGAACTGCCGATCGGCAACCGCGACGGCGTGCGATGGCAGAACGTGCGGGAGTGGCTGCAAGCGGACTGGTGAGACGGAGCTACTGCAGGGACATCCAAAGAAGAGCGTTTGCTAAGCAGGTGGCGAAGAAGGTATCTTGCAGACATGACTGTCGTCGCTCAAGAACTCGACCAGCATATTGCTCTGTGGCCGGAAGAAACCCGACTGAAGGTCGAGAATATGGTGCTTGATATGATCCGCTGGGGCGACGCAGAAGCTGCGGACCTGTACCATGGACGAGACCTCGAACAGGACGTCCTCGACATACTTGATGCGCCCTGAGCCTCGCGAAATCTGGCTAGCTGATCTTGGATTGGCAGCGAAGGTCCGCCCTGTTGTTGTCTCTCGCAAGGCATCGGCTCGATTCCTTCGCCTCGCCTGATCCGAAGAATCGGCAAAATTCCCGACAACGTCTGGCCCAGTATTCAAGAAGCTTTGCGCTTTTCGCTTGGCCTTGACGATCCTTTGGGATAAAACCGGAACTGTTGTTCTGACGTTTCGGATCCTTGCGACTGCGGGTCAGCCTGACCTCACCCCAGTCGCGCGTCTTCCAGACCTGCCTCCTGCAGCAACCAGCTCATATCGATCGGTTCGCGCTCCTGATCGCGAGCCATGCGATGTTCCTGCGCTTGGTAGGACCTCACCAGGTCCAGCACCTTTCGCCGGCCATCCACCGTACGCGCCATCTCCTGCGGACTGCGCCCACCGAAGAGAGGCAACGGCGAGCTCGCCCAGTCACCGTACTGCTGCCGGTACATGCGCTCCCAGAACTCCTTGGGCACCTGCACCGGAGCCGACCTCGGCGTTGGTTCCTTCGATGCCTTGGTGACCATGTCCCGTGGATCGTCGATCCGACGTGACCGGAACTTCATCGTATTGCCGCAAACGCCCTTGAGCCAAGCCCGATTTTCGGTCGCAGCCTTGCGCGACCGGGAAACCATCTGCAAGACATTTTCCGTCAACTCGAGATGACACAGTGCGCGGCTCACTTCGTTGCCCAGATCCTGGAAACGGATCCAATGCGCCTCGTTCTCCGAATCGAGGTCGACATCATCCTGATTCCCAAGCGCCGCACGGAACCCCCGCTCGTCGAGCAGGGTGAAGCGATCGTACACGAACTCCATCGGGGCTTGCGATCCTTCGTCCACCAACTGGGGCATCTCGGACCTGGGGGAGACGCTGCGTCGCACGAAATCGCGCACCAGTTCCAGTTCCAGCAGAACCGCCGGGTCTCGCACGTCGGGGTCCATGACATTGGGCCGCCCGCTCCCATAACGGTCGAGATCCTTGTCGGCCAGCAGGAAGAGATTGGCGAACGTGGGAAACGGCATGTCGTGGATCACCCGCGCGGCGATCAACTGCCACGGCACCACCGACCTGGAACCACTCGCCTCCACCACGACTTCGCGATGTCCCGTCCCGACCTCCTCGACGGTCATCCTTTCCCCCGGACGCACCTCGACCACCCGCCATATCCGCATCGTGTTCGACGCCAACTGGTCCATGTATCTCGCCTGCGCCGCGGTCAGCCGGTTCCCCAGGCGAAATGCCGCCCCGGAGCGGGCCATGTGCGCCACCGCCGCCTCAACGATCGCGACGTGCACCGTCTCGAAGAACTCCGGATCATCCTCCGACAAGGCGGGCAGGTATCCGACGCAATCGGGTGTCACCATGCGCGTCATCGCCAGACGGAATTCGTCCGCCATGTGCGTCTCCAACAGGCGGATGATCTGCGGGATGTCGCGCTTCGAGACATGGTCCGGCGGTTCTTCGCTCCTGCTCGCCTCCTGCTCCTTAGCCAAGCAGCACTTCTTGTACTTGCGTCCGCTCCCGCAAGGGCAGTCGTCGTTGCGTCCGGTCATCGCCGTTCCTCATGCAGTGGTGGAGGAGGCAAGGTAAGTTGGCGGCAGTTGGGCGGATTCTCCAGCCATGTGTTGATCTCGGCAGAATGGGTCATGGAGATCAGGTGACCGCCATCGAGGAGGTGCGCTCCAGGGGCGGGGCTGAGGATGTGGTCGCAGCGACCGTGGATGCGGGCGGTGGGGGGCGCGTCGACGGGGATCCAGCGGGCGACCAGTCGACACAGGGTGCGGACGGAGCTGGGTGGAAGCCGCGCGGCCATGGTTCGGAAGTGCCGTAGATGTTCGGGGTCTTGGATGCCGAACGCGTGCCGAATGGCCCAGGTGGGGACCAAACGCAGATCGAAGCAGAACGCGGGCAGGTGGATCGCGATGGGCAGGAGGGTGCGGAAGAATCGGCGAAGCTCGCGACGGTCGGCAAGCGATCCTATGAGGAAGACGCCTTTGGCTGGCTGGATGCGCTGCGACATGCCGAGTGCCACCAGACCGCCGAAGGAGATCCCCACGTAGCGCAGATCCGTCTTGGTCGGAACCTGTCGTTCCAGGATTGCCAGGAACGCGTCCCAGTCCTCGGGGATGGCTTCGGGCCATTCGACCCAGACGCACTCCGAGTCGCGCAGGCGGTGGTACGCCGCCAGGGTCGAGTCGGCGCCCAGGCCGGGGAAGAAAACGGTGGTGGTCACCATCCACCGCCGGGGGACGCGTTATAAGGCTCCGTCGCGAAGCCGTGGGCGGCGAGCTTGGCGGAAAGATCTGGATCGGCGTTTTCGATCGCCCAAAACGCCGCGTCGATGCACCGGAATCGTATACGCTGGTCGAGGCTCTCGCGCTGATTGAGCTTCGTCGAAACCTGCGCGAGCGCGATATCCAGGTTCGCAGCCTTCGTCACCCAGATATCCGTCCAAACCCCCTCGATCCCATCAGCAATCTTCACCATCACCTCCTGGGTGCACACGAAGTCGTGCCCGTCGCGCGAGAACCGGATGCGCGGATCGTGGACTTCCATCCGTTCGTCGAGAAGCCCGTCGGGCCAGGTCACGATCGCGCCGGAGACGACCCAGGTACGCTCCTCGGTGCCTAGAAGGTCGAGCGCTTCGAGAAGCTCGCGGAAGCGGTAGTTGATGGTGCCGGGGGCGGTGCGGAGGGGGCGGTTGAGGATCTTGAGGGGCATGTTCAGAATGTCACAGGAGATTCAGATCTCACGACGCAGATCCTTTGAATTGCTCGATGGCATCAAAAGTGAGGTCATCACTGTAGTCGAAGGCCGTCGACAGTGCGGTGGAGTGCCGTGGACCTGCTTCTGCTCCATGGAGGCAGAAGAGCTCCGCAAGAAACGGATCTGGATGGGAGAAGTCTTCGATCGTGGGACCATGCTGGGCAAAACGCAAAAAGTCGGTCGGGGCCTCGGCGTTTCCCTGAGTTCGGACACCATTCAACGCGAGGACCGCCAACGAGTGCATGGCAGTCGAACTACATCTTGCCGGCACTTGGATGACTGGCTCTCCTCCCGACCGCATCAACTGCGCAATCGCCTGCGTGACATTGGCCCCCATCTCCAATGCTTCGCCAATCTCACCGGTGACGACAGAACGGCCAACAGTCCAATGGAATCGCAGTTCTGGGATACCCGACACTGCGTCGCAGGCCTGAGCAATCACCGCGGGCTCAGCCACAAACAGCATCCGACCAAGGAGAAAGCGCAGCTTCGGGATGAAGCGCTTGCGCTGCCAGGGATCTGATAGATCGACACGATCGAGCAAGGATTCGAAATCGCGCTGCGCAACGTACCGCAGCCCCGAGAAGTTCACGACGACATACTCAATGCTCGGCGACTTGTTTCCCCATGGGAGCCAATCCAGCTTGAGCAAGCTCTTCAAGCGTTCGAGATAAGTTCGCTCGCCGATCACTCCCGAGTAGTCCAGTAGCGGGATTCGGAACCCTTCGCCGATCAAGGTGCTCCGAATTTGATCGACTTGTCCCGAGCGCGTCACCAGATTTCGCCTCAAGGCTCCGACGGCATCCCGCCACTGTATCGAAACCGCATTCTCGGCGTAGTCGTCTTTTGCAACGAGCCATTCCTTCGTCGCGATGCTGAAAGTCTTGCTCGACTCTGGCCCATGGATGGACAGCCCCATGTCCGACAGTCGGAACTCCAGATCCGCGCAGGCATCCCGCACACGCTCGGCTGGACCTACCAGTACAATGTCGTCGACATACCGCATGTAGACGACGTCGTGTCGCAATGCGAATTCCAAATCCACTTCGTGCAGGACGGCATTCGCGATCAGATGACTGAAGACAGGCCCTGTCAAAAGTCCAATTCCGGCGGATTGCTGGACACGCCCGTAGTCGGAAAGGATCTTGGACCCACATTCGCGCATTGCATCGGTAATACGTGCGTCGTTGGCAAGACGACTCCAGGAATCCGTGGCCAGCTTGATCGAAATACTCGGATAGCACTTCTTGATGTCGACGTACTGGACGATCCCGTCCGGGAACAGCTCGCAGGCTCGAGCGATCTGCTCATGGCGTTTCTTCAACCCCGGGAAGTAGCGCGCGAAGGGGCCGGAACAATCGCTGCCGTCTTGCGGCTTCATGTAGCTGTAGACGGATTCATGCGGGAAGGTCGCATGGCCTTCGTGTATCGCAGCGATCAGGGCGCATTCCGCCAGTGCTTCCTGTGGCGAAGGAAGATGAATCGCTCGGTGCTCCACTTGACCGGCCTCGTCGATACCCTTGAAGTGCTGTACCGGATAGTAGGGAGCATCGGTTCGCTTGAGAACATTCTCGATCGCGACCTCCCTGGCCCATCGCTCCGACTTCGCTGCGGAGTTCTCCAGAAGGTATCGAAGACCCAGGTACGACACGACATCGCGGTGGCGGTACTGATTCAAAGCCCGAAGCGCCAATATGGATGGGCATGGCTTCATCATCCGCGGCCTTTCAATTCGGTCGGCAGAAGAGCCACACTCGTGCGAACTTTCTCGTCCTCAGCCAGAGCCCGGAAGTATCGAGCATGAGACTCATAGTGTTCGTCGGAATCGGGCCCCGGCGAATGGTGAATCCATTCACTCAATCTGTTCGTGATGCCCTTCACGATCCGCGAAAACAAGCCTCCGTCAGAGGTTGCAAGATTTGTGGCAGGTTCAATCCAGAGTGCAGTCCCCTTGCCTCCGGAACAATACCGCATCAGCTCTGCCAACTGCGGCTTCGCCTCGTTGAATTTGCTCTCACGCTGGAGAAAAGCGCTGAAGTTGGCGATCGCAACCAATAGGCCCTTGGTGCCTTCCCGACATTGCATGATCTCACGCACCAAATCCGAGGTGCTTACTGAGTCCAATGCGTCCCATGACCTGGTCACGAGTTCTACCCATATTGCCTGGGGGATCAAAGACGGAGCAAGTTGATCGATCATCTCACGCGCGTATTGCCGTGCCGGTCCCGAAATTTCACCGGCAACGATCTTGACGTGCAATGGCAATCTCGGTAGGACTCCTTCTTCGCGTAGCTGTGCGATATTGGAGAGGAAGGAACACGAGATTGCACCTGCTCCGCAGGGGATGTCGACCAGTACGAGCCTGCCACCAGATAGGCTTTTGATGAGCATATCCGAAGATGGCCCCAATTCTCCACTAGGATCTAGAAGAACCAGTTGGGCACGTGCCATCGAACCGTCGAATTGCTGGGCGAAGTGCAGGTCAGTCTGCTCCTGGGTAAACCCGCCAACAGGAGGATTCTTGTCGTCTCGCTGGCTAGCGAGATCCATCAAACCCGCCTGATCTAACTTTGCTCTGTAAGTGGCAGTGATTTTTGCAGGCAATCGAAGGGCCGCTTCGGAAACTGACCAAAGGGACGTGGGCAGCCAAGAGGGATCTAGAAGTCTTTGTGTATTCTCACTCATGCCGATGTCAATTTTTGACTGCAAGTGCCTGAACATGCGGTGTGCGTCAGATCTTGCACGGCGGCATCGTTGATGGATCTGGCGAAAGCAAGGCAACCACGAAATACACGACAGACACTAAAAGGCAACCGAAAGTCCCTTTCGTGTATTTCGTGGTTCATAAACTCACTCGCGACAGATCCAGCTCACCCGCAAACGCCTTCTGGCTCAAGGTGCCGTAGAGGGCCTCCAGATCGGCGAGGCTTTGCTGGTAGCTGCTCTTGATGCCCTCGACCTTTTCGACGATGGCGGCGAATTGGTTTTGGAGATCAGATGGCGGGACTATGCAAATCAGATTCTTGACATCTTTGAGGTAAATTGCCTGTTGGGCTGAAGACCCTGAGCTGTTAAAAAGCTTGGCATACATTCGTGGATGTTTCAGCAAATACGTTAAAAACGCAGAGTCAATTTCTCTATTACTCAGCTTGAACAGGATAACTGATCCCATCAGGCAAAATGGGGAACTTGTGTCGACTCTACATAACCGACCAATAGTCGCGCCACGACTTACAAGGAGAATGTCGCCTTTATCAGGGTTGCACTTTTTCCGGAAGCGATTGCCTTGAGTAACATCGACCCGTTTCGCAACATCTATATCGACGTGGCCTTCAAGAACATTTCCAGCCATTATGATCGGCATACCATCGCTGGAGAAAACTGGATTGAGATGCTCTCCATCCGTGATTTTCTCCGCAATCGAGAGTATCGACTTTGTTTCCCACCCCTTTTCGTTTTTGACGGGGTCGCCGAACATTTCCAGGAACACGCTCTTGAGCAACGCATCGAGCTGTTGCAGGTGCTGCTTGCGCTGGGCGATCAAGCCTTCCACTTTGCCGAGCAGATGGGCAATGCGCTTCTGGTCGTCGAGGGGAGGGAGGGGGATTTCAAACTCCTCGACACTTGACTTTGGAAGCTCTTTGAAGGTCGCCCCATTACCACGAGCCTGTAACGCGGGGACATGCTTCTTGATGCAATAGTAGAGGTAGTGGACATCTACCGATTCCGAAGGAATGAAGCTCTTGAATCCTTGGTTCGTGCAAACAGGAATTCTGTTGATTGCGATCGAGCCGATTGGTGCTCGTGAGCTAAATAGCAGTGATTCTGCAGGTAGCATGCGAGATGAACAGGACTTATAGCCCAATTCTGTGATTTTCTCTACAGAATCATCAAGATACGGACTTTCCAAATCACTCAACTCTTTAGGGGTGACCCATGGAATGGTGCCACCCCAGTACTCAATACGCTCTCGTTTTGGCGTGGCTCCTGAGATGATTTCGCATACCTCACCCAATTTGACTTGCCTCATATTGCACCCCCAAACGCAAAGCCATTCAGGATGGATGAGTTGCCGCTGGGCGTTGCGGGGCGCAGCATCCCGCAGTGGGGGTAGCGAAAGCCACCACAGGCGCCCGCGCCCGACACGGACCGGCAGCGGCGAGGAGGCTGGAGCGAGGGGGAGGCTTCCCCCCATGACTTCGCGCTCATTTGCCCTTCCCCTCGATGCCCTTCACCGTGTGGTCGGCTACCAACAGGCGCATCTGGTGGATGGCGATCTGGTTGAGCTTCACGAGGCGGGCCGATTGGTCGATGCCTTCCTGGATCAGGAGGGCGTTGATGTTCTCGAGGTTCGAGAGGCAGACGAGTTGGGAGATGTTGGCCTCGTCGCGGAGGTTGCCCTTCTTGCCGGGGTTCTGGTCGCGCCAGTCCTTGGCGGTGCGGCCGAAGAGCGCCATGTTCAGGACGTCGGCTTCGGTGGCGTACACGTGGTTGGCCTGGGCCTTGGTGAGGGCCGCGGGGATCAGGTGTTCCTGGATGGCGTCGGTGTGGATGCGGTAGTTGATCTTGGCGAGGTTGCGGCGGATGTCCCAGCCGAGCTGCTTCTGTTCGTCGTCCTTGAGGCGCTGGAATTCCTTGATCAGGTAGAGCTTGAACTCGACCGACACCCACGAGGCGAACTCGAAGGCGATGTCCTTGTGGGCGAAGGTGCCGCCATAGCGGCCCTGCTTGGAAACGATGCCGATGGCGCCCGTCTTCTCGATCCACTGTTTGGGGGTGAGGACGAAGCTGTTGAGACCGGCCTGCCGTTTAAACCCGTCGAATTCGACGGGTTTAAAACCTGGATTGTAGAGCTGTTCCCAGATCCCCAGGAACTCGATGGTGTTGCGGTTGCGCAGCCAGTTCTTGATGAGGTCGTCGGCGTTCGTGGGGTTGCGAAACTTGGCGATGTCGGTAATGCAGATGAAATCGGACTCGTTGATCCGAGTGACTCCCACTTCCTGACTGAGGACTTGGATCTTGCTCATCCGATCATCTCCCGCAGCTCCAGCAGCTCCTTCACGATGCCACCCATGGCCCCCGCCTGCAGCCCCCCCTGTCCTTGCTCCTTTTCGTGCCTTTCGTGTCTTTCGTGGTTAAAAACCCCTTCCCCCACTTCAGCCACAATCAACCGGTCCAGGATCACCGACGGTGCCTCGTACTGCACCTGTTCGAAAACCTCCTGCTTGTAGCGCGAAAGCGAGAGGTCGTAGCCCTGCTCCTCGATCTCGTTGCGGGGCACGGTGAAACATTTGGCAGTTCGGTCAGATTCCGTCAACGACTTGCGAGCGTGGTACTTGACCACCACGTCCTGGAGGTCGCCGTAGTTGTCCTGCTTGGTGCGCTTGTCATCCAGGCTGTAGCCGTCGGCGTCCATCTGGTAGAACCACACGCTCTCGGTGGCGGGACGCGTCACCTTGTCCTTGGCACCGTAGACCTTGGTGAAGAGCAGAATCGCCGTGCTCACGCCTGCGTACGGCTTGAAGACGCCGCTGAGCATGGTGACCACGGCTTTGAGGTCGCAGCGCTCCACCAACAGTTGGCGCAGGTCCTTGAATGCCTTGCCCGATCCGAAGAGAACGCCCTGGGGCACGATCACGCACGCGGTGCCGCCCTTCTTGAGCAGGCGGTAGATGTTCTCGACAAACAGGAGTTCGGTCTTGGTCGTGCCCAGGCTCAGACTCTCGTTGATGTCCCCCTTGTCGATGCTTCCCGTGAACGGGGGATTGGCCATCACGATGTCGTATTCCGACTCTTCGAGGAAGCTCTTGCTGAGCGTGTCCTTGTAGTCGATGCGCGGCTCGTCGATGCCGTGCATCATCAGGTTCATGAGGCCCAGCCGGACCATGGTCGCGTCGATGTCGTAACCCCAGAGGGTGTTGGTCAAGATGGACTGCGCGTCCTTGGTGAGCGTGGCGGCCACGGAGGTGCGCACGAAGCCGTCTTCGTCGGGAGTCAGGTCCTTGGTGCCCGCCTTGAGCGCGAGCTGGGTCACGATGTACTGGTAGGCCCCGAGCAGGAAGCCGCCCGAGCCGCAGGCGGGGTCGGTGATCTTGTGCCCGAGCTTGGGTTGCACGAGGTCGGCCATCATCTTGATGATGTGGCGCGGCGTGCGGAACTGGCCGTTCTTCCCCGCGCTGGCAATTTCTGACAACAGCATTTCGTAGACATCGCCTTGGATGTCCTGGAACGCCTGCCCCTTGTCCTGCGAGTCGCGGTCCATCACTTCGAAGATCTCGTCGATGGTCTTCACCGCCTCCACCAGCAGGGCGGGCTTGGGGATGATGAACACGGCATTGCGCATGTGGTGCGTGAAGTTCGATTCGGAACCGCTCAGGTCCTTGAGGAACGGAAACACCCTCGATTGCACATGCTGGAGCATGGCTTCAGCACCCATGTGCTTGAAGGCGCTCCAGCGCAACGTGGAGCGATCCACCTCGTGGGCTTCCTGCTCGCGAGCCGGACGTTCGCGATATTCCGGAGGCACCCAGGTGCCGAAGAACCTCGACATGTAGGTCTCGCCGGTCCACTCAGCATCGGCCTGGCGCTTGGCATCCAGCTCGTCCATGCGCTTCATGAAGAGCAGGTAGGTGATCTGCTCGATGGCCGTGATGGGGTTGCTGATGCCGCCCGACCAGAACTTGTTCCAGAGCTGGTCGATCTTGGACTTGAGTTCGGGATTGTTCTGGAGCATGGATCAATGTTCCTTGTTCAAATTCTTCAAGAGCTTGCGCCCCTTGGGGGTAAGCCGATATTGTTGCAGGCGACTGCTGGGCTTGTCTGGAATCGTCATTTCGATCAGTTCCCGTTCCAGCGCGGCATGCAGATAGAGTTCCCGGAAACTCTGACGATGGGAGAGCTGCAACCGTTCGCGAAGTGCGCCGGAGGAGAGAGAATCATCCCCCAAAGCAACGATCAAACGATGGACTGGGTCGGTCGACTGGGTCGCTGACTGGGTCGCTGACTGGGTCGCTGAAGAACCCCCGTTTGCCGGGAGTTTTTCCGCATAGGGGAAGACCAGGCGGACAAAGTTCTGACTGATGGTGAACGCTTCTTTCCCGTATGCTTCCAGAATGCGGGGAATGCCAGAACCGAGATGTTCGACGATTTCCAGGTCGCGGAAGACCCGCATGATCTCCTTGTTGCGGGGCACTGAGTGTCCCGCGAAGAAATCGTCCTTGTCAAGCCCGTGAGGCAAGCCTCCAGCGGACGTGATCTCGAGTCGATCGGAGAAGAATTCGAACTTGGGGACGCTTCCGTTGGAGTAGTCGTTGTGGACGATGGCGTTCACGACGGCCTCCCGCATAGCCAGGCGGTTGATCATCTGCCGTTCTTCCCGGAGCGGAACGCCGATGCGGGTATAGATGGTGTTCTCGACGTTCATCCGATCGAGAATATTCTTGTACGCTTTGACCAACGAACAGCGTCCAAAGTCGATGTTCTCGACGAGCTGCACCCGGGTAGTGTCGGCATACTTGGCCACTTGGATCGAGACTCCGTTTTCATCGGCAAGCAGGTAGGCTGCGTAATTAGCCTTCCCTTCGGGAGTCAGCAGCTCCAGAGTCTTCATGAACGCCGAATTGAGAACCAGTCCGCGTTCGGCGTAGTAGATCTTGAGTTGCTCGAACCCCAAATCCAGGCGTGTGGATTCCATGCGACCGATGGTGTTGCGCACCCTACGGCTGTACAAGGCGTCAATCATTTCCTGAGTCATGGGCTCGGCGGCGCTCCCGACACGCACGTAGCAACCCTTTTCGGTCATTCCGAATTTCTTGAGGTGGTAGGGCTTTTCTGAACCGACCGCGATCGCGATGCGGATGACATTCCGTCCTTCACTCATTTCGTGCAGGATCTCGAACAGGCCCATGATGGAGGGTTGGATATTGTTCTTCAACCGATCCTTGATGATCAATTGAAGCTGGTCAGGATTAGCCACACCAACGATTTTGCCGGAATCATCGATCCCGATGACGATGGAGCCGCCCTCGCGACCGTTCAGGAACGCGACGACTTCCTTTTCCAACCCGTCGGTCAGCTCTCGCTTGTATTCGATGCGATGATTCTCAATCATCATGCCGCCAGCCTCTGGGCGAGCCCCAGGATCTCGTCGATCTCGGGGGGGCTGAAGACGCCGCGGATACCGCTGGGGTGGATCACGGTGAACGGTGCGCTGATGAGGTCCTTCTTCTCGACCTTCTCGCGGTCGATGAGGAAAGTCTTGAGCAGGCTCAGGAATTCCAGTTGGCGGCCGTTGAAATCGCTGTGCTCGCGGATGAACCGATCGAAGGCCTCCTGCACGGTTTCGGGAAAGCTGTGCAGCGTCTCGATCCCCAGGATGTGCCTGATGAACTGCAGGAAGCGCGCCTTGCGGTTCTTGTAGACCTTGCGCAGCAGGTCTTCGGTGACGTGCGGGTGTTCGGCATGGAGGCGCTCGGCGAGTTCTTCGGCCTCCTCGGCACTGACCGTCCCACCGTCGCGGATCTTCTGGAGAATCGGTGAACTTGCGGTCATCTCCAGGACCAATGCCTCGACCATCTCGCGGTAGCGGGCGATGCTCACCGCTTCGTGCTGCGGCCCGAACTCGACCATCTCCTTGTTCTTGACAAGATCTGTCAGATTCAGATGCACCGTCCCGCGGGCAACATCCTGCTCGCGGAAGTTCATCAGCGGACCGATCTTCTGGACCAGTTCATCCAGCGCGTCCTCGGTGGCGGCGCTCCAGAAGCGGCTGGTCTGCGCCGTCCGGATCAGAGCCTCCTCCTGCTGTACGAACCCCACCGACAAGGGAAGCTCAGAAAGCTGCTCGACGATGCCCGCTTGCAATACATCGGCCTTGCCTTTGTCTCCCGACAAGGCCGCGAGGGAGTACTGCAACACGTCGCGCTCGAAGCGCATGGCCTTGAAATCCACACCCGAGACCGTACGGAACAACGGCTTGATCTCGTTTCGAAGGAACTCGATGCGGGCATGGGTGAGACCCGTCCAGAATGTCTCTTCGTGGAGCCGTGCAAGGACTTCTGCGGCCTCCTTGATCACGACGGATTCGCGCGGAAGCGACAAAATCTGTACTTGCAGCTTGGCGATCTCGCGCTCGGCAACCGCCTCGCGGTTGGTATCGAGGGCTTTCTCGATCTTGTCCAATCGCAGGCCCACCAGCCGCACGGGTAGCGGGGTCTGGGCCGCCAGTTCTCGTCCCTTGGGTTCGAGCTTGAAGTACTCGAAGTTGTCCCAGCAGTCCAGGACGAGGAACATGTCCTTGCGGGTGCACCACGGCTTGGGCTTCTTCGCCTCCAGCAAGCGTGTCCCACGCCCGATCATCTGCCAGAACTTGGTGTACGAGTACACGGGCTTGGCAAACACGAGATTCACGATCTCGCGCACGTCGATGCCGGTGTCGAGCATGTCGACGCTGATGGCCACGCGCGGCATGTCGCTGTGGGTAAACTGGTTGAGCAATCCGCCCTTGCCGTACACGCGGGGATCGTCGGAGACCAGCACCTTGGCAAGCTCGCCCTTGTACTCCGGGTACAGCTTGTCGAAGATTTCCTCCATGCGCCGTGCATGGGCCTTGGAGGAACAGAAGAAGATGGTCTTGCCAGGAAGGACTCCATCCGGGTCCTTGATGGACTCCTCCATGAATTCCTTGACGATCAACGTGTTGGTGCCGGTGTTGATCACCTGCTTTTCCAACTGCGACCCCTCGAAGTTGATCTCCTCGATGTCCTTGCCCTCGAGGATGAGCTTCTTCTGGTCTTCCAGCGAGATGGTGCGCTTGCTGATCCCGTCCATCTGGAACTTGGTCTGGATCTTCATCACCTGGAAGCTGCTCAGGAAGGGCGGCACGTTGCTCACCGCCTCCTCGTAGGTGTAGGCGAAAGTGGGCAGGCCGTCTTCGCAGTGGAACAGCCGGAACGTGTTGTGGTCGATGATGTCGGTGGGGGTCGCGGTGAGGCCCAGCGTGATGGCCTTGAAGTAGTCCAGGACTTCGCCGTAGGTGTTGTAGATGGAACGGTGGCTTTCGTCCACCACCACCAGATCGAAGAAATGCGGAGAGAGATGCTGCGACTCGTCGCGAATGATGTTCAGCATCGTGGGGTAGGTGGCCACGTAGATCCGGCGATCCTTCGCCAATCCTTTCTCGGCTTTGTTGGGCCAGCGCGGCTCGTTCGGGAGATGCTCTTTGAAAGCATCCAGGGCCTGATCACGAAGCGCAATGCGGTCGACCAAGAACAGCACGCGCTCGGCGTGGCTCGCACGCATGAGGGCATCGGCCATCGCGATGCAGGTGCGGGTCTTCCCTGTTCCTGTGGCCATCACCAAAAGGAAATCGCGCCTTTTCTTCTCGATACCTTCCAAGACAGCTCGAATGGCGCGAATCTGGTAATCGCGGCCAGCGATGTCCGTGTTGATGAGTTCGTGAGTCAACGGTTTTCGGTTGCGACGGATGTACTGGAATCGTTCCAGATCGTCGCGAGTGGGAAACCCCACCACCTTGCGAGGCGGATAGTTGTCGAGGTCCCAGAAGAAGATCTCGTGGCCATTGGTGTAGAAGCAGAAGGGAAGTTCTCCCCCCAATTGTTCCTGGAGCCCTAAGCAATACTGCTTGGCTTGTTCCCGGCCAATGGCGGCACCCACCGTGGTCTTCTTGGCCTCGACAACCGCGAGAGGTCTGCCGTTCTTCCCCAACAGGACGTAGTCGCTGATTTGGACACCGTCGCGATCCGCCTCAGGTTCGGCACCAGTCAATGCGCTGGGGGATTCGATCCGGAATTCGCGCACCACTTGAGTCGAATCGTCCACTGCCCAGCCGGCAAGCTGGAGCTCTCGATCGATCAAGCTTGCTCGGGTTTCTTTTTCGGTGGGCATCCTCATCCAATCGCGCGACGCATCAAATGGTAGGCAATTTCTGGTACAGTGGCCGCGCCATCATGTCCAGATCCGAGAGCGGTATCTTCGCCAACTCCCACCGTCGTGCTGCGATCGCTGGAAATCATGGAAACACGATCGTCATTCCCTTCGCTCTGTGAACCGTGCTTTACAGCAGAATCCCCATCTCACCCGCCTTCTTCCGCAGCGCGGTCAGCGCCCTGCGGTCGTGCAGAAGCAGGATCGTGTCGGAGAGTCGTTCCGCCGACCCCTTCGCCAGTCGTTCCAGCGTACCCGCCGTCGCAGCATCCGGACACTTCAGTACGACGCCCTCCCGCACCTGGACAGGCTGCGCGGCCCGTCCCCAGTCGTCCAGCGCCTGGCGCACGTTGGCGGGAAGGGGGCTTGCGACCTGTCCCTCCAAAGACGCGACAATTTCCGACACAGCGATGCCAAGCGCCTTGGCACCCTGGACGCTCCGAGCGACGAGCCGCCCCACGATTCCGTGGTCGTGCCCCGTGAGTTCCGCATAGAGGGACACCTCCGCGAGGGCGGTGGGATCGACGCGTCCGAAGTACACGTCGAAAGCCGGTGTCACCTTGGCGTGGCGCGGCGGAGGCGCTTGCGTTATCGGCGGCAGACCGAGCCATATTCTGCCTGCGTCGGTAATGTTCCAGGTGATCGCGCCGTCGGCCGTGATCCCGCGCCCGAGCAGCCCGAGCGAGTACGGGTAGACCAAGGCGTCGGCCAGCAAGGATGTTGCCATGGGCGTGTCGATGCGGTCGAAGAACTCCTCCGACGTCAGCTCGATCTTGCGCTCCGACCACGGCACGCCGCGCGTGTAGTCGAGCGGGTTCGATGGCGCGAAGGCCGTATCCATGTCGGCCCAGAGCGCCGCTCCCTGCGCGGGCAGGACTTCCAGCACCCGCGTACTCAAGCGACGGGGCAAACCTTCGAACTCGTCGGCTTCGTGCCCCAGTCTCCAGGAGCAGATGCCGACGCGCTCCCACGAGACGGGCCGCATGCGTTCCCGCGCCGGGTCGAACGGAGCAAGCCATTGAAATTCCAGGGTGCGCTCAAAGAAAGCCGCGCGTCCGTCCTTCAGGGACTTCGTTCCCGCCGCCGTGATGCGCAGGTTGGGCGTGTCGGGATACGGGCCTCGCTTCGTCGCGAGCAGTCCAAGATCCCTGAGCATCTGGAGGACCGGTCCCACGCGCGTGGCCACAGTACCGTCGATCCCACCCCATGATGGGAGCGGCACGAACTGCCCTTCCAGCGGCTTGAGCCAACGCACCGGAATCGTGCCATCCTGGTTGTGGTCCAGAGGCTCGCGAGCGATGTGGTGCAGCACCATCCACGCGTCCCAGGAGAGGAAGGGGAAAGCGAACCGCAGATCCCCACGCACCACCGGCGTCCGAAGCCTCGACCCCACGTTCACCAGACGCATGCGCGACTCGTTCGGCCGGTTCGATACGACCGCCACCGCCAGCCCCGAAACAGACAGATTCCGTCGTCTCTCCAGCTCGTTCTCCAACTCCTCCAACGTCGGCTCGTTCGACGGTGCCTTCTTGGTCGAAATTCTCGGGATCCTGGGCATAGGGGTCCAAGGTAGGGAATCCGTTCGGGCACCTCCCTTGTCTTCGTACCCTCCTCGCGCTCGCGATGGCTACAGGCCGGGCTTCCTCCGCTCGGCTCGCTGGTGGCACACCCTCACCGAGACCCCTCCCCATCGAGGAAATCGCTTTCATGTGAAAGGCTCCTCAGATTGGATCCGAGATTTCGGATTGTATCTCCGAGATTTCGTACTTTATTCCTATGCCGTCAACCTCGATCTCCCTTCCTCTGCCCCGAAAACTGGATCTGGAGATCTTGTCCCATCGAATCCAGGACTTCCCCGTCACAGCAATCCTGGGACCCCGTCAATGTGGCAAATCGACTCTCGCCAAGGAGCTGATGCCCTCGCATCGATTCGATCTCGAGAACCCTCGCGATCTAGCCCGCCTCCAGAATCCCATGACCGCGCTGGAGCACCTGGACGGACTCGTCCTGATCGACGAGATCCAGCGGCAACCAGACCTGTTCCCTCTGTTGCGCCACCTGTGCGACGAGAACCCGCACCGTCGATTCCTGATCCTCGGTTCCGCATCCCGTGATCTGATTCGCCAGAGCTCGGAAACACTTGCAGGCCGCATCAATTACCACACCCTCGGGGGATTCCGCTACCACGACATCGAAGACCCCTCCAGGCTCTGGCTTCGAGGCGGATTTCCACCCTCCTACCTCGCTCGGACCGACACCAGTTCCGACGTCTGGCGGCAACAGTATGTGACCACGTTCCTGGAGCGCGACATCCCTCAGCTGGGCATCCGCATACCCTCCGCGACATTGCGTCGATTCTGGATGATGCTCGCGCACTACCATGGACAGACCCTGAATCTTTCCGAATTGGGAGCCAATTTCGGGATCAGCGACAAGACCGTGCGTCATTACGTCGATATTCTCGCCGGTACCTTCATGGTGCGACTGCTTCAACCATGGCTTCCCAACGTGGGAAAGCGGCAGGTGAAGACTCCGAAGCTCTACCTGCGTGACAGTGGCATCTTCCATACCCTCATGCGCACTCCCCGAATGGAAGACATCCTGTCGCACCCCAAGCTGGGGGCCTCTTGGGAAGGATTTGCTCTCGAACAATGCATCCAGGCACTGAACCTGGACGACGGCGAGGCCTTCTTTTGGAAACCCCACGATGGCACCGCGGAACTCGATCTCTTCTTTCTGAAACACGGACGCTCTCAGGGAATCGAGTTCAAGTTCGCCGACGCCCCGACCGTTTCCCGCTCCATGCGCAATGCCATCGAGACTCTCGAACTGGCCCATCTGTGGATCGTCTACCCTGGTCCGACCACCTACGACCTCGCCGAGAACATCACAGTTCTGCCGCTGACCGAAATCGGGCGGAGACTTCCCTCTGCCGACTGACCTGATTCCGACGCGACGAACTTCGAGGGGGATGGGTCAACTCGTGGTGCCAGTCGCAACCGTTTCGGCCTCAGCAAGCACGGCAACGCTAAGAATCACAGCCCTCCTCCCATCCCCAGCGCCCTCGCCCGTTCCCTCCACAACCCCGCGAACCGCTCCTTCAGATCGGCCGGGAGGAAGCTCCGCGCGATCATCTCCTCCACCAAGGGAGAGGACGTCCCGACGCCCCGCAACCAGGTCTCGCAGCGCGACGGCACGAGGTCCCAGCGGTGGGCGAGTTCCAGGAAGTTTCCGCCGCTCCAGAAACCGAGGGACTCGAAGGAAGGCGTGAGTTCTCCGTCGCGGAAGAGGTCGAGTGCGAGGGGCGATTCGGTGGGAAAGTGCAGCGAGGTCGCGACCAGGTCGTAGGCCGGCGCGAGGCGGTATCCCCCCTCTGGATCCTCCAGGAGGGAGAAGTTCTTCCAGTGGGCGTCGCCGTTCCCCAGCGCGTAGCAGAGGACGATCCGCTGCCACAACCGTTCCAGGGCGACCATGCTCGCGGGGCACGCCAGACGGATTCCGTCTACCATGTCCTCGTAGGATCCCTTGTACTTCCAGTTCCTGTCGTCGGTGGACCGCGCCATGACCTGTCCCAGGTCTTCCTGGTGGAGGCGACCATCGGGCGTGTCGGCATCACGGTCGTAGCGGCGTACCAGGTAGGCCGGTTCGTCGTCGGCCAGGAGCACCAAGGCGTTGGCCGGGGTCTCGACACGAAAGACCTGCCCCGCGATCTGCATGCACAGGTGCTCGTTGGCGGGAACGCTCTCGGCCCGATGGATGGGAGCGGATGGAATCGGCTTGAGCAGGAAGTCGCCACCGGCCTGCACGGGTTCGAGTCGGCCGCGCACGAGCTTCAGCTGGACCTTGTCCTGGAAGCCCGAGATCGACATCCGGGTCGGCGCCTCGAGACGAGCGAGATTCAAGTCGGCGCGCGTGAACGGAAGCCTGTGCGGAAAGGTTCCCTTCCCTGCGGAAAGCGCACGCCTGGCCCGGGGCGAATATCCTTCGGCCTCGATGTCGGAAAACGTCGAGCGGCAACGCCAGGTCACCTCGTCGTCTCCGCGAGAGCGTGGACGGTAACGGCCCCCGGCGCGTCTTCGGCGCAGGTGGCCAGGAGCAGGCCGAAGCTGTCGTCCTCCGCGACCCTGGCCTGGCGCGCCTGGAGCTTGCGCAGCTCTCCTTCGGCGAGCAGGCCCTCGAAGAAGGGAAACAGCCGGCTCCCGTGATGGGGCTCGATGCGGAGGGGAAGGCTCGCGCTCAAGGCTCGTGCACCGCGACGCTGCGCGTCCTCCCGGTAGGTGAACCGGAATCCGTCCGCAAGCTCCTCCAACAGTCCCACGGGCTCCCCGTGGAGGCGGATCTCGGCGCGGCGGTTCATGGCGCGTTCACGTCCAGCGCGCGCGCGCGGATCTGGAGTTCCAACCCCAGGACCTCTAGCACCTTGGCGATCACCTCCAGCGTCGGGTTTCCTTTTCCCGATTCGAGATTGTGGAGCGTATGCAGGCTCACCCCGGCCATCTGAGCGACATCCTGCTGCACAAGTGCCAAGGCCTTGCGGCGCTCTCGCAAAAGGGAAGCAATAGATTCTGGAGACATCTTCATTCTTATGAAGAAATACCAATATATTCTACTTCCGGCACAGAAAAATGACACCAATTATTCAGCATAGTGAATCTTATGCCGTAACTCGCCAAGGCTTCGCTGATTGAGGGCAATCGAAACCAGCGAAGCCGGAGAACAGTCGCTCGCGAACCAGGCGCCAACTCCAGGCATACCCGCAGGTTTCGAGTCCCAACCAGCAGGTACACAACCCAGGCGGACTCTACCCCCCCAGCTCTTCCCACCTCGCGTACGCGGTGTGGATCTCGTCGGCCAGCTTCTGCACGCGTTCGTTCGCCGTCGCGATCTCGGCTGCGGGCTTGCGGTAGAATGCGGGATCGGCCATCGCTTCCCCCAACGCCACCTGCTCGGCCTCGAGAGTCTCGATGAGCACCGGCAGGGATTCCAGTTCGCGCGTCTCCTTGTAGGAGAGCTTGCGCTTGGCTGCCCCGGGCACTTCCGGCTTCGGACCATCGGCCATGCGCCGCGCCCCGGCTTCCTTCACCCGTGCCGCCTCCGCACGCTCGCGCCGCGCGTCGTCCTCGCGCTTCCAATCGGAATAGCCGCCCACGTGTTCGCTCACTTCGCCGCCGGGACCGATCGCCAGCACCGTGGTCGCGACCTCGTCCAGGAAGGCGCGGTCGTGGCTCACCAGCAGAACCGTTCCATCGAACTCCACGAGGAGATCTTCCAGCAGATCCAGGGTCTCAGCGTCGAGGTCGTTCGTGGGTTCGTCCAGCACCAGCACGTTGGCCGCGCGCGTGAACAAGCGCGCCAGCAGCAAGCGATTGCGCTCGCCACCCGACAGCGCGCCCACCTTGCTCATGGACTGCTCGGTGGTGAACAGGAACTCCTGGAGGTAGGTGATCACATGGCGGGGTTTCCCACCAATAGTGATGGTTTCGCGCCCCTCGCCGATGGCATCACGCAGGGTGCTCTCGGGATCGAGCTGTTCGCGCATCTGATCGAAGTACAGCACTTCAAGGTTGGTGCCCAGCTTCACCGCGCCCGACTGTGGAGCGAGTTCGCCCAGCAGCACGCGGATCAGCGTGGTCTTGCCGGCGCCGTTGGGTCCCAGGATCGCCACCTTGTCGCCGCGCTGGATGATCGTGGACACGTTTGACAGAATCTGTTTGTCCCCGTAGGCGAACGAGACGTCGTCGGCCTCCACCACCTTGCGCCCGGAGCGCTCGGCGGTCTCGAGCTTCATCTGCACCGCGCCCTGCTGTTCACGCCGATCGGAACGCTCGCGACGCAACGACTCGAGACGACGCACGCGCCCCTCGTTGCGGGTACGGCGCGCCTTGAGGCCCTTCCGGATCCAGACCTCCTCCTGGGCGAGGAACTTGTCGAACTCGGCGTTGGCCTTTTCCTCAGCCTCCAACATGGCCTGCTTGCGTTCCAGGAACACGTCCCACGGGCAGGCCCAGTCGAACATGCGCCCGCGGTCCAGCTCCAGGATGCGCGAGGCGACGCGGCGCAGGAAGGCGCGGTCGTGGGTCACGAAAAGCAGGGCGACACCGCTGGACAGGAGCGTGTCCTCCATCCAGGAGATCGAAGAAATGTCCAGATGGTTGGTGGGCTCGTCCAGCAGCAGCAGGTCGGGATCGCCGGCCAAGGCGCGCGCCAGCAGCACGCGTCGTTTTTGTCCACCCGAAAGCGACATGAACTCGGCCTGCGGATCCAGTCCCACCCGCTCCACCCAGTTCTCGGTCTCGATGTCCACCTTCCAATCACCCTCGGCGGCATGGTGCAGCGCCCCATCGCGCACGATGTCGTGGATGGTTCCCGCCAGGACCGGGATCTCCTGCGGCAAGTACCCGATGCGGGTCTCGCCGTCGCGCGCGATCTCGCCCCCGTCCAGCTCGTGCTCGCCCATCACGAGCTTCATCAGGGTGGACTTGCCCGCCCCGTTGCGCCCGGTGAGACACACGCGTTCCCCACGATCGATGGTGAAACGCACCCCGTCCAGAAGGGGGTTGCCGAGCATGCGGAAGACGACGTCGCGAAAGGAGAGTAGAGCCATAAGGGGGGGAAAGGTAGCCTGCCAAATAGCCCTCAAGTTTCAATCAAAAATACCGATAGCCCTATACGACCGGACTGGATCCGGTGGTTCTGAGAGAGGGGGTGCCGTATGTCCATCGATCCCATTGCCCTGCTCAAAACAGGCTCCATCGAAAAATCGACCTACAAACCCGCCTCCACCGAAACGGCGACGGAAACCGCTGCGACGGGAACGACAGCGACCACGACGGCCAAAGCGGAAACGGCTTCGTCGTCCAAGTTTTCCACGTCGGCCTTCATCGTCGATGAAAACCTCGCGGCCCTGATGGAGAATGGCGCAGCAGGCCTTTCGGGTTCGTCGCTCGCGACCTACAACTCGAGAGCGCTGATGACGCAGAACACGCAATCGATCATCGCGAATCTGCCCGCGGGGGACACGTTGACGTCCGACCTCGTGAGCGCGACCACGAACGCATCCCTCTACCGCAAGATGACATCGGCAGCAGCCAACTCCAGCTCATCCTCAGGAGCCGCCGAGGAAGCCGCCGAAACCACGACGACCAAGGCCACGGAAGCCTCGGAGAAAACGGAATCCTGACAAGACACCGCAGTCTGTCCACACTCGGATGTTGAGAGTGTGGATGGAGCAGGGGGTATGAACGGGAAACCGCATCCGAGATGGACGCGGTTCTTTTTTTATGCGATCATCACCTTCGGATTCCTCTTCGAAAGCCGCTTGTCTTGCGGTTTCTCAGACCACCGGAGCGATTCTCGTGTCGCCCAGGTCTTGTAGAATTCCGTCTTCGAGCCGGTAGACCCATCCGTGGATAGACAATTTCCGTCCCATCTCCCAGGCTCCACGGACGATCCCCGAATGCGAAAGCGCATCCACCTGCGAAAGCACGTTGAGCTCGCACACGCGGTCTTCGCGAGCGCCTTCGTCCAGACCCGAAAGCTCCTCGCGGCGGCGGCGAGCGATCTCGCGCACGGGCTCGAGCCAGTAGTCGGCGATGCCGGGAAGCCGCCCCTGGAGAGCGGCGCGGACACCACCGCAACCGTAGTGGCCCACGACAAGCACGTGCTCGACGCGCAGGACGTCCACGGCGTACTCGAGCACCGACATCAGATTCATGTCGGTGGGATGCGCGATGTTCGAGACATTGCGATGCACGAACACCTCGCCCGGTGGAAGCCCGAGAATCTGGTTCGCGGGGACACGGCTGTCGGAGCAGCCAATCCACAGATAGCGAGGCGCCTGCTGGGCGGCCAGGCGGTGAAAGAATCCCGCATCCTGCCGCGAAGTTTCCTTAGCCCAGCGCCGATTGTTTTCGAGAAGCCTTGCGATGTCGTCGTCCATGCTGCGAGCAAGATACACGGCCGCACGCTCCGAAGCTCGCTCGGAGAGCGTCTTGGATGGTAGCCTTGGTCCAGCCAATACCGCGTTTCGGGAGAATGACGCGCTTCTCCCGTCGATAGAAGGACGACCATGCCCAACGATCCACGTCTGGACAATCTCCGCAACCTGATCGACCTGTCTCCAGTTCCGATGCTGGTGACGGAACTTGTCAGCGGATGCGTCGCGACCATGAACCGGCCCGCGGAGCAGTTGCTCCTCGTCCCGCTTGAAGAAGCCATCGGGAAGAACATGGTGGAACTGGACTTCTGGGGCTCGACCACGAACGCCTTCGTCACACGCCTTCGCGACGACGGCGTGGACCAGATGGAGACCGCCATCGACCGCAGGGACGGCACGACGCGCACCTGCGTCCTCTCGTCGCGGATCTGCACGGACGGACACGAACCCGCTTTCGTCCTTTCGACCCTGCAGGACGTCACCGACCGCAAGAAGGCCGAAGACTCCCGGAAGCTTTCCGAGGACCGCCTGCAGCAGATCCTCGAGAATTCGCTCGACATGATCACTCGACACGACGTGGATGGCGTCTATCTGTGGGCTTCACCCTCGGCGAAGACGCTTTTCGGATTCGAACCCGAAGAGATGATCGGCATGTCGAGCGCCGAAATGATCCATCCCGACGACCGCCCCCTCGTCAAGACCGCCCTCGCGAGCATCATCGAGAACCCCGTCGCCAAGAAGGTCGTCTACCGCCATAAGACGAAATCCGGCGAATGGATCTGGGTCGAGTCGATCGGGCGGGCGCTGTACGACCCGGGAAGCGGCAAACCCCTGGAGTTCCAAATCTCCACCCGCGACATCTCCGACAGGAAATCGGCGGAGGACCGCTACCGGAGCCTCTTCGAAAACCTGACCAGCGGCTTCGCCCTCCACGAGGTCCTGCTGGACGGATCCGGAAATCCGTTGGACTTCCGTTACCTGGAAGTGAATCCCGCCTACGAGAAGCTCACCCGCCTTTCGGCCAAGCAGTTGCTGGGTCGAACCGCCACCAAAGCGCTTCCCGGCATCGGCGCGGAGAAGATCGAAGTCTTCGGAAAAGTCGCCCTGACCGGCGAGCCTGTGCGATACGAATCCTACGTCCCCGAACTGGATCTCTGGTTCGAATCCTGGGCCTATCAAGCCGGACCGATGCGGTTCGCCGTCCTGATCACCGACATCACCGTCCGCAAGAAGGCGGAGGAATCCCTCAAAGCCTCCGAGGACCGCCTGCAGCAGATCCTCGAGAACTCCTTTGACGGAATCTGGGACTGGAACATCTCCACAGGCAAGGTCTTCTTCAGTCCGCGCTACTACCACATCCTTGGCTACGAGCCGGGAGACTTCCCCGAGTCCTTCGAGAACTGGGAATCGATGCTTTTTCCCGAGGACCTCCCCGTCGTGCGCGAGACCTTGGAGCGCCACTTCCGCGATTCCGCGACCCCCTACCTCGTGGAGCTCCGCATGCACCACAAGGACGGATCGTGGGTCTGGATCCAGGCCCAGGGCAAGGTCGTCGCACGCGACGCTCTCGGCAATCCCCTACGGATGGTGGGCACCCACACCGACATCAGCAATCGCAAGAAGGCCGAGGATCGCTATCGCCTCCTCTTCGAGAACATGGTCTCCGGCTTCGCGCTACACGATGTCATCCAGGACGAAACAGGCAAGGTGGTCGACTATCGCTTCCTCGAGATCAATCCCGCCTACGAGAAGCTCACGGGACTCGAAGCATCCAAGATCGTCGGCCGGACCGTTCGCGAAGTCCTGCCCAACATCGAGGAGTACTGGATCGAGCAGTTCGGAGCCGTCGCGCTCACGGGCATCCCGCGCATGCTCGAGAACCACGTCGAATCGCTTCGCAAGAGCTACGAAGTCCGCACTTTCTGTCCGAAGATCGGGCAGTTTGCCGTCCTGTTCCACGACGTGTCCGAACAGCGCGAGATGGAACGCGCGGTACGCGAAAGCGAAGCCCGTTTGCGGGAGGTCGCCGACATGTCGCTCGACCTGCTCACTCGACACGATCTTCAGGGCGTGTGCCTCTGGACCTCGCCAGCCTGTCGACAGATCCTCGGGGCCGAACCCGAGGCGGTCGTCGGTCGGTCGGCCTACGACTTCATCATGGCGGAAGATCACGCCTCCGTCCATCAGGCCATGATGGAGCTCTTCGAGAACGGCAAGGCTCGACGCCAGTACCGGATCCGGAAAGTCGACCGCACCGTCCACTGGAGCGAGAGCATCTGGAACCTCACTCGCGACGAATCCGGCGCTCCTCGCGAGATCCACTGCACGACCCGCGACATCAGCGAGCAGAAGCGTCAAAGCGATCTTCTCGAGTCCGCCTCCCGGCTCAACCAGAGCATCCTTTCCACCACCGAGGCGCTCGTCGTCCTGATGGACCTGGATGGACGCGTCGTGCGCTTCAACGAAGCCTGCCAGCGTCTCTGTGGCTGGAGCGAATCCGATATGCTGGGCCGCTCCGTTCTCGAAAACCTTGTTCCCGAAGACGAGCGGACGCAGCTCCAGGCGATCTTCGAACGGCTCATCTCGGAGCAGGTGCCGATCCAGAACGAAAGCCACTGGACGGCCCGGGACGGGAGGCGCATCTGGATCTCGTGGGCGAATTCCGTCATCCACGACGATTCCAGAAGGAGTCTGTACGTCCTGTGCACGGGAATCGACATGACAGCGCATCTGGCTACGCGGATGAAGCTCCAGGAAAGCCAGGAGCGGTGGCGCATTCTCGTCGAGAACGCCCCGGAGGCGATCGCCATCCTCGACGTGGTCGAAAACCGTTTCCTGCAGGCCAATCCCGCCGCCGAGACGCTCTTCGGACTCACCGAAGCCCAGATCGTCGGCAAAGGTCCGGCGGATCTCTCCCCACCCGTGCAGCCATTCGGCATCGCCACCAGGGAAGCGATCGCAAGGAATGTCCGGAGAGCCCTCGAAGGCTCTCCTTTGACGTTCGAATGGACCCATTTGCGCTCCGACGGCAGGGAAGTCCTTTGCCTGGAGAACTTGAGCCGCCTTCCCTCCGAAGACCATCCCCTCCTACGCGTCTCCCTCGTCGACATATCCGAGAAACGAAAGACGGAATCCGTCCTGGAGGCGCTCGTACGCGGAACCTCCTCGCTGTTCGGACAAGCGTTCTTCGACGCGCTCGTCAGGGAGCTCGCCCATCTGCTGGAGGTGCGGTGCGTCACGATCGCGCGCCTGGATCCGGACGGCGAGCGGATCCGGACGATCGCCGCCTTCGGCGACACGATGCCCTCCATGCCCGCCGAGATCCCCTTCGACAGCCACTTCATCGACAATTTCCGCCATCGCGACGTCGTCGTCGTCCCATCCGGAATCCGGGATCGCTATCCCGGCCACCGCATCCTGGACGAGATGGGAGCCGAGTGCTACATGGGCGTGGGACTTTTCAACGCCTCGCACGAACTCGTCGGAATGCTGAACGTGATCCACGACCGTCCCCTGCCGCACGACGAGCTCACGCGCTCCATCCTCGTCATCTTCGCCGATCGCGCCAGAGCCGAGATCGAACGCTTCGAAGCCGACAAGGCGCTGCACCGGATGAACACGGATCTCGAGAAGCGCGTCCAGGAGCGCACGGCCGAACTGGTCGGCATAAACCACGAACTGGAATCCTTCTCCTATTCCGTGAGCCACGACCTGCGCGGACCGTTGCGCGCCATCAACGGCTTCTCGCAAGCGCTCGCGGAGGATTGCGAGGCGCTGCTGGACGACGTGGGGCGCGGCTATATAGACAGAATCCGTCGCGCAAGCAGTCGCATGGCCGATCTCATCGAGGATCTCCTAACCTTGTCCCACTCTTCGCGAAGCGTGCTGCAGAAGACGGACATCGACTTGTCCTCGATCGTCGGCGAGATCATCGAGAACTTGCGGGCTTCCAATCCCGGGCGCGAAATCCAGGTCGAGATCGAACCCGGACTGCGCGCCTTCGCCGACCCCGTCCTTCTGCGAGCGGTGCTCGAAAACCTACTTGACAATTCCTGGAAGTACACGAAGCGGCAAGGTCTTCCTTGGATCTCCTTCCATTCCGATCCATCCCGCGAAGGATTCGCGAAGTTCTCGGTCTCCGACAACGGAGCAGGCTTCGACGCGACGCACGCCCACAAGCTTTTCGGAACCTTCCAGCGCCTCCACACCGTCGACGAGTTCGAAGGGAATGGCATCGGACTGGCCACGGCCAGGCGCATCGTGGAGCGCCACGGCGGCACGATTTCCGGAAGCGGCGAAGTCGGAAAGGGCGCGACCTTCTCGTTCGAACTGCCTCTCGCCTCCCCGAACGAGGCGAGCGACTTCACCTGATCCCGATTGCCTCATCGGAGCAGGACACCCTCTCGTGTCGCGCTTCGCCCTATTCGGTGGCGGGCGCCGAAGCGTTCGGAGCAGAAAGCCAGGTCGAGGCGTCGAATGCGCCGAACGACGCGGCACCGTCGAGGTCCGAGTTCTTGTCGGCGAGGAGCCTGTAGAACAGCGGGGACGTCGATCCCCACCAGTTCCCGTTCGCATCGACATCTCCCGCCACGCTCGTGTTGCTGGTCCGCAGGATCCTGTCCGTCGTGTTCGCGAGGAAGTCGTTTCCCGAAAGCACCGGAAATCCGTCGACTTCCATGACGATGGAATTCGTCGAAATCGTACTTCCTCCGATCAACGGAGCGATGTTGCCGGAGAACGCGTTGTTCGTGATCGTGCCCGTCGCGCCGTTGTCCCAGAGGACGGAGGCCACCTGGCCGGTGGTGGTGTTTCCCTGGAACAGATTTCCCGAAAGCGTGGTGGGAACATGGATCCGCAACGCCCCTGCCGACACGCCGCTGTTCCCGACGAACCGGCAATCCAGGACTTTCGCGGTTCCGCTCGCATCCCACACGTTCAAGGCGCCTTCATTCACGGCGCCCACGTTGCCGACGAAGCGCGATCCGACGATCCGCGCCACGCGCCGGTTGTCGTCCAATTCCAGAGCGCCGCTTCCCGTTCCCGTGCTGCGGTTGTTGCGATAGACGTTGGCCGAGTCGTAGTAGCTGTTGCCGACCACGCCGGCTTCGTATTCGTTCACAAGACGAACACCCCCGGTCGACGACGCCGTATTCGCCTCGATCAGATTCCCGAGAAGACGGATTCCGTAGGTGAGCGAGCTCGTGTAGTATGGTCTGAAGAAGACGGCTCCTCCCGATTCCGCCTGGTTGTTCCGGAACGTGTTTCCCTGCAGGAGGGTCGAGGGATTCGCATCGTACGATTCCTGCACGAGATACAGGCCTCCACCACGACCCGTGGCGACATTGGCATCGAACAGATTTCCGCGAAGCAGGATGTCGGTGTAGGTGAAGCCACCAGGAATCCCGATGTACGCGCCTCCAGCGTCTCCGGTGACGCCATTGCGGAGGAACTGGCACGTGTCGATCTTCAACCACTCCGTCGCGGATCCGAAGCTGTTGGTCGGCTTGATGTGCAAGCCACGCCCGTTGTCCGAAACGACCGCGTTGCGCAGATGGAACTTGTAGGCCGCGAGCTGGATGCCCGAGCCCGTGCTGCTCTTCACCTGCAACCCGTTCCAATGCACCTCGCTGAGGCTGTCTCCGTACAGACCCATTGTCTGGCTGTACTGGATCGTGGTCGATTCGAAATGGGGGTAGCGCTTCTTCAGGTACACGGCGGCGGCGTTGGCCATCGTCGAATTGCCGGAATACTCGATCACGCAGTGCTGCAGGATGGAACCGTTCGCGTAGATTCCCGACGCATCGTACGCGGAATTCGTCGCCATGCTGTCGAACATGATGTAGCCCCAGTTCGCCGCGGTCGCACGCGTGAACACGATGGGCTGCGAAGCCGTGCCGAGCGCTTTGAGCGTCCCTTTCACGGTCAGGCTTCGTCCCGAGTTGAACTTGATGCGCACCCCCGGTTCGATCGTGAGCGTGACGCCGTTCTTGACCGTCACCGCCGCATCCACGAGGTAGGGGCTGTTGGCCAAAGTCAGCGTCGAATCGCTCGAGATCGTCCCGTACAGGGAGCTTGGATCGCGCTCCCGCATGATCCTCAACGCGTAGGTTCTCTTCACCGACGCGTCCTGCGCCGTCACCACGAGCACGACCGTCGTCGTGTCTCCGACGGCTCCCAGCGCAATGGTGCGCGTCGTGGCGCTTCCGTTCACCGTGAAGCTCGCCTGATCCGTGTCGCCCAGCGTCGGATCGAGAGTCACGCTCGTGACGGCGCTCGCCACGGAAAGCGCGTACACCGTGTCGATGTGGTTCACGCTCGGCGATAGGAGTCCGGTGTTGTGGCCAAAACTTTCGAGAAAGGCGTTCCTGCGTTTCCAAGCACGATAGATGTCCACCGAATACGTGCGCGTCTTCGTCGTGTCCTGCGCCGTCACGACCACGGAAATCCGGTTCGTGTCGCCCACCACGGAGAGACGGATCGAATCGGCCAACCAAGCGGCCGTCGCGACCGCCTTTCCTCCGATCCTGATGCTGCGCGCGTAATCGTCGCCGCTCTTGGGACGGAAAGTGACAACACTGTCCTGGTAAGGAAGCGCAAGGCGCCAGACGCTGTCGGATCCAGGTGTCCATGTCGAATCGAGCAGACCCAGGCGCGATCTTCCTTCCAGCGAAGCCAGGTTCGAATCGGCGCTGGGATTCGAGCGGTACACCTTGATCCTGCAGGTGCGCGACTTCGTACTGTCCTGCGCCGTCACGATCACGGAAATCCGCGTGGTATCGCTCGACTTCAGACGGATCGTGTCGTAGACGCCGTTGCTCAGGGTGTCGACCAGCGCACCACGGCTCGCCGTCACTAGACGGATCTTCCACGAGTCGTACCACGAAGCGTTGAGCATAAGCAGACTGTCGTTGTAGGGCGTGCTTGCCACGAGAAGCGTGTCGTCGACGCCCGAGAACCCATCCGAGACGTAGATCCATCCCTTCGTGCTCGAGAGGTTCACGTTGCTCAACTGGCGGATCGTGTCCGGCAGCTGGCGGACGAAGCGCACGTCGTAGATCCGCTTCAATGCCGTGTCTTCGGCCATGACATGGATCTTGAACGCCACCGAATCGTTCGCCTTCAAGCGCACGACGGGCGACCATGTCCCCGACGCCAAGGCGACGGTGTCCGTATCGCCCGCCTGCTCGCGGATCAACCGCATGCCCCCGGCCAGCGAGGAGGAGATGGTGGCGCGCACGGAAGCCGAATCCAGCTCGTAGGGCAGGACCACGCGGTAGCTCTGGTACATCGCATCGAACACGCGGTCGAACGATCCGACCTTCGTCTCGAGGCTCGAAAGCATGTTCTGCGTCGAAGGCTGGCGGTAGAAGACGATCGTGTAGGTGCGCATCGTGACCCCGTCGGCCGCCATGACGCGGATCGTCGAGGTGTTCATTCCTGCCTTCAGCCGGATGCCGTGGCGGATCGAGGTGGCTGGCACTCCGTCGATGGTCATCGATTGGCCCTCGCGCAGAGTGGGCGTGTACCACACGCTGTCGGTCCCTTCCGAGACGTTTCGCAGAAGGCTTGTCGAATCGACGCTGAAATTCTCGTGGTATTCCCAGTACAGATTCTGAAGACGCGCTTCGTGCGACGGAAGGATCCTGACCTTGATGCGGTAGGTGTTGCTGACGACACCCGTCCGCCCCACCGCGAGAAGGATTCCAGCCGTGTCCTGGTCCGAGCCGCGCGCCATGGCTTCGCTGTTCCAGGAGTCGGTCCCGTTGTTGTGGGAGATCGTCGCGGTGGCGAGACTGTTCCGAGTGGCCCACACGATGGGAGCGCTGTCGCCGCGGGCGATCGAGACCGCGTAGGTCGTCGAGTCTGGATGGAACGACGGCGACATGACATATCCTGTCACATCGAGGGACGCGAGCTTCACGTAGTCCGAAACGTCGCGGGTGACGACGATGCGGTAGGTCCTGGTCCGGCTTCCGTCGCGCGAATGGACTTCGACAGGAACGATCGTGGGAACGGTCACGATGGAGACCGACTGCACGATGGACGTGCTCGACTGCCGCCCTCCGCAACGGATCACCTGGTCGGCAACGGATCCCGTCGCGTTGACCGTGATCGTCGTGGTCGTCGCGGCGACATGGACCATGTAGAAGGTGTCCAGCGGCGCGAACGCCGTGTCGAACGCGGCGCCGTCCACGGCGAGCGAGGAGAGAGTCGTCCCGACCTCCACGTCTTCCGGAGTCGAGAAGGCGACCACTCCGCTCGATGCGGTGTCGCCCCCTTTGCGGCCCGTCACCTTCGCGTAGCACACGCGGTTCCAGTAGGGGAGACGGACGTCCATGCTGTCGCGCGTCGTCTTTCCGACGGAGTGGACAGGATCCGGCAAGGTGTCCAGGAAGACCTCGAAGGAGGAGTCGAGCGCACCCTTGTTCCACCGGAACTTCACGATCGAATCGGTGAGCAGGGAGCCCTGGACCGGCAAGACGACCACGGGCGCATTGGACATGAACTTCACCCACACCGTCGCGGGATCCGACTTCATGCTGTCCTTGTCGACGGCCTGCACGTCGACGCGCAGGAGCTTCGGCGCGTCCGAGGCGATCTTGAGCGTGTCTCCAGGCAGGAACGTCCCGGAGCGTCCATCGTCCGCCGTCCACCGGAAGACGACCGATTCGCCGTCGGGATCGTCCGGTGGGTCGCTGGCCTTCCATGGGAGTCTCGCCGTGTCGCCGGCCATCGCGCGCAGCGTGTCTTTTCCAAGGAGCGACGCGACGCTCGGCGGATGGTAGGCCACCACGACCTTCGCGTTGACCGTGGGGGAGTAGTTGCTGTCGTCGTCCACGACGTAGCCGCTCGTGTACACGGTACCCGGCGATTTCGGAAGTAGCTTTAGGACGGAATCCGTCGTCGTTTCCGTCGTTCCGTCGTGCATCCACACGTAGCGGACGATTCTCCCCGAAGTATCGCTCGCCGACATGACGAAGCGGACCGAATCCCCCGGCTCGACGGAATCCGTCGAAGAGGCCATCGACGCGTTAGGAGCGTACCTGTGGACATCGACCGCGAACGTGTCGGATTCTTGCGACCACACGCCGTGGTTGTCGTGCACTCGAACGGAAACCTTGCAGATTCCGGGATTCGAGAAGACCATGCGCCACGCTATGGTGTCTCCCGAGACGTCGCTGGAATCGGAGACGTATCGGGATGACGATTGGTTCTCGAGATATCCCCACGACACCTTCGTCACGCGGTCTCCGGACTCGGGATCGTGCCACACGGCTTTCAATCGGACCGTATCGCCCATGCCCGTGGTCTCGCTCCTCGTCAGGAGCTGCACGCTCGGCGGCGAATAGTTCGTCCCCGAGGGATCGCCGGGATTGTCGAAGACCCGATCCTTCTCCTCGTTGCAGGAAAGGATGCCGACGAGGGCGAACGAAGCGATCGCCGCGAAGATTCCGTTGCGGTTCCAATTGCGCATTTCGTCCCTCCTCAGAAGAAGAAGGTGAAGGTGATGGACGAGAAGGCGGCGGCTCCCAGCCCGTAGGCGATATTCCGCATCGTGCGCGCCGTCTTCGCTTCGTCGTCGCTTTTTTCGACTGTCGAACGGGCGGAGTTCATCTCCGACACGGAACTCGTCGACTTGTAGCGTTCGTAGGCTTCGACCGCCGATTTGTCGTTGTCGTCGGCGACGGTCTGGAAGTAGTACCCGGTCCCGACGCAAAGCGCCGACAGCGCCGACAGGCCGACTCTCCACACGAGCTTCTTCTGCCGCTGCGCCGCTTCCCTCTGCCGCTGGATCTCCGCTTGCCTCGCCAGTTCGGCTTGGCGCTTCTGTTCTTCTTCGGCCTTGCGGGCGGCGATCCAATCGTCCGAGCGCTCCAGGGAGAGGGCGAACGCGGCTTGCTTCTCGGTCTGCACGTCGACCATCTTCTCGATGCGCTTCCAGTCGGGAAGAACAAGGGACAGGCTGTAGGTTCCCGGATCCAGGAGATCCGACTTCCAGGGCGTCCTTCCCACCGAAACCTGATCGAGGAACACCACCGCCCCTTGAGGCTCCGTGTTCACGGCGATGGTTCCCGCCTTCCCCTTGCGCACTTCATGGTCCAGAGCTTGGGCGACTTTCGGAGGCGTCTCCTGGAGAAGCTGCTCGATCGCGCACTCGCAGGTCTCGGTCAGTGATTTCAATACTTCGCCGGTATTCACGTCGACGATCTTCACGTTGATCATGAAGATCCGACCCACCTTTCCAACAGAACCCACCACGAGATTCTGCACACCCAGGATGCGGCCCACCTCGACCATGCACTCGGAATTGTCGCAGTTGCCCGACTGCTGGAAGCCCTGCTCCTTCATGATCTGGTCCATCATGGATCGCTCCATGACCTTGAAGGTCCCTGTGGACAGCATGTTCGCGCGGACCTGTTCGGTGATGAGGTCCGCTTCCGGCTGGCTCACGCCCTTGCCAACGAGATCCGACACCGCGACGTTGACGACAATTTTCGTCTTCTTCGGCCCGACCTCCTTCGGAGCCGTCGGAGCCGAATCCTCCGTTGCGGACATCGGCACCGGAGACTGCGGATTCATTGAATCCGACGCGATGGGGACCGGGTTCTCCGCCGTTCCCGCGGAGTCGACAGCACGCTCCTGCGCTGGTATGGCAAGCGCGACGGCAAGAAACAGAAATGCCGATGGAGAATATCTGCATGCGTGCAAGACGGTACCTCTTTGAGCCTTGTCCCTGATTTCCATGGAACACGGGTCCACGAAGAATTTTCAAGCCCATTGTACCGACTCGACCCCTGCATCGTTCAAGGAGAATATCCCCCCTTCTCTGGTATCCGCACTCGCCGGACACCACCCAAGTACTTTTCCCCCCATGTCCGACTGTTCCGACTCGACTGCCGATCTCGCCAGGAATCGCAAACCACGCTGGATCCGTTCCAAGCTCCCAGGAGGAGCCGCCTATGCCGAAGTCCGCGGCATCGTCGACGGGCACCGCCTGAATACCGTCTGCCAAAGCGCCGAATGCCCCAACATGGGCGAGTGCTGGAACCGCGGCACGGCCACCTTCATGATCCTCGGAAACATCTGCACCCGCGCCTGCGGTTTCTGTGCGATCGCGACAGGGCGTCCTACGGAACTCGACCTCGATGAACCGCGGCGCCTCGCAGAAGCCGTGGTGCTCATGAAGCTGCGCCACTGCGTCGTCACCAGCGTGAACCGCGACGAACTGGCCGACGGAGGCGCCGGTGTCTGGGCCGCCACGATCCGCGCCATCAAGACGGCCTCCCCCTCGACCACTCTCGAAACCCTCACGGGCGACTTCAAGGGCCGCGAGGACCTCTTGCGCCAAGTGATCGATGCCGGACCCGACATCTACAACCACAATCTCGAGACCGTCGAGCGCATGAGCCGCGCCGTGCGCCCTCAAGCAAGCTACGAGCGATCGCTTGAAGTCCTGCGACGCGCCGCATCCTGGGGCATGGTCACCAAATCCGGCCTCATGCTCGGCATCGGCGAACGCAAGCCCGAGATCGCCGACGCCCTGCGGCGCCTGCGCGACGTGGGCGTCCAGATCCTCACCCTTGGTCAGTACCTTCAGCCCGGCAAACAGTACCTTCCCGTCGACCGCTGGGTCACCCCCGAAGAATTTTCCGAATGGAAGGCGTTCGCCCAGGAACTCGGGTTCGCCTCGATCGCTTCGGGGCCGATGGTCCGCAGCTCCTACCATGCCGATGAAACGGCGCGGATCGTTCCTGGATTCGAAGGTGTGACTCTCCGAACCTGATCTCGACCCCGGCCATCCCCTACTCGAACGGCCGGACAGCAGGCGTCTTACGGAATCTTCGGAACGGAAGGTGCAGCAACGACTTGCACCTTCCTTTTCGATCGTTTCCGATGGTAGACTGAAAGAAGGCTCCCTTCTCCAGGACCTCCTCCATATCGGCCTGCGGAGAACCGGGCGCGAAGCTACGTTCGAGTTTCGACTTCCCAACGCACCAGACTCGTTCAATTCGGCATCCTTTTCCCTCCTACCGCGCGAGAACCGAACATGGACAATCGTTTCATCCTCCTGGTCGAGGACAATCCCGACGACGCTGCGCTCACCTTGCGCGCTTTCAAGAAGGTGAACATCGCCAACCAGGTGGTCGTCTGCCGTGATGGTGCGGAGGCTTTGGACTTCCTATTCGGACAAGGTGCCTACATCGATCGCGATCCTTCCTTGCAGCCTTCCGTCATCCTCCTCGATCTGAAGCTTCCCAAGATCGATGGACTGGAAGTCCTCCAGGCACTGCGCGAAAAGGAACTCACGCGTCACTTGAGGGTCGTGATCCTCACCTCCTCCCGCGAGGAACAGGACATCATCCAGAGTTACGATCTGGGCGCCAACAGCTACATCCGCAAACCCGTCGACTTCGACAAGTTCCTGACCGCCGTCGGTCAACTCGGACTCTACTGGCTTCTGCTCAACGAGCCTCCCAAGGCCGAGCACCACTAGCCCCGACCATGACTCTTTCCAACTCCCTATCCGATCTTCCCTTTCCGCGCAACTCGCTGGACAAGCGACCCATTCTCCTCGTGGAAGACAATTCCGACGATGTCGCTCTCGCCCTGCGCGCTTTCAAGAAGGTTGGAATCACCAACCCCATCACCGTTGCGCGCGACGGCGCCGAAGCCCTCGAATGGCTCTTCTGCGAAGGGGAATACGCGACGAGAAGCACCAAGATCCAGCCGGCGCTCATCCTGCTTGATCTCAAGCTTCCACGCGTCGACGGCCTGGAAGTCCTCCACCGTCTGCGCAACAACCTTTGCACGCGCCTCATTCGTACCATCATCCTCACCTCTTCACACGAAGAAACCGACATCATCTCCTGCTACGACAGCGGAGCCAACAGCTACATCCGCAAACCCGTCGACTTCGACCACTTCCTTGAAGCCGTCGGCCAGATCGCCTTGTACTGGCTCCAGTTGAACGAACTGCCTCCCGTTCTCGCTGCGGGGCAACTCGAACCCTTCCATCCCTCGAAGGAAGCATGACAGATTCTTCTCATCCCTTGCGACTGCTTCTCGCGGAAGACTCCGAGGAGGATGAATTTCTTCTGGCTCGCCATCTTCGCAAATCCGGCTACGATCCTTTCATTCATCGTGTCCAGACCGCCGAAGCCCTTCGCGATGCGATTTCAAAGGGGCCGTGGGATCTGATCGTCTCCGATTTCCAGATGCCTGGATTTTCAGGTATGGAAGCTCTCGCGATCTGCAAGGACAGGATACCGGAATGCCCGTTCCTTCTCATCTCGGGAACGATTGGCGAAGAGATCGCGGTCGAAGCGATGCGCGCTGGCGCGAACGACTACCTGCTCAAGGGCAATCTCGCGCGACTGGGACCAGCCATCGACCGCGAGCTACGCGATCAGGATTTGCGCGTCAAGCAGAAGTCCGCCGAAGAGCGCGAGAGGAAGCTCGAAAAGGCGATCCAATCCATCCTCGTCGGAACCGCATCGGCCATCGGACAGGACTTCTTCCGATCCCTGGTCCGCGAACTCGCGGGATCCCTGTCGATGAAAGTCGCCCTCGTGGGAGAAATCAACAGCTCCGGAGGAACGCACGTCAAGGTCATCGCGATCCACGGACTGGAGGAGATCCCCGAAGGATTCGACTACAGCATTTCCGGAACCGGTGCCGAAACCCTTCTGAAGACCGGATGGATTCTCACCAACGACATCGACAGCAGCGGATTTCTCACCTATGGATTCGCCAAGGCCTACGGTCTTACCGGTGTCATCGGCGTCCGCCTCGACGCTTCGGATGGAACTCCGCTTGGAGTTCTCGTCGTTTTCGACGACCAACCCATCACCGAAGAGGCTCTCGCCAAGGACATCCTCTCGATTTTCGGAGCTCGCGCGGCATCCGAATTCGAACGCCTGCACACCGAAGACGAGCGCAACAACCTCCAGGAGCAACTCTGGCACAGCCAGAAGCTCGAGGCCATCGGCACGCTTGCCGGGGGCATTTCGCACGACATCAACAACATCCTTTCTTCCATCTGGGGCCACGCCCAGATCCTGGACATGCGCAAGTGCGTCCCCGAGCAGGACCAGGAATCGCTCCAGGGGATTCTTTCCGCATGTCGGCGCGCACGCGATCTTGTCAGACAGATTTTGTCATTCTCTCGCAAGATGCCTCCCGAGACTTCCGTCATCCAGCTGGGGGACATCGCCCAGGAAACCGTATCGCTTCTACGCGCCACGGTTCCCACGAACGTTTCCATCCAGTGCGTCATCGATTCGGCGAGTCCGCCCATCAAGGCGGATCCGAACCAGATGCACCAAGTTCTCATGAACCTGTGCACCAACGCCTGGCACGCCATGGAACCTTCGGGAGGCACTCTCGAAATCCGGATCGAACCAACGCGTGAAGGCAAGACTCCGATGGTTCGCTGCTCGATTTCCGACACGGGCACGGGCATTCCCGACCACATCATCGGACGCATCTTCGAACCCTTCTTCACCACCAAACCCGCTGGAAGTGGAACCGGCCTCGGCCTTTCGGTCGTCCACGGAATCATCCGCAACCACGGAGGAGCGATCAACGTCCGCTCCCAAGTCGGCCATGGTACGACTTTCGTCATCGACCTTCCTGCCGTCGACGGCTTGCCGTCGAGCAGTTCCGAATCTCCATTGGGCGCGATGCCCCAGGGCGACTTGCAGAAGATCCTCGTGGTCGACGATGAAACGGCCGTCTCCGATGTTCTCTGCCAACTTCTGGATATCCTCGGATACTCGCCTGTTTCGATCTCCGATCCATTCGAAGCCCTGAAGCGCTTTCGCGAGAATTCCGCGGAATGGGCAGCCGTCATCACCGACCGCACCATGCCGGGCATGAGCGGAGAGACTCTCGCCAAGAGCCTGCACGAAATCCGCGCGGACATCCCCATCATCATGTCGTCGGGATACGAAGGCGATCTGCGCAACACGGACTTCACGGAAACCGGAATCCAGGCTCTTCTCCCGAAACCGTTCCAGGCATCGGATCTCGCCGTCGTATTGCGTCGTATTCTTCAAGGGTGACTTCGCCCTTCTCTCTTCGCTCCACTCCCGGATCCGAGCCGTCCTGGTCTTTCGGATCCGACCCTCGTTTTCCGGTGCTTCACGATCTGTCTTGCACGGATACCACAGGTTGGCCGGAATCCCGCGAACTCGAACGTTCCGCCCTGGATGCGCTTGTGCACCCGGACGCCACGCGTTACGTGCCCGACAGCGCTGGTTCTCGATCCGCTCGTGAAGCGCTCGCCGCCATCCAGGAGCCGCGCGATTCCAGCCGCTGGATTCTCACCGCCAGTTCATCGGAAGCCTATTCCCTTCTTTTCCAGCTCCTCTGCGATCCTGGGTCGCGCGTGGCGACTCCGCGACCTGGATACCCCCTTGTCGACGAACTGGGTCGATTCCAGAATGTTTCCGTGGCTCCGATTCCCATGCGCTGGACCGATTGTCGTTGGAACCTCGACCTCGGCTGGACCCAGAAACGCTTGCAGGAAGGAATCCGCGCCCTTGTTCTCATCCAACCCGCCAATCCTACAGGATGGACTCTCTCCCCTGTGGAGCGTCGCGCAGTTCTTGATTTGTGCATAAAGCACGGAATTCCTTTGATCTCAGACGAGGTCTTCGAAGCTTGGGCCAACCCGGGGTTTGAATCCCTGGCTACCCAGAACGAAGTTCTCTGCTTCACCCTGGGAGGCCTCTCCAAGCTTGTGGGGCTTCCCCACCTTAAACTGGGGTGGATCCGGGTCTCCGGCCCCCAGGAACTCGTCCAGGAAGCTGTCAGACGGCTGGAAACACTCAACGACGCCTTGCTTTCCGCTTCAACCCCGGTCCAATGCGCTCTTCCAGCTCTTCTTTCAAAGCGAGAACTCTTCCAAGAGCGGATCGCATCACGCTTGGAGCGCAATCGACATGCCTGGAAAGACTTCCAACAAGGGCTTCCAGAAGGCTTCCAGGCTCTGGAAGCCACCAGCGGTTGGTTCGCGATCCTTCAGTGGACCCTTCCCGTCCATGAAGAGGCCGTATGCACTCGCTTGCTGGAGAGAGGGGTCAAGGTTCTTCCCGGATACCTCTTTGATCTTCCCGAGGCTGGGCTGGTGGTCAGTCTGGTAAGTGAGCCTTCCTCGTTTCTCCACGGTCTATGTCTTATGTCTTCTCTACTTATATCTCTTGATCTTTAACATAAGCCTGTGGATGGGCAGGGAAAATGGCCTAGGGCCTTGGAAACCCCTATCCACTCTCCGTGGATGAGCAAGGAAAACCAAAGTTATCCACAGTAATCGGGAAAAGAAGGTTTTGTGAAGGTGTGGATAGTTGAAATGTGGATAACTTGGGGGTTTTTCCCTGATCTATCCATATTTTTTCCGTGTCTCTCGTTGACTTCTAGATCCATGCCTGGAAATTGTGGATAAGAAAACGCCTCCTTGGAAACCAAAGAGGCATTTGAGCGGAACAGAAAACAGAAACTGTTCAGAGATTTTCGGACGATCCTGCCATCTGGAGACGGTAGACGGCGCGCAGAAGAGACAGACGAGCACGGTCGTAATCAACGTCTCTCGAAGCGCTGGCCAAACGCTCTTCGGCTCTCTGACGTGCTTCTTCGGCCCGGCGACGATCGATTTGCTCGGGTGTTTCGGCGGAGTCGGCGAGGATCGTGAGAGAACCTCCCTGGATGCGGGCGATTCCTCCCGAAAAGAAGAACTTCAACTCGTTGCCTTGTGATGGCTGAATCCTGGCGATGCAGGGCTTGAGCGCGAAGGCAGAGTCGGCGTGGCCCGTAAGGATGCCGATGAGGCCATCCTCGATGGAGAAGACCACCTGGGTGGCTTCTCCTTTCCAGGCCACTCGTTCTGGATCGACGACGGTGACGGGAATCACTTGGAGGCCATCTCCGCGGCCTTCTCGACGGCTTCCTCGATGACGCCCACGAACAGGAAGGCCTGCTCAGGAAGGGAGTCGTGCTTTCCGTCGAGGATTTCCTTGAAGGAACGGACGGTCTCGGCCGTCTTCACGTACTTGCCCTGCATCCCCGTGAACTGTTCGGCCACATGGAAGGGCTGGCTCAGGAAACGCTGGACCTTGCGTGCGCGCGACACGGTGAGACGGTCTTCTTCGGAAAGTTCGTCCATGCCCAGGATCGCGATGATGTCCTGGAGTTCCTTGTATCGCTGCAACAGGCGTTGCACGCCGCGAGCCACGTCGTAGTGCTCCTGGCCGACGACATCCGGCGTGAGCAGATTGGAGCGCGAATCCAACGGGTCCACCGCGGGATAGATGCCGAGTTCCGAAATCTGTCGCGAAAGGTTCGTGGTGGCGTCCAGATGCGTGAACGCGGTGGCCGGAGCCGGGTCGGTGTAGTCGTCGGCAGGCACGTAGATGGCCTGGATGGACGTGACCGAGCCGTTCTTCGTGGAGGTGATGCGTTCCTGCAGTTCGCCCATTTCGGTGCCGAGCGTGGGCTGGTATCCCACTGCGGACGGAATTCGTCCAAGTAGCGCCGACACTTCGGAGCCGGCCTGGGTGAAGCGGAAGATGTTGTCGATGAACAGGAGAACGTCCTGGTTCTTCTCGTCGCGGAAGTACTCGGCGATGGTGAGGGCCGTGAGCGCGACGCGTGCGCGTGCACCCGGAGGCTCGTTCATCTGACCGTACACGAGCGCGGTCTTGGCCAAGACGCCGGCTTCTTCCATTTCGCCGTAGAGAGCCGTGCCTTCGCGCGTGCGTTCGCCCACACCGGCGAACACCGAGTAGCCGCCGTGGTACTTGGCGATGTTGTTGATGAGTTCCTGGATGAGCACCGTCTTGCCCACGCCGGCGCCGCCGAACAGGCCGACCTTGCCGCCTTTGGCGTAGGGAGCGAGAAGATCGACGACCTTGATGCCCGTTTCGAGAATCTCGGCCTGCGTGCTCTGCCGATCGAACGTCGGTGGCTTGCGGTGGATGGACAGGGTGAGTTCGCTGTCGATGGGACCCTTGTTGTCGATGGGCTCGCCGATGACGTTCACGACGCGGCCGAGAGTCTTTTCGCCCACGGGAGCCTGGATGGGCTTGCCCGTGTCGCGCACGGAAAGTCCGCGAGAGAGACCGTCGGTGCTGTCCATCGCGATGGTGCGCACGACGTTGTCGCCCATGTGCTGCGCCACTTCCAGGACGAGGTTGTCGGCTTTGTCGGAAATTGCCGCGTTGGTGGTGACCAGGGCGTTCATGATGGGAGGCAGGGCGCCGCCCTCGAAGGACACGTCGACGACGGGTCCGAGAACCTGGAGAATCTTGCCGTTGATGATGCTCATGGCTTGGGGGTCCCTGTCTACTTGATGGATTCGGCGCCGGAAATGATCTCGATGAGTTCCTTCGTGATCATGGCCTGGCGGGCCCGGTTCTTCTGGAGAGTGTACTTGTCGATCATTTCCTTGGAGTTGCGCGTCGCGTTGTCCATGGCGGTCATGCGCGCGCCGTGTTCGCCCGCTGCGTTCTCGAGGAGCGCGTTGAGGACGAGGAAGCGGATCGACTGTGGAATCAGTTTGGAAAGCAGTTCGGCAGGAGGAGGATCGAAGAGGACGGGGCGCACGGTGGCTTTGCCGCCTTCGATTCGAGCGGCCGGGAACACGCGGATCGCCTGGGGAATTTGCGTCAGAGCCGACTGGAACTGGTTGTTCACGAGCCAGATCTCGTCGGTCTTGCCGGCAAGGAAGTCGGTGATGAGCCGCTCGGCGATCGGTCGTGCCTGGCCCAGCGAGGGCTTGGCGGTCGCATGGGGGAACCACTGCCCGAGAGCATGGGTCAGACGGGAGCGGAACGCGTCGTGTCCGCGACGACCGGCGAAGTGGACCGTGAATCCCGCGCCGCCCGCGATGCGCTTGTTGAGATCCGAAAAGCCTTCGCGCGATGCGGTCTGGGCGTCCATCGGGCGCAGACCCACGGCGCGTTCGAACGTGCGGATGAGTCCGTTGTTGAACGCGGCGCACAAACCCTTGTCGGATGTGAACAGGACGATCGAGATGTGCTTGACTGGCCGCGACACGAGCCAGGGAGAGATGTCTTCGGGAAGATCTTCGCCGGCCACCTGGGCCTGAAGATCGGCCAGAAGCGTCGTGAGTTCGGCGCGATAGGGACGGGTCTTTTCGATGGACTCCTGCGCACGACGAAGTTTGCTCGCCGCCACCATCTTCATGGCGGCGGTGATCTTCTTCGTGTTCTGGAGGTTCTTGATCCTCCCCGTCAGCTCCTTGATCGTGGGCACGCGGAAATCCTCTTACGCCTGGAAGCCGGCGTTGAAGTCCTTCACAGCCTCTTCGATGCTCTTCTTCAGCTCATCGTCGAGGGACTTCTTGGTCTCGATCGCGGGTCCGAGAGAAGGACGCTTGGCCGAGAGGAACTCAAGGAATTCCTTCTCCCAGCGATTCACCTGCGCCGTGGGGATGCCGTCGATGAAGCCGTTCGTGCCGGCGTAGATCACAATGACCTGTTCGCCCACGGACAGGGGACGATACTGCAACTGCTTGAGGAGTTCGGTCATGCGCTGACCGCGCGCGAGCTGCTTTTGCGTGGCCGCGTCGAGGTCGGACGCGAACTGGCTGAAAGCCGCGAGTTCGCGATACTGCGCCAGGGAGAGGCGCAGCGTACCGGCGACTTGCTTCATGGCCTTCACCTGGGCGTCGCCGCCCACGCGGGACACCGAGATGCCCACGTTCATCGCGGGACGGATGCCCGCGTTGAACGGACCGGACTCCAGGAAGATCTGGCCGTCGGTGATGGAAATCACGTTGGTTGGAATGTAGGCCGAAACGTCGCCCGCCTGCGTTTCGATGATGGGCAGAGCCGTGAGCGATCCCGCTCCGTTCTTGTCGGAGAGCTTGCAGGCGCGCTCCAGAAGACGGGAGTGGACATAGAAGATGTCGCCGGGGAACGCTTCGCGGCCCGGAGGACGGCGCAACAGCAGCGACATCTGTCGGTAGGCCTGCGATTGCTTGGTGAGGTCGTCGAACACGATGAGCGCGTGGCCGCCGTTGTCGCGGTAGTGCTCGGCCATCGCGCAACCCACGTAGGGTGCGAGGTACTGGAGAGGCGCGGGATCGGATGCACCGGCCATGACGATGGTCGTGTATTCCATGGCTCCATGGGCGCGGAGCTTTTCAACCACCTGGGCGACGGTACTTTGCTTCTGACCGATGGCCACGTAGAAGCACTTGACCCCTTTGCCCTTCTGATTGATGATCGCGTCGAGCGCGATGGCGGTCTTGCCCGTGCCGCGGTCGCCGATGATCAGCTCGCGCTGGCCGCGACCGATCGGCGTCATGGCGTCGATCACCTTGATGCCGGTCTGGAGAGGCTCGTGGACGTTCTTGCGCGCCATGATGCCGGGCGCCTTCACCTCGATGCGCCGCATCTCGGTGGGAACGATCGAGGGGCCGCCGTCGACGGGATTTCCCAGCGCGTCGACCACGCGACCCAGGAGGGCGTCGCCTGCGGGCACCGATGCCTGGACCTTGGTGCGACGCGCGGAGTCGCCTTCGCGCACGGAGGAGATCTCGCCCAGAAGCACGACGCCGACGTTGTCCTGCTCGAGGTTCAGCACGAGTCCGAAGACGTTGTCCTTGCCCACGAACTGGACAAGCTCGCCGGCTTCGACGGTGGGAAGCCCCTGCAGGCGGGCGATGCCGTCGCCCACGCTGAGGACAATTCCTGTCTCATGGCTTTCGGCGGACGGTGCGAATCCTTCGAGCTGCTTGCGCAGCAGCGAGGCGATCTCGTCGGGTCGGACGGTGTCGATCATGATGTCCTTCAGGCGGAAAGCAGGGCCCGGCGGGCCTGGTTCAGCTGGTTGTTTGCGGTAGCGTCGAGGAGGACGTCTCCGAGGATCACGCGGAAGCCGCCGATGATGGTGTCATCGGTGCGGCTGGAGAGTTCCACGCGTCTTCCCTCGGTGGACAGGGAGCGCGCGAGCGTTCCCAGTGCGGATGCGGAAAGCGGCGCCCTGCTTTCGACCCGTCCGCGGATCACGCCGGAGCGCGCTTCCTGGAGGGCGATCGTCGCGGCGCAGATCTCGGCGACAAGGCCGAGACGGCGACGCGACGCGAGCAGGGTGACGAATCGATCAATGACAGAATTTGTCTCAATGGCGCCCATCGCCGAGCGCAGAGCCGATTCGCGTTTCGCGGTCGGAGTCGTCGGATCGCCGAGGGCGATGACGAGATCGCCCGGAAGCGAAGCGAGCGCCTTGATCCGCGGCAGTTCCGATTCGAACGCGTTCGAAGCGACGAGCGCTTCGAGCAGAGCCTTGGCGTATCGAGGAGCGGCGCCGGCCATCAGTTTTTCACGGCCTCTGCGAGCATGCGCTCGGCGAATCCTTCGGCTTTGGCGCCTTCGAGTTCGGTGCGGAGGATCTTTTCGGCGACCTTGACCGAAAGTTCGGCCGCATCGCGACGCAGCGCGGTGCGCGCCTGCTCGGATGCCGCTTGGATTTCCGTCTTGGCGTGTTCGAGGATCTTTTCCGCGGAGACCTTGGCTTCGGCATCGGCCTGGGCCCGGTACTTCACCGCGAAGTCGCGTTGTTCGTTGAGGATGGCGCTGGCCTGCGCGCGAGTCTCGGCGAGAAGCCTCGCCTGTTCGGCTTCGATCGCGCTCGCCTTGGCGGCGACCTCGTCCGCCTTGGCGATGGATTCCTTGAGTCTGGCCTCGCGCTCGGCGACGGCCTTGAGAATCGGCTTCCACGCGAACTTGTGCAGAAGCACCAGGAGCACCACGAAGACGATCCATACCCAGATCATCACGCCAGGATCTGGCGTCATCAACTGGGCGGCGATTCCTCCGTCGTGGGGTGCCGCTGGGGCTTCGGTGTGTGCCTGGGTCTCTTCCATCAGTGGCTTACTTGAGGAGGACGATCAAAAGGCAGATGACGGCACCGAGAAGGGCGACGCCTTCGATGAGCGCCGCACCAAGGATCAGGTTCGCACGCAGGTCGTCCTTGACTTCGGGCTGACGGGCGATGGCCTCGACCGTCGAAGCGGCGGTCTTGCCGATGCCGATGCCCGCGCCGATGGCGGCCAAACCCGCGCCGATGCCCGCGCCGAGGTATCCGATGCTCTGCATGTCCATTGTGACTCTCCTGTGTAAGGATGGGTTTTGGGTTGGAAGCGGCTCAGTGTTCCTGGTGGAGTGCGCCGCCGATGTAGAGCGCGCTCAGGAACGTGAAGACGAAGGCCTGCAGCACGCAGACCAGGACCTTGAGGACCAGGATGAACAGCAGGAACGCCAACGGCAGCGGTGCGATCAGAAGAAGCGACACCGGAGCTGCGGCCGAACCGAAAATTCCTTCGAGTCCACCCATGACCATGGGGGAGAGCACCGAGATGAGGCCCGTGATCACGAGGATCATGATGTGGCCGGCGGTCATGTTGGCGAAGAGACGGATGGTGAGGGAGAAGGCGCGGATGAGGATCGAAACGAATTCGATGGGCGCCAGGATGGGAAGAACCCAGAACGGAACCCCGGAGGGGACGATGTTCTTGACGTAGTGGAAAGGTCCGTTGCGGACCATGCCCGCGACGTTGAACACCACGAAGGTGGTGAGCGCGAGAGCCAATGTGACCGAGATGTTGGCGGTGGCGCCGCCGAAAATCGGCACGAGGCCCATCAAGTTCAGCACCATGATGAAGAAGAAGCATGTGGCAAGGTAGGGGACCCAGTTGTCGCCTTCCTTCTTGCCGATGCATGGACGAGCCACTTCGTCGCGCAGATACACGACAAGGACCTCGACCATGTGTCCTATGGGCGATCCGGGAAGAAGTCCCACGCGCTTGGCCGCCGTGCGAGCCAGAAGAAACGTGAGCAGGGCTCCGATGAAGAGCATGGCAACATGCAACGAGAACGGAGCCGGCAAGTCGATGACGGCCCATTCCACACCGGGAAGGACGTGCCACTTGTGCCCGTTGACAATGTGATGGAGGATGAAATCAGAAAGATTGCTCGAACCGCCGCTCAAAGTCTGTGGACTCCCTTGACGAAGACGATCAATTCCGAGAGGGTAAGAAGGATGAACGATCCCAACCAGCTTGCGACGCAAAGCGTCCGGAATGGAGGAAATGCAAACAATCCTGCGACGAGCAATCCTACACCCGTGAAGTAACGTAGCGCAAGAAGAATCAGTCCGCTACGGATTCGTATGTCAGAATTCCGTCTTTTTTCGGAAGTGGATCCGAAAAGACGCAATCCGAGAAGCGAATGGACGAGTGCGGCGGCCGTGCCCCAGACGATAGGACGGAATGCGTCACGGATCGGAGTGGTCCCGTTCGCGTGGACGAGTGCGATCGCGACGACGAGACACGCGATGGCGATTTGGACCGCGAACCAGCGGAGCTTGAAGGCGCAGTCCGACATCGTTCCCGAACGCGTTGCTTTTCCAATGGGGGGGCGGATCATGGATGGAGGCCCGCTCGAAGGAGTCGCCAGAAAACGACACCGACACCGAACAGGCAACATGCGACGAGGATCATGGGACTCGCGAACAAGGAGTCCAGCCACCAACCGAGAAACGCGAACGCGGCAACGGTCCCGGACGCTTCGACGCCAAGGGCGATCCACTTCCGCGAAGGATCAGGCTTTGGCGGTCTTGGCTCCTGGTTGCATGTCGCAGGTGCCATGGAAGAGGGCTCCTTCGTGGATCACCAGTTCGCGCGTGCGCAGGTCGCCCACGAGCACGGACTTGGGCTCGAGGATGGCCTTGTCCGTCACGGTGACATTTCCTGTCATCTTGCCGGCGATCTTGAAGGAGGTCGCGTGGACTTCGCCTTCGACCTGGCCTTGCGCGTGGATGGACACGGTTCCAGTGGAACGGATGGTTCCCTTGATGGTGCCCTCGATCGCGAGGTCGTTCTCGACGAGGATCTCGCCCGTGATCACCGAACCGGCGTTCAAGAACGCGAAGCCTTTGCCTGTGGTGTTTTTGTCGGACATCGTCTATCGCATCATAGCAAACATGGGATCGATGGCAAGACCATCGACGAAGACCTCGATCGCGAGACTCACCGGTTCCACTCCCGATCCGACGCCCGTATGGCCGATGCGCTCGCCCGCGCGGATGAAATCTCCCGCTTGGACATCGAGCTCCCCGAGCTGGGAAAGGTGGATCTGGTAACCCTCGGGGGTCGCGATTTCGATGCCCAGTCCCAGCACCGGATCCCATCCGGCCCGTACGACGAGACCGTCGGCGGGGGAACGCACGGGAGACGAAGGCTCAACAAGAATTGTCTGCAAGAAGAGGCTGTCGGAGCCCATGGTCTTGTCGCCGGAAGATGCCCAGGTTTCGACGGGGGACCGCAGGAAGATCGGATGGATGGGCTGGGAGAGAGTGGTTCGGTGTTCCTGCGAGCGCTCGAGCCAGGAGGTGAACGAGTTGAGAACGCGGGTTCGGGCCTGGTCGTCGTAGAACCCGAGGACGGTTGGCGTCGTTCGGGTCTGCTTCGCGGAATCGTCCAGGAATGCCTGCGTCAGGGCGAGTACGCGCTTCTGTTGCTCCTCCATGATCTGGAGTTCCTCGGCGAGCTGGTCGACGCGGTGCAGGTCGGCGCGCAGCTTCGTGTTTTCGCGCGCCATCGCGTCGGCGGTCTGGAGTCGCACCGAGATGGCTCCGAGCCATGTGACCGTGAATCCGGCGAGAATCACGAGCACGACGAGTACGACGAGCAGGAAGTGGAACACCGAAAGGGGGACGCGCAACGACCACGACTCTCCCGTGCGTTCGCGCAGGAGAAGGATCGAAATGCGTTCCTCGGACTTCATCTCCGTACTCGGTTCAGACGTGTCCGAGCAGGATGTCGGCGATGCGGTTCAGGTCGTCGTTGGACAGAAATTGAATTCGCAGGGATCCTTTGCCGTCCTTCGACTGGTCGAACTGGACCCGGGTGCCAAGGCGTTCTTCGATCTGGCGAAGGAATGCGTTGGTATTCGGATCTTCCTTGGTTGGGACCGCCTTGGCCGCCGTCTTCTTCTTTTCGGGAGCGACACCCGCCGCTTCCTGTTCGAGGGTGCGCACCGACCAGTGGTTCTCGACCGCCTGGCGGCCGAGCTTCAGCTGGCGTTCCTCGGAAAGGGGTGCGAGCACGCGGGCGTGTCCGGCGGATAGATCGCCCGAAACCACATGGTCGCGGACGTTGGGATGGAGCTTGAGCAGACGCAGACTGTTGGTGATCACCGGGCGGCTGCGACCCAGACGTTCGGAGAGTTGCTCGTGGGTGTAGCCGCACGAGAGGATCAGCTCCTGGTAGGCCTCGGCTTCCTCGATCGCGTTGAGCTGCACGCGGATGATGTTCTCGATCAGGGCGTCTTCGCGCATTTCGCGATCGGTGACCTGGTCGCGTACCAAGGCGGGAATCGTGTCCTTGCCCGCGAGCTGGCTTGCGCGGAAGCGGCGCTCGCCGGCGATGATCTGGAAGAAGTCTCCCTGGCGACGCACGAGGATGGGTTGAAGCACACCCTTTTCTCGGATCGAGGAAGCGAGTTCGCCGAGCTCCTCGGTGTTGAACTCCTTGCGTGGCTGGAATGGATTCGGCGAGAGCTTCTCGATCGGAATCATCTCGACGGAGCTGCCGTCAGGGGCGGGGACTCCCGGAAGATCGTTCTTGTGGGCGATCGACTTTTCCTGGAAGATGGCGCCGAGGCCTTTTCCCAATCCACGAGACTTGTTGTTCACGCGGCTCCTCCCATCACCTCCTGGGCGAGCTTCATGTAGGCTGCGGCTCCAGGTGTGGCGATGTCGTACAGCAGAATGGGCTTGCCGAAAGAGGGGGCTTCGGCGAGCTTGATGGCTCGAGGGATGATGGTCTGGAAGACTCTCTCGTTGAAGGAGGTCTTCACTTCTTCGACCACCTGCTTGGAGAGAAGTGTGGAGGACTGGAACATCGTGAGCAGGGCGCCTTCGATCTTCAGATCGGGATTGAAGGAACGCTGCGTCAAACGGATCGTGTTGAGCAGTTCGGCCAATCCCTGGAGCGCGTAGTATTCGCACTGGATGGGGATCATCACCGAGGTCGCGGCCACGAGGACATTGAGGGTGAGAAGACCGAGCGACGGTGGCGTGTCGATGAGGACGAAATCGTACCGCTGTTCGATCTGGGTGAGATAGGAGCGCAGACGCGTCTCGCGGGAGGAAGCGTTCACCAGTTCGATTTCGGAGCCAGCGAGGTTGGGGTCGGCCGGAAGAAGATCGAGGAAGGGGAGTTCCGTCTTGTGAATGAGAGACGCGGCGCGTTCCGGTGTCCACGGGTCTTCTTCGCACAGGACATCGTAGAGCGTGGAGGAGTCTTCTTCGAGCGAGACGCCGACACCTTGGGTGGCATTCGCCTGTGGGTCGGCGTCCACGAGAAGGGTGCGCTTCTCGGCCATCGAGAGTGCGGCCGAAAGATTCACGGCGGTGGTGGTCTTGCCGACTCCGCCCTTCTGATTGCAAACCGCGATGATTCTGGTCATGATTCCAGCCCGTTGGAGGGTTTTGGAGCGAAGACGACATGTCGGGTTGTGGGGTCTCCGGACAGTCGATACGGAACATACGACAGGGGTCCTACCCCGTCAATCGACGGGGGGGGGGAGTCTGTCTTGAGGGTGGCAAACAGTCCACCCGGCTTCAGGAAGGGAAAGGCGCGTGCGGCATCTTCAGCAAAGGATCCGAGAGCACGACAACTGACGACATCCATCGATCCGGCAAGACTCGGCCAAGTTGCCACCGCTTCGACTTGCGAGGCGAGGATCTGGATCCGATCTTCGAATCCAAGTTCGCGAACGATGCGGTTGAGAAAGCGGGCGCGTTGGCTTCGCGGTTCGACTCCCGTGAAACGGGTGGAAGGGAGAGCGATCGCCAAGGGAAGGAGAGGGAAGCCTGCGCCACATCCCATGTCGAGCCAAGACTCCGGAGTGGATGTGAAGGGGATCTTCAGAAGCTGGAGGGAATCATTTGTGTGGCGCTCGCGAAGACTCGGAAGATCTCCGGCGCTCACGAGATTCTGCTGTTTGGATTCCTTGCGAACCATCGCCTCGAACAACGTGAGCTGTTCGAGTTGCTGGGTTGAAAGCGCGATCTGGGAGGCGGTCATTCCGAGGCGGTCTCCTGGCGTGGTCCGAAAGCGGAAGGAGATGGGTCCGGATACGGCATCCTTCACACTGCGGCAAGAAAGTACGATGGGGGCGAGATGTGCGATGGTTCAGGGGGGTCCACGAAAATCGCTCAAGAAACACGATGGGTCGCGTTCATGGTCATTGGCTGCGCATTCCTGTTGTGCTTCTTCAAGATTCTCCGCTAGGAAAGATTTCTGAGAAACAGTAAAGATTTCCGGGTGGAGATGTGCTTGTCGAGCTCTTGACCATTGTTTCACGTGAAACATTGCGCATGCCCGCAGGTGGGAGTAATCTGGATTGCAGACCCCGGTTTACTCGATTGAGTTGCGCGTAGCTGGTTCTCGAAACCAACCACATCTTTGCGATCCGTTGTCCCGCTGGTTTCGGCGGAGCTCAACCAGCGGGGGAGTGCGTGTGATGGACTATTGGCGTCCCTTAGCATGATGATGCTGCGAGAGAGTGATTCGTGCTACTTGCGGATTGCTTCGTTGTCTTGGCGTGGCTGTGATTCAGCGAGTGTGGTGCAACCTCTATGTCGCCTTGCTAAACGCGAGGGTCCAGTCAGTCCAGCAAGGCGGCAATCGCATCATCCTTGCACGGAGCTCTGCTTCTGCCGGGGTGATGGAGAGGACCGAAGTGGCAAGATGGGCTGGGTGACGAAAAGGCGAGGATGGCGTCGATGCGCCCGATCTGTTGTGCGTTCCACGTGCGGTGGTTTGTTGATACGGACAGGGATTCAAGGGCTCCAGCTGGCGGATCTGTGGCTGCAAGTTGTGATGGAAATGAACAACGAGTTTGTGTCTGCCTTGGCGAATGCAGGCATAGCTATTGCGCCTGACCGGCGAACTATTCCTTGGTCATGTTGAGACTGTTTTCGGTCGTCAGAACGTTGTTGTCACGGCAAGATTTGTGGTTCAGCGAGTGCCACATCCTCTTTTGTCGCCCCGACAGTTGATGCAGCTTAGGATGCGTCGGGCTTGCATGAGCCGGTGTCCAGCCAGTCTGGCAAGGCAGTGAACGCGGCAGCGCTGTACGGAGTTTCGGCTTTCACTGGGGTGATTGTTTCACGTGAAACATTGCTGGGGTGTGACGATCTTCAGTGTTCGACCGTTGATAGGGAGGTCAAATCCGGACTCTTGCCTTAAACCCAGAGATTGTGTTGGTAAGGAGCCAAAGGAACTCATCTCGTATTTCTTGAATGGTCTGCGTGTTCTAGAAATCGCCCCAAGGCACCTTCTTGAAGATCAATGCCTTGGCGGTAAACGCCGAGATCTGTGTGTGCCAGCGAGAAGTATGTGCGCGGATTTGCATGGATTGGCAACAACCAAGCTTGGTTGTCGGCGTGATCCACGAAGCGGGTCATGCGATCCAGGGGTTTGTGATCAAACGTCCCGGGACGGGATGTGGGGTCGATCGGAGGAGTTGGATGTCGTGAAAAAGGCTGGCGTCAGAGGCGCCGAAGCCGGCTGTTTCACGAATGGCGATCCGTGGGATGCGATGTGTGCCACTGGGAACGCGGCTTGAGACGGTGGTGCCAGAGGCCGAAGTGGTCCCAGGGGGAGCGCCGAAGGAGAGGGAGGAATTCCTGGTCCAGGAGCGCATCCCATTGCGGAAGACACTCGGAAGGCCACGCTTTCAGCTCGAGCTTGTACGATGCTTTGCCAGGATGGAGAACTCCAGTCCAGACGGAAATGGTGCGGTTTTCGGCCCACCACTCGGGAAGCCGGGTGACCGTGGTTGGCTGGCCCATCCAGGTTCCCGTGCGGAATGCGCCGGGAGGGCGTTGATCGGCCAGGAAGGCCACGAGTCTGCCCGACCGAAGCTGCAATCGTCCGGCGCGCACGGATTCGAAATCATGCACCATCCGCAGTCCGGTGTGGTTCCGAATCCAGGAAAGCAACCATTTTCCCGATGGATGGCCAGGTGCACGTGCGATGTTGAGTGCGCCAGGACGTAGCCGCGTGAGAATTCCCGCGAGCCATTCCCATTGTCCGTGGTGCATGGAGAGGAAAAGCACCGGGCCGTCTTCTTTCCATGGCGCATCGGGAATATTCGACAATGGGGAGAGGTCGAGTCGCGACCAGCCACGACTGAGAAGGCGGAGGATCTCGCGCAAGGCGATCGAGATGATCGCCTTGTGGAATCCGGGAGGAACTTCGCCCACGAGCTGGCCCATCTGGGTTTCGAGGACCTCCCGCCGCGGAGGACGGATCGAGAGGATCCAGGCGAGGGGAATGGACAGGATTTCGAGGAGGCGGTCTAGCCGATTCTGCTTGTACGGAAGTTCGACGACAAGATGATGGAGGGGCAGCAGCGGAAAGCCGGAGCCGTCCTCCGGGTGCGAAGGGTTCACTCCGCGATCAGGAGAGGGCCGCCCACCTTCGAACTGCCATCCTTGAGGGTCCAGCGATAGACGCCTGGGCGAAGCTTGCTGGTTCCGGGGAGAGTCCAGTGGAAATAGCCGCCGGACTGGCTTTCAGGAGCGAGATGGACCACGAGAGATCCATCGGCGGCATGGAGATAGAAGTGGGCCCCCTCGGTGGCTCCGTCGACGACCAGCTCCGTGTGGGTTCTCGTTCTGAGGGGATTCGGATAGACTCGCGCCTTCTTGGTGTCCAACGAAGACGGCAAGGGACGGTAGGGGGATGACCAGAGGCCCATTCCCTTGTCGGTGGTGACCAAAACATTGCCCGTCGATGCATCGATCGAAATCCCGTAGACCATGTTGGAAGGAAGGCCGTCCTTGTAGGTCAGCTCCTGCTTCTTCTCGAAGACGAATCCCTCTGCCGTCTCGACCAACGCGAGGATATCGAGGCCATCGTTGCCGGAAAGCCAGATTTGTCCGATGCCGTCGATCACCATGCTTTTCCAGTCCTGGCGAGCCGTCACGGGAGACGACTGCGTGGAGGAGTTCGCGAGAACGGTGTCGCGCGTCGCGTCCGGAGAGAGAGCGACGATGTTGCTGGGGGTCAGGGCGAGAACGAGCGACTGTCCATTGACCGTGATCGGAAGAACGCGCCGGAATTCCCCCTGGCGCGTATAGAGGATCTTCGCGCTGGTTGTGTTTGTCGTGGGGCGTTCGAAGACGCGCAAGCCCAGATGAGTCGCCATCCAGATGCGCTTGGTTCCTACCACGAGGCCGCTGTTCCGCGTGTCGGGAGATGGGAACTTCCAGCAGTGCAGAGAGGCCTGGCCGTCGAGGGTGGTGGAAAAAAGAATCGCCGAATCGGCCGCCAACCGGTAGGTGACTCCCCAGATCGCCGAATCGGTGGCTGTCAGGGAGTTGATGGTCACGAAGCCAGGGTAGGAGGGAGAGGTCTCTTCGAGACAGGAATTGTCCTTGCTCCAGCGCTTCCATGTCAAAGTGTCGTTGGAGCGGTTCGGATCCGGCAGCGCTCCCCAAAGTCCTTTGCCCCACGTGCCGGCCCAGATCGAACCGTTCGAGCCGCGGACAAAGGTGTTCATGTCGATATTGTCGGTCAGGTTGAAATTGTGCGTGAAGTCGATGGTGTCCGAAAAGGCGCCAGCCCAGGGAGAACTCCAGCTTGTCTGGTTGCGGGACCAGCGGAAGATGTGGTTGTTGCTCCAGGCGGTGATGCGCATTCCGGATTCGAGGATGGCGGTCGGAGGAGGCTCTGTGGGGAATGTGTTGCTGGGAAGTGGAGGCGTGCGAAACGTTCCATCCTTCTGGATGAGGAATGGACCTTTGGACAAGCCGTTGAATGTCGTATTGGTCGAAGAAACGAGAAGCTCGGATCCGATGTCGAGTGCGTGAACGGCCGAGATGATCGAACTGCTATACAAATCGACGGTGGGCATGTTCACATAGGCTGTGCCATTCCAGTACACCACATCGTTGTTGAGCAGAATGGTCGGTGCGCCGAAAGTGAAGGCGCTCTGCCATGTCATCGCTCCCGTGGCAGGGAACAGTGCGCTGTAGTCGTCGGTCAATTCGGTGGAAGCCAGGAGAGTCCAGCGCTTGGGATCGGAAACGAATGCGCGGTTGTTTCCAAGAGAATCCCAAGGGGGCGTGATTCGGACCAACCCTCCCATCAGACCGATCCAAAGGGTGTCGTCGAGCATGGTGATGGCTCGGACTTCGCGTTTTCCGATGGATCCGAATTGATCGGTCCAATCGAGCGTCACACCCGAATCGGCCGGGAAGAAGGTGAGTCCGTTCAGACCACCCATGACCAGGACGTCCCGGCCTGTTTTCGCATTGTGGTGCATCACCATCGCTCGTGGAGTGAACGACCAGGGGGATGGTTGTGCCGAGTAGGTGCCTTTCGATTCCCAGGTCGACGAGTATGGGCGCTTGACAGCGAGGTTGCCGTCAGCCGAAGCCGTCCAGACCGAACCGTCCTTCTGGGCCGCGATCGAGACGAGATTGGTGGAAGGCAATCCATCGTTGCGTTGGTAGATCTTCGACGTGTTGGCGTCGAGATTCCATTCGAAAACACCGCCGGATGTCGCGAACCATGCGGTTCGCCCGATGGAGGCCGCCATGCGAGCCTGGCCTGGCCAAGTCCAATAGCGCCATTCAGCAGCGGAAACAGAAAGGGAAAGAGCGAACAAAGCCGCGAGGCTGTTGCGGATCATGCGCTCAAGATACGAGCTTTTCGGAAACGAGATGGTTGCAGCGACATCTCGACGGCTTGGATCAATGGGTGGGTGGGGTGAACAGGTCGGGATTTTCCCGATCCGACCAGATTTCCCGGGCCGATAAGTACCAGCGGTCGAAGATCTGCCGGGTCTGTGCATCGATGTTGGCGACCTCGACACGCGATTTGGTGCGGTCCAGGACGCCCAAGTAGGAACCAGCCACATCGAAGTTTCCCATTCGCACCGCCAAGGCGATGATCAGATACAGCACCTGCCCATCGAATTGGAATCCCGGAGCGTTGGAGCGTTCGAAACAGGTGAGGTAGTGTTGCAGGGCCTTCTCGTACCAGGGAAGGGGATCCATTTCGTAGGTGAAGGCGATGGTTGCCTGCTTGAGGGTATACCCGCCCATCTTGTAGATGGAAAAAGGAACATTGCGCGAAAATTCGATGCGGGCACGCAGGATCGCCAGTTCGTAGGCCGCGATTCCAGCACTGGGAGTGCGGGTGCGAACCATCAGATCCTGATAGATGTCCAGTTTCTGCTCGGCGATCCAGTTGGAGCGTTCGTCGGCGGCGGCGAGGATGGCGGCGAGGTCGCCTTGGTGCAGACGCGCGGGGATTTCGCCTCCCCTGGCTGGATCGCGCGCGATGAAGTCGCGCTTGTCGGGCGAGGCGTACAGGCATTGGGGACAGATTGTGACCGACAGGAGATTGAAATCGACGGCCTGGAAGCGAGCCGTCTTGTGGTAGTGGGGCATTCCAAAGCGATCGGTGAGTACTTGGAGACTCTTGGCCTTGAGGTCGTGGCTTGGAATGTGGGCGAGATAGCAGGCCGGGCACTTCAGGAAGACGGTGAATGCAGGATCGTCGGCGGCCGATTCTCCCGAGGGAGAATCGTCGATCGCCGCTTGCTTGACGGCGGCGTGTTCGGCTTTGAGGGCTTCGACCTTCTGTCCGTCGACGCGATAGCCGAATTGGCCGATGTACGTTTCGACCAGCGCATCGCTTCCCAGCATGATGCGCAGACGTCGACGTACTCCAACTTCATCGATAACGGCCATGATGACGTATTATCGCATTCCTCGCTCCGCTCGCCAAGTCGCAGGGGGAATCTGGTGTCTGGCATCGGCTCTCCATCGGCGATGGCGTGCTCGTCGGCGATCCTTCCGGAGTGCGGACATCCTCGTCGTGGGTTCGTTGCGCGCCGGAGGTTCGGGCAAGACCGATTGGGTGGACTGGATCGCCTCCCGTCATCCCGAGCTTGCGATTTTGGTGCATCCCACCGGCGACGAAGATGCCTGGTTGGAAAGGCGGCATCCAGGCAAGATCTTCCGCCATCGCGATCTCGTCGATGCCGCGCGCGACGCGCGCGACGCGGGCTTTCGTTGCGCCGTCTCGGATGGAGGACTCCAGGATCCTGCGCTCGATCGGAACCCGGCACTCTTGTTGGGAGAGAGGCGAGCGCCTCTCGAACAGCTCCACCCGTTCGGTCCGTTTCGCGAGATGCACCCGGCGCGATCCGTCGATCTCGCGTTGCAGGAGGCCGATTGGTCGTGGCGCTTCGCGATCGATCTGCCTCGAGGATCGAACGTCCTGGTTGCCGCTTCGGTGGCGCGAAGCGGCAAGGTCGCGGAAGATCTGGGACGCATGGGTTATCGGGTCGTTGCTCGGCTTCCCGCGCGCGACCATCGTTCCTTTTCCCGTCGCGCTGTTCGAAATCTCGAGCAGGCGCATCCTGGCGTTCCGTGGGTGATCACGGAAAAGGACGCGGCGGCGGGACGACACGGGATCTTCCGTTCTCCCTGCCACGTCTTCCACCGGGCCCTCGTGGTTCCCGATGCGGTCGCGTCGTCCGTGGACGCGTTGGTTCCGCGCTCCGCCTAGTCGGATTCCGTCAACACGAATCAGAACTTGCGGCGCATCCTCGCCGGAAGGATGCCCATCAGGTCGCGGTACTTCGCCACTGTCCGTCGCGCCACGTCCAGACCCCGGCGCTTGAGTTCGTCGACGATCTTCTGGTCGGAGAGAGGCTCTTCCGTGCTCTCCTCCTCGATGAGCTTGCGGATAGCTTCGCGCACTTCCACGGAGCTGATCTCGGTGCCGTCTTCCTGCGTGACGGAGGCGGAAAAGAACGACTTCAGTTCGAACACGCCATGCGGAGTCTGGACGTACTTCTCGTTGGTCACGCGCGAGACGGTGCTGATGTGCATCTTCACCTTGTCGGCGATGTCCTGCAGCACGAGCGGCTTGAGGTGGCCCTGGCCGTCCTCGAAGAATTCCTTCTGCGCTTCGAGGATCGCGTACATGACCTTCAGCATGGTGCTCTTGCGCTGTTCGATCGAACGCAGAAGCCATGCCGCCGAGTTGAGCTTGTCGCGCACGAATTTCTTCTCGTCGGTCGAAGCGCGACTGCCGCGGCGCATCATGTCCTGATAGCTGCGGCTGATGCGCAGGGTCGGCACGGTGCGGTCGTTGAACATCACGATCCACTCGCCGTCGGGCTCGCGATCGACCACCAGATCGGGAACGACGATCGACGATTGCGGCGACGAGAGCTGCTGGCCCGGACGGGGCTCCAGCGACCCGATCTCCTTGATGGCGCTCTGGATGTCGTCGTTGGAACAGTCGAGGCGGCGCGCGATCGTGGGGATCTTGAGCTTCTGCAAAAGGCCGAAACAGTCGTGCACGATGCGCCAAGCGATGGAATCTCGCTGTCCCAAGCGCGAAAGCTGCACGAGCAGGCATTCGCGAAGATCGCGTGCGCCGATGCCCGGAGGATCGAGGCGCTGCAGAACGGCCAGCGCCTCTTCCCAGGTGGATTCGTCGATGGAGAGTTTTTCGAGTACTTCTTCCTTGGAGATGTCGAGGAATCCGTTCTCGTCGAGGCTGCTGATCAGGTAGATGACCACAGGTTTGAGCGCGGGGTCGAATCGCTTCTCGTCGAGCTGGTCGAGGAGGGTTTCCTCCATGCTCTTCTGGTGGACCGGAACCTTTTCCAGGCGCTCGTCGGGATCGGCCTTCTCTTCGCTCATGCGGTTGCCCAGATCGAAGCCATCGTCGAAGTAGGCTTCCCAGTCGATCTCTTCGCGGTTCTCCGACGAGCTGAGCTTTTCTTCCCAGTCCTCGGATTCCTTGGGTTCGGAGTCTTCGGTCTCCTTGGGCTCTTCCTCGGGGCGCTCTTCCTGACCGTCCACCAGCTCGAGGTCGGGACCGTCGTCGATCTCGAGGACGGGATTTGTCTCCATCTCCTGCTTGATCATCATCTCGAGCTCGAGAGCCGAGACCTGCAGGAGCTTGAGGGACTGGATCATCTGCGGGGAGAGCTTCTGCTCCATCCGCATGTCCATCGACATGCCAAGGCCGAGATTCATTCGGACTCCCGGATGACGCGCAAGGCCAGATCGGGGTGGAAGCGGAACACTTCGGTGGGAAGATTGCCATCCCAGCGGACCAGGAACGATCCGGAGGCCGCCTCGACCGTGCGCGGCGCGGGCGTTCCACGGAAGAAGCTCGAAGCGTCGAAGAATCCGTCGGGATCGGGATTGAGGTCGCGGCGGGCTCCTGCGCGATCGACCCACAGCAGCGTCCCCGCTACGCATTGCCAAAGCGCTTCCGGTATTTCGCCTTCGTGGACGAGGATGCGCGGCGAATCGGCGAAGACGCGATCGACCGGGGGTTCCAGCCGCATCGCCAGCTCCTTCAGGCGCGCATTGGCATCGTTCAGGCGCTCGACGAGCTTGAGGTTCAGCATGCGGGCGAGATCGGGGAAGTCGCGGTAGATGGGTTCGAACGAGGTGGAATCGAGGCGCACGACGGTGCTGCCACCGCTCGAACGAATCGTCGCCGAACGGCGTCCACCCAGAAGATGGCTCATTTCGCCGAACGGCATGAGTTGCTCGGCTTCGCGATTGGAAAGGATCTTCAGGACATGGCGCGCGCCGCGGTCGCCCACGGATTGCTCGACCACGAGCGATCCCTCTTCGAGGAAGTAGATCGCATCGCCCACTTCGCCCTCGTGCAGGATGTCCTCTCCGTCGAAATAGCGCAGGCGCTGGATTTCGCTCGGATAGGCCTCCGCGAGTTGCGCCAACCACGGATGGCGTGGAAGAGGATTTTCGTGTAGTTCAGGCATCCGTGGAAAAGGATAGCATGATCAGCAGCGAAAAATCATGCCAAGCATTTTGTAGAAGAGCAGAAAGCTTCGTCATAAATAAATCCAATAAAAAAGGGCAGCCTTGTGAGGCTACCCCTGTGTCGCGAAGGATTTGACTCCTTTGCAAACAAATCCGTCTTAGTAGCCGCCGCCGCCGTAGCCGCCGCGCGAGCCGCCGCCGAAGCCGCCGCCGCCGCCAGAACGACCGCCGCCGAAGCCGCCGCCGCCGCCGCCGCCGCCAGAACGACCGCCGCCGCCGAAGCCGCCTTCACGACGAGGAGGACGCTCGCCCGGCTCGCGCTGGGTTGC
>Ga0209373_10000334_pt1 | contig 86162 bp, 68 predicted proteins | sample Higcelweek5metaG_FD_187173 | JGI IMG/M metagenome (GOLD analysis project Ga0209373, IMG submission 187173) | Freshwater pond sediment microbial communities from the University of Edinburgh, under environmental carbon perturbations - High... | ecosystem: Environmental > Aquatic > Freshwater >...
GGACGTCGATACCGATTGCAGACAGCCGCTTCCTGAAAGAGGAAGATTTAGCTACCGATGTTTATGGATTCATGAAAGAGGGCAACGACATCAAGGTTCGCCTGAGAGTTGTGGGCCAGTATTGTGTGGGCGTTTATGACTATGCTGTACCTGATTCGGTTGCGCTGAACGATAACAAACCGATGTACCAGTTCAATACGAAAGACGTTGCCACCAAAACAGGAGACTTGCCAACTGCAAAAGCAGCGTTGGATCTGATTCGTGTGGTACCGAACCCGTATTATGGCAACTCGGCATACGAGCTGACCCAGCTGGATAACCTGGTTAAGATCACCAACCTTCCGGAGACGTGTACGGTATCGATTTACTCACTGAACGGCAACCTGATCCGCCGGTTTAAAAAAGACAATGAAATCACCTTCATCGACTGGGATTTGAAGAACCAGTATAACATTCCGATCGCCAGCGGCGCATACATTATTCATGTAAACGCTCCGGGTATCGGCGAAAAGGTGGTTAAATTCTTTGGTGCTTTAAGACCGCAGGATTTAAACAGTCTTTAGAAAAAGGTTAGTGTTTAGGGTTTAGAACTGATTTTTTATTGATTATGGCTAGCATATTTTCAAAAATTGTAAGCGGGGAAATTCCCTGTTATAAGATTGCTGAAGACGATCAGTTTATGGCTTTTCTGGATGTCAATCCGCTTGCAAAAGGGCATACTCTGGTAATTCTTAAAAGAGAGGTTGACTATATTTTTAATCTTTCGGATGAAGAATTAGCTGGATTGATGATTTTTGCCAAAAAAGTGGCTTTGTCCATTGATAAATCTATGCCTTGCATACGTGTGGGCGTAGCGGTTATTGGATTGGAAGTGCCTCATACACATGTTCATCTGGTACCAATCAATGAGGTGAATGATATCGATTTCAGGAAACCAAAGCTGAAACTTTCAAAGGAAGAGTTTGAAGAGATTGCCGCGAAAATCCGGGCAGGGCTTTAATGAACCCTGTCCGGATTGTTCCGGATAAACTCAGACCATGATTTTGCACCGGCTGCAACCGTAGGCCGGCAGGTCTGGTAGTAATGGCACACCGCAGCTGCTACCGCATCTGTGGCATCTAGGTATTGCGGTTCCTCGGTGAATTTGAGAATATTCTGAATCATTTTTGCAACCTGTTCCTTGGAGGCATTTCCATTACCGGTAATGGACTGTTTTATTTTTCTCGGCGCATATTCAAATACCGGAATTCCTCTGTTGAACGCCGGTGCAAGTGCAACCCCCTGTGCGCGCCCCAGTTTTAACATCGATTGAATGTTTTTACCGAAAAAGGGTGCTTCAATCGCCACCTGTTCGGGAGTAAAATCAACGATCAGCTCATTCATCCGGGCATATATTTTACTCAACCTGACAAATGGATCCGGAAATTTCTGCAACCTGAGAACCCCCATCTCTATCAGTGACAATTGCTTATCTTCAACTTTAATGAGTCCATATCCGAGGATTACGGTGCCGGGATCGATACCCAATATGATCTGGTTCTGGTTCATGGTTTCTCTTTAAGTGCGGGCAGGAGTTGCTGGATCAGAATGCCGGCAACAATCAGGGCAAGTCCGGCCGGAGTGGTCCAATAAATTTTTTCTCCAAGAATTAAATGTATGAAAAACAGGGCAATGAATGGTGAAATAAAAACCAGGTTACTGATCCGGGCATTGTTTTTTGTGTTCTCAAGAGCGGTTAGCCAGCAGACAAATGCAATAGCCATTTCAGTAAGGCCAACATAAACTGCCGGAATCATAGAAAGATTCCAGTTGAATGGCTTCGACAGGATGAGCATGGTTATTCCGGTGAAAATACTTCCGAAAAAGAAATTGAGGGTGATCTTTATAATTTCAGGGCGGGAATCCCTGACATTAAATATCCAGAATGAGGCCCAGATAATGGCACTGATCAGGGCTAAAAATACTCCTTTGGGTTCATTAACCGGTGTGGTAAATGGATTACTTCCCTGAGAGCTGATCACAACTACACCGCCAAAGCTGATCAGAATGGCGAGTAGTTCGACGGCTCTGAGTTTCTGATGAAGAAATGGAACCGACAGTAGAGTCAGTATCACTGGCCAGGTATAGTTCAAAGGTCCGGCGATTTGGGCGGGAAGCAAATTATAGGCGGTCAACAGAATCATATAATAGAGAAAAGGGTTCAGAAAACCGCCGATAGCTGAATGCAGGATTGTTTTTGCCGAATTCTTCAGCAGATCACCGGTTTGTTTCCGGATAACAATCACTGCCAGCAGAAATATCCAGGCAACGGTTGACGCGGTGAACAAGAGCTGCACGACATCCATTCCCCGGAGAGCCAGTTTGAACGCCGTACCGGCCGTCGACCAAAGCAATATGGCGGTTAAGGCGAACAGATATATCGACCGTGGTTTCATGGCTGAGATCAGGATTTCAATGCTTTTAACCGGTCTCTGGCATTCAGGAAATAGAAGCTGGTCGGGAAGTCGCGGATGAACTCTTCAAAGAGAGCGATTGCTTTTGCCGGGTCATGCAGCCGGTCTTGATAAATGCAGGCAAGTTCATACAAAGCTTTGTGTCCCCAATATTCATATCGGTAATCGCTGATGATCTTACTGAAGATGGCTGTCGCTTGTTCCAGGTTGTTCCTGTCCAGCAGAATATGGGCTTTTTTATAAAGACAATCATCAATGGCTGGACTACCGGTAGTATCACGGATGATCGAATCGAGAACCAGCAAAGCCTGATCGTCTATTTTTCTAAATAGCAGATAATCAGCCTTTGAAAGCTTCAGTAAGGTTGTTTGTGTTGAATCTGTATCTGAAATATTCTCCCGGATCAGGATAGAAAGCTCAAGGGCATCATTGGCATTGAGCTTGGAGGTACTTCCTTTCAGGATATCAAGTTGAGACATGGCCCATTTGTAATTGCCGGTGAACCAGGATAGCTGGGCCTTGCGGAATCGGGCCGAAGATCCTTCCGGGTTATCCGGATTTTCGAGGTCGACCATACTGTAAACCAGCGAGGCTTCCCAGGGATCTCCTGAACTCAGGAGAATATCTGCTTTTTCAAGAAGACAAGTGGATCGGTATAGTGGTGGTCGGCCAGGGAGGGCTAGCGCTTCTTCGATGGTTTTGAGGCCTTCGGTGTAGTCTTGTATGCAAAAGGATTGAATATGTGCCAGGTTGATGTATAAGGGACCGGAAACGGGTTCCTGACCCAGATCAGTGATGGCTGTTCTGAAGTCATCGGCAATCCGCTTCCATTGCTCTGTTTGGGTGGCAGGGGAATTTTGTAATTTTTCAGACAGCGTCAGCAGATACTCAACCCTTGCCAGATTGTACACGGGTTTGCTGGCTGCAGGGCCCTTTTCAATCAAATACTGATAGGCTTTGAGCGCAGCGTCGGAATTGCCGGCGTCGCTTGATTGGCGGGCGATCTGGATTACTTTATCTGGTAGCGTTTGATTCCGGCGATCCATGGCGATGGCCTGATCAACGGCTTCCATGAATTTTTTTTCTTCACACAGTACCCAGATCAACATTTCGTAAAATGTGGGTATTCCTGGCCATTGCTGAATGAAAGCAGATGTCTTTTCGCGGGTAAGCTGAAGCAAGGTCTGGTCGATATCATTGGCCATCGCATTCTGGATCATGGCCTGTACGGAAGGTAAATATTTCGAATCAGTGAGAATCAGATTGTAATACTCTTCGAGCATTTCAGGGAACCGGCGCTGTGCATAGTAAATGTTAGCCAGTTCCATCCTGAATTCGTTGGAATTACCTAATAATTTGCGGCCAACGGAGTATACAGTTTCGGCATGCTGGTATTTGGCAAACGAGGAATATACATTACCCAGATTAATGATTCCCGCCGCCGAGGTGGGGAAATTCGACATGGGCTCCTGGTAACACTCATCGGCTTTTTTGCTGTCACCCGACAGTTCATACACATAACCGAGTTCAATATTCAGGTTGACATCCTTGGTTCGCCTGATCTCCTTTTTAACTGTTTTGATAGCCGTTTCGTAATCGCGTGTTTCGATCAGACAGTTGATATAATAATGGAGGTAGGTTGAAACGTTGTTCTCTTCGTAGATTTTTAAAAACAGGGGAGCCGCCTTGGCATAGTCATTTTTATTGTAATACTCCCAGGCCAGCCGGGTGGTATTGTCCTGCGACAAGGCCGATTGAATACCCAGTACCAGTAGTAACCCTGTTATAAAGAGTCTCATAACCGAATACGGTCGAACCCGGTGTAGGGATGAAGTATTTCAGGGATTAATATTTCGTTGCCATGCTGATTATTCTCGAGCAGGCCAGCCAGTATTCTGGGCAAAGCCAATGCACTGCCGTTGAGTGTATGTGCCAGTTGAATGCGTTTGTCTCCTTTTTCGCGGAACCTTAATTTCAAGCGGTTAGCCTGGAACGATTCGAAGTTGGAGACTGAAGATACTTCGAGCCAGCGGCCCTGCCCGGCAGCATATACTTCAAAATCGTAAGTCATGGCTGAGGTAAAACTGATATCACCTCCGCACAGGCGGATAATCCGGTATGGAAGTCCAAGGAGGTTGACCAAAGATTCCACATAAGCGACCATTTCATCGAGACCGGTGTATGAATCATCCGGGTGGCGCACCTGAACGATTTCGACTTTATCAAACTGGTGCAACCTGTTCAGGCCTCTCACGTGGCTGCCCCAGGAGCCTGCTTCACGGCGGAAACAAGGAGTGTAGGCCATATACTTGACCGGCAGTTGTTCTGCCGAAAGAATCTGATCGCGGAAAATATTTGTTACCGGCACTTCAGCAGTCGGGATGAGATACAATCCGTCGGCTTCGCAGCAATACATCTGTGCTTCCTTATCGGGCAGCTGTCCTGTGCCATAGGCCGAATCTGCATTGACCATAATCGGCGGCTGAATCTCGGTGAATCCGGCTTTCAGCCCCTGGTCGAGGAAAAAATTGATCAAGGCACGTTGCAGCCTGGCGGCTTCCCTTTGGTAAACAGGGAATCCGGCGCCAGTCAGCTTAACGCCGAGTTCAAAATCAATCAATCCCGATCCGGCAAGCAGGTCCCAGTGGGGTTTTCTGTTGCTATCGGGTTCGGGAATGATTCCACCTTTGCGGATTTCGAGATTGTCGTCGGCGGATTTGCCCCGTGGTACCAGTTCATGCGGAAGGTTTGGCAGTTGAACAACGAGTTCCTGCAGTTGGGTTTCAACAGCCGTGTGCTCCTCTTTCAGGATGCGGTTCTGCTCCTTGATTTCGAAGGTCCTGTTTTTGGCAACTTCAGCTTCCTGTGCTTTCCCTTCTTTAAAAAGCTGGCCGATCTGTTTGGCCAGATTGTTCAATTCTGAAAGCTGGTTGTCGATCTGATTCTGCAGGTTACGCCGTTTTTCATCGGTCAGCTGTATTTGTCCAACGATCCTGGTGGCATCGAAATTTTTGACTTTCAGCCGTTCGATGACGAAATCGCCTTGTTCCTGGATGAGCTTTAAGGAAAGCATAATTTAAAAATTTTAGCAATAGTTAAGCTGGGCTCAAAAATAAGAAATCTCCTGAACTATACCGTTACCGGAATAATTCAGGAGATCCCTGGATAAAACTGATAGCGCTTACTCGTTCGATTCAGGAAGAATCGAAACGTATGAGCGATCGTTTCTTTTACGCTGGAAGGTAACGGTACCATCTTCGAGAGCGAACAAGGTATGGTCTTTGCCCATGCCTACATTCAAACCCGGGTGGTGCTGTGTTCCACGCTGACGAACCAGAATGTTGCCTGCTTTTGCAACCTGTCCGCCGAATATTTTAACTCCCAGTCTCTTGCTTTCTGATTCACGTCCGTTACGGGAGCTACCTGATGCTTTCTTATGTGCCATAATCCTGAGTATTATAAAATTAACCGAGAACGATGTCCTGAATTTGTATCTGAGTGAAGTTCTGACGGTGACCGTTCAGTTTTTGATATCCTTTTCTGCGTTTCTTTTTGAAAACGAGAACTTTATCTCCTCTAACATGCGTAAGGACTTTTGCTGCAACTTTGGCGCCTTCAACAACCGGATTTCCGACCTGAATCTTGCCTTCATTATCGATGAGCAAAACCTTTGCAAACTCCATGTCAGTTCCTTCTGTTGCGTCCAACCTGTGAACGTAAACTTTCTGGTCTTTAACCACTTTGAACTGCTGTCCGGCTATGTCAACTATTGCGTACATCTCGTGTGTATAAAATTTCAAATATCATTTGGGTCTGCAAAGGTAGAAAAGATATTCATATTTTGCAAAGCCATCGATTTATATTTATTTGATACATTTACGGAAAATGAAGAAACATGGAGAGTAAAGTGAAATTGCGGGTTATGGGTCTGACTTTCAGTCAGACGCAGACTGGTAGTTACGCTTTGGTTCTGGCAGAAGAGTCGGGCAAAAAAAGAATTCCGATCATGATCGGAGCATTTGAAGCTCAGGCTATTGCCCTTTTTCTCGAAGAACTTAAGCCTCCGCGACCATTGACCCATGATCTTTTTTTGAGTTTCTCGAGGGCGTATGGCGTTGAACTTCAGGAAGTTATGATTAACAAGCTCGAAGAGGGCATCTTTTACTCGGAACTGGTTTTTGTACACCAGGATGAGATCACCAGAATCGATTCACGCACATCGGATGCGGTGGCGCTGGCGCTTCGGTTCAAATGCCCGATCTATACATCGGAAAGCATCATTGAAAAAGCCGGAATTATCCTCGAAGACAAAGCAGATGAAGAGAAGGATATCGAGGATAAATTGGATGAAGATGCCGATTCCATTGAACTCAAGCCACTCTCGGAGTTGGAGGAGTTGCTGGCCCAGGCCATAGCTAATGAAGATTATGAAACCGCTTCACAAATACGTGATGAGATGAAGCGAAGACAGGAAGGTAAAAACAGCTTTCCTGAACATAAATAAAAGAATATGAAGCAATATTTGGAGCTTCTTGATCATGCTTTAAAAAACGGGATCAGGAAAGAGGATCGTACGGGTACCGGAACGCTGAGCACCTTCGGCTACCAGATGCGTTTCAATCTGGAGGACGGTTTTCCTTTGCTGACCACCAAAAAGTTGCACCTGAAATCGATCATCCATGAATTGTTATGGTTTTTGAAAGGTGATACCAATACTAAATATCTGACAGATAACGGAGTACGTATCTGGAATGAATGGGCCGATCCGGATGGCGGGCTGGGGCACATCTATGGATATCAATGGAGATCATGGCCGGGCTATCAGGGCGAATCGATTGACCAGATAACAAATGTAATCAGTTCGATCCGCAACAGTCCCGATTCAAGAAGGCACCTTGTGAGCGCCTGGAACGTGGCTGATCTGGATAAAATGAACCTGCCTCCCTGTCATATCCTGTTCCAGTTTTATGTGGCCGGTGGTAAGCTTTCGTGCCAGTTGTACCAGCGAAGTGCCGATATTTTTCTGGGTGTGCCTTTCAATATTGCCTCATACAGCATTTTGCTGATGATGGTTGCCCGGGAAACCGGATTGATTCCGCACGAGTTTATCCATACCATCGGCGATGCACATTTGTACCTCAATCATGTTGAGCAGGCAAGAATCCAAATGACCAGGGAGCCCAAACCGCTTCCCCGGCTGATTCTGAATCAGGATAGGCAAAGGGTACTTGATTTTGAATACAGCGATTTTGAATTGACCGGGTATAATCCCGATCCTCATATTAAGGCGTCAATATCTGCATGAGCAATACTCCGGGTAAACCCATATCCATTATAGTAGCCGTGGCCCGCAACTGGGCCATCGGGATGAATAACCAGTTGTTATGGCATATCCCTGAAGATTTCAGGTGGTTCAAAAAAAACACTTCCGGGCATCCGGTAGTCATGGGCAAAAGAACCTGGATGTCGCTTCCCAAAAGGCCGCTCCCGGGCCGCACCAATATAGTGATCTCCGATAATCCGGAGGATAAATTCGAGGGTGCTGTATGTGTGGGATCAATCGAAGAGGCTGTCGATCAGATGGATTCAGGCAGCGAGAACTTCATTATCGGCGGAGGGATGGTGTACCGGCAGTTTTTACCCCTGGCGCAAAAAGTTTATCTGACGGTGGTCGACAAGGATTACGATGCGGATGTGTGGTTTCCGGAACTCTCCGATGGTGAATGGAAAGAGGCATTCAGGGAAGAGCACCCCGAAGGTGATCCCGGATTTACATTTCTGATTTATGAAAGGATAGGCTAGCCTGCTTTCAGGCGGTTGGCCGTGATTTTTGAAATCTTCTGTTCCGCGTAGCTTTTCGTGATGTGAATGTTGGGCTGTTTGTTAGTCGGCGATTCATACATCACATCAATCATAATCGACTCGCAGATGGAGCGTAATCCCCTGGCTCCCAGTTTAAAATCTATAGCCAGCGAAACAATGTAATCCAAAACATCGGGCTCAAAAACAATCTTGACGTGGTCCATCTGAAACAGCTTGTAATACTGTTTGATGATGGAATTTTTGGGCTCGGTCAGAATCTGGCGAAGTGCATCACGGTCGAGCGGATTCAGGTGTGCGATCACCGGAAGTCGCCCGACAATTTCGGGAATCATACCGAATGCTTTCAGATCCTGAGGAGCAACATATTGGATCAGGTTGTTGCGGTCGATCTCATCCGCTTTTTTCTGTGCTCCGTAGCCGATGACCTTGGTGTTCAGTCGCTGGGCAATTTTTCTTTCGATTCCGTCGAATGCGCCTCCGGCAATAAATAAGATATGTTTGGTGTCAACGGGGATCATCTTTTGTTCCGGATGCTTGCGGCCTCCTTGCGGGGGAACGTTCACAATGGCTCCTTCGAGCAGTTTCAGCAGACCCTGTTGAACGCCCTCTCCCGATACATCCCGGGTTATCGAGGGGTTATCGCTTTTACGGGCGATCTTGTCAATTTCATCGATAAAAACAATGCCCCGCTCAGCTGCTTTTACATCATAATCTGCAGCCTGCAGCAGGCGGGTGAGCAGACTTTCGATGTCTTCCCCAACATATCCCGCTTCAGTGAGAACGGTTGCATCAACAATGGTGAAGGGGACATTGAGCATTTTGGCTATTGTTTTAGCCAGCAATGTTTTACCGGTCCCGGTTTCACCAACCAGAATGATGTTGGATTTCTCGATCTCCACTTCGTTCCGGGTGTCCTGCTGTCCCAATCTTTTATAATGATTGTAAACGGCAACAGAAAGAACCTTTTTGGCATCGTCCTGTCCGATTACATATTGATCCAGGAATTCCTTGATCTCGATCGGGGTTTTTACGTCAAGATCCTCCAGGTCGAAAGGCTTTTGCACGGGCTTCAGCTCTTCCTTGATTATGGTATAGGCCTGATCGATGCAGGCATCGCAAATATGGCCCGAAACTCCTGCTATCAGGAGATTAACTTCTTCTTTGGTTCGGCCGCAGAATGAGCATCTGTCCGTTTTCCCTGACGTTGGTTTTGACACAGTCTGTTATTTATCGGTACGAATCATCACCTCGTCAATCATGCCATACTCTTTGGCTTCCTGCGCTGTCATCCAGAAATTCCGGTCAGAATCTTTTTCGATTTTTTTGTACGAATTGCCGGTGTGATGAGCAAGGATTTCATAGAGTTCCTTCTTCAGTTTCTGGAGTTCCTTCACCTGAATCTCGATATCGGATGCCTGTCCCTGTGCTCCTCCAAGCGGCTGATGAATCATCACCCTCGAGTGTTTCAGGGCCGACCGTTTACCTTTGGTGCCGCCGGCCAGTAAAACGGCGCCCATTGAGGCTGCCATGCCGGTGCAGATGGTAATAATATCGGGATTAATATATTGCATGGTGTCATAGATGCCTAATCCTGAATGAACCATGCCGCCGGGAGTGTTGAAATAGATGATAATATCTTTCCTGGGGTCGGCAGATTCGAGGAACAGCAGCTGGCCCTCGATGATGTTGGCAACATCATCATCAATCGGGGTGCCCAGAAAGATGATCCGGTCCATCATCAGTCGCGAGAAAACATCCATCTGTGCGACGTTCAGCTGACGTTCTTCAATGACAGTGGGGGAGACGTAATAGTTATAGATTGACTGGTACCTCTCCAGGTTCAGACTGCTTATGCCCAGGTGCCCTGTGGCATATTTGCTGAATTCACTTTTTGTTTTCATCCATCATTTTATTAAAATCATCCAGACTTATCTCCTGTTCAACAAGTCCGAACTTGGTTGAAACATAATCGATGACTTTATTTTCGAGAATGACATCCGCAATGCGGTTCTTTTCCTCTTCATTTTTCAGTAGAACATCGGCAAGCTGGAAAAGTTGTTCAGGCGGTGCGTCATAAATTCCATATTGGAAATAACGTGACTGTGCGGCCCAGATTGCTTGTTCGCGGATTTCCTCTTCTGTGGCTTCGAGTTTCTGATCTGCAATGATGGTGTTCTTGATCATCCTCCATTTCAGGTCATGGGCAAATGCCGGAAAATCTATGTCGAGTTGTTCGCGGGTCAGCTCATTGTTTTTGGATGTCAGCATCATCCATCTCTTCAGGAACTCTTCAGGGAGAGGAACCTCAGTGTCGTCCATGAGTTTTGCCTGAGCGTCGAGGTGGAATTTATATTTGCTTTCGCGGGATACCTGGCGTTCCAGATCTTCTGCAATGCGGGCACGGAAAGCTTCGATCGAATCAATCGCGCCTTCACCATACGTTTTATCGAACAGGTTCTGATCGATCTCAGCAGGAGCGAAGCGGGAAACCTCGCTGATCGAGAATTCGAAATCGGTGTTGATGTTTTCCAATTCTTCCTTTTTAACTTTCAGGAGACTGGCCCTGTCGGTTTCGTTCGGGAAAGCAACGTTCGGATTGAAGGTTAACTTATCTCCGACCTTGGCGCCGAGGAACTGCTTTTTCACCTGATCGTCACCGATGGTCCTCACATAGATCATCGTGCCGTGAGAGTGGATCGACTGATCGTCGCCACCTTCAATGCTTCCCAGCTGGCACAGGTCGCCCTTAATCACATCCTCTTCGGATATGGTTTCGGCGGGTTGCAGTGAGCCGAACCGGCGTGCGTAATCCTCGATCTGCTTGTCGATCATCTCCGGCGAAACGGTGATTTTGTAGGAGTTAACCATCTCCTTTTCGCTGAGTTTCAGTTCGATGTCGGGCGACAGGGCGATGTCGAACAGGAATTCAAATGTTTCCTGAGTATCCCAGTCGATATCCGGACTATTGACATCCGGCAGGGGTTCGCCCAAAATTCTCAGATTATTTTCCTGGATGTATTTATTGAGTGTATCGGAAAGGAGCTGCTGAATTTCATCAGCCTGAATGCTTTTGCCGTACATCTTTTTGACGAGGGATGGCGGCACTTTTCCGGGCCTGAAACCATCAAAACGTGCTTTTTTGCGATATTCTGCCAAGGTGGCATCAACTTTCGGCTGGTAATCAGACGGTTCAAAAACTACCCGGATTACGGCATTCAGATCATCAAGGTTCTCTCTGCTAATATTCATATCAAACTAAAGCTAAACGATAAGTATAAATGAGAGTGCGGATGGGGGGACTCGAACCCTCACGCCTTTCGGCACCAGATCCTAAGTCTGGCTCGTCTACCAATTTCGACACACCCGCAAAAGTGGGGCAAAGATAGTGTTTTTTTGAAAACGAAGCGCAACTGCCTGTTTGGCGGGGCTATCTTCTCAGTTCAAAGTTTTGTCCGAGATAAACCCTTCTTACCTGCTCATCCTGAGATAATTCCTCGGCTGTTCCGGATTTCAGGATGCTTCCTTCGAACAGGAGGTATGCACGATCGGTGATGGTCAGTGTTTCATGTACGTTATGGTCGGTAATGATCACCCCGATATTTTTTTGTTTCAGCTGTGAAACGATTGCCTGGATATCTTCCACTGCAATAGGGTCGACGCCGGCAAAAGGTTCATCGAGCAGCACGAAGGCCGGATTCAGGGCCAAAGCCCGGGCAATCTCGGTCCGCCTGCGTTCTCCACCACTGAGCTGTACACCCTTGTTCCTTCGGATCTTATCTAGCCCAAACTCCTGGATAAGTCCTTCGGCTCGCTCCCGTTGTTCGGCTTTCGGAAGTTTGGTCATTTCCAGTACCGAGAGCACGTTATCTTCCACCGTCATATTGCGGAATATGGATGGCTCCTGAGCCAGGTATCCCAGTCCCTTTCGGGCTCGCTTGTACACAGGCTCAAAGGTGATGTCCTCATCATCGAGGAAAATTTGCCCGTCATTCGGACGGATCAACCCGACGATCATGTAGAAGGTCGTGGTTTTACCGGCGCCGTTCGGGCCGAGGAGCCCAACGATCTCTCCCTGTTCTACCTCAACGGATACGTGATTGACTACCGTGCGCTGACGGTATTTTTTAACCAGCTCTTTGGTATATAATTTCATGCTGTTTAGATGATCCCTTCGCGAAGGATGTCGTGAATGTGAATAATACCGAGATATTTACCATCCCTGACAACCAGTAACTGCGTGATACTCTTGTGACGCATGGTTTCAAGGGCGTCGGTTGCCAGCTCGTCGGGAGAGATGTTTTTTGGATTGTGCGACATGATGTCTTTGGCTGTCAATGGCTTGGTATCATCGTATTTTTCCATCATCCGGCGCAGATCTCCGTCAGTAACGATTCCGGTAATTTTGCCCGATTCATCCAGAACTGCCGTTGCGCCCAGCCTTTTTGAAGAGATTTCGATGATCACCTTGCGAATCGGGTCGGATTCAAAAACCTGAGGGCAGGAATTGCTCGAAAAAAGATCTGATACCGTGGTGGTCAGTCGTTTACCTAAAAGTCCACCCGGATGTAGCCGGGCAAAATCCTGGCTCGAGAATTCATTGAGTTTCAGCAGAACCATGGCAAGCGCATCTCCGATAGCCAGCTGGGCAGTGGTGCTGGTGGTGGGGGCCAGGTTATTCGGACAGGCTTCGCGGGGAATCGGGATGAGGACGGTGATTTCCGACTGACTTTCGAGATAGGAATCGGGATCCGAAACAAATGACAAGATGGGATTGCCCAATACGCGGATCAGTGGAACCAGCGTTTTGATTTCGCTGGTATTGCCTGATTTTGAAAGGATCAGAACGAGATCTGATTTTCCGATGACTCCCAGGTCGCCATGAGGTGCATCGGCGGCATGCATGAATATCGAGGGGGTTCCGACCGAGTTCAGGGTCGAAGAGATTTTCTGGGCGATGTGGGCACTTTTGCCAACTCCGGTCAGGATCAGGCGGCCTTTTGATCCATGAATCCGCCGGGCCATTTTGATAAAGGAGTCGCCCAACTGATCCGAGATATCGAGAATTGTTTGGCCTTCAAGGGTCAATGTCTCTTTGGCCAGTGAAAGTATTTCTGAGTTCGCAATCATGATTACTTTTTAACGTTTGACTATTGGATGCTAATTTTTACTAAATTTAAACTACAAAAGTACTAATTAGAAGATTTCGCCGGCATGATCATTTTCAATCGCCGGTTTTTATAATAGATAACGTAGATTTGGGCTAATTATTAAAAGGATGATTGCAGACACTCAACAGTTACACGAGATATTAAAGACGCACTTTGGTTTTGACACATTTAAGGACAATCAGGAAGCAGTTATCCGGAACGTTCTCACCGGAGGGGATTCCTTTATACTGATGCCAACCGGAGGAGGCAAGTCGCTGTGCTACCAGCTTCCGGCCATGGTGATGAAAGGTACTGCGATTGTAATTTCGCCGCTGATTGCGCTGATGAAGAACCAGGTTGATGCCATGCGGGCTTTCAGTATGGAAGACGGCATTGCCCATTTCTTAAATTCCTCACTGACCAAGGTACAGATCAACCGGGTACTTGAGGACGTCAAATCGCATAAAACCAAGTTGCTTTATGTAGCTCCGGAATCGCTGAATAAGCTTGATTATACTGAATTTCTGGCTGGCGAAACGATCTCTTTTTATGCCGTTGACGAGGCACACTGTATCTCTGAATGGGGGCATGATTTCAGGCCGGAGTACCGGCGAATACGCCCGATAATCGAGCAGATAGGGCGGGCTCCGATCATGGCGCTCACCGCTACGGCTACGCCGAAAGTGCAGAACGATATTCAGAAAAACCTGGGCATCCTTGACGCTGATGTTTTCAAATCCTCCTTCAACAGGCCAAACCTGTATTACGAGGTTCGTCAGAAAATCGATCCCGAGAAGCAGATCATCAAATTCATTAAGGAAAATCAGGGCAAGTCGGGCATTATATATTGTCTGAGCCGGAAACAGGTTGAAGAGCTTGCCGGAACTTTAGTGGTCAACGGCATCAAGGCGCTTCCGTATCATGCGGGCCTGGATGGCACTACCCGCGCGGGAAATCAGGATAAATTCCTGATGGAGGAAGTAGATGTTATCGTGGCAACGATAGCATTTGGCATGGGGATCGATAAACCGGATGTGCGTTATGTGATCCATTACGATATCCCGAAGAGCCTCGAGGGCTACTATCAGGAGACCGGGCGTGCCGGCAGGGATGGCGGCGAAGGGAACTGCATCACTTTTTACAGCTATAAGGATATTCAGAAACTCGAGAAATTCATGCAGGGCAAGCCGGTGGCCGAACAGGAGATCGGAAGACAGCTGCTGCATGAAACCTCATCCTATGCTGAATCGTCGATCTGCCGGAGGCGGCAGCTCCTTCACTATTTCGGGGAAGAATACCATCAGGATAATTGTGAAAATTGTGATAATTGTCTGAATCCGAAAACACAAATTGAAGGAAGAGATTATGTAGCTTTGGCACTTGATGCAGTTTTGGAGGTGCGTGAGATGTTTAAACCTGAACATGTCGCCAAAGTCCTGACCGGCCAGGTTAACTCAGCTATCCGTACCTACAAACACCATCACCTGGAGATTTTTGGGCAGGGGAAAGAGAAAGATGAGCGGTTTTGGATTGCCGTATTAAGGCAAGCGCTTATCGCTCAGTTTCTTGAGAAAGATATTGATAACTATGGCACGCTGAGGATCACCGAAGCGGGCCGAAATTTTCTTGATAATCCGGAATCGTTTATGTTGACCGAGGACCAGAATTACGACGAATCAGACGAACAAAAAGCACCCCGGGGGGGCGGATCAGGCGCAGTGGACCCTGAACTGTTCAGTTTATTGAAAGACCTGAGAAAAACCGTTGCCAAAAAGCATAACCTGCCGCCATTTGTGATTTTTCAGGACCCGTCACTCGAGGATATGGCGATCTATTATCCGATCAAGATTGAAGAACTGGCAAATATGACGGGCGTAGGCCTGGGCAAAGCGCAGCGCTATGGAAAGGAATTTGTGGAGCTCATCCGCAAGTTCGTTGAAGAAAAGGAGATATTACGTCCTCAGGACCTGGTGGTAAGATCTATCGTGAATAAATCAAGTTTGAAAGTTTCCGTAATCCAGAGCATCGACCGCAAAGTTCCGCTGGACGTTATTGCTGAATCCAAGGGTTTGGAAATGAACGAACTGCTCAAGGAAATCGAATCCATCGTCAATAGTGGCACCAAACTGAATATAGACTTTTTTATCAATGATATCATGGATGAGGAGCATCAGGATATGATCTACTCCTATTTTAAGGATGAGGCAGAAACTGAATCCGTTGAAGATGCTTTGGAGGAGCTCGGTGAAAATGAGTTCACCGAAGAAGATATCCGCCTGATCCGGATCAAGTTTATTTCAGAGATGGGCAACTAACCAAATAACCATTTTCATGATCATTTTAGAAACCGACAACCTGGACAAGTCCTATGGCCTTGTTCATGCCGTCAATCATCTGAGCCTGAAGGTCGAATCGGGACAGGTATTCGGGATTCTCGGACCAAACGGGAGCGGGAAAACCACGACATTATCGATGCTGATGGGGATTGTGCGGGCCGACGGCGGTTCATTCCGCTGGTTCGGCGATCAGCAAGGGCCGGAAGCCAACAAACGCATCGGTGCCCTGATTGAGACTCCGAACTTTTATCCATATCTCAGTCTCGAAAGAAACCTCCGGATTGTATGCCGCATCAAGGGTGTGGATGAACGCGATATCCCGCGGGTGATCAAACTGGTCGGTTTGCAGGACCGCATCCGCTCCAGATTTCAGACACTCTCCTTCGGGATGAAGCAGCGCCTGGCTCTGGGAAGCCTGCTGCTTGGCGACCCTGAAGTGCTGGTGCTGGATGAGGTGACGAACGGGCTCGACCCGGAAGGAATTGCCGAGGTGAGAACGCTGATCCGCCAGATTGCCTCAACCGGGAAAACCATCATTCTGGCCAGCCATATCCTGGATGAAGTGGAAAAAGTCTGTACCCATGTGGTGATTCTGAAAAATGGGAAAAAACTGGCCGACGGAGAGGTCGATAACCTGATCAAGGGCAAGGATGTCATTGTTGTATCCTCGGAAAGCCCGGATCAACTGGCCGGCGCCCTGTCGGATTCTGCTCTGGTTGAGTCGTTTGAACGCGAAGTTAATGACTTTAGCGTGATCCTTGGGTCCGAGATAACTCCAGGTGACCTGAGCAAGGAACTGATGGGGGCAGGAATCGTGCTGACGCGTCTGGAGATCCGGAAACACCGGCTGGAGGATCAGTTTCTCGAATTGGTTAAACAAGAAAATACCCCGCTGTCATGATGAGATTATTTCACATAGAAAAAGAGAAAGTACTCCCATACCGGGTTTTTCAGATACTGGCCATCTTGTATGCCGGGGCATTTATCTTATCGGTTGGCAGTTTGCCATTGATCAAACTTACCTCAAACCTGACCCATAATCAGGATATCCTGAACCTGAAATCGCTCTACTTTTTTCCACAGATCTGGGATACATTCGCCTATTTTGCCGCCAAATCCAATATTTTCCTGGCTATCATCGTGATTTTTCTGGTCGGGAACGAGTATTCCTACAACACTTTCCGCCAGCATGTAGTCAACGGCCTCTCAAGAACCGACCTGTTGCATGGCAAAGTGATTGTGATTGTGGGAATTGCGCTGGCTAATACCGTGATGGTTTTTGTGTTTGGACTGATTTTCGGGTTTATCTTTTCGGAAGGATATGTCTTTGGTGATATTTTCTCTCACCTGTATATGCTGGGTATCTATTTCATTCAGGCGGTGAGCCACATGCTGGCGGCCCTGATGCTGGCGGTCTGGCTTCGGAACAAAACGCTGACCGTGGTGGTGCTCATCATCTATCAGTTTATTCTGGAGCCGATCATCAGGCTGGTGCTGAATAAGTATGTGTGGGCAAAACTGGGATTGTTTTTCCCTATGAGGGTAATCACCAAGCTGACCCCGATGCCCGATATCGCCATTACCGAAATGTTTAAAGCCAATACCGGACTGGCCGATCTGCTCGTGAAGTTGCCGCTGTGGGGCAACCTGCTGCTCGTTCTACTGTATAGCGGGATCTTTTATATGATCACGAAAAGAATACTGCTGAAGAGAAATCTTTAAGAGATTACTTAAAGTATTTAAAGTACTTCAAGTACTTCAAGTACTTAAAGTGCCTAAAGAGCCTAAAGTACTTCAAGAGCCTAAAGTACTTCAAGTGCCTAAAGTATTTAAAGTGCCTAAAGTTGGGTGGTGAAATTAGGATGCCCGGGTATTCGGAAAATTCAAAGTGAAGTTATATCTTCGAATGGAAATTGCCTTGCAGAGGTTTCTGTCCCCCAAAATCCTCAAATAATAAGCTTGGTTCCGGTATTTCGGGGCTGAGAAGGCAACGTACAATAAACTGGCAGCTATGAAACAGCTTACGATCCGACTTTTCATTGTGTGTTTGCTATTCGGGTTTTACAGTGTTCAAAGCCAGACTTATATGGTTGAAGGTGTTGTAAAAGACCGTGAAACCAATCAACCTGTTTTTGGAGCGAGTATAATCCTGAAAAACTGCAGTCAGGGAACTTCTGCAGATGAACATGGGGCTTTCAGACTTGATGTTATGAGGTTCCCGGCGGTGCTTTTCATCCAATGCATTGGATTTTTGCGGGATACCCTGACCATAGAAAGCGAGGAAAGGTATAATTCAGATTACAGGAACAAGAAATTTACCATTACACTGAAGTCAAATCCGATACAGATTGGCGAGGTGCAAATTAAGGCCCGCTCCACTTTGTTTGAGAAAGACCCCTATGTCATCATCGATTACGCCGGTTTATGATCAGCGAGTTCCGCCATATCGAGAAGTGCGAATTCCTGAACAACCGGTTGTATTTTCTCTACCAGCCGGTTGTGGGATTAAAGATTAAAAAGGTTTATTCGATCTGGATTTGAACTAAGGCCGAAATCTCGACCATGAGGTTCCAACGCTTCGCAACAGGATCATATCTGGTTTAACGGATCGAAAAACGACTTTGCAGAACCTGATCTTCCCCCAGACTCTCTAATAACTTTAAGTACTTTAAATACTTTATGTACTTTTTCAATGCCACTTTACGAACCCCAACTTCTTCGTGATCTTGCCCTGGGCAAGGGAATCATAGGTTCGTAAATCGATGGACATATTTTCGAGCTTCGACTTTCTCATCATGGTGAACAGGCCATATCCGTTGTTGATATTACCAAGAGGGGGTAAATCCATATTTCCGGTATTTACATAAGTATCTATGTAATCATTCAAATACTGATCTCCTCCGAGTAATATGAGGTCTAAAGAGATGAATTTTCTTACGATAGTATCATTGACTGGCTTAATGTTGGCAACAAGTTTATTGAAAAACAGATCGGGATATATGAAAGCTTTCCCACCAGATCCAAACCGTACGTCTCTTCTCAGAGAAAAAGTGACCGAATGGTCCACCCATGATCCTTCAAGTTCCTGATAGCGAAATGTGCAAATTAAATCGTAGCGTTTTATTCCAAGGATAATTCCGTTTTTGCTGTCTTTCTGAAATCCGTAATCTTCAGGATATAGTCCTATTTTGTTGTTGTAATCTGCGCTCAATGCGAAAGTTGAAATATCGGAAATTCTGGCAAAGACAGGATCAGGCACTCCAGGGATATTCATGATTAACCGGTAATTGGTAATGGTTTGCGAGAAATTCAAGAACACATTTGGCGCCTGATAGCAGTATCCGGCAACCGGAGAAAAGATTCCGGGAGATTTTATTTTATCGGAGTGCGTAAACCGTGTCTCCATTACTTTATACTGGTCGGTCCAAGCTTCAAGACGAATATCTGCACTGTCGTAAAAAACACGGTCCGGTTCACGGGCCAGATCAAATGCGCTGCTATCTCCGGAAAATGTGTGCGTTAACGTCACATAAAACACACTGTCATCCGGATTGAGTTGAAAATAAACCACTGGAATCGGGTTGATCGGATCAATCAGATCCAGATCGTTTGTACACGAGGTGATGAATGCAAGAAGTGTAATTATATATAAGCCAATGTGTTTCATGTTGGTCCCTGATTGAATTATTCATCTTTCACACACCTGACCGAATAATACCTTGTAAGACCGGTATTATTCCAATAGCCGTACATTAATACCTGATCTTTACTGCTGAAACTGGAATAGTATGGAAGGTAATCCTGCTCCTGTTTGGTGTATGAAGATGACCAGAAGCCGGCATCAGACGGTATATTCGTATGGTGCTCCTGAAAGAGACCCTCCTCGCGGAATCCTCCGTTGTTGAGATCGAGATTGAGATTTGACAAGCCATTCCTACCGTAATAAAGCAATGAATACATCAGCGGATACGGAGTGTACAGAGATTCCCATTCCTGACGGGTTGGCAGGTGCCAGCCATCCGGGCAGATGCCTTTGGTATCCCTGACATTGTAGTTTTTAGCTTCAAACCATAAATATATACCACCAACTGTATCCCATTGGTCGCCGCCAGACAACCGGTACATCTCGACCGTATCATTATCGGTCTGCTCCTGATCAGTGGGAATAGCTATTCCATATCGAAGATTTTCAGCCATCCACCATTGTCCGCCGATTTTGACAATCCGGTATTGGTTCCCGTCGCGGCTGTCTGTTAGGGTGCCGATATCCTGATTCTTCCCAAAAACGGCAACAGAGTCTCTGGCAATGGCAGACAGGGCATCGAGATCTTTCACCTCCACGGCAACAGAATAGTTGCCAGGATGAATAAAACGATGGGCTGTAGTGTTGGATTTTGTGTATTCAGTGTCCCACGTACCGTCTCCGTCAAAATCCCAGCGATACTGTAATGCAATTGCATAACTGAGGTCATCGATGGATTCACCGGCATCGAATTCGAATATCAGTGAAGTATCACCGCTGGATGGAAATGCCTCAAGTTTGGCCATAGGGGGCAGGTTTTCCCGGTTGCAGGAGAGCAATGCCATAATAGTCAGCAGGTTGCTAAAAATGTAAAATACTGAAACCCTTGGTGTTGATTCCATTCAAAAAGAGATTTCATTACTCATGATGGGGGATAATCAAAAATAATGAAATCTTTTAGGAAACCAGCGGGCTATCCCTTCAAGTTCAGGGCCTAATGAAAAATCACTTTATGCCAATCATAACCGGCTTCTCATATCCGGCCATCTTTTTATTGGGTTTCGGGCCCATGAAAAATTCAAGGGTGCCGCCTGAAACGATGTCCTGATGAGTGATGTAGTTTTTCAGATAAGGTTTGCCGTTTAAGATGATTTTCTGGATATAGACATTATTGCCACCTGCATTCGTGGTGGTCACTTTAAACTGTTTGCCGCCGGCCAGTTTGATGGTGGCCGTTGGCAACTGCGGCGATCCGAAGCAATAGACGCTGTTGGCCGGATTTACCGGATAAAAGCCCATGGAACTGAAAATATACCAAGCCGACATCTGTCCGCAATCTTCGTTTCCGGTGTAGCCCGAATGTCCTTCGTTATATTGTTCATTCATGATCTTTGCGCTGTACAACTGAGCTTTCCAGGGTTCATTGGTGAAATCGTACAGGTAAACAATATGGTGGCTGGGCTCGTTGCCGTGTGCGTATTGACCGATAAATCCCGAGGCATTGCCATTCACATCTTCCGGTTTGGCATCCAGGGTAAAGAAGGTATCGAGCTTCTTGCGGAAGTTCTCTTCGCCGCCAAACAGCGCTACGAAGGAAGGCACATCCTGAGGAACGTACCACAAATACTGCCAGGCGTTTCCTTCGGTAAACGGATAGCCGCCATTTCCGCCATAAGCCATCGGATTGAATGGTGTAACCCACTCTTTTTTGCTGTCTTTGGCCCTGAAAAACCCGATGGACGGATCGAACAGGTTTTTATAAGATTCGGCCCGTTTGCTGAAAAACTGATAGTCCTCGTTATGGCCCAGTGATTTGGCCATTTGGGCTACACACCAGTCGTTGTAAGCGATCTCAAGCGTGATCGACACCGATTGCGATTGCAGATCCTCCGGGAAATAGCCGTAAGCATCCAGCAGGTTGAAAGGAGCGTTCCGGTGTGAATTGTGCGAAGAGGCCCGGATGGCTTCATAAGCATGTTTGTAGTCGATGCTCTTAATTCCTTTGAAGTAGGCATCCACAATCACCGGGATGGCATGGTTGCCGATCATGGTATAGGTTTCGGACCCCCACAGGTGCCAGATCGGCAAATATCCGTAGGTGTCGTATTGCCTCAGCATGGAATTGATGAATCCGGCTGTGCGGTTTTCCTGGATCAGGGTATAGAGCGGGTGAGCGGCACGGTAAGTATCCCAGAGTGAAAAAGTGCTGTAGTGCGTTTTGTCGGGAGCATGGGCAAGCGAGTTGTCGGTGCGCAGGTAATCGCCCGATACATCCGCTATATTGTTTGGCTGAATGAACAGGTGATATAACCCGGTGTAGAAGATCGCTTTCTGCTTATCGGTGCCAGTGATATCGATGCAGGAGAGCTCTTTGTTCCACGCACTTTTAGCCTGAGCAGCGATCTGATTGAAATTGAAGCCGTTGATCTCCGCTTGCAGGTTTTCACGGGCTCCTTCGGCTGAAACCGAGGAGATACCCACTTTCACGATCAAAGGTTCCTGATTGTTATCGTTGAAGTGGAGGGCGATTTTCAGATCGGGGTGGTTGGTAACCTCGTTATCCGGGTAAACGGTGGATCCGGCCTTAGCTTCGGTTGAATTGAACGGCCTTGAGAATTCGGCACGGAAATAGACTTTGCGCAGTTTGGCCCATCCGGATATAATACGGTACCCTTCGATAGTTTTGTTATCGACTACCCTGACCTGTGCGCTGATGATTTTAACCGAACGATAGGAGACATTCTTGACCAGGGAATGTTCGAGGTCGATCATCAGATGATAGGGTTTGCTATCGCTGAAGGTGTATCGGTGAACGCCGCAATGTTCGGTAGCGGTCATCTCAGCTTTGATGTTGTAATCATCCAGCCGAACACTGTAGTAACCCGGGGTTGCTGTTTCGGTTTCATGACGGAATTTCGACCGGAAGCCCGGGGTTTTGCCGTCGTCGCTGCCTGCTTTCCAAACCACTTCGCCACCGGCCGGCATAAACAGAAAGTCATACAGATCAGGGCATCCGGTGCCACTCAGATGGGTGTGACTGAACCCTACGATCGATTTATCCTTGTACTCGTATCCGCTACAGGGATCATCCGGATACTCGCGGGTATCGGGACTCAGCTGGACCAAGCCAAACGGCATACAGGCCCCGGGGAAATTGCTCCCCGAAAGGCTCAGGCTATCGATAGAGCCCGTTCCGATAAACGGGTTAACATATCTGGTATAATCCTGTGCCTGTAAATTGAACTGAAAAACGGTGATCAACACACTGATAATCAAAAGGTACCTTTTCACGATAATCCGGATTTATAATTTCTATTGGTCGCAAATGTAATAGAATTTGGGTGATGTTGCTGATGTGCTGATGTGCAGATGGGTTGATGTGCTGATGAGGTACCCTGGAGCGTTGTCATCCCCGCGCAGGCGGGGATCCCGTCACGCTGCACCTAGGCCGCATGAGGGGACCTCGTCGCATTGCACTGAGGCCGCATGAGGGATCCCGTTGCATTACACTGTGGCTGAATGGCGAGCCCCGTTACTTTCTATTCCAGTAAGTTCTCATTTTTCACCGAGTTATTAAGAAGCTGGAGAATGCTATATTGGAATCCGTAGAGTAAGTAGTTATAATCTGGCCAATGAGACCGGATGTTTATAGTATGCATCCGTTGATTTTTCTAACTTTAGCCATCATTAACCTGACGTTATGAAGAAATCATTTGCCTTCTCATTACGAATCATCATTTGTTTGTTGCTGATATCATGTTCAACCGGGAAGAAGGAAAAATCAACTCCCCTGTATTCTATTGATATTGATCCTCATGAAGTACTCGGTTATTTACAACATCCTGACAAGAAAAGCGATGAATTTAAAGCCGATAGTTGATGATCTTTTTGGCACAATTGGTTTATACCCGAAATATCTGAAAGATGATAAATTGTTTTTATCATTGAATCAGCCAATCTAAATAGGGTAAATAAGGAGATAAAAATTAGGAATTTTGATCAGATTTCGGATAATCCATTTATTTTAATCGGGCGGTTAAAATATTGATATGCAATTTACATGAAAGACGTATTAGTTTGGTGTTATCAGGTTGATAGAGTGAACTCTAAATACTGGATTTTTATGAAAAGAAATACATTCATCTGGTATATGATGATCCCCATTTTAATGGGGGCTACCTCGTTTTCTTGTAAAAGGAATCATCAACGCCAAGATGATGGAATTAAGGTTATTAAAATTGACGTGAAAGATAAAGGAATTGGCAATCCGATTGAAATAGAGAAAATAATCCCCCTTGAAACCAACAAGGATTGTTTAGTTGGTTACATTAAAAAGCTTGTCTTCTGGAATAATAAAATACTGGTAATTGATGAGGATAGCAAGACGTTTTTTTTATTTGATGAAAGTGGAAAGTTGATTTTTAAAACCATAGAAGGCAAAGGACCCGGAGAAGTATTAGCTCCAACTATCTTCAACATTGATAGAAGGGATACAACCATTCTGGTGTACCAGCAAATGCTAAGGAAATTTTCGAGATATGATTTTACCGGGAAAATAATAGATACAAAAACAATAACTAATCAAAATAAATTAATTATCAAAGATTTTTATCCTGTGGGGAGGGATACATTTCTTATATTTCATTATAATGTTTCCAATCCCGGAAAGGATGAACCAAGGCAAATAACATGGTCTCTCCTAACAGGTGAATTATCATACGTCAAGCAATTCGATATTACATTAAATAAAAATAAGGAACCCTATTATGTGACACAACCTGCAGCAGTGGCCTCAAATCAAGTTTTATTTGTCGTTCCGTGGAGTTACAATATTTATAGCTTAACCGGAACGGACTACAGAATTAAATATGTAATTGATTTTGGCAATGCAGCTATCCCTTCTGAACAACGAGAAATACAATCCGCCAGGGACCTGTATCGGATTATGATCGAGAGTAAAAAGATTGGTTGTTTGGTTAGTGTGATGATTGAAAAAGACTTGCTAGTTGTTGATGCTGATCATGGTGATGGGTCCCAGGTATTTTTACATTCTTTAACCAAAGGTCGCACTATTTGCATAAACAATTATATTCAAAGAGGTTTGTTGCCCAAATGCAGGATTTGGGGACTGACAGGAAATGGTAGTATGTATGCAATAGTTGAACCGGAGGACTTTATTGATTTTAACCGGCTTCATCAAGGTTTTAGTAACCTTGAGATTACAATTAACAGTAATCCAATTTTAATTAGTTTTCAAATAAATGATATATTTTGATTTTCAGGTAAATCGGAAGCCGGTAAAGGCTCACTTCCACCTCACCGGAGCTATCTGTGAAAGCAGGCCGGCAATGGCAATGTAGAATGGATAGAATATTTGTACCGGCAAAAACCACCACAGAAGTACAGGGCAACCGAAAAACCTTGTTGCTATCAGGAGGAGCGGCAGATCGGCCAGGGTTTTGATTCCCAAAAGGAGCAGGATCAGCGAAAACGGCGCGATCCCAAGAGCGGCAGCAACTATTGCAGCGAGAATCTCGATGTTTGTAATAAATACAATCAGGGTGGTGAAAATCAGAAAAGGATCGCGGTAGCCGGATGCTTTGGAGGCCCATCGACTGCGTTGCCGGAAAAATCCGGATACCGATGCGGCGGGTTTCGAGCGGACAATAGCATCGGGACACAATATATAATTGATTTTTTTTCCGGGCTTCAGTTTCATGGACTGGAGCAGAAAAACATCATCCCCCGAGGCAAACCGGTTGTTCAAATCATTGACAATTTCACGATAATCAGATGCTCTCACCGCGATATTCGGTCCCTGGGCCATCGTGGGGCGATGAATGCCGGAAGAGCCGATCGAGGAGGCTACCAGACTGAGATATTCGAGCTTTTGAATCTTGCTGAAAGCGCTATTTGCCGGATCGAGAATGACCGGTCCCATGATCAGATCGCTGCCCGACTGTTCGAAATATCCAACCATTGCTGAAACCCATTGCTTGCCGGGCCGGCTGTCGGCATCGGTCAGGAGAATGAGGTCGCCGGTGGCGGCCTTCATGCCGGACTGGAGAGCAGATTTTTTGCCGGGGAGGGGGGAGGAGAGGAGGAGGTTGTAGGAGTTGTAATTGTTGTAATTGTTGTAGTTGTTGTAGTGGTTGGTTAAGGTGGTGAGGAGGAGGTTCGTGGAGTCGGTGGAGTGGTCGTCGATCCAGATGATTTCGAGGAGGCCAGATGGATAGTCCTGGTTGTTTAGAATTTCTGCTAGTGCGACGATATGATCAGCCTCGTTGCGGCAGGGGATCAGGATGCTTACCCGGGTTGACAGGGATTGCCGGTTGGGGCGATATTTTTTTGTGCGGAGCCATCCGGTCAGGAATGAGAGGATCAGAATAAAATAGAGCGCCAGAAACGCGAGGGCCTGTATGGTAAAGATGCCGGGCATACCTGCAAAGTTATTCTTTTGGGGCCGGATTTTCTGGAACAGCTGTCGTTTCCAGATGAACTCTCCTCAACAGTATGACTCCGATCAGGGCTGGGATCATGATGTTAATGATCCAGATGATGAAAGTGGTAAACACAACAGCCGGAACATCCGAAGTATAGGGCCCGAGAATCAGGATGGAAACGGACCCTCTGACACCCAGGTCTCCGATGGTGGGTACCGGCAGAAAGTGTAAAATCAGGTAAATCAGCGCAATGGCGGAGAGTCCGGTGAAAAGCGGTATCTGGATGCCGAAAAAGTGCAGGATCAGATAAAACTGGGTGATGTAGGTCAGAAATTTAATCATGGAAAACAGGAGCAGAAAGGCTTTGTCTTTAAATGAAACTCCCTGAAGTGCAACCAGGAACGGGTGTAAAATTTTCAGCCATCGGAAACGCTGAAAGAGGCCTGAAAGCTTATCGATGTAGAAAAACAGGGCGACCAGTATCAGTCCGGCTGCCAGGGATAAGGAGATCGTAAATACCCAGGCATTTTCATAGCTCTTCAGCAGGTAGTCATTGGAGGGGAGGTAAGTGGCGGCGCCCACCAGTCCGAGTGTTACCGTGACCACCATCTGGGCCAGAACGCACAGAAAGGTGTGTCCCGAGCCAGCCAGCCGGTGGCCGGGTTTGAGAATCAGTCCGCGGGTAACAATGTCTCCGATACGGTTGGGGGTGGTAATTGCCATGGTCAGGCTCGATAGGATGCCTGCCAGGGACTTCAGATAAGACACGGGTTCCAGACGGTTAACCAATCGTTGCCATTTGATGGCTTCCGATGAAAAATTCAAGAAAATCAACAGGAAAGCGGCGGCCAGAAAAAACAGCCGGTTACCTTGAAAAGCCTCTGAAAACCGCTGCCCGGCCTGATCCCAGTGATCGAAAGTCACCATCCGGTAAACCAGGTAAGCCAGGGCAATAACCGCCAGCAAAACCTTTATTATGTTTCCCTGTATTTTACTGATTTTCAAAATCGCTACTTTTGCCGATGTTATTCTACAAAAAGGTAAATATAGCCATAAAGAACATACTCACCCCAACTCCTACAACAACCACAACAACCACAACAACTACAACACTTACAACAATTACAACTTCTACAACCCTCTCTTCATGTCAAAACGCGTCAGACCCAAAAAATATCTCGGCCAGCATTTTCTAACGGACATCCCGACAGCTCACCGTATTGCCGACGGACTGATTGCTTCAGGAGGCGAGATGGTTCTGGAGATCGGTCCGGGTATGGGTGTTTTGACCGGTCGTTTGATGGAGCGGTTTGGCGACCGGCTTTGGGTGGTTGAGATCGATGAGGAGTCGGTGGAGTATCTGTCGGGCCATTTTCCGGAGCTGGTGCCTCATATCCTATCCGAAGATTTTCTGCAGTATGATCTGAAAAGGCTAACTGATGGGCCGGTTGCGGTGATCGGGAATTTCCCATATAATATTTCATCCCAGATATTGTTTCATCTGCTTGATTATCGCGATCAGGTTATGGAGATCACCGGGATGTTTCAGCTGGAGGTGGCGAAGCGGCTGGCTTCCGGTCCGGGTAACAAGGATTACGGCATCCTGAGCGTGCTGATGGGAGCTTACTATAAGGCTGAATATTTGTACAGTGTTCCTCCGGGGGTGTTTTTTCCGCCGCCCAAAGTAACCTCCGGGGTTATCCGGTTTATCCGCAAGGAGAATATCGGGTTACCCTGCAAGCCTGAGACATTCAAAAAGATTGTCAAGATCGCCTTTAATCAGCGTCGTAAAACCTTACGAAATGCACTGTCGGTTGTTTGGTCGCCTGAGATGGAAGCCACCGGGTATGGCGGACTAAGGGCGGAGCAGCTGAGTGTGGAGCAGTTTCTGGAGCTAGCGGTGATAGAGGAAGTGACGAGTGACAAGTGACGAGTGACAAGAGACCAGTGACGAGTGACCAGTGACGAGTGACCAGTGACGAGTGACGTCACTGCACCATGTTTAACCTGGTTCTTTAAACACAAATTAACCAAATTCAAAAAAATGACACAAATGCTAGTATGCCGGCATTTGTATTTGTGTAATTCCGTTAAATCTTTTTGTGAAAATTTGTGGAAAAGAGTCCGTCATTCGTCACTGGTCACTGGTCACTGGTCACTCGTCACTTCTTTACACCGTGCCCATTGCCACAACGGGGCTTAGGCGTGAGGCGCGCCAGGCGGGGGCAAATCCGGCGATAATTCCGATTACCGCAGATATCGTGAGGCCAATCATGATGTTGTTCAGTCCGAGTACAATCTGAAATTCCATCATGGTATTGGCTACCAGGGAGCCGATAAAGATCAGCAGGAGTCCTACCACGCCTCCCATCAGTGAAAGTGAAACAGCTTCAAACAGAAATTCAAACAGGATGAATATGTTGCGGGCACCGATGGCTTTTTGAATGCCGATAATCCGGGTGCGTTCCTTGACGGATACAAACATGATGTTGGCGATGCCGAACCCGCCGACCAGGATGGCAAATCCTCCGATAATGAGTCCGGCAATATTCAGGGTAGCCAATAATCCATCGAAAGCTTTGGATAACATCGACATGGTGTTCAGAGCGAAGTTGTCTTCCTCCATGGGTTTGAGCTTACGGATCGACCGCATGATTCCGGTGAGTTCATCGGATAGTTCATCGATTGGAATGCCCGGTTTCGACTTCACCATGAGTGTTGGATTAATATTCGAGCTGCGCATATTTACCTGTGTCCTGGCAAAATTCAGCGGGATCATGGTGATTTCGTCGTGGCTTCCGGCATTGATTCCTTCGCCCTCTTTTTTGAATATCCCGACTACCGTAACTTTTGCTCCGGATATTTCGAAAGTTTTTCCGATGGGGTTCACGCCGGGGAAGAGGTCGTCTGCAATTTTCCGGCCAATGACGGCTACATCTTTTCCGCTTCTGAATTCTGACAGAGAGAGAAATCTCCCTTCTTCCACGTCAAATGACCGGATTTTGTCATAGTCATCAGAGACAGCCAGTATCCAGGTTTCCGGGATTGAGTTGTTCTCAAAGCTGAGTATTCGTTGGTACTGCAAACTGAAGGCCGACGATTCCACCGTTCGAGCACGGGTCATGATTTCACTCATTTCACGAAGTTCCGGCTCGGGGCGTTGAATATATTTCCACCATTGGAATCCGGGGCCGAATGCCATTGGCCATTTTTCGATATAAACCACATTGTCGCCGAGCTCAGAGATGTTCTTTTTGATGGTCCGGCCCAGGGAGTCGACTACCGTAAAGACCGAAACGATTGCAAATATTCCAATGGTGATGCCCAGTAGCGACAGGATAGTGCGAAGCTTGTTGGAGATCAGGGAATGAACCGCGAAAGCTGTGCTTTCACGAATTATTCTGACCCATATCACGATACCTTTGATTCCTCGTTTCATTAATTGCGAAAATAGTGTTTTTTAAGCAATGGGTGGGGAAGTAAGTTATTAATGTGCCTATTTTTAGTAAATTTGCCAATTAAAATTTAGAAGGGTGGATAAGGAAAAGCAAATCGGCAGTGCGCTGATCTCTGTTTACCACAAAGATAATCTGGATGAGATTCTCTCCAGGCTGCATCAGCTGGGTGTTAAGCTGATCAGTACAGGCGGCACGGCAGACTTTATAGAATCATTGAATTTACCTGTTCAGCGGGTTGAATTGCTGACCGGTTATCCGAGCATTCTCGGCGGCCGGGTGAAAACTTTGCACCCAAAGGTTTTTGGGGGTATTCTGGCACGCAGGGACAACGAATCTGATCTGGAGAGCATGAAAACCTGGGATATCCCGGAGATCGACCTGGTGATCGTGGATCTTTATCCGTTTGAGCAGACCGTGGCATCCGGAGCTTCACTTCCCGAGATTATCGAGAAGATTGATATCGGAGGGATCTCTCTGATCAGGGCTGCTGCTAAAAATTATGAGGATGTTCTGATCGTTCCGTCGAGGGAATATTATGCAAAGCTCACCAGTCTGCTTGAGGAGAAGAATGGCATAACCACCCGTACCGACCGGGCTGAATTTGCGGCAGCTGCATTTGCTGTTTCGAGTGGGTATGATTGTGCCATCAGTAATTATCTGGGTGGCGATCACCCGCAGAATTTCAGAAAAGCAGCCGAACCTGCCCGCACTTTGCGCTACGGTGAAAACCCCCATCAGAAAGGGGTGTTTTACGGTGATATAGATCAGATTTTTGAACAGGTGCACGGAAAGGAGATTTCTTACAATAATCTGCTTGACATCGATGCAGCCCTGGCACTGATCGATGACTTTGAGGATACTACCTTAGGAATTCTGAAACATAATAATGCGTGTGGGATTGCCAGCGCCAATACCCTTTCGGAAGCCTGGAAGAAAGCTCTGGCGGCTGATCCGGTATCGGCTTACGGCGGCATTATTGTGACCAACAGGCCTATCGATATGGAGACTGCCGTACTGATTAATACCCTGTTCTTCGAAATCATCATTGCTCCGGGGTATGCAGAGGAGGCGCTTCCGATACTGAAACAGAAGAAGAACCGCATCATTCTGATCAGAAAACCCGGAGGAAAAACAGCCACCATTCAGTTCAAAAGCATGCTGAACGGGGTGCTGGTACAGGATCGTGATCTGAAAAAAGAGACCAGCGACGATCTGAATACGGTGACCAAAACGCAGCCCACAGTCAGTGAGATTGACGACCTCCTGTTTGCAAACATTCTCGTTAAACATACCAAGTCGAACGCCATTGTCCTGGTTAAGGACAAACAGCTTTTGGCCAGTGGTACCGGGCAAACCTCGAGAGTTGACGCACTCAGTCAGGCCATCGCCAAGGCCAGGAGTTTCGGATTCGATCTGAACGGGGCGGTGATGGCATCCGATGCATACTTCCCTTTTGCTGACAGCGTTGAGCTGGCACACAAGGCCGGAGTGGGATCGGTGATTCAGCCGGGTGGTTCAATAAGAGACAAGGATACGATTGACTATTGTGATATACACGGATTATCGATGGTATTTACCGGGATCCGTCATTTTAAACATTAAAACACGGGAGACAAAATATGGGCCTTTTTTCCTTTTTAACTCAGGAAGTCGCCATGGACCTTGGAACGGCCAATACGATTATCATCCATAATGATAAGATTGTCGTTGATGAGCCCTCCATCGTTGCGATCGATGTAGCAACCGGCAAACTGTTTGCGCTTGGCGATAAAGCCCGGCAGATGTTCGGAAAAACTCACGATAACATTAAGGTTATCAGGCCTTTGAGGGATGGCGTAATTGCCGACTTCAATGCTGCTGAGCTGATGATCAGGGGGATGATCAAAATGATCCCGGCAAAGGGCAAGTTCGGGGCACAGTCGATGCGGATGATCGTCGGTATCCCTTCGGGAAGTACCGAAGTTGAAATCCGTGCCGTCAGGGACTCTTCGGAGCATGCCGGCGGACGTGAGGTTTACATGATCTATGAACCGATGGCCGCAGCGCTCGGAATCGGGATCGATGTTTTGGCTCCGGAAGGTAACATGGTGGTTGATATCGGGGGTGGAACCACAGAGATTGCCGTGATTGCATTGGGCGGTATTGTTTGCAATGAATCGATGCGCATTGCCGGTGATGAGTTCACACTCGACATCCAGGCTTACATGCGTCATCAGCATAATATTAAAATTGGTGAAAAGACTGCTGAAGACATCAAGATGAATGTCGGAGCTGCTCTTCCTTTGCTGGCCAATCCGCCGCAGGATTATATTGTTCGCGGACCGAACCAGATGACGGCCCTTCCGATCGAAATACCGGTCTCCTATAGTGAGTTGGCCCATGCGCTTGATAAATCGTTGTCGAAAGTAGAGACAGCCGTTCTGAGTGTGCTGGAACGCACTCCTCCGGAACTCTATGCCGACATTGTGAACAACGGGGTATGGCTCGCAGGAGGTGGTGCATTGCTGAAAGGGATCGATAAACGGTTATCCGATAAGATGGGAATTCCATTCCGGGTGGCTGATGATCCTCTTCACTGTGTGGCCCGCGGTACAGGAATGGCTTTAAAAAACATACATCGCTTCCCGTTCCTGATGAGATAGCAGGATGAACAATGCAAAATCTCCTTCGACTCATAATCCGGTTTAGTTTCCAGATTATTTTCGTAATCCTGGAGATTATTGCCCTAACTATGGTTTTTCAGAAAAACCCGTTGCCTCATGCGCGGTTTTTTCAGTTGTCGCAAAATGTGAACGGTTTCTTTGCCTCGCAATCAAACAATTTCAATCGTTTTTTTCATCTTTCTGATGAAAACTCTGTGCTGGTGACCGAAAATGCCCGACTGAGAAATGAACTATCCAGCAGGCCTTACCGGTCAGGAGTACCTGATTCGCTGTCCGGTTTATCACAACCCGGTTATAGGTATGACTTTATCCCGGCACAGGTGGTGAATAACTCTACCAACAAGCAGAATAATTATCTTACGTTAAATGTGGGATATTCGCGGGGAGTCAGACAGGACATGGGTGTGGTGGGTCCGGAAGGCATCGTGGGTGTGGTACGGAATGTTTCGTCAAACTATTGCACGGTGATTTCGGTGCTGAACTCCAAATTCAAGGGGAGCGTTAAGCTGAAAGGCAATGACTATTACGGAACACTCAGCTGGCCTGGGATCAGTTACCGGGAGGCCATTGTGAGTGAAATTCCCGGGCACATCAACGTATATATGGGTGATACTGTTGTAACCAGCGGTTTTTCAACGATCTTTCCTGAAGGCGAGATAGTCGGGCGGGTTACTGAGGTGAATCATACCCGTGCAGGTAGTTTCTTTGAGCTCAAAGTATTGTTAAATCAGGACTTTAAAAAGCTGACGCGGGTTTATGTAATCAGGAATTTTAACAAGGTCGAACAGGAGAGGCTGGAATTGCAGACCTATGATTGATCAACTTAACAGATATGTGTTCCGGTTTATCCTGGTGGTATTATTCCAGGTATTGGTACTGAATAATATTCAGTTCAGCGGCTATATCAATCCCTATTTTTATATCTGGTATATATTGGTGCTTCCGTTTGATACCCCGGGCTGGGTTTTGTTGGTCACCGCATTTTTCCTGGGACTTGGCATCGATGTTTTTCCGCAGGGTTTGGCTGGAAACGGATCGACTCTTGGAACGCATACTGCAGCCACGGTACTGATTGCTTTTTTGAGGCCGAGGGTGTTGCGGTGGATCAATCCTCGTGATGAATATGAGCCCGGCACATTCCCCGATTCAAAGAATTACGGCATTATCTGGTTTCTGTCGTATGCCGTCATTATGATCGGTATACATCATTTTGTACTCTTCTTCCTTGAGGACCTTTCATTGAGGGATTTCTTCAGAACCTTGTTCAGGGTATTGTTGAGCGGAGGTTTTACATTGGTAATCATGCTCTTGTGGGAAGGTATCCGCTTCAGGATTCCCCGATAAACCATTATGCAAAATCCGAATTCAAACCGGAAATACATTATCTCAGGAATGGTCCTAACGCTAACCGCCATTTTTATCATCCGGCTGTTCTATATCCAGATTATTGATAAATCCTACCAGCTTTCATCGAATAACAACTCGCGGTTAAGAGTGGTGGAATACCCAGGCAGGGGCATGATCTTCGACCGGTACGGAAAGCCTTTGGTTTACAATGAACCGGTTTATGACTTGCTGATGCTGCCGCAACAGGTTAAAGCCTTTGATACGCTTGAATTATGCAGGATACTCAGCATCGATATTGTTGAATTTCGCGAATCGGTCAGAAAAGCACGCGAGTATTCGCGCTACCGTCAGTCGGCCGTTGTCAGGCAGGTCAGTACGGAGCAGTTTGCCATGATGAGCGAAAGATTGTACAAGTATCCCGGATTTTCATTCCAGATACGCTCACAGCGTAAATATCCCCAACCGATTGCTCCTCATCTTTTGGGGTACGTTGGTGAGGTTAATGTGGACGATCTGAGGAAAGATGCTTATTATCAGAGTGGTGACTATCTCGGGAAATCCGGACTTGAGCAGGAATATGAGGAGTACCTGAGGGGCCGGAAGGGGATCAGCTTTATGCTGGTTGATGTACACAACCGTTTGCAGGGGAAATTTGAGAACGGGCGTTATGATACAATTCCTGAACCGGGGCGAAAACTGACGATCACGATCGATGCAGGCTTGCAGGAGTATGGTGAAAAGCTGCTGGCTCATAAAAAGGGTAGTATTGTGGCGATAGAGCCATCGACCGGTGAAATCCTGGCGTTGATCTCCAGTCCGGCTTACGATCCCAATGAGCTCGTTGGCCGGATCCGGGGCCGGAATTTTGAGCGGTTGATGAATGACTCGCTGAATCCGCTGTTTAACCGTGCCACCATGTCGAGATATTCACCGGGTTCCATCTTCAAGGTTGTTCAGGCTTTGGTCGCTTTACAGTTAGGGGTGATCGACGAGTTTTACAGTGTGGATTGCAACAAAGATATTATCGGGTGTCACAATCACCCGAACGCTCATGGGGTTCGTGAGGGAATACAGTATTCATGCAACCCGTATTTTTATAATGTTTTCCGCCGGATTATCCAGCAGGGGAAAAGTACCAGCCAGTTTAAGGATAGCCAGATCGGTCTGAAAAAATGGGACGAGATGGTTTTTACATTCGGACTTGGGCAGGTTCTGCCGACGGATTTGCCCGGAATAAAACCCGGACTGGTGCCTGACGGAGCCTTATACGATAAAATGCACGGGGCCAACCGATGGGCATTCAGTACCATTTACTCGAATTCTATCGGCCAGGGTGAGGTGGAAACAGTACCCATCCAGATTGCCAATCTGGCTGCAATTATTGCCAACCGGGGATTTTATTATGCGCCACATTTCATCAGGTCGATCGAAGGGATCGATACCATTCCGCAAAAATTCAGGGATCCGGTACATACGGCCATCGATCCAAAATATTTTGATGTGGTGGCCGACGGTATGCAGCGGGTTGTTTACGATCCCGGAGGAACGGGATGGAAAGCGCAGGTGCCCGGAGTCGTTGTTTGTGGTAAAACAGGTACCGTGCAAAACTCAGGAGGGAAAGAGGACCATTCGGGTTTCTTTGCCTTTGCACCTAAGGACAGGCCCCGCATTGCGATAGTCGCTTATGTGGAGAATTCCGGAGCGGGGGGCATGTATGCCGCAACCATTACCAGCCTGATGATTGAGAAATACATGAACGGCACTATCACTCAGGCAGATAAAGAGCTATCCATATTAGAATACCAGCAATTCTGATGGCAAACCCAAGAACAAATTTCATCGCCCGACTGGATTGGTTAACCATCACCATCTTTCTGCTGATGGTGGTTTTTGGCTGGATGAACATTTTTTCGGCTACCCAGAATGAGGGGGCCTCAGGTTCGATCTTCGATTTCAGCCAGCGATACAGCAAACAGTTTTATTATATCCTCACGGCATTTGTGATCGCCATACTCACCCTGAGCATTGACGGGAAGGTGTGGAGTTTTTTCTCTTTCCCGATCTATGGCCTCACGCTACTGATTTTGCCGATCACCATTTTAATCGGTAAAGAGATTAACGGAGCCCGGGCCTGGATTTTTATCGGAACTTTCAGCCTGCAGCCGGCAGAATTCGTCAAGTTTGCAACCGCTCTGGCCCTCGCAAAGGTTCTTTCTGATTATAACTTTCAGATACATAAACCCAAAAATCTGTTGACCGTTGGGGCAATCATCGGGCTACCTATCCTGTTGATCCTCTTTCAGAAAGACACCGGTACCGCATTGGTCTTTCTGATATTCATCCTGGTGCTTTTCAGGGAGGGGCTCTCCTGGGTCGTGCTGTTTGTGGCGGCGCTGGCGATCATCCTTTTTGTCTGTACGATGCTGGTTCCATTACCGGTACTGTTGCCGGTTATCAGCGCCATTGCCCTGATGATCACCTGGCTTTATCAGCGGAACCTCAAGTTTTTCGGTTACGGTTCACTGATACTGGGCGGGCTCTTCGGATTGGCGGTTCTGGCTTCACATTTTCTCGGAGAAGAGTGGTCAATCGACCGTACGTTCTTTATTGCTTCGTTCATTGCGTTTCTCATCTGGCTGGTAATCATCATTCTGAAAAAGCATAATCCACTGCTGCTGATCCTCCTTACCTGGATCGGAGCCGTATTCTTTATTTTTTCAGTCGATTTTGTGTTTCATGATATTCTGCAACCACATCAACAGTCGCGTATCAATACCATTCTTGGTCTCGAAAGCGATCCCCTGGGAGTCGGTTACAACCTGAATCAGTCGAAAATCGCCATTGGTTCGGGTGGATTCTTTGGAAAAGGTTTTCTGCAAGGAACCCAAACACGGTTCAATTTTGTGCCTGAACAGAGCACCGATTTTATTTTTTGCACGGTAGGTGAAGAGTGGGGTTTTCTGGGAAGCCTATTTGTGTTGGCACTGTTTGCCGGTCTGATTCTCCGGATCATTGTTCTGGCGGAGCGCCAAAGGTCAACATTTTCAAGGGTTTATGGATATGGGCTGGCTTCGATACTCATTTTTCATTTTGCCATCAATATCGGTATGACTATCGGGCTCGTGCCGGTTATCGGGATACCCTTGCCATTCTTCAGCTATGGGGGATCCTCCCTCTGGGCATTTACACTGATGCTTTTCGTCTTTTTAAGGTTTGATACCGACCGGTATCAAATAGTTTCATAAACAGCTATTTGTCATGATTCAGTTGTGCCGAAACGTTTATATTTAAGGCATTAAAATAATCTGTTTAAAAAGATTTGGAGGCTTTATGTTCAGAAAAAAAATCATTATCATCGGCGCTGCCGGTCGTGATTTTCACAATTTCAACACGTATTACAGGGACCAGTCGGAGTATGATGTTGTAGCATTTACTGCTGCCCAGATTCCCGATATTGACGGTCGCAAGTATCCGGCAGCACTTGCCGGTAACCTTTATCCGGATGGGATTCCGATCTATGCTCAGGACGATCTTCCGGCACTGATTGCCAAATATGATGTGGATTGCTGTGTGTTCTCATACAGCGATGTTCCTTATCCGAGAGTGATGGCCATAAGTGCGCTGGTGAATGCCTGCGGGGCTAATTTTGCTCTTTTGGGGCCTAAAGGTACCATGATCAAAAGCACCAAGCCGGTTATCGCGGTTGTTGCTTCGCGCACCGGATGCGGAAAAAGCCAGACATCCAGAAAAGTGATCGAAATCCTGATGGAAATGGGACTGAATGTGGTGGCAGTTCGACATCCGATGCCTTATGGCGACCTGGTTGCCCAAAAGGTTCAGCGTTATGCTGAAGTGGCTGACCTTGAAAAACACAAGTGCACGGTGGAGGAAATGGAAGAATATGAACCGCATGTGGTTCGTGGAAATGTGATTTATGCGGGCGTTGATTACGAGGCCATTTTGCGTGAGGCTGAAAAGGATCCGAAAGGATGCGATGTGGTTTTGTGGGATGGCGGTAATAATGACTTTTCATTCTACAAGCCGGATCTTACCATCATCGTTGTCGATCCGCACCGCGCCGGACATGAGTTGTCATACTATCCCGGTGAAGTGAACCTCCGGCTGGCAGATGTTGTGGTGATCAATAAAATAGATACTGCATGCCCTGAAGATGTTCAAACCGTTCGTGACAATATCGCTAAAGTGAATCCGAAAGCCATCGTGATCGACGGGGCATCGCCTATACGGGTAGATGATCCTTCACTGATCCATGGAAAGCGTGTTCTGATTGTTGAAGACGGACCAACACTTACCCATGGTGAAATGAAACTCGGAGCCGGTGTGGTTGCCGCACGCAAGTTTGGTGCAGCCGAAGAAGTGGACCCGAGGCCATATACAGTCGGTAAATTATCTGAAACATTCAGGATTTATCCGAATATTGGTAAATTGCTGCCCGCAATGGGTTATGGTAAACAACAGCTTAAAGACCTGGAAACGACCATTAATAACACAGATTGCGATTCCGTGATTATCGGAACACCGATTGACCTGAACCGCATTATTAAGATCAAAAAGCCTAACACCAGGGTGTATTATGATCTTCAGGAGATTGGTCTGCCCGATTTGACAGGAGTTTTGAAGGATTTTGTTAAAACGCATATTAAAAAATAAGCCTTAGGGTAAACCGGTAAGAATTATGGTATTCAGCAGCAGTTTGTTTCTGATTTGGTTCTTACCGGTTTTCCTTTTGTCGTATTACCTTATTCCCAATAAGTACCGGAACTGGCTGGCTCTCATTGCCAGTATCCTGTTTTACAGCTGGGGTGCACCGAAGTTCATCTTTGTCATACTCGGCACCACATTCCTCGATTTTCATCTGGTTAAGTGGATGGATGCTTCAAAAAGCAAGCTCCACCGGCGACTATTGCTGACTTTATCGGTTTCGATAAACCTCGGACTGCTTTTCTATTTCAAGTACTCCGACTTTTTTGTCGAAAACATGAACGTCATGCTGAAAACTTTCGGTATCGACGGCATTCACTGGACCAAACTGATCATGCCGATCGGGATATCGTTCTACACCTTTGAGACGGTTACCTATGTAGTCGATGTTTACCGGCGTGTGCAAGCGCCGTTGACCCGTTTCTGGGACTATCAGTTGTATATTATCTTATTTCCCAAGTTGATAGCGGGTCCGATCGTCCGGTATCACGAAATTGCCGATCAGATCGTTGACAGGCGGGCATCGGAAACTGCCGACAACCGTTTTCTGGGGATGTTCCGTTTTATCATCGGACTGGCTAAAAAGGTGCTGATTGCCAATGTGTTGGGTGCTGAGGTGGATCGAATCTTTGAGCTGGGACCGTTGAACATCACCACGCCGACTGCCTGGATCGGAATCATAGCTTATTCATTTCAAATCTATTACGACTTTTCGGGTTATTCCGATATGGCCATCGGAATTGCGAAAATGATCGGATTTACCTTTCCCGAGAATTTTAATAATCCCTATACTTCAAGGAATATCAGTGAATTCTGGCGTCGCTGGCACATGACTTTAGGCCGCTGGATGAAAGACTATCTGTATATTCCACTCGGCGGTAACCGGGTGAAAACAAAGTTCAGGCTCTTTTTCAATCTATGGGTAGTTTTCCTGATGTCCGGATTGTGGCACGGTGCTGCCTGGACCTTTATCGCCTGGGGTGCTTTTCACGGGTTGTTTCTGGTACTCGACCGCTTGTTTTTGCTCCGGGTAACCGAAAAGATCGGGAAAATCCCTTCGATACTCCTGACCTATATAATCACCCTCGTCGGGTGGGTGCTATTCCGTTCCAATGATTTACATCAGGCCTGGTTATACATTAAGAAGATGTTCTCTTTTGAAGGTGGTTTCCCGGCCTGGAGGTTTGATACGCAGTTTTGGTTTATCTTTCTGGTTGGCGCATTCTTCGCATTCTTTGCCTCTGTGCGGGGTGTGGAAGCCTGGCAGGAGAAACAGTTTAAGGTGCCGCATTCGACCCGGAAATCCTGGACCGCCGGTCTGATCATGGTGATTTTACTGATTTATTGCCTGGCATGCCTGACCACAACCGGGTTTAATCCATTTATCTATTTCAGGTTTTAACAGATGAATCAGAAAATAAAAACGGCCATCTTCATCCTCTTGATTTTCATCCTGATGGTTCCGGCAATTCAGCAGAATACCGGATTGTTCAAGATGAAGCCTCTGGTAGGTGAGACCGTTGTTGCCGGATATCCCCGATTCAGCTTGAAAACCTGGTTTGATGGCAGTTTTCAGGAGAAGTTTAACAAAGCCACCGAGGAGCGGGTAGGCTTTCGCCCCTTGCTGATCCGGTCGAAGAACCAGCTCGAATATGCGCTGTTTAACAAGGCTAATGCATCGGGTGTGGTAGTCGGTAAGGACCGCTATGTTTTTGAATCAGATTATATCCGGTCGCTGACGGGCCGTGATTATCTGGGCGAGTATTACTGGAAACAAAAATTTGACCGGCTAAAGTTGGTTTCAGATACGTTGGCCAAACTGGGTGTCAAATTGGCTATCGTTCTGGAGCCGGGTAAGGCAACCTATTATCCTGAAAAGATCCCGTCGAGATTTATACGATTCAAATCGGATCAGAATAATTACCAGTCCATATTAAAAGAATCGGATCAGCGGCATATACCGTTGCTGGATCTGAACAGATATTTCAGGGATTCAAAGGCAACGGCTCCTTTCCCGTTATTCCCTAAGGGCGGTATTCATTGGGCAAATGGCGGAATGGTATTTGCTGCCGACACTCTTCTCGAGTTTATTGACAAAACCATGGGACTTCCGGTTCCTGACCTGGTGATTGACAGTGTGGAGATGCGGCATGAATTGAGGGATACTGACGGGGATGTTGTGGGAATCATGAATTTGCTGATAGCGCCTGAACATCCTGATATGGGATATCCCGTTTTTCATCTTCAGGAACAGGATACTTTTCCCCGGTCCAGGGTACTGGTTATATCCGACAGTTATTACTTTAACCTGATGGGGCCTAAGATTCCTGCCCGGGCATTTGCCAATGAAGCCTTCTGGTACTACAATAAATACATCTATCCGGATACCTGGTCTGCCGAAAAGGTGACCGGATCGATCGATGTACCCAAAACGGTTGAAAGCATGAACATGGTGCTGCTCATGGTTACTGAGCGGTTTTATCACCGGTTCGACTGGGATTTTACCGATAATCTGTACTATCATTATTTCCCGTCTGCCCCGAAAGAGTACCGGTATGATTATATCCGGAGCATTATGGGGGATTTCAACTGGTTCGACGGCATTCAGTTGCAGGCAGATTATTCCGGTGTACCCATGCAGGAAAAACTGATCGGGAATGCCGATTATCTGTTCTGGGTGGATGATCAGGCCGGTAAAATACCGCATGACCTGGGCTATTACCGGGTGAGGGTACAGCAAAATCCGGAACTGATGAAACAGATCCATGAAAAGGCCGGGGCCAATAATATCTCAGTTGATGAGCAGGTTACGCTGGATGCACGCTGGCTTCAGGAACACCAGAATCAATAGCCGGGTTTATTCAGCAGGCGGAACATATTGGTTTTATACATTTCCACTCCAGGCTGATCAAATGGATTGATTTTCAGTTGGTATCCGCTGATAGCGCAGCTTTTTTCGAAGAAATAGAACAGGCTTCCCAGATTTTTTTCGTCGATGGTGTCAAACAGGATCCTGATCACAGGAACTCCTCCGGCAACGTGCGCCAGGGTTGTACCTTTGCAGGCGGCCTCGTTGACATACGCCAGTTCATTTCCGGCCAAAAAGTTCAGTCCGTCGAGATCTTGTTCGTCTGAAGGAATCTTCAGATCGGAGGCAGCTGTTTTCGGGATCAAAATCGTTTCAAACAGGTTTCTTGGTCCCTCCTGCATATATTGACCCATGGAGTGGAGGTCGGTGGTATATTCAGCTACCGCGGGGAAAATTCCCTTGCCTTCCTTGCCTTCGCTTTCACCGAACAGTTGTTTCCACCATTCGGAGATGTAATGAAGTTCTGGATTAAAGCTGCAGAGAACTTCCGTTCCTTTTCCCTGATGGTAGAATGCGTTTCGGGCAGCGGCATAGCGGGCAACCGGATCGGTAGCCAGGCTCATGTCGTTTTCTGAAGCGTTCATCATGTCGAGGGCCCCGTCAATCATGGCTTTAACCGAGAATCCGGCCAGTGCGATTGGTACCAGTCCAACCGGGCTCAGAACCGAATAGCGGCCTCCAACATCGTTCGGGATGACATATGTTTTATATCCCAGTTGGGTTGAAAGTTTCCGAAGGGCACCTTTTTTCTCATCGGTGATGGCAATGACCCGGCGGGATGCTGTAGCTTGTCCAACCTGGCTTTCGAGAGCGTTTTTCAGTATTCTGAATGCGATGGCAGGCTCGGTAGTGGTGCCTGATTTGGATACCACCACGATTCCCCATTTTTTATTCTTCAGATATTCAAGTAGTTCAATGTAGTACTTTCCAACCAGGTGATGACCGGCATAGAGTATTTGCGGTCCGGGTCTGTTGATGCCCAGCTGGCTGGTGAGGGAGTCGATAGCTGCACGTGCTCCGAGGTATGAACCGCCGATTCCGATAACGACAACCGCATCCAGTTCTTTCGACCATTCGCCGGCAACGGAGAGGATATCGGGCAGTTGTTTCATGGATTTTTTCGGAAGGTCGAGCCATCCCAGAAAATCATTGCCCTTGCCGTCTTTTTTCATCAGCATAGAGTTGGCTTTTGCAATGCCCGGAGCCCATAGCTGAAGTGATTGTTTCGGAAGAAAATCGGATGTGTATTCGAGATCAACAGTAATATTTGACATGTGTTAAAATTTTATCGAAGGAATTATTCCTCAGGTTTTACATTGGTTTTTTCAGGCCGCATCTGCGGGAATAACAGAACGTCCTGGATAGAGTTGGAATTAGTCATGATCATGGCCAGCCGATCGATGCCGATACCCAGGCCGGAAGTCGGGGGCATGCCGAATTCCATCGCGCGGAGAAAATCTTCATCGAGAGCCATGGCTTCCTCGTCGCCACGTTTGGCGAGCAGGAGTTGTTCTTCAAAACGTTCCCGCTGGTCGATCGGGTCGTTCAGCTCGGAGTAAGCGTTGCATATTTCCTTGCTGTTGACGATGCATTCGAATCTCTCGACCAGTCCGTCAACGCTGCGGTGTTTTTTTGCCAGCGGTGACATCTCAACAGGATAGTCCATGATGAAGGTAGGCTGAATCAGTTTCGATTCGCAGCATTCGCCGAACAGTTCATCGATCAGCTTGCCTTTGCCCATGCTTTTATCGGTTTCGACATGGAGCTTTTTACAGGTTTCGAGCAGCTGAACTTCATTCATCTGGCTGACGTCGATACCGGTAAAATGTTCGATGGCGCCGAACATGGTAAAACGGGCCCACGGGCGCTTGAAATCAATGATGTTTTCGCCTACCTGAACCTGGGTGTATCCGTGAAGGGTGATGGCAATTTTTTCAACCATCTCTTCAACGAGGTCCATCATCCAGAAATAGTCTTTGTAGGCTACGTATAATTCAATTTGGGTGAACTCCGGGTTGTGAAACCGGTCCATGCCCTCGTTCCTGAAATCTTTCGAGAATTCGTAAACCCCGTCGAATCCACCGACAATCAGTCGTTTCAGATAGAGCTCATTGGCGATTCTGAGGTAAAGGTCGATATCGAGGGTGTTGTGATGAGTTACGAAGGGGCGGGCTGCGGCGCCACCATGAATCGGTTGCAATACCGGGGTTTCAACTTCCAGATAGCCCTTGGCGTCGAGGTATTCCCGCATCACGGTCATGATTTTCGACCGTTTGACGAAGGTGTCGCGCACCGAGGGATTCACGATCAGATCGAGATATCGCTGACGGTAACGCTGTTCAGGATCGGAAAATGCGTCATAAACGACGCCATCCTTTTCCTTGACAATCGGCAGCGGCCTGACCGTTTTAGCCAGCAGGGTCAGCTCTTTCACGTTGATGGTGATTTCTCCTACATGTGTGCGGAAAACATCGCCGACCACCCCGATGATATCGCCGATATCCAGCAGCCGTTTGAATAATGTATTATACAGGTCTTTATTTTCACCCGGACATAGTTCATCCCGGTTGATGTAAATCTGGATTCTGCCTGTTGAGTCCATGATTTCGCCAAACGAAGCCTTGCCCATGATCCGGCGTGCCATGATCCTTCCGGCGAAGCAAACTCCCTGATAGGATTCAGGTTTTTCGTCAAAATGTGCAACCGCATCGGCCGCGTAAGCATTGACTGGATATTTGGCAGCCGGGTACGGATTGATACCCATGTTTCTGATTTCCTGAAGCGACTGTCGTCTGTTCTGTTCCTGTGAATTGAGTTCCGCCATAACGGGTATATTAATTTTGTGCAAAGATACTTTTCATCGGAGTTATAACAAGCATGGGAATTTTGCTTATTTTTATTTTTTTCCCATTAAGCAACCTGATGAATAAACTCTGGAATATTCTGCCTGCCCCTGACCCTGTTTTTGTCGAGAGTCTTTCCAATGAACTGGGCACCGGCAGGAGTTTAGCCGCATTGTTGGTTCAGCGGGGAATAAAGGATTTTGAGGAAGCAAGGCACTTTTTCAGGCCTCAGCTTGAGGGGCTGCACAACCCTTTTCTGATGAAAGACATGCATAAGGCCGTGCAGCGCCTGAATGAAGCCATTGCCAGGCAGGAGAAGGTTCTGGTATATGGCGATTATGATGTTGACGGAACTACCTCTGTAGCACTGATTTATTCGTTTTTCCGCAAGAGGCTACCCGATATCGGATACTACATTCCCGATCGCTATTCTGAAGGTTACGGGATCTCCTATCCGGGAATCGAGTATGCTGCCAAAGAGGGTTACACGCTGGTGATTGCGCTGGATTGCGGGATCAAGGCGGTTGACAAGATGGATTATGCCCGGCGCAAGGGGATTGAATTTATTATTTGTGATCATCATCTTCCTGATCTGGAGCTGCCGGTTGCGGTAGCCATTCTCGACCCGAAACAGCCTGATTGTTCCTATCCCTGCAAGGATTTATCGGGTTGCGGGGTGGGTTTTAAACTATTACAGGCCTATTGTTTGCAAAACGGAATTCCGTTTTCACACATTGCCAAATATCTCGACCTGGTATGCGTGAGCATTGCTGCCGACCTGGTTCCGATGATCGGGGAGAACCGGATACTGGCTTTTCATGGATTAAAGAAACTGAATGAGAATCCGGTTCCCGGGCTGAAAGCGTTGATTACGATCAGCAATTGTGACGAGCGGCAGATCACGGCATCTGATATTGTGTTTAAGATCGGTCCGAGGATCAATGCTGCGGGGCGAATCTCCTCAGGAGAAAGTGCCGTGGAACTATTGATCGCCCGGGATGAAAAGGAGGCCAAGCAGTTGGCCGGGAAGGTTGATTCCTATAATGATTACCGGAAGAATATAGATGTGGAGATTACCGACCTCGCCCGGAAGATGGTTGAAGGTAAAGATGATATGCTGACGCGGAAAACCACGGTGCTTTATCATCCTGAATGGCATAAAGGAGTTGTCGGAATTGTGGCTTCGAGGCTGATCGATTTTTATTACCGGCCGACAGTAGTTTTAACCCGTTCCAGCGGAATGGCAACCGGATCAGCCAGATCAGTGGATAATTATGATCTGTATCAGGCTATCAGTGCCTGTTCCGACCTGCTCGAGAGCTTCGGCGGGCATAAATATGCAGCCGGATTAAGCTTGCCATTGGAGAATGTTGAACTGTTCACCCAGCGTTTCGAGGAGTATGTGGCTTCAACGATCACCGATGAACAGCTGATCCCCCAGGTGGTGATCGATGCGGAGATCGACCTGGCAGACATCACGCCGAAGTTTTTCAGGATATTGAGGCAATTTGAACCCTTTGGTCCGGATAATAATTCCCCGATGTTTGTTTGCCGCAATCTCAAAGATACCAGTAAGAGCCGCCAGGTAGGACGGTCGTGGGAACATCTGAAGCTGAGCATCACCTCGGTTAGGGGAAATCAGTCGGACTATGAAGGCATCGGCTTTAACCTTGGGCACATGTTCAATGACATTCATTCGGGGAGGCCTTTTGACATCGCTTTTACCGTGGAAGAGAACACCTTCAGGGGGGCAACCAGTATGCAGCTGATGGTTAAGGATATCCGGTTTCAGGAGTAGAATTGACTGTCACAGCCGGGGATGTTAAAGGTATTATCGCTATTTTTACGCCGCAAAAAAAATGTTAATGGGTAAAGTAATTTCTATCGCTAACCAAAAAGGCGGAGTGGGAAAAACAACCACCGCCATCAACCTGTCGGCCAGTCTGGCGGTCCTGGAGTATAAGGTGTTGCTCGTCGATGCCGATCCTCAGGCCAATGCTACTTCGGGTGCGGGGTTCGATGTCAGGAACATCAAAACCAGCCTGTATGAATGCCTGGTGGATGATGTCAATCCGAAAAACATCATCCTTCATACCGATGTTCCGGGATTTGATCTTCTTCCTGCCAACATTGATCTGGTGGGGGCGGAAATCGAAATACTCAATATGCCGAACCGCGAAAAGCTGATGTCGAGAGTGATCGATCAGGTGAAAGATGATTATCATTTTGTGTTGATCGACTGTTCTCCATCGCTGGGATTATTAACCGTGAATGCCCTGACGGCAGCCAATTCGGTGATTATTCCGGTACAGTGTGAGTATTTTGCGCTTGAAGGACTCGGAAAGCTTTTGAACACCATCAAGATTATCCAGAGCCGGCTGAATCCGGAACTGGAAATCGAAGGATTTTTGCTCACCATGTATGACAATCGCCTCAGGTTGTCGAATCAGGTATATGATGAAGTGACCAAGCATTTTCAATCTATGGTATTCAAAACCATCATCAGCAGGAATATTAAATTGGGCGAGGCGCCGAGCTACGGGAAACCGGTTGTGATGTATGATGCCAACTCAAAAGGATCGCTGAATCATCTCAGCCTGGCCCGTGAATTGTTGCAGAAGAACGGATTGACTCAGATCAGGGATGCTGAAAAAGTGATTGATTAACCAAGCAAGAACAGGATGAGCGAGAAAAGAAGTGTTTTGGGAAGAGGGCTTGGTGCCCTGATCGAGGACGCCGGGCAGAAACCTGAAGCATCCATTAATGAAATTGAAATCAGCCAGATTGAGACCAATCCCTTCCAGCCACGGTCGCATTTCGATCAGGAAGCCCTCGAAGAGTTGGCTGCATCGATCAGGCAAATAGGGATCATTCAGCCGATTACGGTTAGAAAACTGGCTGAAAAAAAATATCAGCTCATTGCCGGTGAGCGGAGGCTTCGTGCTTCGGTGATTGCAGGCCTTACGAGGATTCCTGCATACGTGCGAACAGCCGACGACCAATCGATGCTTGAATTGGCACTGGTTGAGAATATCCAGCGAGAGGATCTTGACCCGATTGAAGTGGCCATCTCTTATCAACGACTGATTGATGAGTGCAAGCTGACTCAGGAGAACATGAGCGACAGGGTAGGCAAGAAAAGATCGACCGTTTCCAATTACCTGCGCTTACTGAAATTACCGGCTGAAATTCAGCTTGGGCTCAAAACATCGAAACTTTCGATGGGTCATGCACGGACCTTAATCAATATTGAAGATCCGGCCGTGCAATTACTTATATACCAAAAAGTACTCGACAGCAATCTATCTGTCAGAAAGATAGAAGAACTCGTACGGCAGATTCAATCCGAATCAAAGCCGGTTTCTCAGGAAAAAAAACAGGAGCCCGGAGAGCATGGGCAATTACAGGAACAATTGAAACGTTACTTTCAGGTTGGCGTTCAGTTTAAACGGAACAGCAAGGGGCAAGGAAAGATCATTCTCTCCTTCAATTCTGATGAAGAACTCGAGCAAATTCTGGGAAAACTGGACCAGATAAAAGAGTAAAGTCGCATTTTGGGATTTGTAAGAAATAGCTTGAAATGGCTGGTGTTAGCAGGATGTCTGATTCTGATGGCCGGCCTGGCCGGTTCTGCGCTCGCACAGAACAGTCGTGATACGCTTGCGCTCAAGCCAAAAGCGGAAAAAACTTCCCATACTCCTTCAAAAGCGACCATTCTTGCTGCGGTTATCCCTGGAGCCGGCCAGTTTTACAACAGAAAATACTGGAAGGTACCGATCGTATATACAGGGTATGCAGTTGCCGGATATATGTTCAATGCAAATCAGAAATTGTATCGGGATGCCAAAAAAAATTATCTGGCCGAAACTGACACGTTGAGTTCCACTGTAAATCAGAGTAATAGATCGAGTAGCGCGTTGCTTTCAGATATTGATAATTACCGCCGGTATCGAGATTTATCGGTCTTAGCCTTGCTTGCTTGGCATGGATTGACTATAATTGATGCGAATGTTGATGCCCATTTTCTCAAATGGGATGTGAGTGAGGACCTTAGCCTGCGCTTGCGGCCAAGAGCGCTTTGGGTTGGCCGGATGAAGCCGGGCATGGGATTGAGTTTAACTTTTAATACGAATTGAGCATGAGTTTACGAAAGACTTTTCGCCATACACTATCTGTCGCCTTATTAAGCTGTTCGACCCTGTTGATGGGACAAGTAACCAACCTGGTTTCCCTTGAGACAGTGAATCCTGAAAAGGATGTGGTCTATCAGCTCTATATCCAGCAGCTCGACAGTTTGTATTGTGCCTGGCAGAGCAACCGCCTGCCGGTCAGGTTCTATCAGGATACTTCCATTGCCTATAAAAAAGATAACCCCAGCAATATTCCCGACCTGCCAGATTCCGTTTTTATTCAGAGGTTGGCCGGTATTCCTTCGGCCATCGAACTGACCTACAACAAACAGGTAAGGAGTTATCTGGATGTTTATTCAAAAAGCCGGAGAAAACAGGTTGCCATCATGCTGGGCCTTTCGGATTACTATTTTCCGATGATTGAAGCCAAGCTGGATGCCTATGGCCTTCCACTTGAACTGAAATATCTCCCGATCATCGAATCAGCACTGAATCCGGTTGCAAAATCAAAGGTCGGTGCTCAGGGAATGTGGCAGTTTATGCTCCCGACAGCAAAGCTTTTTAAGCTAAACGTGAATTCGTTTATCGATGAACGGCTCGATCCGGAGCGTTCGACCGATGTTGCCTGCCGTTACCTGAAAGAATTATACTCCATATTCGGCGACTGGCACATGGTGATTGCAGCCTATAATTGCGGTCCGGGTAACATGAAAAAAGCGATTCAAAGATCGGGTGGGAAAAAGAACTACTGGGATGTGTTTTATTATCTGCCGGTTGAAACCCGCGGATTTGTTCCTGCCTTCATTGCTGCCGCCTATATCATGAACTATGCCCAATACCATGATTTTTATGCGGTCAGACCGGAAATGCCCATCCATTCCGATACCGTTATGGTGAGGCATGAATTGCACCTCGGCCAGGCATCGGAAGTGCTCGGCGTGGATATGTCGGTACTGCAACAGCTGAACCCAAAATATCGAAGAAAGATTCTTCCGGCGGCTAACGGTCCTCACCCGCTTCGTTTACCGGAAGATAAAATCAGCGCCTTCATCAATTTCGAGGATTCCATCATGAAGTTCAAACAGGATGTTTATCTGGCGAAGAACAATATGGATAAAGAACCTGTAAGGAACTCAAAATCCAAAGGTAAAACCAAGGCCGCAGCCAAGATTACTCCTCCGTCAACTGATGATGTTGCTTTAACCTATACGGTAAAATCAGGGGATAACATCGGATTTATCTCCGCCTGGTATGAGGTGGGCACCGGTTCTATCAAAGAGTGGAACGGATTGGGTAACAACAGCCTGAAGTCGGGACAGTCCCTGACCGTTTATGTACCCAAATCGAAAGCCGATGATTTCAGAGAAATCAATGAGCTCACATTTGCCGAAAAACAATCGAGGATAGGCAAAGAAAACGGAACCGGACAGGCAGAGGAAGTTGTGGAAGCTGCACCGGCATCCGCCCCAAAAGATCAATATGTTTTGTACACCGTACGTTCCGGAGATAATCTTTGGACTATAGCCCAGAAATATCCGGGCACCAGCCATGAGGATATCATGAAACTGAATCAGATGACCGGGTCGAAACTACAGAAGGGGCAGGTGCTGAAGATCAAGCGGAAAGATGTCTAATTCCCGCTTTCGCGGGAATGACAGAAAAGGTTAATCTTTGGATAATATCTCTAGAATCATGGTCGGTGTGATAAAATCAGATTCGATAATGATATCTGCCTGTAGATAAAATGGTTCTCTGATGGACATCATGGCGGCAATTGTTGATCTGGTTTCGGATTCGGATTTTCCTTTTAACAGCGGACGCCGGGTGCTGGAGGAGATTAACCGGTTCAGCAATTCGGCTTCACTGATTTTCAAATACACCGATATCGATTTTTCCCTGATCAGCTGAAGATTTTCAGGATTGCACGGAGCACCTCCCCCGATGGATATTACTTGTTGCGGGTGAGCAACCACTTTTTTCAATGCACTGGATTCGAGTCTTCGGAAAGCGGCCTCTCCATCCTTTTCAAAAATATCGGGAATGGTTCGGTTCTCTTCGGTTTCAATAAAACGGTCGAGATCGATGAAAGTGAACCCCAAAGATGTGGCAATCTGCTTTCCCAGAGTGCTTTTGCCACTGCCCATAAATCCCAGCAGTACGATTGGCTTATGGGTCAGCGTTACCATCCGAGCGTGAATTGGCCACTGTCATCAACCGGAGGAACGGTACCGTCGTCGGGGTCATCCGTAGTGAATGGAGCCTGTGTATCCCGGCTGTTCTCTTCATCGCTGCCGGAGGTATCCGTGTCAGGAACATCCTCCATTTCGTCGCCGGATTCCTCCTCTTCATTATTGTTGTTGATACCGAGCAGGTCGGCATACTCTTCGCCGTAGTACTTCAGCAGGTTCTCCTCGATAGGTTCAACGGGGTCGATTTCAACAATTCTGTCCAATTCGAATGTGGTTATACGTTTTCCTTTGGCTTTGAAGCTTTTTAAACCGATAAATTCCGCAGCATCGATGATTTCGGGCGGGCGTGAACTATGTTTGCCACCGAAAGTGATTTCGAAGCGTGGCAGAAGTTGATCGCTGATGCTGATCATCCGGGAATCGGGATTATCACCGATCAACCGGTGAACCTTGTTTTCAGGAGTGTCTGATTCGATCTGGAACCGTTTCAGGTAATGGAAATTCTGTTCCGCATCGAACAGTACAACAGAGAAAATGGAATAGGGATTGAATTTCTCAATCCGGATAATGTTCTCTTCAAAATGATTGGTGATGTCGTAATTGCACAAACGGAACTGTCCGTCAGCCAAAACAACCAGTATTTGGTCTTCCCCGTCGAATTCGCCGATATATTGTCCGCGGGAGTCGGTATTGAGCCGGTTCACGCTGTTATCGAACCAGATTTTCAGTCCTCCGAGCGTTGAAGTGCCTTTCTCTTTCTGGGATACTTTAACCAGGGCATGTTTGGATACAATGTTTCCCATGGCATTCCGGTTCTTGATAGCCAGTGTACCAAAATCGAAGTCGAATGCCGGTTTCTTCAGTTTGGGCTTGGGCTTGAGTACCACACGGATAACTTCGGATTCTCCGTTGGGATTTTCAGTGAAGTACAGAATTTTAGACCCTTCAGTTCCCTGGGTGATGTCGTATTCCTTATCGCGGGTAACGCCCTTGACGGCGAACCGTTTGGCATAGTTGAAGCCGCCCTTGCCATCGCGGTAAACAACGTTGAAGATGGTTCTTTCGTTATTCTTGTTGAACAGGGCAATATGCAGAATGTTTTTTCCGACAAATGCCTTTGTGGCGACTTTTGTAACAAAGAAGGTACCGTCTTTGCGGAATATGATGATATCGTCAAGATCTGAGCAATCGAACAGATAAGTATCTTTCTTCATCGAAGTGCCGAGGAATCCTTCTTCGTAGTTTACGTAGAGTTTTTCATTGGCAACAACCACTTTAGCAGCTTCAATGGTGTCAAAACTCCGGATTTCCGTTTTTCGCGGATAGGCAGCTCCATACTTTTTCCGGAGGTTCTCAAAATAATCGATCGCATAAACGATCAGATTATCGAGATGATGCTGAACAACGATGAGTTCCTGTTCGATAGCGGCAATCTGTTCCTTTGCCCGGTTGGCATCGTATTTCGATATTCTCTTGATCTTCAACTCGGTAAGCATCACCAGATCCTCTTCAGTCACCGGTTTGATCAGAATGCTCTTAAACGGATCGAGCCCTTTGTCGATGGTATTCAATACAGACTCCCAGGTTTCGCATCCTTCGATCGTGATATAGATCCGGTTTTCAATGAAGATCTTTTCGAGTGAACTGGTATGCCATTCACATTCAAGCTCATCCTTTCGGATCAATAATTCCTGTCGTAGCAGTTCAACCGTATTTACCGTTGAAATCTTCAGTATATCCGATACCCCGAGAAAGGCCGGCCTGCCATCGTTGATCACACAGGTATTTGGCGATATTGGAACTTCACAATCGGTGAAGGCATAGAGGGCGTCGATCGTTTTATCCGGAGAAACTCCGGGAGCAAGATGAATCAATATTTCAACCGTAGCGGCCGTATTATCATCGATCTTCCGGATTTTTATTTTCCCTTTTTCATTGGCCGAGAGGATGGACTCGATCAGCAGGCTCGTGGTTTTACCAAATGGAATCTCGTTGATAACCAATGTTTTATTATCGAATCTGCTGATTTTTGCACGAACTCTGACTTTCCCTCCGCGTTGACCGTCATTGTATCTTGAGCAGTCGGCCATACCTCCGGTCGGGAAATCGGGGAGCAGTACAAATGGTTCTCCCTTGAGCAGGGCCACTGATGCGTCGATGAGTTCGTTGAAGTTATGCGGAAGAATTTTGGAGGCCAGACCGACGGCAATTCCCTCGACTCCCATAGCGGGCAGCAGCGGAAATTTTACCGGAAGATAGATTGGCTCTTTGTTGCGGCCGTCATACGACTGTTTCCATTGGGTTGTTTTTGGATTAAAAACAACCTCGAGGGCGAATTTTGACAACCGGGCTTCGATGTACCTGGGAGCGGCAGCGCTGTCGCCGGTGAGGATATTACCCCAGTTTCCCTGGCAGTCGACGAGCAGATCCTTTTGCCCCAGCTGAACCAGGGCATCTCCGATGGATGCGTCTCCGTGGGGGTGAAACTGCATGGTGTGACCGATGATGTTGGCCACTTTGTTGTATCGGCCGTCTTCGAGGCGCTTCATCGAATACAGAATTCGCCGCTGTACCGGTTTGAGGCCATCGTACAGGTATGGCACAGCCCTTTCCATGATTACATACGATGCGTAATCAAGGAACCAATTCTCGTACATCCCCGGAAGATGGGTAATGTCGAGCTTGCGTCCGTTCCCGTTTTCAGCAGTATCGGATTGAGCGTTCAGTTCAGTATCGTTTATTTGCTCCTCGTTCATTTTTTTTGCCTATTCTTCCACTTTGTCTTCTTCAATCCGAAGGTTTGCGATAATAAAATCCTGCCGTTCAGGTGTGTTTTTTCCCATGTAAAATTCCAGCATCTTTTCAACATTGTCTTCTTTTCGCAAAAGTACCGGTTCCAGACGCATTTCGGGACCGATCAGATGTTGAAACTCATCCGGAGAAATTTCACCAAGACCTTTGAAACGGGTAATTTCAGGCTTTCCGGTAAGTTTTTTTATGGCTCTTTGTTTTTCCTCTTCGGAATAACAATAGTAAGTCTGTTTGGTGTTTCTGCAACGGAAGAGCGGGGTTTGCAGAATGTACAGGTGCCCCTGTTTGATCAGGTCGGGGTAGAACTCCAGAAAGAAGGTGATCATCAGCAGCCGGATATGCATTCCATCGACATCGGCATCCGTGGCAATGATCACGTTGTTGTAGCGCAGGTCGTCAATGCCTTCCTCGATATTCAGGGCCGCCTGGAGGAGGTTGAATTCCTCATTCTCATAAACCAGTTTTTTGGTTTCGCCGTAAGTGTTTTTTGGCTTTCCCCTCAAGCTGAATACAGCCTGGGTGATTACGCTCCGCGATTTTGTAATGGAACCGCTTGCCGAATCTCCCTCTGTGATGAACAGGCTGGATTCAAGCCGCTTTTCGTGCTGTGAATTGTAATGTACCCGGCAGTCCCTGAGCTTTTTGTTGTGCAGCGACGATTTTTTTGCCCGGTCGCGGGCCATTTTTTGTATGCCCGAAATTGCCTTACGTTCTTTCTCGGAGTCGAGTATTTTATGGAGTAGAATCTCTGCTGTTTCGGGGTTCTTATGGAGAAAATTATCGAGATGTTTTGCCAGAAAATCATGAATAAAATTCCTGACTGACGGGCCATTGGGACCGATATCCTTTGATCCGAGCTTGGTTTTTGTTTGGGATTCAAATATCGGTTCTTCAATCTTGATGCTTATTGCAGCGATGATGGAGGAACGGATGTCAGATGGCTCGAAGTCTTTTTTGTAAAAATCGCGTGCGGTTTTAACCAACGCTTCACGAAAGGCAACCAGGTGTGTTCCACCCTGGATGGTGTGTTGCCCGTTGACAAAACTGTAATACTCTTCTCCGTACTGGTCTCCATGCGTGATGGCAATCTCAATATCCTCTTCCCTGATGTGGATGATCGGATAGAGGCCGTCTTCGGTCATTTTCGACTGGAGCAGGTCGAGCAGGCCGTTTTTTGAAACATACTTTTCGCCGTTGAAATGAACTACCAGACCTGCATTGAGGAATGCGTAGTTTTTCAGCATTGTCGATACGTATTCATTCAGATAGCGGTAATGCCCGAAAATCTCGCGGTCGGGTTTAAAGATAACTTCTACTCCGCTGTCTTCACCGGTGGGTTGAAGGTCTTTTTCGGATAGCAGGGTTCCCTTCTCAAAATAGGCTTCCTTAAACTGGCCGTCGCGGTATGAGCGGATCAAAAACTCACTGGAAAGTGCATTTACCGCTTTCAATCCGACCCCATTCAATCCGACCGATTTTTTAAACACCTGTGAGTCATATTTTGCCCCGGTGTTCATCTTTGATACGGCATCCACCAGTTTTCCGAGCGGGATGCCCCGGCCATGGTCGCGGATACGGACGAGCCTGTCGTCAATCGATATTTCGATGGATTTCCCGTTTCCCATCATGAATTCATCGATGGAGTTATCGATTACCTCCTTGAGCAGGACGTAAATTCCATCATCATGGGCGGAGCCGTCTCCCAGCTTCCCGATGTACATACCAGGCCTGAGCCTGATGTGTTCTTTCGGCTCCAGGGTCTTTATCGACTCTTCGGAATATGTTTCTTTTTGATCGCTTGACATAAGTGTCCAAAGATACAAAAGGGAGTCGGGTAGGAGTCAGAAGAGTTGTTAACATTAATATTAACAAATCGTCCTTCCCCTTTATAAAATCTTTATAGGTGACGGACCATACTTTATCTCAAGGTGTAACTCAGTGCCGTAATTTTGCAGGTTTAATTTCAGGGATGAAATCTTCTAAAATTATCGGGGACAAGGCGGTTTCCCTTACCGGGCTGATTATCACACTAGGCATTGTTTTCGGGGATCTTGGTACATCGCCGCTCTATGTGATGCAAGCCATTGTTTTGGGTTCGGGCGGAAACATCGATGCCGATTTCATGCTGGGGGTCGTATCCTGTTTGATTTGGACACTTACCTTACAAACGACGGTAAAGTATGTTTTGATCACTATGCGTGCAGACAACCATGGAGAGGGAGGGATACTTGCCCTTTATGCCCTGGTCAGAAAAAAGAAAAGAAAACTATACGTTTTGGCTATTATCGGAGCCAGCGCCTTGCTGGCCGACGGTGTAATAACCCCTTCGATTACGGTAGTTTCAGCGGTCGAAGGTTTGCAGCTGAACTTTCCCAAACTGCATGTGATACCCCTGGCTCTCGGTATAATCGCCCTGTTGTTTCTGATTCAAAAATTCGGTACGGCTTCCATCGGTAAATCATTTGGCCCGATCATGTTGATCTGGTTTGTTACGCTTGCTTGCCTGGGATTGCCTTATGTGATTCAGATGCCCATGATTCTCAGAGCGTTTAATCCGGTGTATGCCATTAAATTACTGTTTCTTCATCCGGGAGGATTTGCCTTGCTCGGAGCGGTTTTCCTGGTAACGACAGGTGCCGAGGCATTATATTCCGATCTCGGGCACTGCGGGTATCGGAATATAAGAATCAGCTGGTTATTTGTTAAGGCAACCCTGATCATTAATTATATGGGACAAGCTGCATGGATACTCATGCAGGATGTGCCTTCAGGCTCCCTGCCCAATCCGTTTTTCGCCATCATGCCGCACTGGTTCCTCCCGTTTGGCGTCGTCATATCCACGGCAGCTGCTGTGATAGCCAGCCAGGCTTTGATCAGCGGATCGTTCACGATTATCAGCGAGGCTGTCTCGTTAAATTTCTGGCCTAAACTGAGAATCAATTACCCGACGACCAACAAAGGACAGATGTATATTTCATCGGTTAACTGGATGTTGTTTGTGGCTTGCGTGATTGTTGTACTGATGTTCCGGAATTCATCAAACATGCAGGCTGCTTATGGTTTGTCAATCACCATAACCATGCTGATGACTACTTTACTGATGTCATTTTATTTAAAGAGAAGACATCTTTCAAAGGTCCTTTTAATTGTTTTTACCGGGACCTACCTATTGATCGAGGGCTCCTTTTTCGCAGCTAATATGTTAAAATTTTCACATGGGGGCTGGTTTACTGTTTTACTCGCCGGTATCATTTCCTATGCCATGTATATGTGGTTTCAGTCCCGCAGAATTAAAAACCGTTTTACCCGGTTTGTTCATATCAAGGATTATTATGAGCAATTAAAGGATCTGAGTCAGGATAAAGAAATTCCGAAATACTCAACCCATCTGGTTTATTTGACCCGGGCCGATAAAATTGCCGATGTGGAAGCCAAAATCATGTACTCGATTTTCAGTAAGAGCCCGAAACGTGCTGATACCTACTGGCTTTTACATGTTCATATCTGCGACGATCCGCATACAATGGAATATTCGGTTGACCATCTGATACCGGGGGTATTAGTCCGTGTTGAGTTCCGCGTCGGGTTCAAGGTCCAGCCCCGGATTAACCTGTTCTTTTCAGAAGTCCTCCGCAATATGGTTGAAAATGATGAGGTCAATATGCTCTCTAACTATCCGTCGCTCCGGAAGCACAATATTGCCGCAGATTTCAGGTACATCATCATTCACCGGGTTCAGAACTATGACTTTGATTTCCCGGGCAATGAGCAGTTCATCATGGATAATTACAGGTTCATTTCTTGGCTGGCATTGTCAGATGTCAAGGCTTACGGACTCGATTCGGGTAATGTTTTGACGGAGGTGGTTCCCCTGGTAAATGCCGATATCAGTAAACCCCTGATGAAAAGAGTGGATGGTGATAAAAACATAGGGAAAGAATCGTCAGGAATCATTTAATTTATTGATTTTTGATGAGAATACGATTTTATGAAAAAGTTGAAACGGGCGACAAAAATAGACGGAAGAACATGGATGGGCTATCCGATTGCCCTGGTAACCACTGCTGCGATCAGTGCGATATGCTACCCATTTACTGAATCGATTGGTTATCAAACCGTAGGGTTTGTTTTTCTGATGTCAATATCGGTGCTGTCGGTTTTCATTGAACGGGGTCCGGTTATATTTGCTGCACTTTTGAACCTCATGGTATGGAATTTCTTCTTCATCCCGCCGGTGATGACCTTTCATATTACCCGGATTCATGATCTTATTGCTCTTTTCGCCTATCTGGCGGTTGCTGTTTCGAGCGGGATACTGGTTACCCGAATCCGGAAAAATCATCTGGCCCTGACAAAGGGTCAGGAGAGAATCCGGATCATCAATTCATTCCTGGGATCACTCAACAATGCAGGTTCGATCAAAGATGTAGTCGAGAGAACACAGGAGGTCATGAAGAAACAGTTTGGAGCAGAGATCATTATTTATCTGAAAGAGAAGGTTGGCTCGGGATTGTCAAGGAAAGCATTTGGGAACACCTCGCTATTCAGCAAAGTGGAGTTTGATATGGCTCTGCCGGTTTTCCAGAACAAACCGGTTGTGCTTTCGGGTTTGCAGTATTATCCTTTGACCGTTCAACACAGGAATATCGGGGTGATCGGAGTGCAATTCAGCGAGTTAAGGCATCAGGACGAGGATACGCTACTACTGGTGAAGTCGATAGTGGCTCAGCTGACCTCGGCCCTCGACCGGGAGATCAATATCGATATTGCCAAGGAAAAGGAGATCTCGATGGAGTCTCAGAAGTTGTTTCAAACTGTTCTGAATAGTGTGTCACATGAGCTGCGTACCCCAATTTCCATTATTTCTGCTGCAGTTTCAACGCTGGATGACGAAAATACCGCAGCAAATCCTGCCACCAGAAAACAGGTGTGCGGAGAGCTGAATTCAGCTGCACAAAGATTGAATATCCTGGTGGAGAATATTCTGGATATGTCGAAGATCGATTCCGGATACCTTCATCTTAATCTGAAACTCTGCGATATTGCAGATTTGGTTGGCATGGCCGTCAACGAGATTCAGTCAGAAGGAAATACAAGGAAGATCAATGTCAATATCACTGAATCTCTTCCGACGGTTATGGTTGACATACACTGGTTCAAGCAGGCACTGATCAACATCCTGCACAATGCGATCCAATATACACCAGCCGATAGTGAAATATCCATGGAGGCGTACTGCGATTCAAATGAACTGGTAGTGCTGGAAATCAGTGATAATGGTCCGGGAGTGCCAGATGAATCCATGGGTAAGCTGTTTGATAAGTTTTACCGGGTTCCGGGTTCGAAAAGCGGAGGGATCGGTTTGGGTTTAACCATTGTGAAAGCCATTATAGATGCTCATAACGGCGTTATTTTTGCAGAGAACAGAGAAAATAAAGGTTTGTCGGTAACCATAAAAATTGCAAGCCAACCCAATGAATGATCCGGTTAAAGGATTTAAAATCCTGATTATTGATGATGAAATCCAGATACGCAGGCTTCTGCGAATATCACTGGAGGCCAATCAATATAAGGTTTTTGATGCAGGAACCGGAAAAGAAGGATTGATTTCGGCTGCCATGAATCATCCGGATGTGGTTCTGCTGGATCTTGGGCTGCCGGGAGAAGATGGGCTCGTGATTCTGAAAAACCTCCGTGAATGGTCGAGGGTGCCGGTCATTGTACTTACGGTGGTGGACTCTGAGCCTGTAAAAGTCGGAGCTTTGGATCTGGGTGCGGATGACTATGTCACCAAACCATTTAATACGGCAGAACTGCTTGCACGCATTCGTGTGGCGATCAGGCATTCCTATAAAATTGATGAATCGCCGGTTTTCATAAACGGAGATTTTGAAGTGAACCTGAGTTTACGCCAGGTCAAACTTGCGGGATCAGAGATCAAACTCACTGTATTGGAATACTCTATACTGGCCCTGTTTATCAGGAATTCAGGCAAGGTTCTGACTCATAATTACATTATCAGGGAGATTTGGGGTAATGCCTATGCTGAAAATGCTCAGATCCTGCGGGTTCATGTTGCCCAGCTGAGAAAGAAAATTGAAAAAAATCCGGCTGTTCCGGAGATGCTGGTTACAGAGCCTGGAGTGGGTTACCGGTTGAAAGTCATGGAGTGACCCCGCAGCCTGTTTAATGTTTATCCAATCAAGATGTTAGTGTGCGAATAGGTGTACTGCACTGTAGCTGTTTTACGGATCAGCGCTACAATAATGGTCAGGGTTCCGATACGGCCGACAAACATGGAGATAATCAGTATCGATTTGGCAAAAGCGCCCAGCGAAGAAGTGATTCCGACACTTAATCCAACCGTTGAAAGGGCCGATACTTCCTCGAAAACAAGATGCATAACAGGGATCTGCGGTTCGGCGATCGACAGGCAGGTGACACCGATCAGCATCCATCCGAAATAGAGTACTGCAACGGAAATCGCCCGCTGAACCAATGCCGGTTTCAAGGTGTGACGCATGAAGTTAATGTGCTTTTTACCTCTGGTAGCCGTCAGGGTTGACTTCAGGATAACTGCTAATGTGGTGGTTTTGATACCACCGCCGGTTGATCCCGGTGAGGCTCCGATCAACATCAGGAAAGTGAAAACAAATATCAGTGGCTCGCTGAACTTTCCCATATCCACCGAATTAAATCCTGCCGTTCGGGCAATAACAGAATGGAAAAGCGATTGGACCACTCTTCCCCCGGTACTGACATCATCGGGATAAACCGGGTAGAGCAGGAAGAAGGCAAGGGCTCCCACAAGAATCAGGAAAACGGAAACCCTTATGGCGATGCGCGAACTGATCTGAAGGTGTTTGTGAAAACGGAACGGATTCAGGGTTTTTTTCCGAAGTTTCCAAAAATCCTGAAGAACCGGAAATCCTATGCCTCCTAAAAATACCAGTGAAGCAATTACTATTTGAAGTCCCCAGGATAATCTGATCCCATTGTCGAACAAATTGTTGGTGTACAAACTGAGACCGGCATTGTTGAATGCAGATATACTATGGAACATGGAGAAGAATAAACGGTTTTCGCCTGTCCGGAATTCCGCATGGGGTCCCCAGGAGAAATAGACCAGAATGGTTCCAATCAGCTCAATGATAACAGAAAAGACGATAATGCTCCGCAAGATGGAACGTGATTTTGACATTTCATCCGTATCCAGAAGGTCTTTGATCAGCGATTGGTATTTTATACTGGATGAGTCGCGGTAAAAGATAGCAAAGAATGCAGCAAAAGCCAGGATGTTAATACCCCCCAACTGAATAAGAATCATGATGATCCAGTGCCCTTTATGGGTAAACGCCAGAGCTGTGTCAACGGTGGTTAGTCCTGTTACGCATACCGCAGTGGTTGAAGTGAACAGTGAGTCGATAAAGGAAATCCCGTTGGTAGTCATTTCGGGAAGCATCAGCAATGCAGTTCCGAAGCCGATTAATCCCATAAATGACAGGGCCAGCAGCCTGGCCGGGGAGATTTTCCATTTTGAAATTTTAACTCCTGCTTTCCCCAACTCAATCCCAACGATAATGAAAAAATAAAGTTGAACCACCAATACCGAGAGATCACCAACCGAGATATTAATAATACCCCTCAGAAAACCGTTCAACGGATGATTGCTGAAAAAAAAGGAGAAAGTCTCCTGGAACAACATGAAGGCAAATACCAGGGAATCCATCCTGTTGTCCCGGATAAATTGTATCGGGTTAAAATCATAAAAGATCCGAATCAGGTATTTGAGAATGTAAAACCAGATACTGGCGCGGATGATGATATTGACCGTTTTAAGAGTCTCCGGTGTTTGAGGGTAACCGTAATAATAAACAATGGCCAGCAGCGAGAAAAGGGAAATGAGAAACGTGCCCCAGGTAAGGACATGCATCATGAAGCTTTTGCTGTAGAAAAGCCTGAGATTGATCAACTCACGTATCCTTTGGATACCTTCCCCGGATCGTATTGAAAAACTCATTGATTGATGGCTACAAAACGTTCAAGGTCCTTGTTTTGGCCAAATAGTACAAGGGTATGGCAGCTTTCGATTTTGAATTCGTAATCAACAACTCCTTCGATATGGCTTTCTCCTGCTTTTTTCGATTTAATGGTAACCAGGGAGAGCCGGTATCTTTCGCGCAGATTGACATTTCCGAGAGTTCTGCCGATAATCTGTCTGGGTGTAACAATCTCCGCAATCCTGTAATTATCAGGCAGCTGGAGGTAGGAGATCAGGTTCGGATTGGTCAGGCGCTCGGCAACAATCTGCCCGACTTCAACCTCGGGACTTAACACTTCATGAACACCGATCTTTTCAAGTATCAGTTTAACCCTGTTTCCGGTAGCCCTGGCAATAACATGTTTGCACCCCAGCTCCAGAACCAGAACGGTGGTAAGCAAAAGCTGTTCCATGTCCTGGCCGATGGCCACCACCACCGCATCCATGTCAGCTATATTTACTGACATGAGCGCTTTTTTGTCTGTTGCATCCAGGGCAACAGCAGACGTAACCCGGTCAGCCATATTGTCAACCACCTCTTCACGAGAATCAATTGCTAATACCTCAGCACCACACTGTGTTAATGCTGTGGCAATTGCTCTTCCAAACTGCCCCAATCCGATGACCGCAACTTTTAATACAGACATTATTTCCAAAATTATGCAGTAAATGTATAACAGAAGTAAATCTGATGGATGCGGAACAGGAATGAATCCGAAAATAAATTTTTAGAGTGCCCTTTTATGAAGCAGTTTTATCCGGTTACAAACTTGTCCAACGCACGTTGTAATACTACTGCTTTTTCATCGTCTTACGTTTGAATGAAACCGATACCTAAATATGGAATTTTAGCCCTGGGCTTGATTTTTTTTGGGTGCCTTTCCTTGGTTGGACAAACGAACTCATTGGAAGAGATTGCCCGAAATATCTGGCTTGAGAAGAATTCTCAGGCTGCAACTGCGATTGATTTTCATTTCGATCGTGTTACCAGTCGGGGGAATCTGGTTGTTTTTGAGCGGTTTAATCCGGCGTCTTTCGTTATGATCAGTGCAAAACACCGTGATCGCCGATTAATTGGCTACTCCTGTAAAAACCTTTTCTTCGGAAAACCGGATGGCCTTGAAAATGGAGCCATACAGTCAGAATTGCTGGAGGCGCTGGCGACTAACGTAAATAGTGATGGGAGTGGATTCAAGGGAACCCGTACGGTTGACAATCCGATCGGACCGCTGATTCAGACCCAATGGGGACAGGGCAAATTTTTCAATTATTATTGCCCGCTTGACTCAAAGGGACCAAACGGACGGGTTTATGTGGGTTGTGTAGCGGTTGCCGCTGGCCAGATCGTGAGATATTACAGCGGTTTTAATTCGATAAACCTACAATACGGATATGATGGAGCCTCTTATGGATATCTGAATGCCCAAATTGGCCCGTATAACTGGTCAACCATGGAGAATAATCCGGTTTCAGTTGATCTGGCTACGAGTGACCTGCTGAGTGACCTTGGGGTTTTGCTCAACATGACTTACGGAGTTTCGGCTTCCTCAACCAATAGTCATCGTACGCTGGAAGCATTTCACGAATTAGGGTATGTGAACGGGGTTATCTTAAGGAAATCAAAGTTCACCCCGGAATCATGGGCTGAGGTTTTTTACCAGAACCTGTCAGAATATAAACCGATCATGGTCACAGGGGGGGGGCATGCATTCATTTGTGACGGGTACGACAAGGATGGCTTCTTCCACTTTAATCTGGGTTGGGATGGATACGGAGATGGGTTTTATCCCCTGAATTCTGTCATGGGCCTGCCGGTTAATGAGGCTTTCGCTGAATTACAACCGGTTTCATGGCCCGATCCTCCCATAAATATCTGGACAAGTACTGCCAGTAACGAAACATCCGTACACTGGAATTATTATCCGGATAAAAAACCAGTGCTCAGCCGTGTTTATGTTGATGATCAGCTATTCAGGGAAACTACTGATACGGAAATTCCAGTCAGCGGTATGAATCCGGGTGTTCACCTGGTTTATGTATCGGCAGTTTATTCCGAAGGTGAGTCCCGATGGATCGGCCCGGTTGAGGTTCTGTCGAGAGGAAAGCTTTTGACTGTTCGGGATCCTATATTATATGCAATATTCAAGAAAAGCCTGGGTTTTGGACCCTCTGACACCCAGGAGCACTTCCTTTACGAAGGTGATCTGAGTCGGATTACTAATCTGGAGATTGACAGGCAGATAACCAGCCTGGATGGACTCAGCTGGTGTAACCACCTGAAGCGGTTGGTCATTCAGGGTTATCCCGAAATTGAACTCGATGCATCTCCGCTTGAAAACCTTTCATGCCTGAGAATTCTTGAATGGAATAAGGGCCCGGTTTCCAATCCGGAAATTCTCGGGAAACTGGATCAGCTAAAAGAGCTGAGAGTGCGGCAAACGCTTTTGGAATCCCTGGATATTCTGAAGGGCATCAAAACCCTGATGAAATTCGAGTATTCAGATGCACCGGTCAGCCATCCGGAAGCCATCACCGGGCTCACCCTGATCGATGATCTGGTGCTAAAAAACACCGGACTCACTGATGTTGGTTTTGTATCCGGGTTAAAACAGATTATTCACCTCGACCTTTCAGGCAATCAAATTGCCGGAACTGAATTTTTATCCGGATTGACCCAGCTGCAAACGGCTGATCTGTCAAACAATCAGATCACCAGATTGTCATTGGCAGATGAATTGCAATCCCTGACGAGGCTTGATGTTTCCGACAATGCTATTTCGAGCGTGGTGGTAACCGCAGAGCTCAATTCGCTGAACTTTCTTGATCTTTCCAATAATAAACTGACTACACCCGAGAGGCTTCTCCTGTACACCCCGGCATTGGCCGAGCTTGACCTGAGCCATAACCAACTCCGGAATATGGGCAAGCAGAGATGTCAAAAGCTTGAAATACTGGATGTTTCAGGTAATGATCTGATTGTAACCGATTGGATATCATTGCAACCCAATCTTAAAAGACTGAATCTTGAACATAACCGGATCAGCGATCTTTCAGGACTGATCAGGAATAAGCTGTACAGACAGATGATTTTTCTCGGTTTGGACCGGAATCCTTTGTCGAAGGAATCCTTTGTCGAGTGGCTCCCGACTTTGGTCAGTGAGATCGATTCGATGAGCAGGCCGCAGGAATATCAGCCATTAAGTCCATGCTATCTTTCTCCGGCCAATGGAAGCCGGCTGATTGGCCCTGAAGTAACACTGGAATGGGTTGCTGATAATGAAAATAAGAGCTGCGTGTATGACCTTTTTGTGGTGCAGGACGACACGCTGGCACCGGTTTTACTGGGAATTGAATCCTGTAAGGGGATACTCGACAAGAGGCCGGACAATGTCTTTTCATGGGTTGTGGCAGCACGTACTGCTGATACGATTTTTTACAGCGGGGTAAACAATGTGATGTCAACGGCCCCGATATCCTTGCCGTTTACCGATGACTTCGAATCATACCGGGCAGGCGAATCTCTGTCATCTCAATCTGATTACTGGCTGATCAACGAGGATCCAAAAGAGACCAGCCATGCTGCCACCATTGTTACAACGGAATCTGAAACCGGATATTACTGCCTCGAAATCGGCGGAAACGAAACGGTGTCACTTCCGGTTCAACACCTCGACCTGCCTTACCTCAACATAAAATTCTCCGCATTGATTCCTTCGGGCCGGCATGGTGTTGTTAGGGTCAATAACACGAACGGGATGTATTTCCGGCTGGTTTGGAATGAATCCAATACAGGTAGTTTTTATGTGAACGACAAGCTATACAAGACATTTACATTTAATCACAATACCTGGTCAGACTATGAGATATCGGCACATGCCCGGAATAATAACTTGTATGTAAAGGTGTCGGGAAAGGTTTTGATGAATGAATACTGGATGGTACCTGAAGGGATTATCTGCACCGAAAGTATTGAGTTTACCGGCAATCACGACGGAGATAACAGCGGAAATGCTGACAATTTTATTTTTATTGATAATGTCAAATTAACCTCAGCAGCTGCAACATCAGCTGACGGTACTGAAATACCGATGGTTAATGAGATTTCGGTTTACCCTAACCCTTGTGCCGGTCAGGTGAATATGGTCTTTGCCAAATCCGGAAGATATACTATATCGATCATCGATATGGCTGGAAGAGAGGTTTACCGGCAGCAAATTGAAACAGCCCCAAATACGGTACACTCCATCCCATTACCAGGGTTGGTTCCCGGGGTTTATACCCTGCACACCGATTCAGGAACCAGGCCGATCAGGATTGTCACTCATCAATCGACCAATTAGGTTAACATTTCATAACATTGAATTCAGTCACAACCTAAGCAAAAAAGGCTATTTTTGGATTGTTACTAAAAAGGGAATGTTATGGCAGTTGTAGGCGCGTTACTGAATAATGTGGTAAAGAAAAAGAGTGCGAATTTTAAGCGCAAACAAACGACGGGGCAGGAAGCCCAGCTGAAGACTATCAAAAAGCTACTGTCGCGGGCACGAAACACACAAATCGGTAAGACTTACGGTTTTGAAGAAATTTTGTCGGCAGATGATCCTGTTAAAGCGTTTCAGCAGAAGGTTCCGATTTATTATTACGAGAAGATTTACAATGAGTGGTGGCACAAGCTCCTATCGGGTGAACAACGGAATGTTTGCTGGCCGGGCAAGGTTAAATATTTTGGTCTGACTTCCGGTACTTCGAACGATTCATCAAAACGGGTTCCGATCACCAACGATATGATTCGCTCAATCCGGAAGATTGGGATCCGGCAGTTGCTGGTACTATCTGATTACAATCTGCCTCCCAGGTTTTATGAGAAATCGGCGCTCATGCTGGGGGGATCGACTTCTCTGACTAAAATGCAGAACTATTTTGAGGGTGATTTGAGTGGTATCATGGCCGGCAGGCTGCCATTCTGGTTCAACAGTTTTTACAAACCTGGCAGGCCTATTGCCAAAGAGAAGGACTGGGAAACCAAGATCGATAAAATGGTTGACAAGGCACCGAACTGGGATATCGGAGGGATATCCGGGGTTCCTGCGTGGGTTCAGATATTGCTCGAAAAGATTATCGAAAGGTATAACCTGAAGAACATTCATGAAATCTGGCCGAATTTCAAGGTTTTTGCTCACGGAGGTGTGTGTTTTGAGCCTTATAAGAAGAGCTTTAATAAGTTGCTGGGTGAAGAGGTGATATGTCTCGAAACTTATCTGACATCCGAAGGATTTCTGGCCTTTCAGAATGAGAAGGATTCCGATATGCAGCTGGTGCTCGATAATGGAATTTACTTTGAGTTTGTTCCGTTTGACAATCTGAATTTCAATTCTGATGGGATGATGACCGAAAGTCCGGAGGTGTTGACTTTGGAAGAAGTAGAGGAGGGCCGCGACTATGCCCTGCTGATTTCCACCTGTGCCGGTGCCTGGAGATATTTAATCGGTGACACCGTCAGGTTTACCGATAAGGCGAAGGCGAGAATCGTGATCACCGGCCGCACAAAGCATTTCCTCAGTTTATGCGGGGAACATCTGTCGGTCGACAATATGAACCGGGCCATTCAGATGGTTGCAGAGGAAATGGGAATCGTGATCAATGAGTTTACTGTATATGGGATGCCGTATGAAGGGCTGTTTGCGCACAAATGGTATATCGGAACAGATAATACCGTAGGGCTGAAACCTGAAGATGTTAAGGAAAAACTTGACCAGGCGCTGAAGGTGCTGAATGATGATTATGCAGTGGAACGCAAGGCGGCCCTGAAAGAGGTTATCGTAGAATTAGTGCCCAATCAGGCTTTTTATGATTTTCTCAGGTTCAAGGGGAAAGAGGGTGGCCAGCATAAATTCCCCAGAGTATTAAATGGATTGACTAAAGACTGGGATAATTTTTTAAGTACCTGGAAGCCACAATAGCTGATATATGGAATTTGGGATAATCATCAAAGGCGTATTGACCGGGCTGCTTCTCTGCGTATACCTGGGACCCTCATTCTTTACGGTGATGGAGACTGTGCTCAGGCGCGGGGCCAAACCCGCCCTACTGCTAAACGCGGGCATCTGGCTCAGCGACATTTCGATCATTATAGTGGCTTATTACGGTGCATCCCAACTGATGGAGCCCATAGAACATAATGTGGTCATCAAGCTGGTGGCAGGATGCGCATTTATGTTTTTTGGATTATCATACTTTCTCAGAAAACCCGCTGAGACTGTAAAACCCCTTGACGGGATGGGAGCGGTAATCCTGTTAGTTAAAGGATTTGCCATTAATACCCTGAATCCGGGAGTTCTCGTCTTTTGGTTCGGTGCGATGGTGGTTGCCGTAACCAATCTCGACTTGCACGGAACACAACTTCTTTATTATTTCGCCTGCACGGTGCTGACCATGGTTATTACCGACCTTCTGAAAATTATTTTTTCACACCGGCTGCGTAAAGTGGTTACCGAAAAACTGATGACCCGATTGTTTCGTGTTACCGGTGTGATATTGATCTCGTGCGGATTGTTTGTGGTGATCAGCGCTTTTTGGTATTAACAGGCAAACCTGACAGGCATCAGATCAAATCCTGAAGAGAGGTCATTTTCAATTTCTTATTTATTGATAATCAGCGTAATGAGCTTGTTTTTCTAGTACCGACACTCCTTTGCAGCATTCGCAAAAGCTACCAGATTTTCAGGCGGGCATTCGAAGAAGTGGTCGGAGGCAGAGCAGATATAGCCCCCTTCATAACCTACTTTTTCAAACAGTTCGTGAACATTCTTGCGAATTTTTTCAGCCGGGCCTTCAGCCAGGGTACTGAACTGATCGACGCCGCCAATCAGTGCGATACGGTTGCCAACTTTCTTTTTGAAATCCCAGGGTTCCTGATTACCACCAACGCTAATCGGGGCAAGGGTTTCAGATGCATCGCAGCCATTGCGGATGATCAATTCCTCGATTCCTACAGTTCCGCCGCAGGTATGGTAGGTGATTTTGAATCCGAGATCGTGCAGGGCATCGTGCATGATTCTGTCGTACGGAAGGCAGAATTCTTCGTGCAGATCCGGAGAAATCAGCGTTGAAGAGGCTGAACCGCCGCCGGTTTCAACTAAATCGAATTTGGCGCCTTTCATCGATTCGATGAACTGCAGTTTTTTGTTCAGCAGAATTTTAAGCAGGGCATGAACCCACTCGGGTTTTTCGAATGTGGCATAGATCAGCTCCGTGATATCCATCAGGCAAGCAGCATGTTGCCAGCATCCGGCCTGATCACCCCAAACAAAACCGCGAAGGATTCCTGCATCGCCTACTTCGTCATATCGCTTGCTGATCGGATCCAGCGTGAGCTTGGGCACCGGCATATATTTACCGATCAGGTAAATGTCCTCATCTCTCTTGATCAGATGCTCAGTGATCCAGGTGGTTTTGCGGTTACCCTCTGATTTGTAGGTGAGGATACCATCCGGAGTTGTTATGGTATGGTGAACGATCCTTTGATCAGGATCGTTTGTAATTATTTCAGGTACATCCTGCCAGGTCTTGGTATTGAATTTTGTATGATCGGAATTGACCACCCAGAACTGGTCGGCTTCTTCAAAATATTGAATTTCAGCATCCAGCCCCACTTTTTTAAAAGCTTCGAGGTCGCTCATTCCACCCATGTATTCTTTCAGATGGTATTCCTGCCATTGGTGAACGGATGCCGGAAGCCGGTCAGGCTTTTCACGATTCAATGCTGCGAGTAGTCTTTCTTTAGAATTCATGGTGTTTGATTTGCCCGTAAATATAACAGATATCAGTATTCCCGTGACGCGTTACGCGTGATGTGTCACGAATTTTGTTCACCTGACCTTATAAACGAACACATCGTGCTCTGCTCCGGCAGGCGCATAGGTGGCAGTACCAAATTTATCCGAAGAGATTGCTTCGAGGTAATAGCGAACCAGAGTTCCGTCCTGAAATCCGGGGAGCACAGCCTTGTATATTCCATCACCGGATATGTCGTCACCGTTTTTACCTTGATCAGACATCCCAATTTTGGAAAATTTACCCACTAAACCCGTTGAATACCAAAGGTTAATCTGTTTGATCTGGTCCGATTTGTTTTGTACAACAGAAATTACTGCCGGCTCATTCGGAGTCAGTACCGGATTACCTGTTGTTTTTGCCTTGACGGTGATCTTGCCGATAAAAACTCCTTTTTGGTTAACCTCGGCATTTGACAGCAGGTATGTTTTTCTTTTGATGGAAAAATTTTTGAGTACCGGGATCTCTTCATCAAACTCCTGTTTGGTACTGAGTTTTATCGGATCTTCCTGAACAGTTACCCCGATGAGGGCCGCATATTGATCGATGATCGGGTCAATAACAGACGGATTCAGTGACTCCTGAATAATTATGCGCACATGGGCCAGATACCGCTGCCGTAATGACGGAACTTTCAGGACCCTGTTCAGCAGGGGGTAATTTTCGTTCTTCTCGTTGATGAAGGGACTCCAGTTGCTGTTGAATGAGCTGAAGGTAGCATTGCCGTCATACTGCAGAGTAACCATTCTTTGGGTTTCCGGTTCAAAATAGAGGTAATAGTCCATGCCTCCCTTGAATACATAACCATCGTCATCCAGGAAAATATTCTCACAGGCAAGCATCCATAGCGTACGGTCTATATCCAGATAATTCGACAATGAATCTTCAAGGTGGGCGAGGGGAGTTTTATTCAGGATATAAGTGACTTTAATGAGATCTTCCCAGGGATTATCCAGTTTGCTCGATTTCAGGGTGTAGTTTTTCTGATATTCGGTGGTATCCTCACCCAGGTAGTTCAGTCCAGCCAAGCCCTGTCCCCACATTCCGCCACCCGGACCGTCGTCAGAATCTTCGTCAGGACCCTCTTTTCCACCGGGTCCACCGGGCCTGCCGGGGCCGCCCGGACCTCCGTGGGGCATCTCGATCCCGATGGTACGCATCAGCGAATCCATCTTAGCGAAGGTCTTTTCATTCATTCGACCACCCTCGAAGGTAATACCGTTGCTTTTCATCAATGAATCAATCCTGGCCCTCATTGCGTTGTCCTGTGGACCGCCAGGCCTGCCTGGTCCGCCCATGGGCCCTCCGGGAACGCCCATCGGGGCACCAGGGCCACCCGGCCCACCCTGACCCATTGGAAAGCCGGATTTCACATATGCCCGCCACCTCGAACCGTCACTACTCAAAAACCACTCTTTAATGAACACATTGTCAATTTGTTGAATGTTTGAATAGAGTCCAAAATATTCATTATTGACATACAGTTTGACGAAATTGCCTTTCGTGGTTGGAATATATTTGCCGATCAGATCCTGATACAGAATTTCTCTCATAAAGGAGGGATCTTCGGCTGCGTTGTTCAGATTGAGGGTTTTGTAACCCATCAGTCTTTGTTTGTCATCAGTATAATCAATGGATATGTTGAACGATTTCTTTTTGGAGTCGCCGGTCATCATATAGGAGGACATTCCCTTAAACCGAACACCGACACCTTCGTAAACCTTTCCGTTCATCTTCAGGGTTGCTTTCAGGTCGGTTCCTTTATCATGATTGCTAATCAGTGTATCCCAGAAACCTGGTAGCGGGAATTCCAGATAAATGGATTCGATTTTTTTCTGATCATATAGGTTGTTTGACTTGACACCTCCTGTGATCAGCCGGGTGGAGTCAGGATTAAAATACATGTTTTTCGGTAGTTTCTGCGAAAACAATGTGGTATTTAAAGCCAATGCAATTGTAACAAATGCTATAAATTTTGCGATGTTCCCAAGTGACAATCTCATGGAATGACGGTTTAGAAGGATTGGCTATTGGATAACTAATCCGCCTGAAAGTTTAATCCCCTGGTCGATTAGGTTTTTATTTCTCCCTGATGGTAATCGTGCTGGGCTTGTCGGGGTCAATCCTTATTATATCCTGACTCCCGAACAGATTATGGGTATGAATGATGATTTTTGAACAAGAAGGATCGCTCAGCGGATTGATACGGAGTCTGGCGGATTTGCCGTTTTTTGCAATTTTCAGCTCCATGGTCAGGGGGCCGAAAGGGGTAGCCACGCCATCGAGACGGGTTGTCATTCCCGGGCGGGTCCATTCAACAGGCAGTCCTTCGAGCAGATGAAGTTCGTTGCCACGGTCGAGGGCAAGCAGATGAACCGTTAACCGGATAAACTCAGCGGAAGCCCAATTATGTGGCATATCACCCACTTTTTTATAGGGTTCTCCCCGGAGTGATTGTTCTTCGCGCCAGGCAAGGATTGGTGCGGCGTGGTTGGCAAATGCATACAGGGCATCTGCCGCTTTCATCGCGTTACCCTGCCACAACCAGGCATGTCCGTAAAAAGAGGCAAAATAGTTCCACAATCCTTTGGAATCCCAGCCGGTTCCATACACCATTCCTTCTTGTTCAGTGGCTTCCAGCATTTTCAGATTTCCCTCAACAAACGGATCATTCCGGTCAAACAGCTGACCGGGGTATACGGCCTGGCAGAATGACCATTGTGCTTTCTGAGGAAGTGGTTTTGCACCTTCGCTGCCCATCAACGTGGGCAGATAGCGGTTGCCAGACGGATCGGTCAGCATATCCCGACTGGCGGCATTCCTGAAAGTGGTATAGAAATCGTTATAAATCTCCTGCCAGCGGTTGGCTTCCAAATTTTTGCCCAGCCATCCGGAGGCCTGAATGAATGCTTTCATTCCCAATAAGTTCCAGTAAACATTGGTGTATTCTTGCCCGAAGTTCAACCCTCCGTCGATATTTCCGGCCGGCATAAGATTGTCATTGAGGGAGGTGCTGTCCTTAAGGGATTCACCCCTCAGCCTGACAATGTATTCCATTGCGCGTTCCAGTTTTGGCCAGACCGATTCAAGCCAGGCTTTATCCTGAGTGAGCATGGCATGCCGGATGGCAGTCCAGGCGATGATTCCGTTCTCTTTCCAGTATTTTTCCATCACCTCAAACCGGCCGTCATCTTTTTGAAAAGAGAGGTTGTACATCACACCGTTGCGTGCTTCCTCACCAATGCCCAGGATTGTTGCAGCCTCGAGAATAAAGGCCCCATCAACGATCCAGAGTCCGCGGTAGCAAGTTGGTCCGACCTGAAAAGCCGGCAGCCCCTTTTTGATTTCTCTGGCTTGCCAGATGTTTCTGACCGATGCATCGATCAAATCCTGAATGCCTGGATCGGGAACCGTAATCCGGTTGTAAGGCAGGTCGACGGATTTCCAGTATGATTCGGATTCTTTTTTGCAACGGATAGCCTGATCGAGTGTAACCGGCCACCTGGCAAGTGCTCCGCCGCCATACAATATTACAGCGAAGGTGATGGTTTTGCCGGGCTTAATGTGAACCGGACCGATCTTTACGTGTGTTTCTTTTTCAGATATCACCAGGGATGAAGGATCAAGCGGCAGAGAACAACCGATCTTTTCACGGTTATTCAGGGTGAGCATGTTTTCCACAAAGCTGACAGGAAGCGAACTGTTGATCCTGATTGAAGGTGACAGTATTTTCTTTTGATGGCTCTTATTTCTGATTCTTACCAGGATTATTGTATTTCGTGGCTCCTCTTTCCCGGCGCCCCTCTCCATATCAGGCTCATCAGAAAGAGGTATGGCTAATGCTTTGACTCCGTCAGGAATCCGGGTGACTGTGAAAGCTTCCTCTGTAATTTCAAAATCAGGATGTGATTTCCGGGTAATCATGATGGGTATCCTTGAGGATGCAATCTCTTGCCCAACCCATTCAACATGATCTGCAACGTCGATCCCGATTTGTGTACGGGGTTCTCCATACTGGTTCACCGGGTAAGGGTGGATTCTCAGGTTGCCATGCTCGTCAGCCAATGTCTTGTAAGGATCATCGGGCAGGCAAATCGTGCTTTGCCAGAACGGCGGAGCGTAACGATAATCTACTTTAATATTCTGGCAAATAGTTGAATGGGGACTGCATAAAAGGATGATTAATAACAAAATAACAGGCTTCAGGGTTTTAGGAGTTTCCATAATTAGTTTTGGGGTTTGGCAAAAACTTGGGTCCAGTACTTTCCGATGGGCCAGGCTCCCATATCGGTGTAAATCGGGTTCATGATATTTTCGCAGTGGCCGGGACTTTTCATCCACTCTTTAATAACATCTTCTTCATAGAGGATTCCGTATGCCAGGTTTTCCGCACAATCGGTCCAGATATAGCGTTGGGTATATATACGGTCTCCCACAAATTGACCGTTGCTCCCTTTGTGACTGATGAAATTGTTTTCCGACATATCTGTACTATGAACCTTGGCTGCTGCTGCAAGCTGATCGTTCCATTTCAGATCGCCGGCCTGACTGTACCACTTTTTGCCACAATAGTGCCCACTATGACGGGCCTTGTTCACCAGGCTCAGCATTTTACTCCGGTTAAACTTGACAATATCGTCAGGCTCTCTGGCTTGACAGGAGGAGGACAGCGGGAATAGCAGGGGAAAGGCAAATAGCTCCACTAACATAAAAACTAGTACAGGTAGAGTTGGCAACTTTATAGAGTTGCCAACTTTTTTATAAAGGTCAGATATACAGTTTGTTAAAAAATAGACACTTCCCATAATAGGTTGTTAATCAATTGTATGTGGCTTTGTTTTTATTGTTGCCAACTATAATATAGTTTTCAACTACCCTTAAATAATTTCGGAGCTTGTTAAAGTGATTGATAATGATTGTGTTACAATAAAGTAGTGTGTTGATTATGCTTTTTCCCCATGTTTAAATCATTAGTTTATAACGGATTAACTTAATAAATATTTAGTTGTCAAGTCTATAAAGTTGCCAACTTTACTCTTTAATGCCAACTTTACCAACCTCCAACTAAACTATCTACTAATTACTGTATAACTACCTTTTTCGTGATCTCATATACCAGCGCCAATTGCCCGTCACCCAACCCCCACGGGGTCTCCTCCGGCTTCCAGTCAAGGCGTTCCAGCGCTTTTTTGGCTGCAGACAGATTGCCTGAGTACATGGCCACAGACCACAACATGATTGGATTGGCCGGTTCGACTTTCATCCAGGAGGTCAGCAAATCATCACCTTCCTTTTCCCTGCTTGCAAGCCTGTAACTCAGGGCCACCAATAAACTCGGACTATCCCAGCCGGATTTCCGGTTGATCGTATCATCAATAACCCTGGCAAAACTTTTTCCGGCCTCCTCTCTTTTGTTCATCTGCAGATAACATAAGCCTGTCAGGTAATCCTCTATCCGCTCATCGGCGAGATATGGCTTGCCGACACCCAGCGATTCGGGCCATAAACGTGCGGCCGCCAGATCGTCCAGCGCCTTTTGGTAACGTTGATGTTTCAAATAGTCGAGTGCTCTCAGAACCAATGCTGATCGATAGATATCATGCCCTTCACGCGCCCCTTCGGCCGGCAGTAATGTGATCTTGTTCAGGATATTCAAGGAAGCATCGTAATGATGATTGTTCAATTCCGCTTTTGCCTGGTCAAAATCAAGAATCATGTGGCCGGGAATCTGCGCGGTGGCTTTTCCGGATACTTCCAAATACCTCGACCATACCCGGTTTTTGGCGTAAAAAGCACTCAGGGCATGCCAGGTCCGCCAATCGTCGGGTGCCAGTGTCTGCGCTCGCAGTAAATCACGCAACACCAGCTCATTCTCCGATCCTTCAAAAAGTTTCGCACGAGCCAGATAGAAGTGGGCTTCGGCCGGCTCATCCCTGCATGATTTAAACAAATCCCTGGCTTTCAATGAATCTTCCAGATTTAGCCGGATCAAACCCTGATAATATCTGTTTTGCCAGGCAGGTTGTTCCGATTCGGCCCATTCCAATACGGTCAGCGTTTCGGGACGGTAGGGGAAAATGAATTTGGTTGTAGCGGAAATTGCAGGCTTCCTTGCTGCCAGATAATCCCTCCAGTACTGAATTTCTGCCTGGTCCGGAGCTAATTCCAACAACGCTTTTGCTTCTTTATCCAGATACAGGTTGTGATAGAATATGGCCAGTTCCAGATAGGTTTGCCCCGGAAATTCATTGCGGATCAGATTCTTGAATGCATTGAGGTTTTCTGGTAATGTTTCATTCAGATATTGCTCGAATCCGGCAAAATGGTTCAGGGGGTCTATCCTGATGAGTTTATGCATTACTTCCGCAGCACCGGCCGGATGGCCGGTGAGTCGGTTGGCAATCGCTTCAAACTGGATGGCTTTGATATTATAGCGGTTGTAATCTTGTGCCAGCCTTGAATACTTGAAAACCTGATCGTATTCCCGCTCCATCAGTGCGATCTCAGCAAGCCCTGTATAGGCAGCTGAACGATATTCCATTGACCGTGTTGCCAGTCCAAATGCCTCTTTTGCTTCATAAAACGCATCTTTTCCCTGGCTCTTTTTAACGATCCCCAGGAGATAGTTGGACTTCGGATCATAAGTGTCAAATGAAAGTGCCATCATCAGAAGTTCCTCAGAGAGTTTTGGCTTTAGAATTCTCAGGTACTCTTCAGCCAGTCCTGACAATGCCGGCAGGTAATGGGCATCGGCCGCCAGACACTTGCGATAGTAGTCGCGTGCCTGCGAATATTCGCGCTGACGACTGAATTCAATCGCTTTCAGATATAATCCCTGAACAGAATTCCAGTCGAAAGGCGGTGAAACTACCGGCCGGTTGGAGTTGCGCGCTTTCTGATCTTCGGGTGACCATCTCAGCTTCCCGCTTGTCAGCGAAACTGCTGACGGATTTTTATCGACCGGGTAAACGAACAGCTCCAGCGGTTTCAGGTTGAGGGGAACTCTGACTTCCCGCGCGGATCCGTATTCAACGATCAATGTATCATTGATATACTCCAGTGGACAGAAACGGATTTCTTTTTTTGTTCCATCCATCATATTCAGAATGCCAGCCTCGCCAATCTCCGTTACCCCTCCGGTTCCCACAACCGGGAACCAGTATTCACTGAACCGTTCACAACTGTTGCCGGGGAATCCCATGTGCTTAAAAGGGGTCAGGGTACTGCCTGCAGCTTCCTGGTTGAATAGCAAACCGGTCTGTATTTCAGTGTATTGCCCATTTCCGGGTTGATCGGTCAGCAGGTTGGTCCAGATAGCTCCCTGAGGGCTCAGCGACCAGATCCAGATTTTCTTCCCGGGCTTATCGGTGTAATCATTCCAATGGCCAAATCCGAAGTTCCGGGATGAATAGTATCCCGCAAAGAAATCGGTATAAGCGCCGAGAACATGATAACTGTGATCGCTGCCATAATTGTTTTCGGCATATCCCGATATGTTCCTGCCATCTGCCAGAACCGGCCAGGGGGATTCCTCACCGCCATGGCCGATGTAATGATCGCCCGGATAGTAATAAGTCAGGTCAGGCGCAGCATCTGCAGCAGCCGTGGCCCAATGGTATTTCGAGGTGCTCATGTCGGTTGCGTTGTACCAGAACAGGTCCGTTTCAATGCGGGCCTTGTCTTTGAGCAGTCTGATCTCCACCCGCCACTCGGTTCTTGAGGTCAGGTCCATGGCACCCACGATGCAGGATACGCTGCCATCAGAATTCGTACGGGTTAAATAATCCACCGGAGTGGCAGTGGTGGGCGCATGCCCGATGGAGCCGAAATTGAACTCGATACCACCCGATGTCCAGGCCCCGCGCATGGCTATATCTCTGAATTTGACAACCTTATTGAAGTAGAGGAACTCTTGTCCTGTCGATTTTTCAATGGCTCCCAAAATTTTTCCGCCCATCTCAGGGGCAATCAGAACCCGGATCCACTCATTTTCGAGCTCAACGATTTTCCAGTCGCGATTAATCCCTTGAGTGGTATATCCGTCAAAACGAAAATACGGATAGATTTTTCCGGTTCGCGCTACCGGATTCGGATCACTAAATGGATAGGTAAGAAACGAACGGTTGTATTCACGAATGCCGGCGCTCTGTGCAGCGAGGACAATCGGGGTAAGAAAAGAGATGAGCGTGAACACATTGAGTGACAAGAAGAGCGACAGTAACCGGCGTTTCATGATATTGATTTTTTACTAAAATACGGATTTGATTCACTATTTTTAGTCACTTAACCGCAAAGTAATAATGCCGGAGTTTCCCATGAACAAAAGGGTAAATGTCAGATGGGCGGAAGATTTGGATAATCAGTCTGTTCTTGAACTCTCACCGCGATGTGCACAAGCCGGAATGATTACCATGTATCCCGACCGTTCCCCGGTTTTCAATAAGTTACATCGTTTATTGGACCCGGATTCCTACCATGCAATTGCCCTGAACGGTAAAAAAGTTGTAGGGTTGTTTGGCACCATCCATACTGATATGTATCTGTGCGATAAGCCTGTGCGAACTGCTTATTTCATGGATTTCAGGGTTGATCCCGACTTTCGCATTGGGTTGACTGCCTATAGGCTCGTCAGGCGAACCATTGATTTTGAATCCGAATCAGGCACCCGCATGGCTCTGGCTACCGTATTGAAAAACAATGACGCTCCGATGGTTTTTACCAAGGGCAGAGGAGGCCTTCCGGCTTCATTGTATCTCGGAGATAACCGGATTTACAGCTTTGTACCGGTACGTCGGCTGAAAACGGATGACCGGTTTGTCATACGAAGGGCGACTATTGAAGATGTTCCGGCCCTGGTTGGCCTGTATAACCGTTTTTACGGATCGTACCAGCTGGCTCCCAGAATGACCGAAGAAACTTTCCTTCATTATATTACGCATATTGACGGGTTAGATATCGATCAGTTTTTTGTGGCGTGCGAAAATGGCGAAATAAAAGCTGTCGGAGCAGCCTGGGATGCCAGATCCATCAAACGATATTGGGTCATCCGGTCGAATATCAAGGTCAGGCTGATGTCGGAACTGGTGAAGTTTTTGTCGTTCCTGGGGCGAAAGATGCCTGAACCGATCCGGACCAATCAACCCCTGAAACAACTTACCCTGGTATTATATGCACATGATCAGTCAACAGAGGCACTCACTGCCATCTTTCGTCATATCAATAACCTGCACTTAGGTGGAGAATACTCGCTGATTCAGGTTCAGATGCATGAGGATGATCCGGTGAACGAATGCCTGAAAGGATTGCTGGGTGCCTCACTTTACAGTGAAATACATCTGTTTGCGAATACCCTCCAGTTTGCAAGGGAAATCCAGAATACAACCGCTAAGGTGCATCTGGAATTCCCTAATTATCTTTAATTATTCTGATTACTTTCTGCCTTTTTTGCTCATATAGCGGGTGACATAGTCGGAATATTTAGTACTGAACTCCTTAGCCAGATCATCTTCCTTGGCACTTTCCAGGGCCGAAATCAACGGATCCAATTCATATTTCATGGTTACCTGGAACTCATAGTCCGGGAACATATTTGACGGAAGGCTGAGGAAATAATCGACATTGTCACAGATCCCATCATAAGCAAACTTTGCGATTTCACGGGCTTTGGCATTGTCGCCGACACGTAACCACAGGGTTGCGGTTTCTACGTCCTGTGCCACATATCCAAGTACTTTCCCAGGCATGGCTTGTTCCAACTTGTTCAAAACCGCCACCGCTTTGTCGGTTTTGTTCTCATCGAGCAATGCAGAAGCTAACCGGTTAAAATTACCTTTCATCATCTGGATCATCCGGCGGCAGGTCTCATCCTGATATACCTTCGGATTGTTCATGTTGGTGTAGCGGAACTTGTTCATGACATTATCATACATAATGTCAGTGTTTACCATCTTAGGCAAACCTTGTTGAAGACCTCCCTTGATCGGGATCAAACGATAGGTGAGTCCCTGAAGTTCAAGGTAGTCGTCAAGTTTCACCGAGCCCGACTGACGTGGAGTGGTATAATAGATCGGACGTTCCCAATCATTATGTGCAAGAATGTCCAGAATCAGCAGTTCATCTTTGTAAACCTGGCCCTGACCCATGCTCCAAACGATGGATGAATCGATTTCGGCAGCCCGGCTGGCCGGTACCGTTCCGCTCGCCAGTACTTTATTCTTGTCGATCGGCAGCTTAAAAGTGGCTGTCGGGAAATAGTTATATTGACGGTCTCCGTATGTTACCATGGCTCTCTGATCATCACTGGTAACGAATTCCATCAAATCCTTGAGCGTTTCGGGCTTGGTTTCATTAGTGTCAATCGCGACCATGCCTCGTTTCCCCTGCCGGTATTGTTCGAAGTTCATCGAAATGGGCAGCGCTTTTGAATCGTAATAGGTCCGTTTAAGCTGATCGATATACCAATCCTGCGGCAGGAATGGCATGCAACATACACGGACATCCTTGCGGACACCTTCAACTTCCTGAATGTACCAGAGGGGGAAAGTGTCGTTATCTCCGTTGGTAAAAATCAGTGCATTTTTATCCAGTCCGATCAGGTAATTGTAGGCACAATCGTGTGCCGTATTCCGGCCTGAACGATCATGATCGTCCCAGTTTTGTGAAGCCATCAGTACCGGCACTGCCAGCAGACATACCCCTGACACCCCTAAGGCTGCATATTTTGGATCGAGCTTATCTTTCAGCAGATCATACAGATAAAGAACGCCGGCTCCGATGAAAATCGCGAAGGCATAGAAGGAGCCCACATAAACGTAATCCCTTTCTCTCGGCGTGATCGGCACTTCATTCAGATAGACGATGATCGCGGCGCCCGTCATGGCAAACAGCAGGGTGACGATCCAGAAATCCTTCTTATTTCTCTTGTAATAGTAGAAAACTCCCAGCAGTCCGAGTATCAGCGGTAACGCAAAATACTTGTTATGACCCTTGTTTTTCAGGATTGAATCGGGCAGTTTCTCCTGGGGCCCCAGTCGTGCGGCATCCAGAAAGCTCACTCCGGTAATCCAGTTTCCGTTTTTAACATCGCCATCACCTTGTATGTCGTTCTGGCGACCGGAGAAGTTCCACATAAAATATCGGAAATACATGTGCCCCAACTGGTAATTGAAGAAGAAACGCAGATTCTCAGTGAAGGTGGGAACGATCCTGGCTTCACTTTTCCCATCAGGGGTTTGAATGGATATGGAGTGTCCTTTGATCTTACCCCACTGCTTATATGCCTCAGCGTATTTGGGTTCCTGATTGTTGTACATTCTCGGGAAGAAAGTGGTAAACCGGCTGTCGTACACATATTCGGTGCGGGTATCGGCAACGGCGTATTTTCCGTCTTTCTTGTAGTACATTTTCTTGCCATCCTTGTATTCTTTGACCGGAGCACTGTAATACTCCCCGTGAACAAGTGGCCGTTGCCCGTAAACCTCACGGTTGACGTACGACAGAAGGCTCAGGGTGTTATCAGGGTTGTTCTCGTCGAGAGGAGGATTTGCTGCCGACCGGATCGGAAGTATCAGAATGGATGAATAACCGATCATGATAAAAGTGAGTCCGACAAAAACAGTATTCCAGAGTACTTTTTCGTTTTTATGGCTCCACCAGATCGCGTAAACCAAAGCGCCGGCAAGAAGCAATAGAAATACGATTACGCCTGAATTGAATGGCAGTCCTATGGTGTTGATGAAGAAAAGCTCAAACCAGGAGGCCACTTTCAGCGTAAACTGAATGACGACGATCATGAGCACGGCCAGCAATACAAATGAGCCTAATACGGCGTAGATGACTCCTTTGCGGGTGACCGGAAATTTCTTGAAATAGTACACCAGAACGATTGCCGGAATGGCCAGCAGGTTTAATATATGTACACCGATGGATAGCCCCATCAGGTAAGCGATCAGAATCAGCCACCGGTTACTTCCGGGTTCGTCGGCGATGCTTTCCCATTTCAGGATGGCCCAGAAAACGGCGGCGGTGAACAACGACGACATGGCATAAACTTCAGCTTCAACGGCACTGAACCAGAATGAATCGGAGAAGGTATAAGCCAGGGCTCCTACAACACCGGCACCCATTATGGCGAACAGTTCACCTTTGCTCATCATTTCTTCGGATTTGCCGACGATCTTACGGGCCAGGTGAGTGATCGACCAAAAAAGGAACAGAATGGTGAAGCCGGATGCAAGCGCTGACATCACATTCATGCTCTTGGCAACAGCCATTGCATTTCCGAATGAAAACAAGGAGAAGAATTTACCCAGAAGCATCCAGAAAGAGGCCCCCGGAGGATGCCCGATTTCCATGTTTTTGGCAGTTGCGATAAACTCACCGCAATCCCAGAATGAAGCAGTAGGCTCAATAGTAAGCAGATAGACTATTGATGCTATGGCAAATACGATCCATCCGGTTATGATATTTATCTTCTTGAAATTCATAGCTGGTCTTTTTATTTATTCAGGTATTTCAGAATTGTGTCGTTCCGGGGCGAAAGTTAAAAAAGATTTCCCTTATCCGATGAATGTTCAGCCTCATAAACATGATCTGTCAGTAGTTCTTTTCCGAATGAGGCTTCAACGGCAAGCTGGTCGCATCGTTCATTCTCCGTATGATTTGCATGACCCTTGATCCAAATAAAGGATACCCGGTGCTTTTTATAGATTTCAAGAAATCGTATCCAGAGATCAGGGTTCTTTTTATTCTTGAAATTTTTGGATACCCATGATTTCAGCCATCCTTTTTCGACGGCATCCACCACATAGCGCGAATCGGTGTAAATGGTAACGTCACTTCCCTGTATTTTCAGGGCTTCAAGGGCAACAATAACCGCCAGGAGCTCCATCCGGTTATTCGTAGTCAAACGGTATCCGGCCGAAAGTTCCTTCCGCTGTCCGGGCGCCTGCAAAACTGCACCATACCCTCCGGGACCAGGATTGCCACGGGCTGCACCGTCAGTATGTATGATGATTTGCATGGGCGCAAAGATAGGAGATTCGCTGAAAACACCGTAAAGCGCATAATTATGCGTTCCGGCATCCAAACCTGCTTTTGAACCTGTTTCTTAATCATGTTTTTATCGATCTTTGAAACAAGCTAATTCAGATAGAATGAAAAACTTATTGCATTTCTCGGGTTTTCGCTGGCTTTTTATAGCCGGTTTGGTCCTCCTGACAGGATCATGGTCAGTCGCCAACGCACAGGGCAGGATTAAGGAGATGCCCGGATATGAACAGTACCAGAAAATGCTTCCGCTGATGCGGAATACTTTTACATCAGGCGCTTTGCGGGTGGCCTGGCAGGATGACGGTAAAACCTTTGAGTATCAATGGGGTGGAAAAAAGTACCGGTATGATGTAAAGAAGCTGAAAGCAACGGAACTGGGTGAGTCGTCAGAAGAAGCAGGCCCCGGCGGTCCCGGCGGACGTATGGGTGGACGCCAGGGAATGCGCCCAGGCGGAGAACGGCCACAGCGGGGCCGGCAGTTTACATCGTCACTCTCTCCCGACGGCAAGATTAAGGCTCAATATAAAAACCGGAATCTTTATATCGGCAATGCCGACGGATCGGAGATGAAAGCCATCACCACCGACGGAACAGATCAGAACCGTATTAAATATGGCACGGCAAGCTGGGTGTATGGGGAAGAACTCGGCCAGAATACGGCTATGTGGTGGTCGCCCGACGGCAAAAAACTGGCATTCTATCGGTTCGATGAGAGCAAAGTGCTTGATTTCTACCTGCAATACAATCAGCTGAAAATTCAGGATTCTCTGGAAACAGAGCCTTATACAAAAGTCGGAGCCAATAACCCGGTAGTCGATATCCTGATATATGACCTGCAAACAAAAAAGATAACCAAGCTGGATGTCAGGGATGGCAAACTATTCGACACGAAAGTGGTCGGACACTATATTTATGATATCGAATGGACCCCTGACGGCACTGAAGTTCTGTTCCACAGGACCAACCGGAAACAGGATATCATGGAACTCGCAGCCGGAAACCCGGAAACCGGTAAATGCCAAACGGTGGTACATGAGGAGTGGCTGCCAACCTTTACCGAGAATTCTCCCATGATGCGCTATCTGAAAGATAATAAGCGTTTTATATGGGTTTCTGAACGCACCGGATTCAAGAATTTCTATCTCTATGATCTGACCGGAAAATTATGGGTTACACTCACCAACCACCCATTTGAGGTTGCCGGCATCGTGAAAATCGATGAGGAGGGTGGATTTCTGTATTATATGGCACGCGACGGCGAAAATCACATGAAACTGCAACTTCACCGGGTAAAACTGGATGGCACAGGTGATATCCGCCTGACAGATCCGGCTTATCTGCACAATGTATCGATATCGCCTGATAATAAATACTTTGTGGATATTATCCAGACCCATGATACTCCTCCGTCGACCCGCCTGGTGAGCATCAAAGGGAAAGTACTGGCTGAACTGGCGAAAAGCGATATGACGAAATACAATGAACTGGGACTGAAAAAACCGGAGATGGTCACTTTCACGGCAGCCGACGGTAAGACTCAGTTGCATGGCATTTTATATTTTCCGTCGAATTTCGATCCTTCAAAAAAATACCCGGTACTGGTATCCGTTTATGGCGGTCCGGCAACCAATGCAGCCAACGAGCAGTTTGCATCACCGTCGCCCTATTCACCTTATGCGATGGCCGAGTATGGATTCCTGATCGCATCCTTTGATTCCCGCAGCGCTGCCGGCCGGGGCAAGCGTTTCATGGACCCCTTCTACGGGCATCTCGGCATTGTTGAAATGGACGACCAGGCCGAAGGGGTAAAATCCCTGTTCAGCAGATCTTACGTAAACAAAGAAAAGGTTGGAATCTATGGTACATCCTATGGCGGAACCTCATCGGCTACCTGTTTGCTGCGTTTTCCGGATGTTTTTCATGCTGCCTGCGCCTGTTCGGCCGTTACGGATTACCGGAACTACGATAACATCTATGCCGAAAGGAACATGGGACTACTCGAAGACAACCTGGCCGGATATGACGCCGCCTGCGTGATGACTTATGCCCCGAACCTGAAGGGCCACCTGATGATCTATTACGGAACCGCTGATAACAATGTGCATCCTTCCAATTCGTTACAGCTGATTGCTGCTCTTCAGAAGGCCCGAAAAAGTTTTGAAGTTCAGGTAGGCCCCGACCAGGGTCATACGTCAGTGAACTCCGAAAGGATGATGGAATTCTTTATCGAAAATCTGGTGTTAAGATAGTTCCTCAGTTACAGAACCGAAACTAGTCAAAATACTCATATTCAAACTGCTTGCTGTATTTGATCTGATCCTCGAGAACAATTTTGTTGTCGGAGTTATATTCCGACGTGATCCGGTTGTCAAGCTGGTCACCGGTATACTCTTCTTCAACCACCGGGTTGCCCTGTTCATCGTATTCGTAAACAAAATTGTACTTGCCTGAGAATGACTGGCGGACTACCTGATCCTGATCGTTGTATTCTAATTTCAGATAATCTGACAGCTCGCCGCGGCGGTTGCGGCTTGCACGCAAAAGGAGCGACCCGGATTCAGAATATTTGAACTCTGTTTCGAGAATTAATTTGCGGCGCTCATCCAGCTGCCGGCGGAGCGACACCTGTCCGCTCTCATTATATTCATATTCCATGGCTTCGGTCAGCTTGTCGTTGAAGTCATAGGATTCCCGCAATATCAGGTTCCCGTTGGCGTCGAATTTGAAAAACTCCCTGGATTCCAGTTCGTCATCTTCATTCAGCTCGATCCAGTTCTCTGTATGATTTTCCTCATCCCGCTCGACATTCTGAACCGATATGGATCCGTCAGAAAACTCTATGTCGATATGTTCAACCTTGCCCTCCTGATTCCGGATGTAAACTTTCCGTTCGGCAATCTCATGCTCATCCAGATAGGTGGTCGCTTCAATCACCTGATTGTTTTCGTTGAATTTGGTTTCAGTCTTCGATTCAAAAACACCCGGACCGCGGAATTCATACCGGGCAATCTCATTACCCGCCTGGTCGTAATGAATGATCTGACTGACATACGATTCTAGTTCTTCATCTTTAGGGAAAGTGGTTACACGGAGGGATCTGATCTGACTCATTTTAATAATGGAATGATTTTTTTTGATAATAGATAAACACCGTACCCGATAACAGATCCGAGGATCATGCCGCAAAGGATATCTCCCGGATAGTGAACACCCAGGTAGATCCTGCTGTAGCAAATCAGGACAGCTAATGTGAAAACGCTGATGGAGAACCACCGACGCCGAAGGAGCAGCGATGAAAGGATCGCCAGCCCAAAGAAGTTCGCTGCATGCGAGGAAACAAATCCGTACTGCCCGCCGCAGTGCCCTGATGGCAGGCGAACCTGACCGGCAAGCGAGGGCTCATGGCAGGGGCGAAGCCTCATGAAAACCTCCTTAAACAGATGAACGGATGCCAGATCCGTGAGTGCATAGGCAAGGATCACGAAACCGATCGTGATAAAAAATTGGCGCTTCGATTTTTTCCAATCGGAGTAGCCCAAAACACTCAGAAAACAAAGAAAAAACAGTATCCATGGGATCGGTCCGCTCAGAAAAATCATGACCGGATCCATTCCCGGCGTGGCATAACCGTTCAGCGCCAGAAATATACGTTTATCCAGATTGATCAGATTGTCGATCATCGGCTAATCACTATGGAGAACCTGCCATACCAAATCCTTCAGTTTATCGAGATTAGTATGGGTGATAGATGAAAAGAAAACGTACGGAATATCCGGAGGAAGATCTTTGGTGATCTCTTTGGTGAGTTCGCTGTCGAGCAGATCGGCTTTGGATATGCCCAGAACACGCTTTTTATCAAGCAGCTCAGGGTTGTATTGTTCCAGTTCGTTAACCAGGATATCATATTCTTTACGGACATCCTTACTGTCGGCCGGAACGATAAACAGCAGAGCCGGGTTTCGTTCGATGTGTCGTAAGAATCTCAATCCAAGGCCTTTGCCTTCGTGGGCTCCTTCGATGATCCCCGGAATGTCAGCCATAACAAAAGAGCGGTTGTCGCGGTATTCCACAATACCCAGATTTGGGGTAAGTGTGGTGAACGCATAATCCGCAATCTTGGGTTTAGCTGCTGAGACAACCGAGAGCAGGGTAGACTTGCCCGCATTGGGAAATCCGACCAGACCGACATCGGCCAGGATTTTCAGTTCCAGAACGATTGACTGTTCAATACGAGGTTCACCGGGTTGGGCATATCGTGGAGT
>Ga0209373_10000335_pt1 | contig 85975 bp, 85 predicted proteins | sample Higcelweek5metaG_FD_187173 | JGI IMG/M metagenome (GOLD analysis project Ga0209373, IMG submission 187173) | Freshwater pond sediment microbial communities from the University of Edinburgh, under environmental carbon perturbations - High... | ecosystem: Environmental > Aquatic > Freshwater >...
TTTCTCCGACCCCCCAAATGCAAAGACGCCCGGCTAGCCGGGCGTCTTTTTTTGTGCGCTGCGTGTTTGGAGCTGGGGCTAGTCCGCGCCTGGAGCCTGCACGCTCATGTCGTCCTGACCTGTCGATTCCAGGACTGCGCGCCAGTAGTCTGACTCGGTGTTGAGCTTCTTGCGCTTCATGGTCACCATCTCCAGCGGGGCATGGACATAACGGGATTGCAGACGGCTCACCACCATGCCTGTTTTGCCCGCCATGGCGGCGTGTACGGCGTTTTGGCCCAGGAAGCCGCAGTAGACCCTATCGTTGGCGTTGGCTGGCACAGAACGGATGATGTAGCTCGGGTCGATGAACTTGATGGTGGCTTCCATGTCCTTGGCCTTGAAGTGCTCTTTGATGCGCGCGATGAGGATGGCGCAAATGTCGCACAGCATGGGATTGCCCGATGCATCCGTACGGCCGCTGGCCTCGCAGAGGTCCTGTCCAGCTCCCTCGGCCACCACGATGACGGCGTGCTTGCGGCTGCGCAGGCGTTTTTCCAGCTGTTCGAGCAGGCCGTCCGGGCCGTCAAGGACGAAGGGGCTTTCCGGAACGAGCACGAAGTTCACTTCCTTCAAGGCCAGGGTGGCCTGTGCGGCGATGAAGCCCGATTCACGGCCCATGAGTTTGACGATGCCGATTCCGTTGAAGGCGCCATTAGCCTCCACGTGCGCACAGGCTATGGCTTCGGTGGCTTTCTCGACCGCCGTGTCGAAGCCGAAGGACGTGCCGACGAAGTTGATGTCGTTGTCGATGGTCTTGGGGATGCCGATGATGCTGATACGCGAGTTCCGGCTTTTGATCTCTTGCACGATGCGTGCGGCGGCCTTCATGGTGCCGTCGCCGCCGATCATGAACAGCACGCCGACATTCATGCGCTCCAGGGCATCCACAATCTCGTCCGCAGCCTGGGGACCGCGCGACGACCCGAGCTCTGTACCGCCGAATACATGGTAATTGCTGACGTTGTTCGGCGTCAGCTCGATGATGTCGTGCCCATACTTGGGGATGAACCCTTGCAGACCGTAGCGGATGCCGATGACGGACGCCACGTGGTAGTGGTGATAGGCGTCCATGACAATGGCGCGGATGACATCATTGATGCCAGGGCACAGGCCGCCACAGGTGACGATGGCGCATTTGACCTTGCTGGAGTCGAAGTACAGCTTGCCGCGCGGCCCGGCCTTCTCGAAAAGCAGGGGCAGGCCGTGGGCGCCCGGAACGTCTGATTCCTCCTCGGTCAGATTCAGCTCGAGCTGGTCCTCCTGTCCGATGAAGTGAGTCAATTTAAGCGGCGAGGGTATCTTTGCTGGTCCAAGCGTCTGGATGGTTGTGTCCATGGCGATTTTCTTGGCGGATCCTGGTTTGGACATGGTGCGTCCTCCATGAATTCAGGTTGAATACACCTTGCTGTAGCGGATATGGCACGTTGCGTAAATGCGCTTTGGCAAGCCCGCACGCTTTTGGCGTCGATTTACGTCATGCCTGTGAGGGGGGATATTTGCACGGCGGGGCTGCTGCTCAGGGCCTTTTGGAGCCCTTCGATGGTTGGTGTTGCCGCTCCCACTTGGCCGACCACGATGCCAGCCGCATGGTTGGCCAGAACGCACGCTTCAAGCAAGGTCGCGCCAGCGGCCATGGCCAGGGCAAGGGTGGCTATGACTGTGTCGCCCGCGCCGGTGACGTCGAACACTTTGCGCGCAAAGGTCGGAATCTGCCACGCTTGGTTGGGGCCTTCGAAAAGCGCCATGCCCTGTGCGCCAAGGGTGATGAGCAGGTCCTTGCAGCGCAGGCGCTTGAACAACGCCTGGCCGACCTTGGCAGGGCCTTCCGGCCCGCTGCATGCAATGCCCGCTCCCTCGCCTGCTTCCTTGGCGTTAGGCGTTAAGATGTCAACTTCATGGTACAGGTCGTAATTCTGCGGCTTGGGATCGACGAGGATTCGCGGCCGGGAGCCTCCCAGCCCCTTGAGCGAGCGGAGCGCGTCCATGATCTGTTGGGTGATCACACCCTTGCCGTAGTCAGAAACTATTACGATATCATGCTCTTGCCCATGTTTGGCGATGATCTCCAGCAAAGCCCCAACCACAGTCTTGCCGAGAGGCGCGGTGTGTTCGCGATCAACCCTGACGATTTGCTGATTTTGGGCGATGATCCGTGTCTTGCGCGTTGTGCGGCGGTGATTGTCGTGAATGAGGGCGCAGTTGACGGAGCTTTCGGCGAGCAGTGCGCCAAGCACTTCGCCATCGCGATCATCGCCGATCAGACCCACCATTGTGGCCTGACCGCCGAGAGCCACGATGTTGCGCGCCACGTTGCCGGCGCCGCCAAGAAGATATTGTTCGTCGATCACCTCAACCACGGGCACCGGGGCTTCCGGCGATATTCTTGTGACTGTGCCGAACGTGTAGTGATCCAGCATGACATCGCCGACGATCATCACCCGTTTGCCCGCCATCTCCATCAGCAATCGTTCCAATCCTTGTGTGATCATGCCGCCTCTTCACCCTATCGTGTTCAACGTTAGCAGAAGCTTATTGCCTGTAATTTTGAGTAGCTGCTTGTGATGATGATCTGATGATTTCCGCGATCAGGATATGCTGATCCCTAAGCGCCTCGTCAGTTCTTCGAGCTGCGACGCGGACTGGTACTGAATGGCGACCACTCCGCGTTCAATGCTGCCTGTGATCTTAACCGGCTCGCCTAATTCGTTGGCCATGCGGCCTTGGAGTGCAAGCAATTCCTCGTCCAGCACCTTTGCGTTGCGCGCGCCGCGTGGGGTTTTGCCGCGGGGCTTTTCGCTGCCGTATAGTTCTTCCGGCGCGGCCAACCGACCATTTTCTTTGACGAAGTTTGCCTCAGCCTCAGCTTGACGCACGGAAAGGTTGAATGACTTGATGCGCTGGTAGAGGTCATGGCACGCCTGCGCGTCCACTGACATGATGGCCCGGCCGTGGCCTGCAGTGAGCACTCCGGTTTGGATGTCGGTTTGAATGTCCGTTGGCAGGTTGAGCAGACGCAGCGAGTTCGCCAGGGCGGAGCGGCTTTTGCCAACCTGTCGCGCCAGTTCCTCCTGGCTTAACCCGAAGTCCTTGAGCAGTTGGTGGAAGCCGCGTGCCTCTTCAATGGCGTTCAAGTCTGACCGTTGCAGATTCTCGATCAACGCGATGGCCAACGTTTCCATGTCGTTCAAAACACGCACCAGGGCCGGGATTTCCGTGAGCCCCGCCATCTTGGAGGCGCGCATGCGGCGTTCCCCTGCCACCAGTTCGTAGGCCGCGTCCTCTCCGGTCAGGGGCCGGACAAGAATGGGCTGCAACACCCCTTGGCTCTTGATGGAGTTGCACAGGTCCTCAAGCGCTTCCGGATCGAATTCCTTGCGTGGCTGGTGAGGGTTGGGCCTGATGGAGGCGATCGGCATGTGCTTCACTTCCGCCGAATTCACCGACTCCGGTTTGATGCTCCCGAGAAGGGCATCCAATCCTCTACCTAATCCGCGTTGACCTATGGCCATCGATATCCTCCAAGTCTCATTACTCACATACACGCTGGCGCCCTTGCCATGGCTCGGCGTGGGCACTATAAGTCAGGCACTCGAACATCTGGGAGCAAAACATGGATTCACATCAGCCTGCATTTCAGGAAATATTCGACGCCGACGGCGCTTGCCTCGGGGCTATTCTCGGCCCGGAAGCTTGGTCTTTCGTCCGTGATCAAATCCTTTCATGTTTTCAAGCCGCAGCAGTTATCACGCCAGATGTCGTTGAACCTCTGCAGGATTGGGAAGACCTCGTGAAGTTTTGGGATTTCAAGTATCCTGTCGATGTCGATGTTTGTTGCGCGGTTTGCGGCAACACAACCAGCGATTGGCGTCAAGATACACCCCGCAAGTTCAACCTCACCGCTGCCAATCTGGGGGGGCTTGTCACCTTCAAATGCTGCGGCTGCCAATGCAAAATCATGAAGCGCCATTTCAAGGACACGATCAAGGTTGAGACCAAGCCGTTCCTTCCTGAGAAAACAGCGCGCAATCTTGGCCGTCCGGAATCTGGCGTCTAGTCGTGAACCTTGCTCCGGGTCACTTCCTGGGCCAAGGCCATGTAAGCTTCGGCACCGCTGGAGCGTATGTCGTAGGTTATCACGGGTTTTCCAAAGCTCGGCGCCTCTGACAAGCGCACGTTCCTTGGAATGATCACTTCAAAGAGGTGCTGAGGCAATGCCTTACGCACCTCGTTTTTTACCTGCCAAGAGAGCTTGTTCCGCTGGTCGTACATGGTCAAAACAACGCCGAGAACTTTTAGATCCGGGTTCAGGCGTTTTTTGACCAGCTCATACGTCATGAGCAACTGCGACAAGCCCTCGAGGGCATAGTATTCGCACTGCAGCGGCACAAGCAGCTCTCGTGCGGCGCACAGCGCGTTTACCGTTAAAATTCCCAGCGACGGGGGGCAGTCGATGAGGATGAAGTCATAGTCATCCTCCACCGCGGCCAAGAGGTCGCGGACGTAGTACTCTCTGCCAAGTTTGTCGGCCAGCTCTATCTCTGCGCCGACCAAGTCCTGTGTGCCCGGCAGCAGGGATAGGTATGGTATCGCCGTCTCCACAATACATTTGCGCACGTTGTCCGGGTCGAAGAGTGCCGTGTAGATGTTCGCGCGATCATCACCAGGGTAGAAGCCCAGGCCGCTCGATGCGTTTCCCTGGGGATCGCAATCGACAAGCAGGACACGTTTTTCCATCACAGCCAAAGACGCGCCAAGGTTGACCGCCGTGGTTGTCTTCCCCACGCCGCCCTTTTGATTTGCAACGACAATTCTGCGTGCCACATTTCCTCCGCATCGAAAGCAGATTACGCGTTTCACGTGAAACATTGTGCCTCACGTGCCTGTTTCACGTGAAACACGCGCGGTGAACTCAGAATAAATGTCACCAGCGCATAAATCAAGCGCTGGTGACAAATAGTAGGAAGAAAAGGGCTAAGCCTTGAAGTAGCCTCTGTACCACTCGACGAAACGGGCAATGCCAACTTCGATGGTGGTGGCCGGCTTGAAGTCGACATCGCGCACAAGGTCGTCGACGTTGGCCTCGGTGGCCGGTACATCACCAAGCTGCATCGGCAGGAATTCCTTGATGGCCTTCTTGCCAAGGCAGTCTTCGAGGACCTCTATGTAATGAGAGAGCTCAACGACCTTGTTGTTGCCGATGTTGTAAAGGCGATAGGGGCTTGGGCTCGTGGCTGGATCTGGCTTTGCGCCGGACCAATCAGGATTGGGCTCGGCCGTGTGCAGCGTGACGCGGACTACGCCTTCGATGATGTCGTCGATGTAGGTGAAGTCGCGGCGCATCTTGCCGTGGTTGAACACCTTGATGGGCTCGCCAGCGAGAATAGCCTTGGTGAAGAGGAACAGGGCCATGTCCGGACGGCCCCAAGGCCCGTAAACGGTGAAGAAACGCAAGCCCGTGGTGGGCAGCCCGTACAGATGACTGTAGGTGTGCGCCATGAGCTCATTGGACTTCTTCGTGGCGGCGTAAAGGCTCATGGGGTGGTCCACGTTGTCGTGCACGCTGAGCGGCATGGTGGTATTGAGGCCATACACGGAGCTGGAGGAGGCATACGCCAAGTGTCCAACCTTGTTGTGGCGGCAGCCTTCAAGGATGTTCAGAAAACCGACGACATTCGAGTCGATGTACGCCCTCGGGTTGTCGATGCTGTAGCGGACGCCTGCCTGGGCTGCAAGGTTGACCACGTGTGTGAATCCGTTGTCCGCGAAGAGCTTGGCCATTCCGTCGTTGTCAGCCAGATCGAGGTGCGCAAAGGTGAACTTGGGGTTGCTTTGCAGCATTGCTAAACGCGATTTCTTGATTTCGACGGAATAATAGTTATTGAGGTTGTCGAGGCCGACGACATCGAAACCCATGGACAGAAAGCGGCGGGAAAGGTGAAAGCCGATGAACCCGGCCGCTCCGGTGACAAGTACCTTCATGGTTCAGTCCTTTTTTGCGGTTTGGAGTGAGGGCGCAGATTTACCTGCGCAAGATGGGAAAGGCAAGCTTAGGCGAGCTTGATGCTTTTGAGGCCGGCCAAAGCTTGGTGCAATTCATGTGGGAGCAGCGTGATGAGCGAGTGCGGATCCGGTGCTGCATGGATGACGACTGGCGGCGTTTTCTCCTCTTGTGGGTAGAGTGTCAGTGCTCGTTTGGTCGCCTGTTCGCCAAAGCAGATGATGTGCCGGATGGCGAAATGTTTGACGCCTGCGGCAAAGAAGTCCGTTGCAAAGCTACCCTGCGGATTGACGTTTGAGGGGAAGGAAATCGGCCAGAACAATGTGGTCCCGACAGGCCAGCCCAAAAAAGAAAGCACGGTTTGGAAGAGCCTCCGCCGCTCAGGATCAGCGGCGACAGCCACATCGTCGGCGAGTGATGCATAGGTGATGATCACCCGTGGCTGGATGCGGACACGGCCATGCAGAGTGATCCAAGGGGCCGGCCAAGCGCTAGGCGGGATATCGTCCCTCTCGGCCACGGCAAGGTTAGCAGGTTCAGCATCCGGGGCCACCTGATCGGAACCAGCCGCGGAAGCCTCCTGAACAGGGCTGAGGCCGTCTGGAAGGAACACCAGTTCAAGCCCGGCGTGGGCGAAGGGGCGAAGGCGCTCCGCAAGGTCTATAGATGCTGCAAAAGATCCCATATGCGCCAAGCGACCTCGGTTTTGGGGAGTACGGGCCATTGTTCGACGCGGCCGGTCCGATCAAGCACCGTCACAACGTTGGTCGCGCTGTCAAATCCGCTTTCAGGCAGGCCGACGCGATTCGCCACGATAAGGTCGAGATTCTTTTCGCTCAGCTTCAGCCGCGCCTGGTCAAGGAGGTCGTCGGTTTCTGCGGCAAAACCAATAAGCGTCTGCCCGCTGCGCTTGGTTGCGCCCAGGGTGCGCAAAATATCAGGATTCGCCGCCAGTGGGATGGAGAGCTCGTCGGGATTCATATCGCGCTTTTTGAGCTTGCGCCCCTGGCCCGAAGCAGGTGGCAAAGGGCGGAAGTCGCACACGGCAGCCGTGCAGCAGGCAATGTCAGTTGTGGGGAATAGCCCCGCCGCCGCGTTGAGCATTTCCCTCGCCGTTGTTACCGGCGTCACCGTGATGCCTGGCGGAAAATCGAAGGCTGTCGGGCCGGCAACAACATGTACGTTCGCCCCGCGCATCCAGGCGGCCACGGCAAGGCAAGCGCCCATGAGCCCGCTGGAGGGGTTGGTCAGGTAGCGAACGGCGTCCCAGGCCTCGCGCGTGGGGCCAAGGGTCACGAGCACCGTGCGGCCAGCAAGGTCCTGTGGTGAAAGGGCGCGCAGAACGTGGGCGAAAACGTGCTCAACAGGGCTCATGCGGCCTTTACCGGTGTCGCCGCAGGCAACCGGGCCAGCAGCGGGACCGACGCCCACAGCGCCCCGTTCAAGCAGAATTTTCCAGTTGGCCTGAGTGGCTGGCGCTGCCCACATGCCTGGATTCATGGCCGGCGCGACGATGAGCGGCCCGCTGAACGCAAGGGCTTGAGTAGAGAGCATGTCGTCGGCGATGCCGTGGGCGATCTTGGCGATGATGTTGGCGGTGGCTGGCGCAATGACCAAGGCGCTGGAGGAGCGGCCCGGCGTCAGGTGCGCAAAGGGATCGTCCACAGGACCATCATGGAACATGGCGGTGTTCACGGTGCCAGCGCCCAAGGCCTGAAAGCTCTCCGCGCCGATGAAACGCTGCGCGGAAGCCGTGAGCGTGACCCCGACAGAGATTTGGGCATCAACGAGGAGGCGCAGCAGATCAAGGCTCTTGTACGCGGCGATGCTGCCCGTCACGCCAAGGTGCACCCGGCGGCCAAGAAAGCAGGGAAAGCGCAAATGAGCGGTGTTCAATTGCTGATGTCCTTCTCAGAAAAGCTGCTTTGCGATGGGCTGGCTGGTGCCGGGCGCGCCGTGGCGGTGCCCGGGCGAGGAGCGCCCGCGCGCGGGCTGGAGCTGGCACCGGACTTGTATTCCAAGGCGAAGATGGTCGCCTTGGCCTTGAAGCCGTCGACGAGCTCAATGATCGCCGCCTTGTTTGACTTTTCAAAGACAAGGATGCTCTTCTTGGAGCGCACGGAAGAAACCTTGCGCCAGCCGTCCTTGACCATGTTGTTTTGGAAGAAGTTGATGAGGTCGTCAAAGACGACGCGGCCTTGGAAAATTTGGATGCCAGCCTTGAATTGCTGCGTGTCGAACGAGAAGTCGTCGTCCGTTGAATGCTCCATGCCGTTTGGAATTAGAATGTCGTCGAAGAGATAATAATAATTGGGATTGTCATAGGTCTCGGCCTGTCCGCCGGTTGCCGGGGCGGGGTCGGAATTGCTTCTCGTGTTCAAGCCGGAACAGGCGGGCAGGGCAAGAAGAAGCAGACACAATGGCAGAAATTTAAGAGATGCTGGCTTCATGGCGCGGCTCCTCGGTTTAACTAGTGGGAAACGAACCACATGCGAAGTGGTGACGCTGATAATCTAGACTAAAGCTAGAAAAAGCTCAACGCCATATATGTGGGATTATTTATGGCGTTTAGGCCCCAAGGCCGTTGGCCCGTTTCAGCTGCGCCTCAAGGCGGTCGCGGTCCTCGCGCAGCCTGCGCAGTTCGACTTCCTGAGCGGAAAGCCGAGCCTTGAGATCGGCATTGTCGCTGGTCAGCGTCAAAGAAATTTCCTCCATGACTGCAAGCTTGGGCTCCATCATCTTGACCCGGTCAGCGAGCGACTCCACCTGCGAGGCGACATCGGCCTGTTCGCGCTTGGCCACGCGCTTTAGGTTGCGCGCCAGCAGCACAAAACCGTTCTTCAGTTTATTGATGTCTGCCTGGTGCGAGTCGAGGCTGGTCTTCTGCTCGGACAATTTGTCGAGGGCGTTTGAAAATTGGGCGATGGAGTTTGAAAGCGCTTCAGAGAGGGCATCAGAAAGGACCTCGGCCAAATGATCCGGCAGGTCCTGCGTCACGGCGGGTAGGGCCAGGGGCTCGGCCGCCGGGCCCACTTCAATGGTGCGTGGGAATTCTTTGCGTAGCATTTCTTCGATTTCCGCGGTGATGCGGCCTTCGGTGTAGAGTTCGCTGATGCGCTGGAAGATCGCTACCGACTCTTCAGGATAGCGGGTCATGCGGCCCAAACGGCGCCCGGAGAGATAGTCCTTGAACAGCGCGGCATAACGGCGCGCCGTGGGAGCGGGGATGCCGGTGTGCTTGGCGATATCGCTGAGAGCCAGGAGTTCCATGTCCCGTCCATACCAGGATCAGGCTGAAGATCAAGGGAAAACTAGCGGCAGTCGGGGGTTTGCGGGGGTGATGATGGCGAGGTGAGCAGGTGAGCAAGCAGGGTGCGGGCGGGGCCGCTGGGTCTGGGGTTGCGATCACAAGGGGAATGGTTAAGATGCGTCAACCATGCACACGAAAGAAAAAGCACCTGACCGTCTGGATATTCCCGCCGAGTTTCGCCTAAGCAGCTATGTGTACGAACTGCCTGAGGGGCAGATTGCCCGCAGGCCGGCCGAGCGCCGCGACGGCTCACGCCTGCTTGTTCTCGACCGGCGGGAAGCGGCGCCGCACGTGGACGCCTTTGCGAATCTTCCTGAAATTCTGGCAAAGCGCTTTCCCCAGGGCGCGCTGCTGGTCGCGAACAATTCCCGGGTGTTCCCGGCGAGAATTTTCGGCAAGCGGGGCACCGGCGGACGTGTGGAGCTGCTCTTGCTCACGCCCCTGCCGCTGCTTCACGTGAAACCTTTGCCCGATGGCCGCCAAAGTGCTGAGGCCGAGGGCTTGGTGCGCACGGCCAAACGCATGAAGGTGGGCGAGGCCGCGTTGTTCGATGCGCCCCTGACAGTGACGCTGCTGGAGCGAGGAGACTTCGGCCGCTGCCGCGTGCGCTTGGAGTGGGTTGGAAGTCTCGGCGATATATTGAACGAAATCGGGCATATACCTCTGCCGCCATATCTTGAGCGGGCGGACGACGCCGCGGACCGCGAGCGCTATCAAACCGTGTACGCTGACGCGGCAAAGGCCGGCAGCGTGGCGGCCCCAACGGCCGGGCTGCACTTCACCCCGGAGGTGCGCGGCGCCTTGGCGCAAAAGGGCATCGCCTGGGCCGAGGTCACGCTCTACGTCGGCTACGGCACCTTCAGCCCCGTGCGCGAGGGGGACATCCGCGAGCACAAGATGCATGCGGAATATGTCGAAGTGCCCGAGGCGACGGCCAAAGCGATACGCGAGGCCAAGGCGGCAGGGATTCCCGTCGTTGCCGTGGGCACCACCAGCGCGCGCAGCCTGGAAGGCATGTATGCGGCCACGGGCCAGGTGGAGGCCTTTGCGGGCGAGACGGAAATCTATATAATTCCGGGCAGAAGCTTCAACGTCGTGGACGCTCTGCTCACCAATTTCCATTTGCCAGAATCAAGTCTCCTGATTATGGTTTCGGCCCTGGCGGGCCGCGAACGCATCATGGCCGCCTATGCTTTGGCGCTCGCCCAGGGCTTCCGTTTCTTTTCCTACGGCGACGCCATGCTCATCGTGTGATCGAAAGTTACTGACAAGGCCGGCGTGGCGAAAGCGCGCGGCGGCGAAAGGGGTGTCCCATGTCCCGCATCACCGTATCAGAGGAGCGCTGCAAAGGCTGCCTCCTGTGCACCCAGGTCTGCCCGGTGGAGATCATCCGGCAGAGCGAGCGCATCAACCAGCACGGCTACAAGGTGGCCGAGGTCCCGGCGGAGAGCCTGGACAAATGCACCGGGTGCGCGTCCTGCGCCACCATCTGCCCGGACGTGGCCATTGAGGTCTGGCGCAGCAAAAAGCCCAAAAAGGCTGCTTAGGAGGGCGCATGGCTGGCAAAAAGGAAAGACTTTTCGTCAAGGGCAATGAAGCCATCGCCATGGGCGCTTTGGCCGCCGGGTGCCGGTGCTTCTTCGGCTACCCCATCACCCCGCAGAACGACATTCCGGAGTTCATGAGCAAGCACTTGGTCGATGCCGGGGGTGAGTTCGTGCAGGCCGAGAGTGAAGTGGCCGCGGCCAACATGCTGCTGGGCGCCGGTGCCTGCGGCATCCGCGCCATGACGAGCTCCTCCTCGCCGGGCATGAGCCTGAAGCAGGAAGCCATCAGCTACATGGCCGGCAGCGAGATTCCCGCCGTCATCGTGAACATGAACAGAGGCGGCCCGGGCCTGGGCGACATCGGCCCCAGCCAGGGCGACTACTTCCAGTCCACGCGCGGCGGCGGCCATGGCGACTACCGCCTGCTGGTCCTTGCGCCCTCCAGCGCGCAGGAAGCCTACGACATGACCTACGACGCCTTCGACCTGGCGTTCGCGTCCAAGAACCCCGTGCTCATCCTGGGCGATGCCATCATCGGTCAGATGAAGGAGCCCATTGTCCCGCGCGAGCCCAAGGCCGTGGACCCGGAGGAGGGCGGCGACTGGCGGCTCATCGGGGCCAAGGGCCGGGAGCACCGCATCATAAAGTCGCTCTTCCTCATGGACGGAGAGCTGGCCGGGCAGAACATGAAGCTGCAGGCCAAGTACGATGCCTGGAAGAAGCTCGTCGACTTCGAGACCTTCGAGGTCAAGGACGCGGAGCTTGTGGTGGTGGCGTACGGCTCCATCGGCCGCATCGCCAAGAACGCGGTGCGCGCCCTGCGCGCCAAGGGCAAGAAGGTCGGCCTGTTCCGGCCCAAGACCTTGTACCCCTTCCCGGAAAAGGCGCTGGAAAAGCTGGCCAAAGAAGGCAAGCGCTTCCTGACCATCGAGCACAACCTGGGCCAGATGGTCGAGGATGTCCGCTTGTCCGTGCGCAGGCACGCCGACTCGGACCTGTTCTGCGTCTACCCCGGCAACATGCCGAGCCCGGACGACTTCGAAGCGCCCATTCTGCGCGCCCTGGGGAGGAAATAACATGTCCAAGCCCACTTCCGCCGCGGCGGCACAGGAAGAGCTGGTCTTTACCCGGCCCGCCTCCCTTGTGGACCGCGCCACGCATTATTGCCCCGGCTGCCATCACGGCATCGCCCACCGCTTGGTGGCCGAGCTGCTGGACGAACTGCAGCTGGCCGAGAACACAATCGCCGTGGCCTCCATCGGCTGCTCCGTGTTCCTGTACAACTACATCAACGCCGACGGGGTCGAATCGCCCCACGGCCGCGCCCCGGCCGTGGCCACGGGCGTCAAGCGCGCCCGGCCGGACAAGTTCGTGTTCACCTACCAGGGCGACGGCGACCTGGCCTCCATCGGCATGGCCGAGATCATGCACGCCGCCAACCGCGGCGAGCGCATCAGCGTGGTCTTCGTCAACAACACGGTTTACGGCATGACCGGCGGCCAAATGGCCCCGACCACGCTGATCGGCCAGAAGACCACCACCTGCCCCGGCGGACGCTGCAAGGACCGCGAGGGTTCGCCCATCCGCATGGCCGAGATCATCGCCCAGCTGGGCGGCACGGCCTTTTGCGCGCGCGGCTCGCTGGATTCCGTGAAGAACATCCGCCAGGCCAAGAAGTACATGCGCCAGGCCTTCGAGGTGCAGACCAAAGGCCTTGGCTTCGGCTTCGTGGAGCTCTTGTCCGGTTGCCCCACCAATTGGCGCATGTCTCCGGTGGCCGCCAACAAGCGCATCACCGACGAAATGATCCCGTACTTCCCGCTAGGCGTGTACCGGGACGTTGTCGCGGACGGCACCTGCGGGTCGCTGGTTTCGGGAGGCGAATAATGAAGCGTTACATCGACGTCATCATGGCCGGTTTCGGCGGGCAGGGCGTGCTCTTGATCGGCAACCTGCTGGCCTACGCCGGCATGCGCGAGAAGCTGAACGTCACATACATTCCCGTCTACGGCGTGGAGATGCGCGGCGGCACGGCCAACTGCACCGTGGTCCTGTCCGAGGAGGAAATCGGCTCGCCCATCATCAACACGCCCAAAAGCCTCATCGTCATGAACCGCCCCAGCCTGGACAAGTTCCAGCCCAAGCTGGCCGATGGCGGCATCCAGCTCGTCAATTCGTCCCTGGTGGACCCGGAGCTGGTGGAAAAGGGCGGGCGCATCCGCACCGTGCTGGTGCCGGCCAATGAGTTGGCCGACCAAGTGGGCAACGCCCGCGCCGTGAACACCATCATGCTGGGCGCATACGTTGCGGCCACGGGCATGGTGAAGCTGGAAACCGTGGAGGGCTGCCTCTCCGCCGTCATGCCCGCCAAGATTGTGGAGCTGAACGTCAAGGCCCTGCGCCTTGGGGCCGAGTACGCCAGAAAGCAGCTTGCTGCCGCTCCCGTCGCGAAGAAAGCCTCGGCCAAGGCGCCTGGCAAGAAACCGGCGAAGGCGCCGGTGAAAGCCGCGGCCAAGGCCAAGAAGCCCGCTGCGAAAAAGCCAGCTGCAAAGAAGAAATAGCGTGCAGCTGAACGCGAAGAAAAAGCCCCAGGGTCAGTACGGCATCATCGGCTGGCCCCTGGGGCACAGCAAGAGCCCGTTGCTGCACAACTGGGGGCTCAAGGAATCCGGGTTGCCGGGAACCTATGTGCCCTGGCCCACGGAACCGGCCAAGCTCAAGGCCTTCATGGCCGAGGTGCGCGCCCGGCACATCCGCGGCGTCAGCGTCACCATTCCGCACAAGCAGACGGTCATGCCCTATCTGGACGGGCTGACCGAAAGGGCCCAGGCCGTGGGCGCGGTGAACACGCTGTTCTGGCGCGACGGCAAGCTCTGGGGAGACAACACCGACGTGTGGGGGCTCATGGTCCCGCTGCTGCCCCATAAGGACGCGTTGAAGAACGCCCTGGTGCTTGGAGCGGGCGGCGCGGCCCGGGCCGCCTGCGCGGCGCTCAAGGAGCTTGGCGTGCCGGACATCGCCGTGGCGAACCGCACGGCGGGCAAAGCGGAAAAACTGGCTGCGGATTTCGGTCTGCGGGCCGTTGCGTGGGAAGAGCGCGTCGGGACCTGGTCCCTGGTGCTCAACACCACGCCGCTGGGCATGCTGGGCGACAACCTGGGCAAATCGCCCTGGCCGGCCGACGGCTTCGCGGGCGTGTCCCTGGTGTTCGACCTTGTCTATAACCCCGTGCGGACCAAGCTGCTTGAAGATGCTCAGGCCGCTGGGGTGGCCTGCCTCTCCGGCCTGTCCATGTTTCTGCACCAGGGTTTGGCGCAGTTCGAGGTCTGGACGGGCAAGAAACTGGACGAGCGGCGCGCGCGGCAGGTGCTTATGGCCGACTTGCTGCTGACCGGCGGCTGAGCCGTCTGGCATTTGTGGTCCATCAAGGGCGGTTGCTTCGGCGCCGCCCTTTTTTTATGCCGCAGCGGCCTCCTGGCCGGAGGAGATTTCGAGCCGCGCGGCCAAGGCCTGGATGTCCTCCAGGTATTCGCGGCTGGTATCGAGGTAGAACGCCAAAGCCCGCGCGAAGTTCTTGCCCACGAGGCCGTCGAGGAACAACTGGCTGATCTCGCGCTCGCGCAGGAGCACATACTGCGAAAGCAGAAAGACCTTGCGTTCCTCAACGCTCATTTCCTGCAGCCATCTGGTGAGGACGGAACGGGCGCGCGGCTGGTACATCCAAAAATATAATAAATCTAGTGCGTTGACGATGATGATGTTCTCGAGGCCCTTGTCCTCGTAGCTCATGGTGAGCATGAACTGCTTGGGCGATTCCAGCAGTGCCAGCACATCCTCCTGCGGAAAGCGCAGCTCCAGCTTCTGGAAGGTGTCGAAGAGCTGCGCCAGCTTGCCCTTGTAGTCCCACTCGCGCAGGCGCGTGGCCTGAGCGCGGTCCACAAAGCCTTCGATGACGCCCGCGGCGGTGTCCGAGGCGAGCTTGGAGATGACCGCCGCCCAAGGTTCGAGCAAAAGCGCGGCATCCTGATGCCCCGCGGATTGCAGCAACACCACCAGGGCGTCGCTGTACACAAGGGCGAGGGGGATGGACACCACGGAGCGGAAGAGATTGCCCAGGGCGGACCCCTTGGGCAGCCCGCGTAAAACGTTGTGCCCCATGATGTACAGGCCGTTTGCCAGGGCCACCACGGTGTAGAGCGTCAGCGGCGCGTTGGCGAGGGTGATGCCCATGCCCTTGTTGAGCAGTAGCGTCTTGATGACGTAATCCAGCAGCGGCACGGAGATGCCTGTGTAGAGCAGGGAGTCGGCCAGGCGCTCCCAGCTTACAAGGTCGTTCCAGCGCAGCAAAGACGAGCGCGTGAACCCGCCGGTGGAGAGCACCATCTGGATGATGTTGCGCACGCCGGTGATGCCGAACCACAGGAACGCGCCCAGATAGGCCAGCACCCACCAGTCCTTGGTGAGGCCGAAGGTGAGGGCGGCCGGGATGAATCCGCCAAGCACCTTGAGCACGATCTTGAGGGTGGAGTTGAGGTAGCGCGGGTGCAGCAGGCGCGGCGGGGCTGGCGCGGCTGGCGGTTCCAGGCCCAGGCCGGACTCGGCGCCGTGCTCGCGCTGAATGCCGCCCATGAGTGAGACGTTGCCGGGCACGCCGGGCGTCAGGTGGAAGGTCTCGGCCAGCCATTCCACGCTGGTGCGGCGCACCAGAAAACGCAGGCGCGGAAAGGCATCGGCCAGGGCGTGCAGAAAGCCGCGCTCGGGTTCGCGGTCGTCATCGGGCAGCTCCGTGACGCGCTTGCGGGCCACGGCTTGAACCTCCAGACGCTTGGATGCGGCGTCTGGCATGTTCCGCAGGGCCCGGCGCGCCCGTCCAGGCAAAGTCTCGTCCACCACCATGCCCATGCCGTAAAGCCGGCTCGACTGGCCGGTGGAGTCCGTGCCGATGCATGAGGCCAGCGGCGTCTTGCGGTAGCAGGCGTGCAAGGTGGCGATGTCGAAAAGGATCTCCTCAAGCTTGTCGCGCACGCTCTTTGTCGGCACGGCTTCAATGATGTCGCGGATGAGCTTCTTGAGCTTGATGATGTTGGAGGTGTTCAGGGCCTCCTGCAAGGCGTTGATGCGCGCCCGGTCGATTTCGCGGCCCAGGGCGCGGTCCTTCATGTTCACGATCTCCAGGTGCGAGATGGAGCCCCTGCAGTCGTACAGGATCTCCAGAACCTCTTCCACGCGCAGATTGCCCAGGCTCAGGGTAATGCGTCCGGCCGGGTGGATGTCCTGTAGCCTGCGGGTCAGCTCCTGTGGCGAAAGGCGCAGCAGCGCGGGCGCGGTGAGGGCGTCGCTGGGGATGTCGGGGTTCTGCAGCGTCGGATTGCGCAGGGGCTTGAGGAACAGGTCGATGATCTCGTCCGTATCGAGCTTGCAGAGCCGACTGAGCTGCTGGCGGATCTCCTCCCGCTCCGGGCCGGTGGCGCTGGCCAGCTCGTGGCGCAGGAACGCGGCCTGGCGCTGCATGAGCGGGAGCATACGCTCGTGAATGAACTTGCCCAAGTGCTGCAGTGAAGCCTGCCCGGCGCCGACAAAGCGTTGGAACTGCTCCACGGAGAGGGGCTCCAGGTCCACGGCGTAATCCCGTTTCAGGGTCTGCCGGTGGATGTTGTTGAAAACGCCGAAGACATCCGCGACATACAGTTGGTGGAATTGTGAAACGATGCGGCCTTCGGCCATGAAGTCTGCCGTGGCTGGCTGGTCGAGAAAATCGAGGAACTCAAGGGGAGTGGCGAAGCCGCCCGGCACCCAGATGACCTTGAGGAAACGGCCGCGGAAGCGGGGCGTGAACTCGATGCCGATGCGGACCTTGAGCTCAAGCACGCGCGCTGCTTCGAGCAGCTCTGCCGCTGCCGAGCGCGGCACGTAATTGTAATAGACGACCGTAAGGGTCTTGATGCCTTTGATCCAGGCGTCGAGGACCAGGTGGGTGCTTGATTTGCGGCCCTTGGTGTTGGCGTCGTGCACATGGTCGTCAAAGGCGACCTGGCTCTGGTCCTCGGGCATCTCTAGCAAGTGGTAGTTGGAAAGATGGCGGCGGATGACGCGCGGCTTCCCTGAGCAGGCCTCGCGAAAGTCACGGGCGAACATCAGCTGGGTCAAAGTGTCGCCGCTGGCGCGCACCATGTCCTTCATGAGCTGGACAAGCACGCGCGCCGTGTTGCGGCGCAGGCCGCTCTGCGCCGTGGTCAGCACCTCGGCATGGAGCGAGCGCAGGGCGGAGAGGCGGTCCTCGGCCTTGCCGGTCTCCAGCGAGCCCAGCAGGTGCACAACGGCATAGGCGATGCGCAGGCCGCGGGTGGCGGCCATTTCCTTGATGCCGTGCGGGTGCATGTACGGCGCAAGCAGCTTCTTGTGGCTCGGCGCATCATCCCGGTCGATGACGTCGCGGACGATGCGCAGCAGTTCATAGTCCTTGCGGTCAAAATATGCCCGGCTCGGTCTCGCCGCATAGTCGACGTCCTGGCGGGCGCGTTGTTCCGTGGTCTCGGGCATGCGTATCCTTTTTAGCGTGCCGCCTCCGCTCGTGACAGGGGAGGCGAATGAACGTGACTGATTTCACAATCAGGAGCGGAGAGAAAAAAGTCAAGGGGATGACGGACATTTAGGGCCTGATTCCGCGCGTCCCAGAATCTGGACGGCCGCAAACGCTGTCAATGGGTAAAATCATTCCTTTTACCGGCCAAAACCGGGGTGTTTTTGTCCTGCCCCATAGTCCCGTGCTATGCTGCGCACAGGAGGACCTACAGCCATGCACGACAGGAACACCTTGCACCATTGCTACTTGCGCGTGTTTGAGGGAGAGGCGGGAAAGGCCGTGTTGGCCGATATCGAGGCGCGTGCCTATGTGCGCGACACCAGCTTCAACCCGGACCCGCAGCGTGCGGCCTTCAACGAAGGCCGGCGCAGTCTGGCTCTGCATATCCGGCGCATGCTCGATAGCGAGGCGCCGCCGCGCAATCAGGGTGGGGAAGCCCCGGCCATTTCTTAGGCCCAAAAAAAGAGGGGGACCCGAAGGCCCCCCTCTCGAATAGCTAGACTAAAAGCCTTAGGGCTTCTTGGTCTCAGCAGGAGCGGCCGGAGCGGCAGCGGCGTCGGCGGGCTTGGCAGCGCCGTCAGCGGGCTTGGCTTCAGCAGGAGCGGCCGGGGCGGCGGGAGCCGGAGCGGCAGCGGCGGGCTCGGCCTTCTTCTCTTCGGCTTTCTTCTCACCGCAAGCGGAAACGCCAAGGGCCAGGGCAGCAACGATCATGACAGCGAAAAGCTTTTTCATGGGACTCTTCCTCTCTATTTGTGGTGGTACAACTCAAAACAGAAATTCCGTTCCCCGGAAAGTCCCGCATGGGACCTTTGCCTTTGACCAGAAACCCTGCGGCGTTTGGTCTTAAGCCCGGGAGCAAGGGCAGAAACAGAACCCATACACGGAACACCCGCGCACAGGGCGGTTCAACCCCTCACGCGCCCCTCAATATACCCGTTGAATGCGGTTGGCAACAGAAAAAACCGGGAAAGTTCTCGTGGAAACAAACGCGCCAAACCCACGCCCTGAAAGGGTCGGAGGGATAAAGCAAGGAGGCGGCAGAACACCATGGGCATCCAGCCTACAAAAAACGCACATCCCACGCTCGCCTACATGGACAAAAAGGAGGGATTCCGCTTCGTCAACCTGGCGGACGACCGCGGGCTCTACGGGGCTGGCGCTTTGGCGGAGCACGAGGATTGCCTCGAGGTCCACCTGGAAATTTTCCGCTTTGGGCCGGGCGTGCTGCGCTCGCTGCGGGCCGATGCGGAAGAGCTCAAGCGCATGGCGCGCCGCCTTGGCAAGAACCGCATCGTGGGGCTCAAGGTGGAAGCCGGACCCACGGCGGATGCACGCTGGCCAAAGTTCACGCGCCTGCTGGGATTCACCGGCCAGCGCATCTACCAGGCGGCGGAAATGTGGCTGGAGTAGATCCTCTGTCAAGGCGCTAATATTGTCTTTTTCGCGGCCAAAAACAGGTCATTTTCATCCGGGCCGAAAAGCGGCGGTATACTGGCGCGGATCTCTGGAGCCCGGCACAGGGCCGGGTTTCCAGCCACGCCACCCTCAAAGGACAAGGAGACCATCATGCCTGATGCCCGCCCGCGCAATGTGAAATCGCCCGCCACGCCCCCGCCTGCCATGGACGACTGGCGGCAGACCCTGCCGGAAGACTGGACCGCGCCCGGACGCGACGCAACCGGCGCGGAAGTGCCGGTGCCCCTGCGTGAGCACCCCGCCCTGGCCAAGTATGCTTCCAAGGACGAAGCCATCAAAGCCCTGGTGCATGCCCAGCGTTTGCTGGGAAAAAAGAGCGAGTCCATCGCCGACGCCGGCGGTGAGTCGCTTTTGTCGCTGGGCGCCTGCCCCGCGGGAGCGGACTGCCCCGCCAGCCCGGCCGACTACCAGCTGCCCGAGATTGAGCTGCCGGAAGAGTTCAACCTGGACGACAACCTGCGCGAGGCCTTTTTGGCCAAGGCCCATGAGCTGGGCCTGAGCGACGCCCAGGCTGGCGGACTTTACGCCTGGTTCGTGCCTATGAACGTGCAGGCCCTCATCGATAAGACCCATGAGGACCAGGCGGAGCGCTCCAGGGCCCGCGACCGGGAACTGTCCGCGTTGCGCCAGGTGCATGGCGGGGCCGCCACGGGCGTGCTGGAGGCCGCACGCAAGGCCGTTCTGGCCCTTGGCGGCAAGGAGCTCATGGAGCGTTTGGAGGCCAACGGCGCCGCCGACGACGCCCGCGTGATCCAGGCCTTTGCCCGCATGGCGCCCATGGTGAGCGAATCCGTGCTCAAGGGGCGCGACGCCGCTCCCGCCCAGAGCCTCACTCCTCAGCGGCTGCGCGAGATGATGCGCGACCCGCGCTACTTCGACCCGTCCCGCCGGGACGAGGACTTTGTGCGTCAGGTGCGTGACGGCTTTGACGCGCTGTACCCCGGAGACCAGCCGCAGAACCCGCGGGCCTAAGAGGAGCGCCAGGGGCAGGACGCTCTGGCCGCATACGCAACACATCGACACGCAGGTGGCTGCCCGCAAGGCGGCCACCTGTTTTTGCGAATGGGCCGCGCCCCTTGTCGAACAGATGTTGTATTTGCCGCATAGTTGCGAGGCGATATTCGATTGAAAGGCCGCAGGGGGTAGGCTATGGGGTCGCCTAATGAGCAGCCGCGCATGGCAAAGGCGAGAACCTGATTCACCTCGCGCCCGACCAAACCACGGCAGAGCGTGTGCGGGGCATGGGTCGCGACCCGATACATCGTGCTGTGGCTGCGCGAAGGCCGCGTGAGCGCTTGGCGCGTGTGGCTGGACTGGGGGCTGTAGAGGCTTTCACTGGAGGCCTGTTAGCCGGTTCCTGCGACACCCGGTTGGCGCTGGGGGACGCCTGCGTTTCCCACCAGAAAGGACGCCCCGAGAATTCCTCCAGTGGGCGTCGAGAAGAGGGACGCCGCTCTGTTGCGTGGCGGCACAATCAAAAGGGCTTGCATGCTTTCGCGCTGCAAGCCCTTTTGGTTTTTATGGGGGGGAGGAGCCTTGTCCCCTGGGAGGCGTTTTACGGCGGCTAGTTGCCCAGGAAGGATGGCAAAGAGGGCATTTTGAAGCCGAAGCCGGCGCTTGTGGGCGTGCTGGAGCCGTTTTGCGGCACGCGCAGGCGCCAGAAAGAGGCGCCGTTTGTGGCGCGGTCGGCCGGATTGCCCACGCCGGGCAGGGCGTAGCGCATGCTGGCGGGACAGATCATCTCTTGCAGCAGGCCGGTGCTGTAGCGGTTGCAGTTCTCCGTGACGGAGCAGCGCAGGTCCTGCAGCACGGCGCGGCTTTGCGAAACCCAGGAGTGGCCGAGCACGTCGGTTTTGACATCCGAGACATCCGTGACGTGCACGCCGGGGATGCAGAGCACGTTCTTGCCCAGGCGTTCATAGTCGCCGCCCTGGACCAGGGCCGAGGCGGTGAGCGCCATATCGCCGCCGGAGGTGTAGAGCACCACGCGGGCGTCGAGGTGGGTGAGCTTGGCGGCGTACTGGTCGAGGAAAATCTCGCGGTCCATGTCCGGGGCGGCAAGCACGATGGCCCGCACTTTGCGCAGGTTGCCGCAGCCGCCGCGGGTGCTGGCGCATTCGCCCGTCAGTTCGCTGTACGCGCGGATGAGCACTTCATTGCCCATGCTGTGCACCACCACGCTGACGCGGCCGATCCACGGGCTGTTGGTGAGGTCGGTCAAAAGATCCTTCAAACCCTGCACGGCCCAGTAGGCGTTGTTGCGGTCCGCCAGATAGCTTGCCGGGCTGCCTGCGCTGGGCCAGCTGTACAGCATCATGGCGCCGGTGAAGCCGATGCCGACGCCGATGCGCGCGCTGGTCTTGGCGGCGTCATCAAAGGAGTTGTCGAAGCCATGGATGAAGAGCAGCACCTCACGCCCCGGCGTGCGCGCGGCGGCGCGCTCAATGTCGGAGAACGCGCGGGAATGCGTCATGCGCGTCACTCTATCCAGGCTGATGTTGACGCGGTAGAGGTCCGAGCCGTCGGCCTGCCCGCCGGTGGCGCCCACAAGCAACTGCCCGTAAGACATTTCGCGCGAGCGCTGGCCGCCGTAGCGGGCGCCGTTCGGGCCGACATCGAGCGCATTGCGGTTGGTGGCGTAGTAGAACACGGGACGCCGCCAGTCTTGCGCGGCCAGGGGGGGCGGAGCCTGCACCGCGGGCGGCGGCACCGGGACTGGGGTTTTGTCCGCGCAGGCGGCAAGCAGCAAGGTGACAAACGCCAGGGCCAGTAGCAAATGAGGGGCGCGCGTGTTCATGCGCGGGGGACTACACCCGCTTGCCGTAGGGGGCAAGAGGCAGCGCCGCCCGGATTTGGCAGCCGCAGAGCTGAGTTTCACGATTTTATCATGAAAAAATCAAGAAAGCTTGGCCCGGGTGCTCTCGGAACGCTTCTGCCGAAGAGTCCCCTCTTCTAGTCTCTCTGTTCGATTTCCTCTTGTTCGATTTCTTCCTGTGCGGCGGAAAGATCGACATCAAGGGTCACCATCCGGCGCTCCAGGGGCTGCACAGGTTCCTTGCCCGCAGCATAGCGCTCCGGCCGCAGCGTCTTGAGAAGAAACATGAGCAGCTGGTCCGAGTGTTTGACCGTGTTGCCGCACTCGCGTCCCTGGTGGAACACCGGCACGCTGACACCGCTGAGGGCCCGGCGCACGGCTTCCGTCTCCAGCGCGGCTATGGCGTCGTCAAGCTCCCGTAGAGGGGGGCGCTCCTTCAAACGTGGCAGCAGGGCGGTACTGTTTTGCCTGTTCGAATGGCCGCCAACCCGTCGAAGCTTTGCACAAGGCGAAGCCGTTTGCGCAGCCCTTTTGGCGGCCGCAAAACAGCCTGTTGCGTTTAAAACAAGCCGGAAAGCGAGTAGTTGAAAGGGTTTCATGCGAAGCTCCAGAGGGGGGATTTGGCCGCAGCCGTTTGAAACGGTTAAGAAAAATTCTAGACAAATATCTCAATAGTCCAACTTTACAGGATATATTTGTCTTGCACTCTTTGGGGGCAGTGGTACAAGCTTGAACACATGGGAAGGATGGGCCTTCCCGTTGTACCCTCAGTGTCTGCACCTTAAGGAGATGAAGTCATGAAGAAAGCTCTTATCGCCATGTCCCTGGTTCTCGCCTTCTCTGGCGTTTCTTTCGCCGCTGACGCCGCTGCCCCGACCGAGAAGCCCGCCGCTGAGGCCGCTGCTCCTGCCAAGAAGGCCCCCAAGAAGGCCGTCAAGAAGGCCGTCAAGAAGGCCCCCAAGAAGGACGCCGCTGCTGAAGAGAAGAAGGCCGAGTAATTAGCCTTCCTTTTGGGAGATGCCGCGCTGATCTGATTTGCGGCGTCTCTGCCTTGCCGAAAGGCCTTTTGACGGGCTCCGGGGATTTCCTTGGGGCCCGTCTTTTTTCTGTGGGCGAGTATATCATGGGGTTCCGGGGCGGGATGAAAATTCCAAGTGTTTGGCCGGAGAAAAGGCAAATTTCCCCTGTTGACACCTCTTGGTCCGGACGGTCGGCCCCAGCAAAGACGCCATCAAGTTAAAGTCGTTGCCAGAGATAAGGCGAAAGCGTAGGATAGCACTCCAAGACACTGGAATAATCCTTGTCCAACGCACACACAAAGGAAGGCCCGTGGCAAAGCCGAACTATCAGTACGAAAAGCGCGCCAAGGAACTGGCAAAGAAGAAGAAGAAGGAAGAGAAGCTGCGCCGGAAGCAGGAGAATGCTCAGCGCGGCGTGAGCGACTCCGGTGAAGTGGAAGGCGTTGAGGGCGAAGCCCCGGCCGCCGAAGGCGAAGCGCCGCCGCAGCCCTAGCGTTTTCGCCTGTCTAAAACGTCAGCGACAGGCTGATGGAACCGAACATTTGCGGGCCCTTTTGCCCGTCATATTCTTCTGTCCTGTACACATGGGTGTAGGTCAGCTTTGTTGCGCCCATAACAAGACCGATGCCCGCTGAAAGGTCCCCCACGAAATTCTTTTTCGTCACGCTGGGGCTGCTTTCCCAGGTATTGCCATCCAGAAAGATGTTGCGGGCGACGGCTCTGCCCTCGGCCCCGGCGAACACGTGCACGCCGAAGGCCGATTCTTTGCCCAGGCGCGGGTCGTTCGCGCCCGCGGGCGCGGAGACGCCTCCGCCGGGGCTGATGAGCGACGTGCCGAAGTCCCAGGGCAGCTTGTAGCCAAAGCGCGTTTCGAACCCGACATTGGCCTGGGTGAGCACATTGCCCGCAGTGACTCCGAAGCGCGGCAGGAAGTCCCAGGCGACGTCGCGGCCAAGGTCCGCGCGCGCGGTCCTCAAGGTGCGCTGCCACGAAAGCAGCAGCCCCGGCTCGTCATGGATCTGGTTGCTCCAGCCGTTGGCCTTTTTGAAGCCCATGAGCACGTGATAGTTGTTCTGCGTTTCGCCCGCGCGGGCCGATGGCCCCACAACGCCGAGGGTGGTTTCAAAGGTGTCCAACTGCGAGGCTGTTTTGGCGTGCAGCGCAAGGGACATGTATGTCCAGCCCGCGTAGGGGCGGTCGCCGGGCTGGTAGGCCGTGGTGGCGGTGTTTTGCGGGGTGTACATGTTCTGCCCCAGGGCCAGGGCCACGTTATACTGCTGGCTGGGCTCGTTCACAAAGGGCAGCATGGCCAGATAGGGCAAGACGAAGTGCGGCAGCCGGTCGTCCTCGGCATAGCGCAAAAGGTCGCCGGAAACCCAGGTGAGCTTGATGCCGTTGGTGTAGTGCTCGTCCGTGCCGGCAAAGAAATCATTCTCTTCCGTTATGATGAAGGTGGAGGCCGGATCCGGGCGCTCCGCCGCCGTCTTGGCCGCCAGGGCGGGCAAGGCTGTGGCGAAAAGCAGGGCGGCGGCCAGCAGCGTGGCGCACGCAAAAAACAGGGCGGGCTTGGGGGAGCGCATTGCTGCGGTTTGCCCTGGAGGCCCTGGGGTGTCAACACCTCCCCCTGGCGGACGCATGGCGGTTTCGCTCCATATTCTGCGGATTACGTATTTAGCGGCTCCGGACCGCTTCCGTTGCTGCGCTGGCATAAAGCCTGCTACGATGGACCCAGTGCAGTAACCCCTTTTGTGGAGGCTACCCCATGCGGTCGGTTTTTCGGATCTGTTTTGTCGCGTCAATCCTGCTGGTTGCGTTGCTGTTGGCTGGTTGCGGCACGCCCGGCATCGACCGGGTGGATGTCACCTGGGAGACCGACCCGCCGCCGCGCTGGGGGCTTTACCCCGGCTACCGGCAAGAAATACCCTGCCCCAAGGGCGCAAGCTACCGTGTGGACGTGTTTTCCAAGGGCAAACCCCTCACCGGGGCGACGGTGGCCGAGGCTGGCAAGGGACTCATCTTTAAGCCGACAGCTGGCTCCCGTGACATTGAGGTCGAGTCGGATGATCCTTCCCGTCTGAGCATCTACGCGACTCTGCGGGACGAAAGCGGCGCTGGCAGGCGCTTGCTCGCCCTGCGTGTGGAGCGCCGGGGCGATAAGATTTATTTCGAGGTTCCGAAGTAGCGCAACGCCTGTGTTTCCCACGGCCACCTTGTTCTGAAAGCCGCCGGTCCTGTTTGGGCTGGCGGCATCTTCACGTTGCGCTCCGGTGGGTGCGGCTGGCGTTTGGCGCAATGGATATCTTTGTATCAATGCTTTCTATTTCTCGTATCGATTGCCTCTTTTCTAAAGTTGATATAACGCTCCGGCATTCCCGTGTATTCATCGCGGGCAAGTGTTGTGTTTAAGAACACTTTGGGGGGTGGTTATGGCCAATGTCTTCGCCGGGCGTTCCGGCATTCTTGCGACGGGCGGAATCATCGGGCTTTCCGCAGCGTTGCTGCAGTTTGCGGGCAATCCCGCCAATATGGGCATCTGCGTGGCCTGCTTCCTGCGCGACATCGCAGGGAGTCTTGGGTTGCACCAGGCCGCGGTGGTGCAGTACCTGCGGCCGGAGATTCCGGGCTTCGTTCTCGGCTCCTTCGTTGCCGCGCTCATGACCGGCGAATTCCGGGCGCGGGCGGGTTCGGCCCCGGCCACGCGCTTCTTCCTCGGCATGTGCGCCATGGCCGGGGCGCTGGTATTCCTCGGCTGCCCTTGGCGCGCCTTCTTGCGTCTGGCCGGCGGCGACGGCAACGCCCTCTTCGGCATCGCCGGACTGGCCGTCGGCGTGTTCATTGGAACGCGGTTCTTCAAAGGTGGCTTCAGCCTGGGCCGCGCCCAGGGGCAATCCTGGTCCGCAGGCGTCATGATCGCCCTGGCGGCGCTGGTCCTCTTGGCCGCACGCTTCTTCCTCTCCCCCGACCCCGCGGCAGGCACCCTGGGCTGGATCATGGCCTCGGTGAAGGGCCCGGGCGCGGCCCACGCGCCGCTGTTCATCTCCTTGGCGGGAGGCCTGCTCATCGGCGTTTTGGCGCAGCGCAGCCGTTTCTGCACCATGGGCGCCCTGCGCGACCTGTTCCTGTTCAAGCAGACGCACCTTCTGAGCGGCGTGCTGGCCTTCCTCGTGGTGGCCTTTGCGGCCAACCTGGTCCTGGGACAGTTTAAGCCGGGCTTCACTGGGCAGCCCATCGCGCATACGGACGGGCTGTGGAACTTCCTGGGCATGGTGGCCTCGGGCCTGGCCTTCGCCCTGGCCGGCGGTTGCCCCGGCCGCCAACTCATCCTGGCGGGAGAGGGCGACGGCGACTCGGCCGTGTTCGTGCTCGGCATGCTGGTGGCCGCAGGCTTGGCCCACACCATGGGTTGGGCCAGTTCGCCCGCCGGCCTGGGCCCCAACGGCATGGCCGCCACCCTTGTGGCCCTGGGCTTCTGCCTGCTGGTCGGCGTCATGAACCTCAAGAAGGCGTAGGAGGAGATCATGGCTGAGATCACAAAAATAGTGGATGCGCGCGGGCTTTCCTGTCCGCAGCCTGTGCTCATCGCCTCGGACGAGATGGCCGCCCTGGAAACGGGGCGCATCGAGGTGCTCACCGACTGCGGCGCAAGCCCGGAGAACGTGGGCCGTGCGGCCAAAGCCGCGGGCTGGCGGCTGGTTTCGTCCAGCGAGGACAAGGGGACCGTGCGTCTGGTGTTGGAAAAGCCGTGAAGCTGCCGTTTGGCTGGGGGGGCAAGCCCCCCCAACAAAAGCAGGAAGGCGCGCGGAGCCAGGGCCACGACCGCGGCGTCCTGGCCTTCTCCCACACGGCGGAGGTCATCCGCGCCGAGGCCGCGCTCAAGGCCGCGGGCCTTGCCGTGCGCGTCATGGGGCCGCCGCCGGACATGCGCACCGGCTGCGACATGGTGGTGGAGTTTGAGCTTGTGCGCGAACCCCTGGCGCGCCGCGTCCTTGCGGAGGCGAAGCTCGCGCCGCTTGCCGTGGCCCCGGTGCGCGCTGGGATGCTCGAACCCGTTTCCCTGCATCAGATCAAGGACTTTGGCCAGTGGCTCATGGTGCGCGCGGCCAACATGAAGCTCACCGTGGACAAGAACACGCGCGTCATCGTGAACATTTCCGGCGGCGGCTGCCCGGACGTGCCCGCCCTGGCTGAATTGCTTGTCGGGCAGACCCTCGATGCGGCCCCCTCGCCGCTTGCCACCGGGCAAACGCTGTGCGCCTATGCCCTGGAATTGGCTTTCCGCGAGGCGCAGCGCCAATTGCCTGCACACCCGCGGCCGGAACATGCACAGCCGGGGCGGCCATGACTCCGCCCTGGCTGATTGTGGGCACAGTGCCCGACGAGTCCGTGGGCCTGTTGCAGGGGCCCTGCGCAATGGACAGCGACGGGCTTGTTGTGGGCGGTGTGAGCCTGTCCGTGCGGCGCGGCACGCCAGCGCTCTTGGCCGCCGCCTGCGCGGCTTGCGCTGTTCTCGGCCTTGAGCCGCCCCAGGCGCTGCTCGGCGGCGACGCCGGGCGCGGCCGGGGCAGCCGTCTTGCCTACGACCACTTGCGTGGCGCCCTGCCGTGCCTGGCCCCGCGCGGCATCACCTTCCACTATCTGTTTCCGGATCTCGCCGGGCACGACCAGGTGCTCTTGGCCGCGCTTGCCCTGCCTGCGCGCCCGTTGCTCGTGGCGGACGCGGGCTTCATGTACGTGGCGAAAATGAGCGGGCAGGCCGCTGAATATGACCTTTTCACCCCGGACGCGGGCGAACTGGCCTTCCTGGCCGACGAGATGGCCCCCCACCCCTTTTATACGCGCGGATTTTTGCTGGAAGCCGAAGCGGTTCCGGCCGAGCTCATCCGCCGCGCCTGGGATTCCGGCGGCGCGGCCAAGCACATGCTTGTCAAAGGCGGCAGCGACCGGGTTGTGCGCCAGGGGCGCATTTTGACAGAGATTGCCGGACCGCTGACGCCCGCCATGGAGGCCATAGGCGGCACGGGCGACACGCTCACCGGCATGGTCACCGCCCTGCTTATGGGCGGCCGCGCCATCCCCGAGGCTTGCGCGGTCGCTGCATTGGCCAACCGTTTGCTTGGGCAGCTGGCGCAGCCCACGCCCGCCACGCCCGTAGCCGGATTGGTGGCGCATTTGGGGGAGGCGCTCCGGCTGGCGCTGGAAAAAGAAGAAGAATTTCTTTGGCGGAAATGACTTCCCTGGTGAAGACTGGGCAACAAGACTCTGCCGGCGGGGGAGATATACTCAACAAGCCGATGTAACACGCGCTGCTGCGGCCATGAAGAAGACCGCAGGATGCCGCCAAGACCCATCGTACGCCCCGGCGATGGCGCTGCCGGGCACGTCCTTGCCAGCGCCCAGGCCGCGCCGTTTGCTGTGTGAAGCCGCTTGGCTCTTAAAGCAATGGAGCAGGTCCTCGGTGGGCCCGCCCCTTCAATCCTTCGCGGCCTAGCCGTCGCCGCGCAGCGCGGCTATGGGATCCAGCGCGGCGGCGGCCTGCGCGGGCTTGAGGCCGAAGACGAAGCCGATCAAAAGCGCGCTGCCCAGGGACCAGAAGAACACCTTCCACGAGAAGAGGATTTGCAGCATGCCCAGCCGGGTAAGCAGCTGCCCCAGGCCCAGGCCCAGGCCCAGCCCCACGAGCCCGCCGATGGCCGTTAAAAAGGCCGCCTCCAGCATGAACTGCAGCAAGATGGCGTTCTTGGTCGCGCCCAGGGCCTTCTTCAGACCGATTTCGCGGCTGCGCTCGCTGACGCTGATGGAGAAGAGGTTGGCCAGCACAAAACCGCCCACGGTCATGGCTGCGGCGGCGGTGACGCCAAGAAAGGCCACCAGCCCGCCCTTGAAGGCGGAAAGGAATTTCAGGATTTCGTCGGCGGTGATGATGGAGAAGTCGTCGTCGTCGCTGTCGGCCAGGTGGTGGTTCATGCGCAGAAAGGCGCGCAGGTTCTCCACGTGGCTGCTCATGAGCTGCGGCTCCAGAAACTTGATGCGCATGGCGCGGTAATACTTGCGGTCCAGGTTGAAGCGGCTGGTGAGGGTGCTGATGGGGATGATGACGCGGTCGTCCACATCGCCGCCGCCGGAGGCCCCGCGGTACTTGAGCCTGCCGATGACCTGCACCTGGAACTTGCCCATTTGGAAGGTGCGGCCCACGGGCGATTCGTCGCCGAAGAGCTCGCGGGAGGGCTTGTCTCCCAGCAGGGCGACGCGCGCGCCCAGGCGCACGTCCTCCTCGGAGAGGTCGCGGCCCTCGACCAGCGGCCAGTTCCAGGCGCTGGCATAGTCTTCCGTGGCGCCGACGATGAGCGTGCCCGGCAGATTCTTGTCCTGAAAGCGCAGAGGAATGTCCTGCTTGGCGCGCATGGGCACCACCAGCGAAACGCCGGGCAGCGACTGGCGGATGGTGCGCATGTCGTCTTCGGTAAGGGTGTTGGTGCGCGCGCCGACCGCACGCTTCTTGAAGTTTCCGCCGAAGACGAGGGCGGCGTCGGGGCCGAACCATTCGACCAGCTCCACGGCCTTGCGCTCCGCCCCGTCCACGGCGGTGACGATGAGGGTGAGGGCGGCCACGCCGAACCCCACCCCCATGATGACAAAGAGCGAGCGGGCCTTGTAGGCCCACAGGGCCGCCAGGGCCATGCCCCGCAAACGGCCCAGAAGGGTCAGCGTTCCGGCTCTCATGCTCCCTTGCAGGCGGCCTTAGGGCTGTCGGCCAGGCAGGCCTCCATGCAGGCGGCCAGCCGCTTGATGCCTTCGTCGATGGTCTCGGCGTCGGCGTTGGAGTAGTTGAGGCGCAGGGTGTTTTCGCCCGTGCCGTCCACAAAGAAGGCGGCGCCGGGCACAAAGGCCACCTTGCACTCAACGGAGCGCTTCAAGAGTTCCGTGGCCGAGAGGTTCTCCGGCAGGGTGACCCAGAGGAACATGCCGCCCTCGGGCTGGGTGACATGCACGTTCTTGGGAAAGTGCTTGGCGATGGAGGCCTGCATGGTCCTGCACTGGTTGCCGTACAGCTCGCGGATGCGCGCCACGTGGGCCTCGAAGTCGTTGTCGGCCAGGAACTGGTGCACGATCATCTGGTCGAGGGAGCCGGTGTGCAGGTCGGCCGCCTGCTTGGCGATGACAAGCCGATCCATGATCTCGCCCTTGGCCACGATCCAGCCCAGGCGGAAGCCGGGCGCTGCGACCTTGGAGAAGGTGCCGAGCAGCATGGAGTGCTCCGGCCGCTGCTTGTACACCGGCGGCAGGGCGCGGCCCTTGAAGCGCAGCTCGCCGTAGGGGTCGTCCTCCAAAAAGAAGGTGCCGTGGCGGTGCAGCAGCTCGGCTACGGCCGCGCGCTTCTCTTCGGAATAGGACAGGCCGGAGGGATTCTGGAAGCTGGTGACGGCGTAGAACAGCTTGGCGCCCTCAAGGGCCTTGTCGAGAAGGGCCAAGTCCGGGCCGTCGTTCTCCAGCGGCACGGAGCGCCAAGAGGGCCGGAAGATGGTGAAGGCCTGGATGGCGCCCAGGTAGCCGGGCTTTTCCATGACGACGGTATCGCCCGCGTTGACGATGACCTTGGCCACCAGGTCCAGCGCCTGCTGGGAGCCGGTGGTGATGAGGATGTCGTTGGGGTTCACGTTCATGTCCATGCGCCGTTTGTAGCGGTCGGCGATCCACTTGCGCAGGGGCAGGTAGCCCTCGGTGGTGGAGTATTGCAGGGCGCTCGGACCGGACTCGTACAATACCTTGGCGGCGGCGGCGGCGATCTCTGGCACGGGGAAGGAGGCCGGATTGGGCAGGCCGCCCGCGAAGGAGATGACGGAAGGATCCGCGGTGACTTTCAGAATCTCGCGGATGAAAGAACGCTGGGCCTTAGCCACACGATCGGCAAACTGAGGCATGTGGGGGACTCCTTTTCATTATTGTAGGAAGGACTGTAGGCCCGAGTCCCCGCGATTTCAACCCTCCTCGCCTTGACAAGCGGCAGGCAAGCGGAGAATCTTGAACGACCTGCAACCTCATAGCCGGAGCACGCCATGACCGACGCCGACAAGGTATTTCGCGATATTGAGGCCATCCGCGCCAAAGCGCCGGTGATCTTGTCCATAACCAACTACGTGGTGACCAACACCACTGCCAACGCGCTTTTGGCCCTGGGGGCCTCGCCCATCATGAGCCACGCGGTTGAGGAAATGGCCGAACTGGTCGCCATTTCCGGCGGCGTGGTCATCAACCTCGGCACCATCGCCCCGGAATATCTTGCCGCCATGGATCCCGCCTGGACCGCGGCCGACGAGGCCGGCGTGCCCGTGGTGCTCGACCCCGTGGGCGCGGGCGCGAGCATGCTGCGCACCGTCACCCCCCTGGCCCTGCTTGGCGCGCACCAGCCGTTCATCATCCGCGGCAACGCCTCGGAGATCATGACCCTTGCCGGTGATTCCGGCTCCGCCGCGCGCGGGGTCGACTCCACGGCCAAGAGCGACAACGCGGGCACCGCCGCGCGCACCCTGGCCATGAAGCACAACTGCGCTGTTGTGGTCAGCGGCGAAACCGACCTCGTCACCGAAAGCGGCGCCAAGGTGCGCGTGCTCGGCGGCAGCCCGCTCATGCCGCGCGTCACCGGCCTGGGCTGCACGGCAACGGCTCTGTGCGCGGCCTTTGCCGCCGTGAACAAGAACCCGCTGGAAGCCGCGCTGCATGCCTGCGTCACCATGAAGGTGGCGGGCGAGATGGCGGAACGGAAATCAAGCGGCCCCGGCACGCTGCAGCTGCACTTGTACGATGCGCTCTACAACATGACCGCCCAGGACGTGGCCGACCACATCAAGCTGGTGCGCTAGCCATGATGCGGTGGCCGGGCTTCGACCTTTCGCTCTATCTGGTGACGGACCGGAAGCTGTGCGGAGAGCGGAGCCTGGCTGACGTGGCGGGCCTGGCAGTGCGCGGCGGCGCAAGCGTGGTGCAGCTGCGCGAAAAGAGCTTGGGCTTCCGCGACATGGTCGCCCTGGGCCAGGCGCTTAAGACCCTGCTCGCGCCGCGTGGCGTGCCGCTCATCGTCAACGACCGCGTGGACGTGGCTTTGGCCGTGCAGGCGGACGGCGTCCATCTGGGCCAGTCGGACATGCCCGCGACTCTCGCCCGGCAATTGCTCGGCCCGGCCGCGCTCATCGGGCTCTCCCTGGAGCGCCCGGACCAGCTGGCCGAGGCTGAAGGCCTGGACATCGACTACTACGGCGTAAGCCCCATCTATCCGACCTCGACCAAAACAGACACCGGCCCCGGCTGGGGCCTGCGCGGCCTGCGCGACCTGCGCGCCGCCACGGCGCGCCCCCTGGTGGCCATTGGCGGCATCGGCGCGCAGAACGCCGCCGAGGTCATCCGCGCCGGGGCCGACGGCATTGCCGTGGTCTCCGCCATTTGCGCCGTCCCGGATCCGGAGAGTGCGAGCCGCGCCCTGCTCGACGCCGTGCGCCGGGAGCTAGCGCTCCGCCGCTGACAGCCACGCCCACCAAGGAGGCCCGCATGACCTCGCCTCGCGACAACTGCGCCACATTCGACGATGGATACGCCATCCGCCGCATGGCGCGGCATGAGCTGGACTTCGCCCTGGCCCTGGCCGCGGACGAGGGCTGGAACCCCGGCCTACGGGACGCCGAAGCCTTTTGGCGGGCCGATGCAGACGGCTTCTTTCTCGGCGCGCTGCACGGCGAGCCCGTGGCGGCCATTTCCGCCGTGCGTTACGCGGCGGACGAGCACAGTCCGGCCTTCGGCTTCATCGGACTGTACCTCGTGCGGCCGGACCTGCGCGGGCGCGGCTATGGCCTGCGCCTGTGGAACGCGGCCCTGCACGCGCTGGCGGCGCCCACAATCGGTTTGGACGCGGTGGTGGCCCAGCAAGACGCCTACGCCAAAGACGGCTTCGCCCTGGCCCTGCGCAACAGCCGTTATGAAGGCACGGCCGGCGGCGAGACGCCTTCCGGTCTGCACCGGCTGGTGGAAAGCTCCTTCGCCGAGGTGCTGGCCTATGACAGGCGCTGCTTTCCGGCCCGGCGCGAAGCCTTCCTGACGTCCTGGCTCAGCCTGCCGGGGCACGTGGCCTTGGGGCTGCGGCGCGGAGGAAAGCTGGCTGGCTACGGCGTGGTGCGGCCCTGCGGCGTGGGCTCAAAAATCGGCCCGCTCTTCGCCGATGACGCGGCCGCCGCACACAGTCTTTTCCACGGCCTTTGCGCCGCCCCGCAGCAGGGCCCGGTCTTCCTCGACGTGCCCCTGCCCAATGCGGACGCGGTGCGGCTGGCCGAGTCCCACGGCATGCGCCAAGTGTTCGAAACCGGGCGCATGTACCGCGGCCCGGCGCCCGCATATGATCTGGAACGCGTCTTCGGCGTCACCAGCTTTGAGCTGGGGTGACAAGAAAAAGGCCGCCCCCCCAAGGGAGACGGCCCAAATGAACGACGAATGAACGACGAATGAACGACGAATGAACGACGAATGAACAGCGAATGGACAGCGAATGGACAGCGAATGGACAGCATATGGCGCGCTTCCTTAGCGTGACCGCTCCCGATCAGGCCGTGGCTTCAGTCAAAACCCGTGCCGCAAATACTGGCGATCCGCCCGGTTGATGAGCTGGCTATAGCGGTAGCCGTCCTTGGCCTGGGCTTCCTCGTACAGGGCCAAGCCTTTTTCGCGGCAGCGCGGGCAGGCGTTCAGCGGAATCTCCACGCCCAGGCAGGCGGGATTCTTGGTGGTGCGGCTGACGATCTTGAGCAGCCCCCGGCAGGAGTCGCACAGCAGCAGCTCCTCGGTTTGCGCCTCGCTGATGCCGTCGGTGTCGTAATAGATGTCCTTGTGGCGCACGAACCACTCGCCCTCGATCTTGCCGCCGGAGATGCTCTGCTCCAGGCTGGGCGGGTTGAAGTACAGCTCCGGCAGGGCGTCGCACAGCTTGGCCAGATATTCGGCAATCTGCGGCCGCTGGGCATGCTTCACGGCGTCGAAGCCCGGCTCGCGCACGCCGGAGTAGTCCAGCCCGGCCATGGACAGGCAGATGCCCAGGTTCACGTAGGGCAGGGCTCCCTGGATGGAGTAGCCTCCCTCCAGCACGGCGATGTCCGCCTGCAAAAGCCCGGTCAGGCGCGCATAGCCCTGCGCCGTCAGGTTCATGTTGGTGATGGGGTCGGTGAAGTGGTTGTCCTGCCCGGCGGAGTTGATGACCACCTCGGGCTTGAAGTCCTTCAGGATGGGCATGACCACCCGCTCCATGGCCATCATGTAGCCTTCGTCGCCGGTGCCCGGCGGCAGGGGGATGTTGATGGTGCGGCCAAGGGCGTGGGGGCCGCCGCATTCCTGCGGGAAGCCCGTTCCGGGGTAGAGCGTGCGGCCGTCCTGGTGCAGCGAGATGAACAGCACATCCGGGTCGTGCCAGTAGATGTCCTGGGTGCCGTCGCCGTGGTGGCAGTCGGTGTCGACGACCGCGATGCGCTTCTTGCCGTAATTCTCGCGCAGGTGTTCGATCATCACGGCTTCGATGTTGATGTTGCAGAACCCGCGCGAGCCGTGCACCACCTTCATGGCGTGGTGTCCCGGCGGACGCACCAGGGCGAAGGCCTTTTTGTGACGGCCGCTCATGACAAGATCAGCGGCGGTCATGGTGCCGCCAGCCGCCACCAGATGCGAGCGCGTGGCCACGGCCTCCACCTCCGGGTAGCAGAAGTGCACGCGCTCGATGTCCTCTTTTGTGGCCACGCCGGGCTTGTGCTCGTCCACGCCTTCGATGTCGAAGAGCCCCTCTTCCTTCAGCTGGTCCTGCGTGTAGAGCAGACGCTCCTCGCGCTCCGGGTGCGTGGGCGAGATGCTCCAGTCGAAAGCCGGGAAGAAGATGACGCCCAGGCTGTTTTTTGCCTCGTGCATGGCCCTACCTCCCCACCGTGGTTTGAGACTGTCCGGCCAGGGCGAAGGCCACGCCGGGCTTGATCTGGCATTTGACGCGGATGTTGCGGCCGGTGGTGACGCCGTCGCTCACCATGTTGAAGCTGGAGGCGTGGTTCACCTGCGCGTTGTCCCGGTCGGCGAACACGCCCATTTCGGACAGATGCGCCAGCAGATGGTTCAAAGCGTCGCGCTCGGCCTCCTTCAGGCTGTAATTGCGCGGCACGTTTTCGCGGTGGCGCAGGGCGGGAATGAACATGACGCCCTTTTCCGTGTCGGCGAAGAGCTCCAGGCTGGCCGTGTTGCGCGTCAGGGCCGCGCCGATGGCGTTGGCCACGTCGAAGTGCTCCGGCACAACGGTGAAGAGCTCGAAGCGCTGGCGCACGGCCTCTCGCATGGCCTGGGCCGGGCCGCCCATGAGGTACACGCGCTTGGGCACCACGCGGCGGCCTTCCAGCAGTTCGTGGATGGTGTACACGGGCTTGTCGTTGATTTCGTCGAGCAGCTCCCGCGTGGCTTTGAAGATGGCCTCGCTGGCGGCCTCCACGGCTGAGGCGGCCAGCACCTCCGGGCTGATGGAATGGCAGCGCGCGAACTGGCCGATGGCCTGGCGCGAGGCCTCCACGTTGCCGTGGCTGGCCGCGCCCACGCAGTTCAGGGCGTCGATGAGCGTCGGGCGGGCGTCGGCCGCGCAGGCGCAGCCCAGCTCCACGCAGTCGGCCTGGGAGGGGCCGAGGCGGTTGGGACCCACTCGCACGGCCTCGCCCAGCACGCTGATGGCCGAATCGCCGCCGATGCCGATGGAATGCACCTTGAGCGCGCGCACCAATGTGGGGTGGCTGCCGATGTCGATGCCGTCGTGCTCCACCAGTGGCTGGCCGTCCACGAACACGGCGATGTCTGTGGTGGTCCCGCCGATGTCCAGAATGATCGAGTCGTGGTTGATGTCGCACAGGGCGATGATGCCCATGACGCTGGCCGCGGGGCCGGAAAAGATGCTCTGCACGGGCATTTTGCGCGCCTGGGCCAGGGGGAAGGTGCCGCCGTCGGCCTTGAGGGTGTTCACGCGCACATGGCCCAGACCAAGGCGCTCCAGGCTTTTTTCCACGGCGTCGGCAAAGGCGCCGAAGACCCGCCATACAGCGCAGTTGAAATAGGCGGTGGCCAGGCGGCGGGGAAAGTTGAGGCGTCCGCCCAGTTCGTGGCCCAAGGTCACTGCGTCCGCGCCTGCGCCGTCCGGGCCGAGCATTTGCCGCAGGGTGTTCTCGTGCAGGGGGTTGCGGGTGCTGAACTTGCCCACGCAGCCGAACACGCGCACGCCTTTTTGGCGGCAGGCGTCGATGGCGCTTTGCGCCTGCGCCGCGTCCAGGCGTTCAATCTCGCTGCCCCGGTGGTCGATGGACCCTTTGAGCACGTGGTAGTCGCGGCAGAGCATGAAGTCATCCGCGCTGATGCCCGGCCCCGGCACCACCAGCATGCCCACGTCCTCCAGGGTGCCCTGGACGATGGCGTTGGTGGAGAGCGTGGTGGAAAGGTTTAGCTGCGAGATGCTCTGGGCCGGCACGGCCGCCAGAATGCCCTCCAGGGCCTGGTTCACGGAGGCCAGCAGATCCTGGTGGTTGGTCTTGACCTTGGTCTGGGCGGCAATGCCCGATTCGTCGAGCGCCACGGCGTCCGTGTGCGTTCCGCCTACGTCGATGCCGAGATACATGGGCTGGCCCCCTTGGGTGTTGTGAAGGCTTCGGCAATGCTTTTCGGGGCATAGCACCGGGTTTCAGCACCGTAAAGAGGCCCGGGGACGGCCCATCGGCGGGCGGTCTGTGGGGATCGGTGGATGGTCGCAAGCGCCACGGCGCAAACGGCTTGGCCCCAAGCCCTCTGGCTGCGCGGCCGCAGAGCCGCTGGCCGCGGCATTCAGTCGGGCGAGGACCGCCCATGCGCCTTGCCGCCGTCTTGCATTTCCCCTGCCGCCCATCTAGAAGGGCGTAAGAAGGAGAGCCCGCATGCGCTTCACCGGCATCAACCACCTGGCCCTGGCCACGGGCGACATGGACGCCACCATCCGCTACTGGCGCGACCTGCTCGGCATGCGCCTAGTGGCTGGCCTGGGGCACCCCGGCTACCGGCACTATTTCTTCGAGCTCACCCAGGAGGACATGATCGCCTTTTTCGAGTGGCCGGGCGTGGAGCCGGGGCCGGACAAGGACCACGGCGCGCCGGTGCGCGGCCCCTTCACCTTCGACCACATCTCTTTTGGGCTGGAGTGCGAGGAGGACCTGTGGACCCTGCGCGACAGGCTGGAAGCCGCCGGGTTCTGGGTGTCGGAGGTCGTCGACCACGGATTCATCCACTCGCTCTATTCCTTTGACCCCAACAACGTTGCTGTTGAGTTCAGCGTGCCCGTGCCGGGCGTGGATCTGCGCGCCAAGCCGGTGATGGCAGACACCGAGCCCACGGCCTGCGCGGCCGAAGGCCCGGACCCGGTGCTGGGCGTTTGGCCCGCCGTGCCCCGCCCCACGCCGGAAGCCGAGCGCCGCGTCTACCCAGGCGAGGGCCTGCGCCTTGTGGGCAAGGAGCCTGAGGAAGACGGCAACGGCCCCCGGCATGTCTGACCCCGGCGTACTTCTGTCTTTTGCCCCCGGCTGCCGCGTCACCCGGCTGTTGCGCCGCGAGAAGCGCTTCACCGCCGTGACCGTGGACCCCGTTACCGGGGACGAGGTGCGCGCCCACACCAACAACACCGGCTCCATGCTCGGCCTGCTGCGGCCCGGCGTGGCCGCGCTGCTTTCGCCAGCGTTGAACCCGGACCGCGCTCTCAAATGGACCTTGGAAGCCCTGGCTTTGCCAGGAGGGCACCGTGGAGCGGACCCCGCCTGGGTGGGCGTGAACACTCTGACGCCCAACAGGCTTTTGGCCGCGGCCTGGCGAACGGGCCTGCTGCCCGAGGCCCGCGCTTATGCGCGCATGACGCCGGAATTCAAGATCGGCGACAGCCGCCTGGACGCCCGTTTTGACTCCGCCGATGGCGAAGCCTCTGAACTTGGCCCCCTGCCGCCCCTCTACGTGGAGTGCAAGAACGTGACCCTTGTGGAAGATGATCAGGCCCAGTTTCCAGACGCCGCAAGCGAACGCGGCCGCAAGCATCTTGTGGAGTTGACGCGCCTGGTGCGTCAAGGCTGCCGCGCCGCGCTGTTCTTCCTGGTGCAAAGGCCGGACGGCGAGTGCTTCGCCCCGGCGGACGTGGTCGACCCGGCGTATGCCGAGGGCCTGGCCGTGGCCCTTGAAGCCGGAGTGGAAGCCTGGGTCTGGCGCGCGCGCGTCACCGAAGCGGGCATAGCCTTGGCCGGGCGTCTGTCGCTGGCGCCCGCCTGGGCGCGGCTTGTCCGCCCCCGGAGCGCCTGATGCTGCACCTGCTTCTCGGCGCGTTCATCATCAGCTTCTCGCCCGTGTTCGTAAAGCTGGCCGGCCCTTATGGCGTCAGCGGCGACGCGGCGGCCTTCTACCGCATGTTCATCGGCGGGCTCGGCCTGCTGCTGGCCACCTTCATGAGCCGCGAACCGCGTTCGCGCATCACGGCCCTGCCCAAAGCCGGATATTACTGGTCTGCGCTCTGTGCGGCGTTTTTCGCCGCGGATCTCGTGGTCTGGCACATCTCCATCCATTACATCGGCCCGGGGCTTTCCACTCTGTTCGGGAACTTTCAGGTGTTCATCCTGGCCCTGTGGAGCATTGTGTTTTTGAAGGAAAAGCCCAGCGGACGCTTTCTGCTGGGGCTGGGCCTGTCCATGGCCGGGCTCTTCGCCATCGTGGCTCCGGCCTGGGCCGCGGCAGGGCCGGACTACCAGATCGGCGTCATTTTCGGTCTGCTCACGGGCTTCTTCTACGGCGGGTTCATCCTGGCCCTGGGCCGCAGCATGATGATTTGCGGCGAGGGCAGCCAGCTCGCGGTCACCACCGTAAACACGCTCATGACCGCAGCCCTGCTTCTGCTCGTGCTGCTGGTGCGCGGCGAAAGCCTGGGCCTTCCCCTGGGCATGCCCCTGCTGCTCATGGCGGGCTACGGCCTCAGCTCCCAGCTCCTGGGCTGGGTACTCATCAGCCGCGGCTTGCGCGACACGCGCATGTCCCTCGCCGGACTGATTTTGCTGTTGCAGCCCGTGCTTGCCTATCTTTGGGACCTGCTCTTCTTCGCCAAGCCAACGGGCGCCGCCGAACTCCTTGGCGTGGCCGCCACCCTCACCGGCATCGCCCTTGGAGTGCGTCGGCGCTAAGCTGCCGCTGACGCAGAGGCGAAGCTTCCGGGGTCTTTTCAGGTTCTGCGGAATATTCAGGAAGTGCACTTGGAAGAATCCCTGTGTTCTTCTTGATCCCCTGGCCGGTGCCACCTCGATGTCGGCATCAGGCAAGCATCTGTCTTCCCTCCCCATCTGCATGCCCGTGGGGCAGATTGCGCGCCACGACAGGTTCCAGCCAAAAGCCCCGGCCGCGTTTTCTGCGTGGCCGGGGCTTTTGGCTGGTCCGAGGGGGGCGGGGGCTGTGAGCCCCGCAGTCAGTGCTAGAACAGGGCCAAGAGAGCCTGTATCTTCACCTTGGCCTGCTGTTGGGTGGCGCTATCAGCCGCCACGGACAGACGGTCGGAGATGGAGAGGTCGCGGTCCTGGCCGACCTGGGTGGCGAGGGTGAGCAGTTCGGCCCGGGCGATGGGATTGGCCTCGTGCTTGGCCAGGGTGGCGAGCTTCTGCTGCATATGGGCGCGGGCCTTGTTCGCCGCGGGGGCGATGGCGGCAGGCGCGGGGGTAACCGCAGCGCGATACGTGGGCGCGCCCTTAATGGATTGTGCGAAATGGATGGGGGCTGCGGGCAGGGGCTGCGGGTCATCCTGCAGCGTGATGCCGCGCGGAGTCTCCTCGCCGGGCTTGAGCAGGTAGAGCCGGTTGGTCTGGGTGTGTCCGGTGGCGTATTCGTCGCGGATGGCCAGAAGCGAAAGGGCGGGCTTGCCCGTGACGGTTTCGACGTACTGGATGAGGTCCAGGGCCTCGGCATGGGTGCCGACGACGCCCATGAGGCAGAGCTGGCCGTCCACGGCCTGGATGTCGACCCCGACGTTCTTGTGCAGCAGGTGGCGGCTCAGCGCCAGGCGGGCGCGGCTTTCCAGCCCGCTGTCCGCGCTGCGGTTGATGGGCGCTTCCACGTCGCGCAGGCGGATGTAGCCCTTGATGGCTCCCACGCCCTTGACGTTCTGCATGGCGACGATGACGCGGTCGCGGTCGGCCTGGGTTTCCACGACGCCTACGGCGAAGACCTCGCCGTTGTAAGCGCGCACCTGCACGTCCGAGGAGCCGTGCGCAGTAAGCAGCGCGCTTTGCGCTTTGAGGGAGAGCATGTTGTCCCGCACGATGGTGTTCATGTCGCGCTCATCGCTGGCGAGATAGGCGGAATTGTAGACGCCCTTGACGCCGGTCATGGCCAGGGAGCTGTTCTGCGGCATGGCCAGGGAGGCCGTGGTGGTGATGGCGAAGGGGAGCATGGCGCAGCCGCCGGCGCACAAGAGCCAAAGCCCCAGCGCGGCCATTGTCATGGCGCGGAGGGTGCGGTTGTGCAGGGGCTGGCGGCGGTTTCTACCCATGCCGCTACTTATGCAAGACCAGGGCCAAATGGAGAATATCATGCTTCTGATGGACTTGCCTTTAGGTTCGCGCTGGTATTGGTATCAGGACGTCAAGTGCATGACGTCCTGATAGGCAATACTGTTTCACAGAACCTTGGTCAAGACAAAGTCTAGATTGGCCTTCTCCAGCCCGTCTCGTCCGCCCGCCACGACCATGGGGCCGTTGGCCAGCACAGCGTTCACGGCCTCGCCAAAGGCGGCAAAGTCTTTTTGGCTGGTGGCGAACACCGCTTCACGCGCTGCCTGGCGGTAGTCCGCGTCTTCGCCGGTGAGCTCGCGCGCCAGGGCCGTGAAGCCCTTGGCGTCGGGCAGCATGTAGTGGTCCATGTCGCCGATGCTGCCGACAACGCTCTTCTCAAGTTCCGAGGGGTCGATGTGCAGGCTGGTGAGGTAAGGCCCGACGCCGGCGTAGGCGTCCAGGGTGCGCGTCACATTGGGGTCGCGGTAGGATGCGAACACGAGGTTGCCGGAAAGCCTGCTGTACGCGCAGGAGGCCCCGTAAGCGCCGCCCTGCACGCGTACGCGCTCCCACAGGTAGCCCGCCCGCAGGAACTTGGCGACGACAGAGGCCGCTGCGCCGGGCTCCTGGCCAAGGGCGCGGGCGTTGCCGCCCGCGGCGACGTAGTTCACCTGCGCGGGCAGGCACAGGCCCTCGCGCAGGGGCAGTTCGGGGATTGCGCGGGGCGCGGTGCCCATGGACGCATCCGGCAATCCGCCAACCACTTCGGCGATGCGCGGGAGCGCCTCCTTGATGGCCTTGGCGTCGGTGGTGAGGTTGACCAGCAGACCCCGGCGGGAGAGCAGCAGGGAGAGCAGACGGTGCAGGTCCGCGCTCACGCCTTCCGGGGCGGTGTCCATGCGCCGGGCCAGGTCGCGCACGAAGTTCAGGCCGGTCAGGCCGCCCATGGCCTCGTTCATGGCCTGGGCAACGCCCGTGCGGGCCTTGAGCCGCGTGGAGGCGAGAGCATGGCCCGAGGGGATGAGGCGCTGCTCGCGCCGGGCCTTGGATTCAAGGATGATCTTGCCCAGGCGCTCGGCATCGCTGAAGTCCGCTTCCGTGAGCACTTCGGTTATGAGGCCAAGGAGCGAGGGCAGTTTCTCGGCCGTGGCCTTTCCGCGCAGGAACAGGCGCTGGGCGGCCGCGTTCGGCCCCTGGCCGCGCACGGAGGAGACGAAGGTCTGCGCCCACAGGCCGCCCGTGGTCATGGCGATGTTGCGCGAGAGGTCCACGAAGCTGGAGCGCTTGGTGCCCATTTCAAGAAGCGTGCGGCCAAGGATGGGCACCAGCGGGATGAGTTCGTCCGGCACGCCCGCAAGGTCGAAGGCCAGGTCCAGATACACCACGCCGCTGGTGGGCAGGTCGTGCACAAAGGTCTTGGCGCCATCTTCCGGCAGACCGGGCAAGGCGACCGCCTCATGTGGAATGGCGGCGTTTTCGCGCGGCAGGTCGGCGGGGGTCAGGCGGGGAATGCGGGCCAGATCTTCCGGCGCGTCCGGGGCCTCCTGCAAAGCATGCAGTTCGTGCGTCTCCGCCACAAGGCGCTCCACGTCCCGGGTGGACAGGCTGTCCTTCACGGCCTTGAGGCGCGCCTGTTCGGCGCCCTCGCGCTGGGCGCCCAGGGCTGTGTCGGGCACCAGGATCACCAGGGTGCGGTGGGTGTTGTGCAGAAAATGCGTGCGGATGAGGTCCTCGAAGACCTTTTCGCCCTTGTCCAGCCGGGCCTTGAGCCGCGCCAGGGGCCCCTCGAAGGGCAGGTGCGCCAGCGGGTCGCCGTCGTACAGCCAAGTGGCCAGGGCCTCGAAAAAGACCACCAAGCCGCGCGGGTAGCTGCCCGTGTTGTTTTCGCGCAGGTCGAACTCCACGCTGTTGATGCCCGCGCGGATGTCGTCCAGGTGCAGGCCGTCATCAGCGAGCTGCCGCAGGGTGCCGAGCACCAGAGCCTCCACCTTGTCGGCTGTGGCCTCGGCCGCGTTGTTGGCGGTGGCCAGGCCTTTGAGGCCGACGGAGAAGGACATCTGGCGCAGGTCCGTCTCCAGGCCGCCGCCCGTGAGGTCCTCGCCCAGGCCGGAGTCGACCAGGGCCTTGCGCAAGGGCGAGGAGGGCAAGCCGATGAGCACATGCTCCAGCACCTCGAAGGCCAGGCTTAGGTCCGGGCTTTGCGTGTCCGGCAGGCCGAAGTTGACCGTGCACATGGCCCGGGCCGCGCCTTCGCCGCCTTCCGCACCGTCCTCGTCGTCGTCCCCTTCATCCCCCTCCGCCATGGGTTCCGGAACCGCGGCGTCCGCGGCATACGGGTGCACAAAGCGCCGGGGCTTCTCAAAGGAAGGCTGCAGCTCCACCTCGGAGGCGGGCTGGCCCGGAGCCGGGGCGTCGAACTGGGAGAAATACTCGTCCAGCATGGCCAGGCGCTTTTCCGGGTCGTCGTCGCCGGAGAAGAAGGCGTAGGCGTTGGACGGATGGTAGAAGCGCTTGTGGAAGTCCATGAACTGCTCAAAGGTCAGGTCGGGAATGCGCTCCGGGTCGCCGCCGGAGTCCAGCCCGTAGCAGGTGTCCGGGTAGAGCGAGCGCTGGGAGTATTCGCCCAGCAGGCTGTCGGGCGAGGAGTACACGCCCTTCATCTCGTTGAACACCACGCCCTTGAAGGCCAGCGGGTCCTCGGCGCGCTCCACGTCATAGTGCCAGCCTTCCTGCTTCAGCGTATTGGGCGTCAGGCTGGGGAAGAACACCGCGTCGAGGTAGACATCAACGAGGTTGTAGAAGTCCTGCAAGTTGGCGCTGGCCACGGGGTAGCAGGTCTTGTCTGGAAAGGTGAGGGCGTTCAGGAAGGTGTTGAGCGAGCCTTTGATGAGCTCCACGAAGGGCTCCTTGACCGGGTACTTGCGCGAACCGCAGAGCACGCTGTGCTCCAGGATGTGCGGCAGTCCGGTGGAATCCGTGGGCGGTGTGCGGAAGGCGACGCCGAAGACCTTGTTTTCGTCCGGGCTGATGAGCGAAAGGAGACGGCCGCCGGTCTTGGCGTGGCGGTAAATGCGCGCGGTGGCGGCAAGTTCGGGTATTTCCTGCTCGCGTTCAAGGGCAAAGCCGTGGATGAGCTTGGTCATGGGACCTCTTTTGGTGTGGTGTGGCCTTTGGCGCGGGTGCTATTCGCCGCACTGGTGGGGCCATAGATATAGCACGATGGCCCGGGAGGGAAGGGGGGCGCGCCTTGACTCCCCCGGCGCGAATCCCTATTTAGCTTAGATACGGAAAGAGCCGCGCCCTGCCGCGCGCTTTTGCCCAGCAACAACAAAAAACACAACGGAGAAGCCCGCATGGAATGCTGCGATCACGATCACGACGACTATGAGTTCATGGAATGCGCCAAGGTCGGCCAGAAAATCCGGAACTTCACCCTTGAGGCCTATGACCCGAGCGAAGGCGGCTTCACGGTTGTGGATTCCGAGAAGATCCAGAAGAAAAAGAAGTGGCTGGTCCTGGTGTTCTACCCGGCGGACTTCACCTTCGTGTGCCCCACGGAGCTGGCCGACTTGGCCGCCCAGCACGCCAAGCTCAAGAAGCTCGGCGCGGAAGTGGTCAGCGTGTCCACCGACACCAAGTTCGCCCACCTTGCCTGGCAGACCAGCGAGCGCCTGCTCAAGGACGTGAAGTTCCTCATGGGCGCAGATCCCAACGGCAACGTGTCCCGCTTCTTCGACGTGTGGGACGCGGAGTCCGGTCTGGCCTTGCGCGGCACTTTCATCATCAACCCCGATGGAGTGCTGGCCTCCAGCGAGGTGAACTTCTACAACGTGGGCCGCAACGCGGATGAGCTTGTGCGCAAGCTTGAGGCCAACGTGTACCTCATCAAGAATCCCAACGAGGCCTGCCCGGCCAAGTGGACCCCGGGAGCCAAGACCCTGACCCCCTCCGAGGCCATGGTGGGCAAGGTCTACGAAGCCCTGAACGAGAAGTAGGCAACGACGATTGATGAGCCCCGGACCTGCTGAGGTCCGGGGCGTTTTGTGAAGCTCCCGGCAGCGGGAGCGCTGGCAGGCCGCTTATGGATTGGGACGCAGCCCACTATGAAGAGTGGTTCGCCACACCAGAGGGGCGCTTTGCCCTGGGGGCCGAGCGCCGCCTGCTGGATAGCGTGGTGGCCGAGTGGCCGCGCCGCAACCAGCGCGTGCTCGAGATAGGCTGCGGCACGGGCCTGTTCCAGCACATTCTTTTTGATGACGGCTTTTCCGTGGCCGGTCTGGACAAGTCTCCGGGCATGATCGCCGCGGCGCGCCGTCGGCTTGGTCCGGACGCGGAGCTTTACGTGGGCGACGGCGAAGCCTTGCCCTTTGCGGACAACGAGTATGACTTCTGCGTGCTGTGGACCGTGCTCGAGTTTTGCGACGACCCCGGCAAAGCCTTGGCCGAGGCGGCGCGGGTGGCCGCAAAGGGCCTGCTCATCGGCTTCTTGAACCGGCACTCGGCGTACTGGCTGGCGCGGGGCTGCGCCTGGCCCTGGAACCGCGGGCACCTGCTCTGCGGCGCGCGCTGGTTCACCTGGCCGGAAATGCGGGCCCTGGCCCTGGTGCACACGGGCAAAACGCCCGCGCGCACGCGTTCCGTCCTGCCCGGTCCGCCCTGCACCTGGAAGAACTCCCAGCCGTGGCGCTTCGCCAACAATCTAGTGCTGCCCCCCATGCTGGGCGCCATGTGCGCCATGCGTATAGACCTTGTGGATTACCAGCCCCTCACGCCCATCTACGCCTGGAGCACGGAGCCGGGCATCGGCTAGGCCAAAGGGGGGCTAAACGCGCTGCAATCTTTTGCCAATTGTCCCGCCAAGCCTTGACAGAGCCAGCCTGTGCGGGCGATTATCACACAGTCTTACAAACAGCGACACCATCCACTGACGGAAGGAGGCCCTTATGTTTAAGGACAGCGCACACAGCGAGGAAATGGCTCAGGAACTGCGCGAAGTCATCAGCCACGCCCAGAAGCTCATCGAAGCCACGGCTGGCGAGATTGACGACCGCACCCGCTCCGCGCGCGCCGTGCTTGAGGAGCGTCTTGCCGTCGCCAAGGTCAAGTGCGGCGAGCTGGAAGGCCATCTCAAGAACCGCCTGCAGGACACGGACAAGATCATCCGCGAGAAGCCGTATTACGCCATTGGCGGTTCCTTTGTCGTCGGGCTCATGCTCGGCTGGCTCATGGGCCGGAAGTAGGCGCGACATGGGCTTGCTCCTGGAGGACCTGGACCTCGGCGGCACCACGGGGCGTGTCGCCGCGGCCCTGGCGCAGACTGTCAAAGACCGCATTGAGCTTCTCGGGCTTGAATTGCGCGAGGACAAGATCCGCCTGGTGCAGATCCTGATCCTGTCGTGCTGCGGGGTGGTCTTCGCCCTTCTGGGGCTTATTCTGGGCGTGCTGACCTTCCTGGCGCTGCTCCCCGTGGAGTGGCGCGTGGTCGGCATGGGGGTGCTTACCGGCATCTGCTTCGCCGCGGCCGCGTGGGCCTTTGTGGGCATCAAGCGGCGCCTGGCGGGCAGGAACCACATGTTCGCCCAGACCCTGGCGGAACTGGAGAAGGACAAGTCATGTTTCTAGACGCGGAACTTGAGGGCGTGACCAAGGCCAAGGCACGGATCGCCGTGCAGGCCGACCTGCGCCGGCAGGTGATTCAGCTTGAGGTGCTGGCGTTGCGTTCGCGCGTGCGCCGGGCCGCCTCCGGCATCAGCCTTGGCTTGGGGCTGGCGGGCAAGGTTTTCGATTACATCATCGCCCGCCGCAAGCGTTAGGCCTGGGCCGCAGGCGTCGTCAGCCCCCGGGGGCTGCGCGGCTTGACCCTCGGCTTTTGTTGTTCTATGTGACGAATGTATTTGGCAGGCGGCCTGCGGGAGGTCCTCGCAGGCTTCTTGTTGTTTTGTCCAGACCAAAGTTGCGGCGCACTGCGCTGCGTGATGCAAGAGAGGCAGCACATGTCGAGTCTACCCATTTCCCAGGAAGGCTATAAGCTCATGAAAAAAGAGCTTGAGAGCCTGAAGAAGCAGCGTCCCGAAGTCTCCGAGGCCATCCGCTTGGCCCGCGAGGAAGGCGACCTGAAGGAAAACGGCGGCTACCATGCCGCGCGCGAGCGTCAGGGCTTGATGGAGGCGCGCATCAACTTCATCGAAAGCCGGATGCACAAGTACAATGTCATCGACATGAAAGCACTCGGCGGCGACAAGATCAGCTTTGGCGCCACGGTTGAGCTTGAGGACGTGGATTCCGGCGAGAAGAAGCTGTACACCCTGCTCGGCCCGGACGAGACCGGATTCTGCAAGGGCAGCGTGTCCATCTTGTCTCCCGTGGGCCAGGCCCTGCTTGGCAAGAGCGAGGGCGACGAGGTGGTCATCATCGTGCCGCGCGGCCGCGTGGAATACGAGGTTCTGAGCATCGCCTTCAACGGTCCGGCCATTTCCATCGCCGAGTAGTCCCGCCTTCTTTGCGGCGTTTTCTGCCGTTAGACAAAATGCATCCCTCCGCCTCCAGCCGCAGTCCGCACCACGCCGCAAGGCGTTCCGGCGGCACTGTGGCTGGAGGCGAGGGCGTGCGCGTCTTTCCGGGCGCAAGGAGCAGGGCCGATGGGCTTGCGTTTGACGACCTTGACATTGTTGTTGGTGTCGATTGCGGTCTTCCTGTGCCCTGCGCCGTCTTCCGCCGGGGAAGCGGTAGCCCAGGAAGCTAGAAACCCGCTGACGCTCTGGACTGCGGCGCAATTGGCGGAACCGCTTGACCCCGCCAGAATGCGCGCCGAGCGCGCCATCAGGCACCTGCCGAAAGCCGACGCGACCGCTCCCGTGCGCACAGCCCCCCGGACCGCGTTGCCAGCCTTGCCCGAAGCCCAGCGCGGCATCATCCGCCGCGTGGCCTTGCCCGAGGGCGACCGCCGTGTGGCGCTGACCTTCGACCTTTGCGAGCGGACTGTTCATGTCACCGGCTATGACGCCCGGCTGGTGAACGCCCTGCGCGCCGCAAACGCCAAGGCGACGTTCTTCGCCGGGGGCAAGTGGCTGCGGTCCCACCCGGAGCGCGCCATGCAGCTCGTGGCCGACAGCCGCTTCGAGTTTGGCAACCACTCTTGGACCCACGCCAACATGGCCGTTTCCCCCGCGGCCTTCCGCCGCCAGCAGGTGGAATGGACCAGCGGCCAGTTCGATCTGCTGCGCGAGGAGTTGGATCGTCGGCTTGCGGCGCAGGGGTTGCCCGCCTCCAGACGCGGCCCGCTGCGGCTGTTCCGCTTGCCTTACGGGCGCGGCGGGGCGGAGGTGGCCCAGTACCTGAATGGCCAGGGCTATGCGGTCATCCAGTGGGATGTTGTCGGCGAGGGGGGCTGCGGCGACGCCCAGCGCCGGGCTCAAGCGCTGGCCGGGGCCGTGCGGCCGGGCTCCATCGTGCTGCTGCACGCCAACGCCGTGCCCAAAGACACGGCTGAGCTGGTGCGGCACCTGCTGCCGCTTTTGGCGGCCAGGGGCTATGCCACGGCCACTGTGAGCGAACTGCTGACCGCAGGCAAGGCGGAGACTGTGGATGACGGGTACTTTACCGCTCCCGGCGACAACGAAATCTACGACGGCATGTTCGCCGGATACGGAACTGGCGGGCGGGTTCGCGCAATGAAAGGGCGCTGAGGAGAAGCGGGGCGGGGTTCTGCCCGCGCCTAGGGATACCTGGGCCGCAGGCGCATGAGTTCAAGATATTCGGCAGGGCCTTTGTCGCGGAGTATCTCGCCGTTTTTCCGCCAGCGCGCCATGAGCCCAGCGGGCAATCCCGGCTCTTCGCAGGGAAAGTCCGGGCACAGGCCGCAGAAGTCGAGTTTCCGCTTCATGGCGCATTCGCGCACGCCGCAGTCGCCCAGAAGGCAGCCGCCGTCTCGGCAGCCCTTGCACGATCCCTGAGAAAGGAACTCCAGCAGGCCGGAGAACTCCTGGTACTGGCCGAAGGCCGGGTTCATGGCCGCCATGCGTTCAGCATAGGTGCTGAAATTCGGGCCGAGCAGGTCGCGCAGGGCGCGCGCATGGTTGCGGATTGCGCCGCCGGTGAAGGCCAGGCAGCCCCCGCAGTACAGCCCGCAAGGCGCGACAAGCCGCAGAAGCTCGGAACGTGACGGTGGCAGGGAATTGAAGGGCATGCGGTCCTCCAGTCTTATTCGCATGAATCAATATGCGAAATGCCGGGTCAGGCCAACACGCAAAAATACGGATTTTTAAGGTCGAGCGGCGGCAACAGGGCCAAGCGTGGTCTAGCAGGGCAGGGAGACCAGCACCTTGGCGCCTTGCCCTGGGTGGCTCGTGATGTCGATGTCGCCGCCAAGGGCTTTTAGCGTGCCGTAGCTGACGGAAAGACCGAGCCCTGTGCCCTGACCGACTTCCTTGGTGGAGAAGAAGGGTTCGAAGACGCGCGGCAGGTGCGCGGGCAAAATGCCGCACCCCGAGTCCTCGATGTCGATGTGCGCCTCGCGGTTCTGGGCCGTGGCGCGCACAGTGAGCACGCCGCCGCCGGACATGGCGTCCAGGGCGTTGTCCAGAATGTTGCCGAGGGCGGTGGAAAGGTCCGTGCCGGGCAGCCCCGCCGTGGGCAGGGTGAGCAGCGGGAGGTCCGCGGAAAGCTCCACCCGCAATTGCACGCCGGAGGCCGCCAGTCGCTTTGCGCGTTCCGCCAGCAGTCCGTTCAGCAGCGCCCGCAGGTCGAGGGAGGTCTCTGCCGTGGCGGCGCGCGCCTGGGGCGGGTCTTTGTGGCACAGGCACAGCAGTTTGGCGGTTATTTCCTTGCAGCGCTGCCCGTGCTCGCGCATTTTCCGGGCAGAGTCCCGCATCTCGCCCAGGGTATTGGTCTGGGCGGGGAGCAGGTTTGAGGCCTTCAATTCGGTGCGCAGATCGCCAACCAAGTCTTCCAGCCAGCCAGCCAGGTTGACCATGGTGTTCACGGGATTGTTGATCTCGTGGGCGACGCCCTCCGCCATTTGGCCCAGGGCGGCCATTTTTGCGGTTTCGGCCATGCGCAGGCCTTCCAGGCGTTCCTCGCGGCGGTCCTGGGCGCGCAAAATGGCCTCGGCCAGGCGTTCGATGGGCACCGGCTTCACCAAGTAGTCCGAGGCGCCGAGCTTCATGCCGGCCACGGCTGTGGCCAAGTCGTTTCGCCCTGTGAGCATGAGCGCCTCGACCTGCGGCTTGAGCTTCTTGAGCTCGCGCAGCAGCGAGAGCCCGTCGATGCCGGGCAGGTTCACGTCAAGCACGGCCACGTCGAGCTCCAGCTCGGCGGCCAGGCGCAGGGCATCCTCGCCATCATAGGCGGTCTTGACCTGGAATCCCCGCGCCTGGAGCCGCTCAGCCAGAAGATCGGCAAAGTCGCGCTCGTCATCCACCAGAAGGACGGCGTTCATGCGTCCCCCGGCTACTTCTTGTCACCCTCTTTCATCACCTTGTCGGCTTCCTCGAAGTCGCCGGCTTCGGCAAAGGTGGCGGCCACCATCATGTCTTCCATCTTTTGGCGGTAGGCGCCCTTGATGCTTTTCACCAGGCGGTCGATGTCCACGGGCTTCTTATGGTATTCGTACGCGCCGAGCTGCATGCAGATTTCCTGGTCCTGCTCGGAGCCGTGGCCGGTGAGCACGATGACCTGGACATGGGGATGCGCCTTTTTGACCTTGCGCAGCACTTCGACGCCGTCGATGCCGGGCATGCGCAGGTCGAGAACCATGACGTCCGGGGCTTCGTCCTTGACCATCTCCAGAGCGGTTTCACCGTCATGGGCCACTTCAGAGCCCATGTCGCGCATGTTCATGCGTTCGGCCAGGGTGTTGACGAAATTCTCCTCGTCGTCGACCAGCAGCAGCTTGATCTTCTTGCTCATGTGCACTCCTTGTTTAGGCGCGGGGTGCGCGCCCGGTTCCGGGGGCCCAGGGCGGACCCGGAGCCCCCGGTTTTGGCGTGTTAAGGCTTAGGCTTCGGCCAGGCCGTAAGCCACATGCACTCCGCCAAGCCCCACGGATTCGAGGAACCCGCAGACTTGAACCGGAGGCGTGAGCCGTCTTGGCGCGCAGCCCAGCATCTCCAGGGCCACGTCGTGGCAATCGGCCTCGGCAAAGGCGGCGGCGGCGAATACATCCGACACGCTGGCGCCGCAGTTCGTCACACCGGCCAACTGCATGGCCGTCTCGTTCTCGCCGGCCTCGGCAAAGGCCATTCCGGCGAAGCTGTCCTCAAGTCTCTTGAGCATTCCGAGCATAACGTCCTCCTTCTGGCCGGGGCTATGGCGTGCACTCCGCGCCCGCGGCAATGTGAAGTCAAGCTGCTACCTTGGAATGCTACTCCTCTTTAACCAGAAATCAAGGGGCTCAAGCCTGGGCCTTGGGCAGCGAAAGCACGATTCCCTCGCCATTGGGGCCTGCGCACAAGCCAACGCCAAGGGTTTTGGCGCAGGCGGCCAGGTCCGCATACTCGGGTTGCCCCCGCAGGGTCTCGAACGCGGGCGAGCCGACACGCGCCACGGCGAGTCCGCCTTGCTCCTCCACCGAGAGCGTCAGCTGCGCGTCGCGCGGGAGCAGCGGCAGGGCACAGTCGACGGCGAGTCCCGCCAGGTCCATGACCTCCACGGCGCGCAGCGAGGTGCGCAGGCCGGTGCGGCCGGGGGCAAGGGCCAGGATGACCCGGAAGCGCGCGGCCGTGCGGCGGAAAAGCCCCACCAGGGCGCGCAGGGCGTCGTTCACCTCGCAGCCGGTGGGGCTGGGCTCCGGGGAATGCGCGCAGTAGTTCAGCTGCTCGGAAAGCTGCATGCCGCGCTCCACCTGTTCGGAAAGCACGCCGAGGCCGCGCTTGAAGCGCTCCGCGTGGGCGAAGTTCTCGCCGCCCATGGCCAGCAGGTCTTCCATGAGCCCGGAGGACTCGCGGATGGTGGCGAGGATGTTCTGCATCTCGTGGGTGGCGTGGGCCGTCAGCCGGCCCATGAATAGCGCGTCGCGCATGGTCTTGCCCCTATTGGCCGAGCTTGGCGGCCTTGCTGGCGTAGTCGATGGCCGACTCCATCTTCTCGATGAGCGTATCGATGTTGAGCGGTTTCATCATGTAGTCGAAGGCGCCCAGGCGCATGCCCTCTATGCCGTCGCGCGTGCTGCCGTGGCCGGTCAAAAGCAGCACCTGCACGTTCGGGTTGGTGCGCTTCACGCGCTCCAGCACCTCAAGGCCTTTGATGCCGGGCATGAGCACGTCGAGGATCATGACGTGGGGCTCGTCCTCGGCAACGGCCAGCAGCGCGGACTCGCCGTCGAAGACCACGCGCGCGTTGATGCCGCGCAGCTCGAGCCTTTCTGCCAGGGTGGTGATGAATTCGTGCTCGTCGTCAACGAGCAAAATCTTCCAGTCATTCGTGTTCATGCCAATGCCTCGCGCTGCCCTATGGGCAGGGTGATGGTGAGCGTGGTGCCGACGCCCGTGGTGGACTCCACGGCGATCTCGCCGCCTAGGCGCTTTACGATGCCGTAGGTGATGGACAGGCCGAGGCCCGTGCCTTTTCCCTTCTTGGTGGTGAAAAACGGTTCGAAGATGTGCTTCAGGGTTTCGTCACTCATGCCGCAGCCGTTGTCCTTTACGGTGACGCACACGCCGTCGGATTCTGGCCGGGCCAAGGCTTCAATGACGCCGCCGTCCGGCACGGCCGCCAGGGCGTTGTTGAAGAGGTTCAGGAACACCTGCTGGAGCTGGCTGCGGTCGGAAACGATGCGCGGCAGGAGCGGGTCGATGTCCAGGCGCACGTCCACCTTGCGGTGCATGGCCTCGTTGGACAGGAAGCTGGCGGTCTCGGCGATGAGCTCGCCCAAGTCCAGCGCCTCGTTCGTCACGTCCATGCGGCGGGCAAAGCCCAACATGCGGTGGGTGATGCCTCGGCAGCGGTCCACGGCGCGCAAAATGCTTTCCACCTGGGCCAGGATCTTGTCTTTGGACGGGAATTCGCCCTGCAGGGACAAAATGTCCTTCATAAGCCCGGCTTTCTCGTTGATGATGGCCAGCGGGTTGTTGACCTCGTGGGCCACGCCCGCGGCCAGGCGGCCGATGCTCGAAAGCTTTTGCGAGTGCTCCACCTCGCGCAGGGCCAGCTCGCGGCGGTCCTCGGCCTCCTTCATGCGCCGGATGAGCGCGTCGGTGACGCCGACGGCGGCCAGAAGCACCAGGGCCACGCCCACGGCGAAGATGAACAGCAGGTCGCCGCGCACCGTGTACCAAGTCTTGAGCACGCTGGCCTTGGGCTTGACGGCCATGAGCACGAAGTCGGCCTCCGGGAAGTAGGCATAGGAGAGGAAGACATCGCGCCCCAGGGGGTCGATCATCTGCAGCACCGTGGGCTCATAGGTCTGCGGCGGCAGCGGGAAGGAAAGCTTTTCCAGCACCTTGCCGTAGTTGTTGGAACTGGTCTGCATCAGCCCCTGGGTGTTCACCAGAAAGGCGTCGGCGTCGGGCTCCAGGCTCATGCTGGCGATGATGCGCTCGAACTGCCGGGTGTCGAGGGTGGCGCGCAGAATCCACACGCGGCCGTCCTCGGTCATGTGCTGCACGGCGATGATGACGTGGGGAAACTTGCGGTAGCCCATGAACACGTCGCTCACGTACTTGCCCTTGAGGCGCACCTCTTGGAACCAGCGCTGTTCGGCGTAGTTTTTGCCCTTGAGGGCATAGGGCCCGACGTAGTTGATCTGGTTGCCGTGGGCGTCGATGAGCCCCAGGTCCACGAAGCCGTCGAACTCTTTCTTCATGACCGTGAAGATGCGCGCGAGCTTGTTCTCGTCGGCCAGCTCGCCGTAGCTGTAAGCGGAGGCAATGAGGCTGACCGTGGAGGTGCGCTCGGCCAGGAACAGCTCGAAGGAGTTCTTGGTCTTGTTCACCAAAACGCGCAGGGGGTTCTGGATCTCCTTGGTCATGGCGTTCTGGTGCTCATAATAGTTGAGCACGGCCATGACCGAGAGCGGGATGAGCGACGCCGCCACGATGAGGGCGATGATCTTGCGGCGGAGCATGGTGTAGCGCTCCGGCGAAACCGCCTCGTCCACGTCGCTTTGCAGTTCGCGCAGGGGATGTTTGATGAGCGCCGCGAGCTTACGCATGCTCCCCCCTCGGGAACAGTATGTCCCCTGACTCCAGCTCGCCGCGCAAGTAGCGGGCCAGGGCGTCCTCGGCCAGTCCGGCAATGCCGTCCAGCACGTCCAGGCGCTTCCAGCGCAGGTAGTGGTAATGTTCTTCTTCCATGCCGCCGGTGATGAGCACGGCCACTTCCCGGTCCAAAATGAGGTCGCAGAGGTCGTCGGCGCTGGCGTGGGCCAGCACGAGCTCCTGTCTGCGCACCTCGCGGTTGTCCGCGTCCACGGTGACGAGAAGCACTTCGCTCGCCAGGTCGAAACGCGGGGCCACTTCGTTGCGGTACAGGGTCACGAGGATTTTTTTAGCCATGACGCGCGCCTCCCCTTAGACCTTTTTCCGAGCGTGCTTGACGCGCGCGGCGGAGGAATTGGCGGCCGGGTCATCGGCAGGCGGGGCGGCCTGGGGAAAGCGGACGTGCGGCGGCAGGTGGTCGGGCAGGACCAAGTCGCCCGCGCAGACCATTGCCGCATACTCGACCATGTTGCGCAGCTCGCGCACGTTGCCGGGATAGTCGTAGGCCGAGAGCAGCGAGAGCGCCTCGGCGGAGAAGCCCAGCACCTGCTTGCGGAACTTGGTGGCGTAAATGCCCAAGAAGTGCGTGAGCAGGAACTGCACATCCTCGCCGCGCTCGCGCACCGGGGGCAAGTGCAGGCGCACGGCGTTGAGCCGGTGGAACAGGTCCTCGCGCAACAGTCCGGCCTTGACGAGGGCTTCGGGGTCGCGCCCGGTGGCGGCCACCACGCGCACATTGAGACGCATGGGGCGTTCGCCCCCGGCGGGCACCACGGCCTTTTCGTCCAGCAGGCGCAGCAGGCGGCCCTGCTGGGCCAGGGGCATGTCGGCGATTTCAGAAAGATAGAGCGTGCCGTTTTGTGCCAGCTGGAACTTGCCGGGCCTGGGCGCGTTGCTCTCGCCCGATCCGCCGGCCTGGCCAAAGAGCTCCACGTCGAGCAGGGCCTCGGGCATGGGCGTTGCGTTCACGCGCACAAAGCTCTCGCGGGCGCGGGGGCTGGCCCGGTGCAGGGCCTCGGCGAGCAGGTCCTTGCCCGTGCCGGATTCGCCCGTCAAAAGCACCGTGGCGTCGCTGGCGGCCACGGCGGGCAGAATGCGCAGCAGGTGCTCCATGGCGGAGCAGCGGCCAACTATGGCCCCGGGACCAGCCGTGCGCGTGAGCCGCGCCTCCAGCTCCTTCAGCGCGGTCAGGTCCTCGATGACATCAAGAGTGCACAGCAGGTCGCCGCCCTTGTCCAGCACAGGCACGCTGGTGAGGCGCACGGGCACTTTGCGGCGGTGGCGGTTGATGAGTGTGCCCTCGCGGCTTTCCGCCTCGCACACGGGTATTTCGCTCTTGGCGCAGGCCACGCGCGGGCAGGCATGCAGGCAGAAGCTGCCGCGCAGCACGTGCCGGCAGGGCACACCGGCCACTTCCTCGCTGGTGTAGCCGGTAAGGCGCTCCAGTACGCTGTTCATGAACAGCGTGCGCCGCTCGCGATCGAGCACGGCCACTCCGAAAGGAAGGGCGCGCAGGATGTGCGGCAAATCGGCCCGATCCAAACCGGCGGCTATGAGCCCGGCAAAGGGAGCCAAGGGAACGCTTGATGCCAAGGTATTATCCACGTTCATCTCCTCCAGGGGGGAAGTGCGCTTGTGTGCGGGCGCACTCCCCCTGCCCGGAAGGACCAGGGTCTAGTGCGCGCCGCCGCCAACGATGCCCGAAGCAGCGAAGGCGAGGACGAGGATTTCCGCCACGGCCATGAGGGCAAAGCCTTTTTCGCCGCGCTTCAAGTAAGCGGGAACGAGCGGAATATAGCTGATAAGCGTCATGCTCGCCAGAAGAACGATGCCTATGAAGTTGAGGAAGTCGCCCTGGGCGATGAGCGCCGTCCAGCCCCAGCCGCGGGGCACGACGCCGAGCTCAAGATAGGTGCCCACGGGCTCCGACCAGAGCAGGGGGACCTTCTGCAGGGGAATGTGCGGGGTGATGATGCCGGTGACATACAGGGTGTAGGTCACGACCATGATGGCCAGGCCGGTCCAACAGCCGTAGAACAGCATGTTCGCGTAGGTGATCTGCTCCGGCGAAGTTTTGCCGCTGTGCTTCACTGTTTCGCTCATTGTCGTCTCTCCTTATGGATGCTCTGCCGGGCAAGGCGCGTGCGCCGCCCGTTTACCTTGCGCTGTTGCGCAGCCTAGATGCCAAGACCCTTCAGCAGGGCCTTTCCGCCCGAGAAGAGCAGCACGCCGATGACCATGTAGCGGATGAACGTGGGCTTGGCCTTGGCCAGCAAACGCACGCCGACGAAGGATCCCAGCATGAGGCCGATGATGCTCGGAATGGCCATGAGCGGGATGACGCAGCCCTTGTTCAGGTAAACCCAGGCGGCGGAGGTGTCGGTGATGGAGAGCAGGAACTTGCTGGTGCCGACGGCGACCTTCAGCGGCGCGCCCATGAGCAGGTTCAGCACCGGGACGTTGGCCCAGCCTGCGCCCAGGCCGAACATGCCGGCCATGAGGCCGATGATGATGAAGAGCAAAAGGCCGGGCAGGGTGCGGTGGGTCTTCCACTGCACCAGTTCACCCGTGGCGGGGTCGTTGTACGCGCCGTCCATGCCCAGGGCCATGCTCAGCGCGTCCTGCTTGGTCACCACGGGGTGGGCGGTGTTTTTAGACACCAAAAGCAGAATGGCGATGAACATGATGGTGCCGCCCAAGCAGAGCTGGACCACGTTGGTCGGCAGCGCCATGCCGAGAAACGCGCCCACGATGGCGCAAGAGGAGGCGATGAGCGCCACGGGAAGAGCCAGGCGCAAGCTGGCGAAGTTGCGCTTCAGCAGGCCGGGACCGGCCGCCAGGGCGCCGGCCAGGGCCACCATGAGGCCCGCGCCGCGCACGAAGTCGAGGTGGAAGGGAAAGAATCCGCTCACCAGGGGCACATACAAAACGCCGCCGCCGACACCTGCCAGCACGGCGATGATGCCGAGGATGAAGCAGAAGAACAGCAGCACGGTGGGCCAGACCCACCAGGCGACGCCCGTCTCGGCGCCAAGGTGGGCCGCGCTTTGAGCCACTTCGGCGCCGGCATTGGCCACTGCGCCGGAAACGGCTTCGTTGCCGGAGGCAAAGGCGGCCACGGCAAAGAGCAGCACGCCGAACAACACGAACAGGGCGATTTTCGCCGGGAGACTCAGTCGATCCATCTTCATTCCCGCTCCTCTGAATCATCTCTGGATTGCCCAGCCTGCCTCGCCGGCCCTCGGCCCGCGCAGTGGACGCCCCCTCTTTATCAAGAAGTGGGCCAATAGCTAACATACTGAAATTACATGCTTGACTCTGTTTGGGGAAGCATGTAAACGGCAAGAACTTGCCGCATAGGCGGCAAAGACATGCCGGAAGCGCGTGTTTGGCGGCCCTGCGGCGCAAGACGGCGGCCAGAGACGGCCCCCCCTACCGGTTCTTGAGCGCAAAACGCATGCCGCTGCTGCGCCAAGTCCGGCGGAAACGCCCACACTGTGCGGATAACCGCGAAAAGTGCGAGGAAGTTCGTTATGATGGATCCGCGCGCCTATGGCGGCAAGATCTTGCCGCAAATGCTGGAGGCCGACCCCGAGGCCAGCGCCGCCATGCATGAGGCCGGGCTGCTCTTCCGGTCCGAGGCCATGCGCGCGCTGTACCGCGTGGCCATACAGGTGGCCGGCAGCGACGCCCCGGTGCTTTTGACGGGCGAGTCCGGCACGGGCAAGGAGATTTTCGCCCGGCTGCTGCACACCCTGAGCAACCGCAGCGGCCGCCCTTTTGTGCCGGTGAACTGCGGCGTGCTGACGGGCGAGCTCTTTGCGGACAAGTTCTTTGGCCACGAGCCCGGCGCCTTTACCGGGGCCACGCGGCTGCAGAAGGGCAGTTTCGAGCTCGCGGCGGACGGCACGCTGTTTCTCGATGAGGTGGGGGAGATCCCCCTCACCAACCAGGTGGATTTTTTGCGCGTGCTGGAGGAGCGGACCTTCAAGCGTCTGGGCGGCGAAAAGGACCTGGGTTTTCGGGCGCGCATCGTGGCCGCCACCAACCGCTCCCTGCCCGAAATGGTCCGCGCCTCGCGCTTCCGGGCGGATCTGTTTTATCGCCTGAACGTCATCCCCATCGCTCTGCCCTCCCTGCGGGAACGCAGCGACGACGTCGCTCCCCTGGCCGAGTATTTTCTTTGGCTCTTCGGGCACCACTATCACCGCCCGAACCTTCAGCTTTCGCCGGAGGCCATGGTGCTGCTCGGTCGGCACCATTGGCCGGGCAACGTGCGCGAGCTCAAGAACCTGATGGAGCGCGTGGCCCTGCTGCACAAGACCGACGACCCCGTGCGTCCTGAGGACCTGCCCCTGGAGATGCGGCTGGAGCTGGGCCACGAGCTGCACCCGAATCTGCATCCCGCCTCCCCGCACCACCACCACCCGGAGCCGGAGGACTTGAACCTGGACACTGTGGTCCGCTGCGCCGAAATCGGAGCCATGATGCGCGCCTTCAAGCACGCGGGCGGCAGCAAGCAGCGCACGGCGGAGCTTTTGGGCATCAGCCCGCGCACCTTGCGGCACAAGCTCGCCCAGTACAGCCTCAAGCTGGAGTGACCTCAGATCCGGGCTCCGGACTGCCGCGAAAAAACTCCGGCCTTGCCCCGCCTGTTTGTTATCGTTTCTTTTCCCCTCATCCTGTCTGTTTTTCCATAGATCCACGTCGCGCTTAACAGACTGTAAAGAAAGCTGACACCATTCAGGGGCAGCGGGTGTCGCCCGCTTCGACACCTTGCGTGTAACCGTCATGATTTAAACATGTTGCGCACGCTCATCCACTGGCATGGGAATTGCCTTTACCGAGGTCAGGAGCACCCATGTCAGTTGCAACCCGCCTCGATATCGCCATTATGGACAGAAACCCGCACGTTCGGGAGTTCCTCTGTCGCGAGCTGGCAGGGATGGGGCATGCGGCGAGCGCCTTGACGAGCCCCGTCAGCCTGCTTGAGGCCCTGTGCGGGCCGACGCCGCCGCAGGTGCTGGTGCTTGACCCGGAAGCGGCGGGGACCCGCCTGCCCGAAGTAGCCAAACGCCTGCGGGACCGCGCGGCCCAGGTGGCGGTTGTGCTGCACGTGTTTGAAGGGGCCGACCCGCAGCCCGGTTTTGATGGCGCGCTTGTGGTGGAGAAGCAGCCGGACATGGGGGCGCTTAAGGCAGCCCTGGCCTCCCTGGCCGCGCATATTTCCCGGCTTTCTGAGGCTGACGACGCATTACGGCTGCGCCAAACGCGGGAGCGGGCATGAAGGTGCTTCTGGTAGATGACGAGCAGGATTTCCGCGAGACCCTGGCCAAGCGCTTGGGCCGCCGCAACATCGAGGCCTCCACGGTTGGCAGCGCGGTTGAGGCCCTGGCTTGGCTCAAGGAGTCTTCCGGGGTGGACGCCGTTGTTCTGGACGTGAAGATGCCGGGCATGGACGGCATTGAGGCCTTGAAGCACATCGCGGCCAGCCACCCTGGCGTGGCCGTGCTCATGCTTTCCGGCCACGCCCATGTGGAGACGGCCATGAAGGGCCTGGAGCTGGGCGCTTTCGATTATCTGATGAAGCCCGTGGACATTGAGGAGCTTGTGTTCAAGCTCCAAGACGCCTGCGAGCACAAGGCACTTAAGGGCAAGACCGCCTCATAGCGGCGCGCCTGTTTTGTGGGGCAACGACTCGGGATTGCCAGACCGCAGTTCCGGTGAACCGACAAACGTTTAGCATGGAGGAGAGATTGATGGGATTCAGTAGAGATCTCTACGAGATGATGAAGCAGGGTGCCATCGCCCAGGCGAAATGGGACATGGAGATGTCCCTTTCCATCCTGCACAACAGAAAGAAGATGCTGCTTCTGGCGCTCATGATCGTGCCCATCTTCGTCATCAACTACGCGTTCGCGTCCGACTTCATCGGCAGCAAACACGCCTACGGCCCGGCCTTCTACTCCGACACCATTTTCCTCATCTCCATCGGCATCGGCCTGGCGGCCGGCCTCATCACCGGCTGCATCGGCGCGGGCGGCGGCTTCATCATCACCCCGGCGCTCATGGCCGCGGGCGTCAAAGGCATCCTGGCCGTCGGCACGGACATGTTCCACATCTTCGCCAAGGCCATCATGGGCACCGCGGTGCACAAGAAGCTTGGCAACGTGTCCATGAAGCTGGCCATCTGGTTCCTCATCGGCTCCACTGGCGGCACCTTCATCGGCGGCGCCATCCAGAACGGCCTGTACAAGAAGGACCCCATTCTTTCCGACCTGTTCATCAGCCTGGTGTACGGCGTCATCCTTGGCTTCCTGGGCTTCTACGCCTTGTTCGACTTCCTGAGCGCCACCCGCGCCAGCAAGAAGCCCGGCGCGGTGAGCGGCGACGCCCACGGCGGCCCCTCCGGCACCACGGGCTTGGCCACCAAGCTGCAGAACTGGAAGCTCGCCCCCATGATCACCTTTGACGAGGACTTCGTTCCCGGCGGCAAGCAGATCTCCGGCTGGATCGTGGCCGTGGGCGGCCTCATCGTCGGCATGCTGGCCACCCTCATGGGCGCTGGCGGCGGCTTCGTCACCTTCCCCATGTTCGTGTACGTGTTCGGCGTTTCCTCCATGACCACCGTCGGCACCGACATCCTGCAGATCATCTTCACCGCGGGCATTGGCTCCATCACCCAGTACGCCATCTATGGCTTCGTGTTCTACTCCCTGGCCATGGGCATGCTGCTCGGCTCCCTTTTGGGCATCCAGATCGGCGCACTGACCACCAAGGTCGTCAAAGGCATCCACATCCGCGGCTTCTACGCCATCAGCATCCTGGCCGGCTTCGTCAACCGCGTTGCCACCCTGCCCAAGAAGTTTGTGGAGCTCGGTTACCTGAACCTCTCCAAGGACATGATCAACGGCATCGAGATGGTGGGCAACTGGCTGTTCTGGGCGGTTGTGGCCTTCTTCGGCATCTGGGTCTTCTACAAGTTCTTCTCAAACATCGGCAAGCTTCGCGGGGAGGCCTAACCATGCTGGTTCATAACAAAGGACTGTTCGTTAAGGGGCTGACGCTGCTCGGATCCTTCTTCGTCGTGCTGTTTTTCATCTTCTCGCCCGTCATTACCGATGAAGAGGGCAAGAAGGTCAATGGCCTCACGTATTCCGACGAGCTGTTCAACAGCCTCGCCAAGGGTTCCGCCTACTACATCCCGGACGTGAGCAAGAAGCTGACGGGCATTGACGGCAAGACCATCGACATCACCGTGAAGCAGAAGGACGAGGCCGCCGCAGCCGACGCCGCCAAGCTGGTGGTTCTGGCCGGGCTCACGGCTGAGGCCAAGGACAACTCCGTCCACATCACCGGCGACCTGGGCAAGATGCTCACCGTGGTGGTGAGCGCCTCTGACAAGCTGTACCTGAACGATGCCGATGCCGTGAGCGCCATGTTTGGCGGCGGCGACGGCATGAAGACCATGAAGACGTGGTGGGGCGTGCTGAACCCCATGGTGAAGGAGCTGCAGAAGCAGAAGAAGGTCGAGGAGGCTGACGCCGTGGCCATGGTTAACGCCAAGGCAATCGAGCCCGCCTACAACTTCTTCGGCATCAAGGGCGAGAAGGTTTCCGAGCGCGCTGGCGTGGCCGCTGGGCTCCTGTTCTTCTATGTTTTGTACACCATGTGGTACGGCTACGCCATTTTTGACATCTTCAACGGCATCGGCCTGTCCATGAGCAAGGCCAAGGTGAAGCAGGAAGCCTAGTCTTCCCGCCGCCTGACAAGAAATTAAGCACCCCCGGTGACCCTATGGCTGCCGGGGGTGCTTTTTTGTCCATCGCAGAGGGAAGGCGGAGATGCCCATCCTTCTGTCCCGCCTGCACGGAACTGCATTTGCGATGGCAAGAGATTTCACCGCACCGCAACCCCAATCGTGAATGAAGCCGAAATGAGGAAACGGGTGATCAGTTCTTTGGTTGTTCTTGTCTTAGGCATAGGGCTGTATTCAAGCTACGAGGCCTATGCCTACTACCGGTACGCCAAGGCTGTGCATGGTGCGCTGCAGTCCTGCTCCGCAAGAATCTCCCTTGTCCTGTCCCACACGGAGTATGATCCGGCTGATCTGGAACGGGCCTTGCGCAACATTAATGAGGCCATCGTCTATGTCGACGGCATTGTCGCCGGCGTGCATGTCCATGCGGATGGAACCGTGCACTTCCGCGACGAGCAGAGCATGAAGTACATGAAGCTCTGCGGCGAGACCCTGCGCAAGAACAAGACCTTTGTCGAAGCCGCGCTCGAATACGCGAAAAGCCAGCCGGATTCCGTTGCGCATGGGGCGGTCGGCGGCGGCAGGGCCGGCCACGGCGTCATGGGCCGCGAGCAGCGGTTCAGCGAGTTGATGCGCCAGCACGCAGCCCTGCGCGAGCAGCTGACCGAACTCTACAACGAGAATTATGAAATGCGCGAAGTGGCCGTTCCGCTGGAGGAACTTGTCGACAGCGGCTCCATTGAGCACGCGCAGCAGGTGATAAACGCCTGTTACAACCAGCCGGGCTGAAGCCGGGCGACTTCGGCTCACGGGGGGGCAATGCCCGCCGCAACGGCCGGGTTCAGGGCAGGGCCCGGTTATCTTGGCGTGGACCCTGATGGGAGTTTGCTTTTTGCGTGCCGCGCCAGTATGACTAAAGCGTGAGGAGGCTGCCTGTGGCCGGTTTGTTTCGCGCTATCTGTTCCCTATTCGGCCATGAACAGCCGCGCGCGGCCCTCGACACCGGCGAAGCGCAGCGCATCGGCGCGGAGTTCCGCCGCCGTCATACCAATTTCCGCTTGCTGCTCACCGCGGGCAAACGCCTGCTTTCCACCATTGCCGACATGGAGCGCGCCACAACCGACGGCCGCGTGTTCGGCATGACCTTTCTGCGCGCGGGCGCAACCGCCGTCATCGTCAACGCCTTCCGCATGATCAAGCACCTGGAGGCCCTGGCCCCGGCAAGCGCCTCGCGTTTGCGGCCCCGGTTTCTGGAGCTTAGCGCCCAGGTGGAGGAAGTGCTGGGGCGGCGCAAGCCCCCGGCCTGCGGCGAGCTGGTGGCCGACCTCGCCACCGTGGACGCGGGCCAGGCCGATCTCATGGGCGCCCGCCTGGCGGAATTGGGCGAAGTGAAGAATCGCTTGGGGCTGCCCGTGCCCGAGGGCTTCGTGGTGGGGGCGTGCGCCTATGAATTGTTCGCCTCCCAGCCCGGCCTGCGCGAGGAGATGGCCCGGCGCATCCAGAGCCTGTACGACGCGGGCGCGCAGGACGATGGGGACGATGAGGGGCTGGCGAGCCGCATCCCGACAATTTACGGAGCCGACGACGCGGCCTTGCAGGCCATGAGCCGCGAGATTCAGGCGCTCATTTTGGCCGCGCCACTGCCGGAAGCCCTGGAGCGCGCCATTGCGGACGCCTGCGCCGGGCTCATGCAGTCCTGCGGCGAGGCGCATCTTTGCGTGCTGCCGAACAGCCTTGGCGAGGGCCAGGGCTTTACCGGCTCGTACCCGGCGCAGTATTCCGTGCCCTGTGCGGACGTTCTGAACGCCTACCGCCGTGCCGTGGCCAGCAAATACACTGCGCAGGCCATGGCCCGCAGACTTTCGCGCGGCATCCCGGACATCGACGTCTCCCTCTGCGTGGGCATGCTCGCCGTGCCGGAGTCTTCCACCCGCGGCACGTGCGGCAGCTCCAACCCCAGCGTTTCGGCCCGGGCGGCCGGCCTGGAGCCGGATGAGGCCTTGCGCCTGGCCGGGCTTGCCAAGCAGCTGGAGGAAGGCCTTGGCGCGCCGGTCCAGTTCGAGTGGATGCAGCGTCAGGACGGGGTCTTCAGCCTGTTGCGCTGCGGACCCGAGCCCGCCGCGGACCAGGCCGGGCAGGATGAGGCCGCCGCCGCGCCCACAGGGCACTCGCACATGGAGGGCTCGCCCGTGCACATGCGCCTGCGCGAGCTTTTGGAGCTGCTTTCGCCCGCCACTCTGCCCGCGCCGGAGGACCCCGACTTCCGCGCGGCCAACTGCAAGAGCGTGCGCGACGTGGCGCGCATCGCCCACCAGCGGGCCGTCGACGCCATGTTCGACTTCGGCCGCAGCCAGCAGGATTTTTCTGAGCGGCAGGCCAAGCAGCTTTGGGCCAATGGCGCGGCCATGCAGTGGTGGATCATCAATCTTGAGGACGCCTTCTCCTCCGCGGCGGAGGGCAAGTTCATCCGCCTGGAGCATATCGACTCCCAGCCGTTCCAGGCCGTTTGGGCGGGCATCAGCGCCGTGCCCTGGGCCGGACCGCCGCCGGTGGACATGCGTGGCTTTTTGTCCATCATGTACGAGTCCACGACCAACCCGGAAATCTCCATCACCGGCGATTTCGACTTTGGCGCCTGGAACCACATCCTGCTTTCCAAGGCCTATGTCTCGCTGTCCTCGCGCTTCGGCTATCATTTTGTGACCATTGAAGCCCTTGTGGGCGAACGCGCGCGCGAGAACTTCGTGAGTTTCCAGTTCCGGGGCGGCGCGGCGGAGATAACCCGGCGCGAGCGGCGCATCGCCTTCGTCTCCAGCATCCTGGCGGAGTTCGACTTCGGCATCGAGGTGCGCGAGGACGCGCTCATCGCCCGCGTGGAGGGCTTGCCCACAAGCGAGCTCATGGACCGTTTGCGCGTGCTGGGCTATCTCATCATCCACACGCGCCAGCTGGATATGATCATGCGCATTCCCGAGCAGGTGCGCATGCACCGCGAAAAGATCCTCCGCGAGATCGGCGAAATGCTCGCGCAACCCTCTGCCAACTGAGGTTCCATGCGCTCCGAGATGCTCTACCTGCGGCTTGTCCGCGCGCAAGTGGCCTTTTTCCGCTTTCTTTTGGAAGCGCAGGAAGGCTTGGCGCTGTTCACTTCCCTGGGGGCCGATGCCCAGGGGCGCGAGGTGCTTTGCCTGCGCTTTGCACCGGGCGCCAGGGCGGACGTGCGGCGCTTCCTCGCAAACGCCGGGCCCCATTGCACTCCCGAGATTCTCGTCGGGTAAGGGCTTGGGGCCGTTTGCCGGGCTCTTGCACATCTCCTCTGCACTTTAGTGCATATGGCTGCACAAAAAACCCAGGCCGTCCTTCATGAAAACCATGCGTTAGCGACGTTACATGCCGATAATACAGGCGAAATAGTTGTTGGCACGGCGCATGCTCAATAGGCAATAGATTTTGCGCAACGCGGGTCCGGGAGACGAACACCAAACCCACCCCACCCGAACACCCCACCCCATCTTACGGGCCAGCGGCGCACTATCTTGGACTCCTTCCCCCTCCTCCCGAAAAAGGGCCGCTGCAACCGGCCCTTTTTCCTTTTTCAGCCCCTGGCGAAAAATCCTGTCAAGGCGCTAAAATTGTCCTTTTACCGGCCAATTCCTTGCTGTTTTTGTCTTGCCGCCTTTGCCCGGGCTATACTCCCGCCAAAAGGCCGGGCAAGCCCGCCCGACCCCAAACCAAAGGGGGCCCTATGGGCGGAGGCGGAGGATTTTCTCCCATTTCCATTATTAGCGACGTGTTGTTCAGCGCCGCCAGCGGCGCGCTTGGCGGCAGGGTTCCTTCCGTGAGCTCCACGGCGGACACTTCCGCCGCCGACGCCGCGCTGGAAGCCGCCGAGGCGCGGCGCAAGTCGGACCGCAAGAAGGCCGAGACCGCGCTCTTGGCCAAGGCCCGCCAGGCCGACCGCGCCGAGCAGACCGGCCAGAACGCCGCGGCCGAGACCCTGGGCGCGCCCAACGTGGCCGCTGTGCAGCTCAAAGAGAGGCTGGGGCAATGAGCGCGCTCGAAAATGCGGAGCGCAACGCCTCACCCGCAGGGCAGCAAAAGGCTCTGGCCGTCACGGACCGCCTTGCGGCGCTGCGGGCCGCGCGGGACCACTGGACCTCCACCTGGCGCGAACTGGCCGCGCAGATCATGCCCCGCAAGGGCGGCAACCTTACGGCCCAAGGCCAGCGGACGGACGATTCCGCTGTGTTCGATTCCACCCCGGCGCATTCGCTTGAATTGCTCGCTTCCGGGCTGGGCGGCCTGCTGACCAACCCGGCGCTGCCCTGGTTCGACCTGCGCCTGAGCCATGGCGCGCCGGACGGAGAGGACGTGCGGGCCTTTTTGGCGCAATGCCGCGAACGCCTGCTGGCCATTTTCAACACCGAGGCCACGGGCTTCCAGGCGTGCGTGCATGAGCTGTATCTGGACATCTGCCTCTTCGGCACCGCCGTGCTCTATGTGGAGCCCGACAGCGAAACCCTGGCGCGGTTTAGCGTGCGGCCCCTGTCCGAGACCTTCCTGGCCGAGGATGTGCGCGGCGTGGTGGACACGGTCATCCGCACCTATTCCCTCACCGCGCGCCAGGCGTGGCAGCAGTGGGGGCAGGCCTGCTCTCCGGATGTGCAAAAACTTGCCCGCGAGAATCCCGAGGTGCGCGTCGACCTCGTGCACGCCGTGTTCCCCCGTGCGGACCGCGATCCGGCCAGCCCGGCCAACACGGACTTCCCCTATGCCTGCTTCTTTTTGGAGCAGAACACCGGGGTGATTCTGGAGGAGTCCGGCTATCTGGAGATGCCCTACATGTGCCCGCGCTGGGGCAAGGTCTCCGGCGAGGCCTATGGCCGCGGTCCCGGCCTCACCGCCTTATCCGACGTGCGCGTGCTGAACGCCATGAGCCGCACCGCGCTTATGGCGGCGGAGAAGATGTCCGATCCGCCGCTCATGGTGCCGGACGACGGTTTCCTCGGCCCCATCCATTCCGGTCCCGGCGGCTTGTCGTATTACCGCGCGGGCTCGCAGGACCGCATCGAGGCCTTGCCCATCCGCGTGGACCTGGGCTCGGTGGAGGCCATGATCGAGCGCCGCCGCCAGTCCATCCGGCGCATCTTCCTGGCCGACCAGCTCGCGCCGGAGGCCGTGAACAGCACCGCCACGGAGGCGCTCATCCGCCAGAGCGAGAAGATGCGCATTCTTGGCCCCGTGCTGGGGCGCATGCAGACCGAGTTCCTCGCGCCGCTCATCGAGCGGGTGTTCAACATCCTGCTGCGCGAGGGCGAGCTGCCGCCCTGGCCCAAGTCTTTGCCGCAGGGCTCCCTGCGGGTGGACTACGCCACGCCCATCGCCCAGGCCCAGCGCCAGGCCGAGGCGGACAACCTGAACCAGGCCGTGCGCTACCTGCAGCCGCTGCTGGCCCAGAACGACCCCTTCCACATCTTGGACAACTTCGAGCCGGACGCCATTGCCCGTCATGCGGCGGATCTCTTCGGGCTGCCGCAGGACTATCTGCGGTCCAAGGAGACCGTGGAGGCCCTGCGCCAGGCGAGGCAAAGGCAGTAGGCCGGAGAGAGCGGTGTGGAGGGACGGCCAGGAGAACGGTCCGGAAGGAAAAGCATGGAGAGCGGGAAGAGCCGCCGGAGGAAACGATTCCTCCCGGCCCCCCGCAGAGGGAAGAGGAGAAACACATGGCAACAAGCGTCATTGAGATTTGCAACAACGCCCTGATCGATCTGGGGGAGGAGGCCATCGCCTCCCTGGCGGACAGCACCAAGGCCGCGCGCCTGTGCAACCAGCGCTGGCCCGCCGTGCGCGACGCCGTGTTGCGCGCGCATCCCTGGAACTGCGCCACGCTGCAGGTCGAACTGGCCGCAAGCGCTGGCGGCGCGGGCTGGCAGTTTGAGGCCAGCTACCCGCTGCCCACGGATTGTCTGCGCGTGCTTTCGGTCTGCTCCGGCGGCGCGGCCGTCGAGACCTGGGAAGTGCAGGCCGGGGCCATTCTCTGCGACGAGAACGGCCCGCTCCAGGTGGCTTATGTCACGCGCATAGACGACCCGCGCCTGTATGACCCCCTGCTGTGCGAGGCGCTCACCGCCAGGCTTTCGGCAACGCTGGCCTATCCCATCACGGCCTCCACCTCGCTGGCGCAGTCCTTTTGGGGCATGTACGCCGACAAGCTGCGCGAGGCGCGCGGCGTCGACGCTCGGGAGGCTTCGCCCGTGGCCGCGCCGGCGCCCACAACCTGGCTGGCGGCAAAACTCGGCCGCTAAGCGTCGGCCTTTTCTGGTGCATCCGCTTGGCCGGTGGCGCGTCTCTGCGTCGCCGGCCTTTTCATGACGGCGGCGAGGCGTAGGAAAAACAAGATGTACGTAGCCGGATGTCTTGGCTTCTTGCCCGGGGCGGGGCACAATCAAGGCGCTGGAAGCCGGGGACCCTGAACATGGCGAACGAAGCAGCGGGAGAACGCACCACAGTGATGCAGAACAGGACAAGCCCGCTTTCCTGGGGCGGAGAATTCCGCGATGCCGTTCAGGAGGCCGTCTATCAGGACGAACGCATGCCCGAGCACCTGCGGCATGTGCGGCTCGTTCTGTTCTTCTCGTTCGTATGCAACCTGCTGTTCCTGTACAATGACTGGCGCTTTTTCGGCCAGCCGCATTTTGTTGCCGCCCTTGGCTCGCGCGCAGGCATCGCGGCGGCTTCGCTGGGCGGCTTGCTCCTGCTGCGCCGGACGCAGACCTTTCGGCAGCTGCAAAGCCTTTGCCTCGCCTGGGCCGCTCCGGTCATCATCGCCAGCGCCGTGCTGCTCAGCCCGGGCACGGATGTGGCCCTTGTCATCCTGTTCATGCTTCCCATCCTGTTCTATTTGGCCATGCCCATGTCCTTCGGCCGCACCGTCGCCACAGGCCTGGCCTGCAGCATCGCGACGCTGTCGGGATTTTTGTGGGCGGAGCCCTCGTCGCCCACCCGCTATGGCGTGGGCCTGGCGCTGGCGACCGTCAACGTGGTGCTGGCCTTGGTGCTCATCCGCATGAACAGGCTGCAGCGCCTGGAATGGGCGGCGACGCGCGCGGTGTGGGCGGCGAACAGAGAACTGGCGGAACAGCGGCAGATGCTCCAGACCCTGCTGCGCGCCGTTCCCGCGCCCCTGCTCATCCTGGCCCGCGACACAGGCCGGCTCATCCAGGCCAACGATGCGGCGCGCGCCTATTTCGGGTCAGAGACCCTCGGCGATTTGGAAAGGCTGCTGGGAGCCTTTGGGCTGAAGCCTCAGGGACTTGGGCGTGAGCCCGTTCTTCACGAATGGACGGGCGCAGAGGGGGCGGTGCGCGAGACGGAAATGGCCATGGACCTGGGCGGCGGGGTGCGGCGTGACGTTTTGCTGGTGACCACCACGACCCAGGTGCGCGGAGAAGAGGCGATCCTGGCCGTCGTGGTCGACATTACGGCGCGCAAAGAGCTGGAAGCCCATTTGCAGCAACTGGCCAGCACCGATCCGCTGACCGGACTGGCCAACCGTGGCGGCTTCTTCAGCCTCGCGGCCGAGGAGCTGAAACGCACCCAACGCTACAAGCGCCCCCTGGCCGTGGTCATGCTCGACATCGACCACTTCAAGGACATCAACGACAGCTTCGGGCACGAGGCGGGCGATGTGGCGCTGCGGGCCTTTGCCGCCCTGTGCCGTTCGCTGCTGCGTGAGTTGGACATCATGGGGCGCATCGGCGGCGAGGAATTCGCCCTGCTGCTGCCGGAGACGACCCAGGAGAGCGCCAAGGTTCTGGCCGAGCGCCTGCGCGCGGCCGTGGCGAAACTCCGTCTGCCGGGCTTGTGCGCCTCCATGACCGTGAGCATCGGCATTTCTGAGGTGCTACCGGAGGAGGAGGCGATCAGCCTGGCCCTTTCCCGCGCGGACCATGCCCTTTATGATGCCAAGCGGGCCGGGCGCAACCGCATCGCCGTCTTCACGTAACGCCGCTGGGGTGGCAAAGCGAAAGGGCTTGGGGCGCGGCAGCGTGTCTCAAGCCTTTTTTGTTTGCTCTGGGTCGCAGGGGGGCTCTCCGCTGCGGCGCTGGTGCGCTTTGAACCACATGGGCGCGCACGCTGTCTGTAGTGAAGCAGAATGAAAGCCAAGGAGAATGAAAGCTGAGGAGGAGGAAAACAGGCGAGACGTTGCCAAAAGGAGTGAAGTGAAGAATCGGCGGATCGAGTAAATGAAGGGATGCGTCCAGGGACGCTGGTCCTGGGACTCGGTCAAGAGAGCAACTCTGCTCCCCCTTTCGCCGGGTCCGGGGGCGGCCAGCCCCCGGCCGCCGGAGGCATCTCCAGGCTCCCCGCTGGCGGCGCCTGAAGAATCAAGGGGCGCAGCCCCTTGGACCCGCCAGAGGGCACGGGGCCCTCTGGACTCCCCAGATGAAGAGGTAAATTTGTAAGCGTCTGGGCTGTTCTTCCCTTGGAAAGGGAAAGGGGCTGGAGGGAGAAGTCCCCCCAGCCCCCAAGGCATACTCTTTGTCTTTCTTATTTTAGCCGCACTTGGTGTAGCCGCACTGCTTGCAGCAGTGGCAGCCTTCCTCAAAGGTCAGGGCCTCGCCGCATTCCGGGCAGGTCTCCTTGCCCAGGGCGTTGGCGTGGGCGTTGGCGTGCTTCTCGCCGGTCATGTAGCGGTTTTCCAGCACCCAGGCCACGGCGTCGGGGATGGACTGCAGCAGGATCTTCTTCTGGAACTTGGGGTGCTCGCCGCCGATGCCCTTGAGCTGCTCGACGATGTCGCGCACCTCCACGCCAGAGCGCAGGGCGAGGGACACGAGGCGGCCGATGGCCTCGGCCTTGGCGGTGATGGACTTGCCGGACTTGCCGATGGTGGCGAAGACCTCAAAGGGCTTGCCATCCTGCTCGTTGATGGTGAGGTAGAGCGCGCCCAGGCCGGTGTCGACCTTCTGGGTGAAGCCGTAGACGATGTCCGGCCGCTTGCGCACCACGGTCTTGGGCTTGGCGCCCTCGGCCTCGCCGTCCTTCTTGTCCTGGCCGTCGCCGGTGCACAGCACCTGTGAGGCCTTGCAGCCGTCGCGGTACACCGTGACGCCCTTGCAGCCATACTCGTAGGCCTTCCAGTAGATGTCCCAAATGTCTTCCTGGCTGGCGGAGCTGGGCAGGTTCACTGTCTTGGACACGGCGTTGTCGGTGAACTTCTGGAAAGCGGCCTGCATCTTGAGATGCCAGATGGGCTCGATGTCCATGGCGGTGACGAACACGCGGCGGATGTCGGCGGGCAGGTAGTCCATGGACTGGATGCTGCCGCCCTTGGCGACCTCCTCCATGAGCTTGGGGCTGTAGGCCTCGGCCTTTTTCAGCGCCGCCTCGAAGAAGGGGTTCACCTCCACCAGCTTGTCGCCGTCCATGACATTGCGCACGAAGCTGAGCGCAAACAGCGGCTCGATGCCGGAGGAGCAGCCCGCGAGAATGGACAGGGTGCCCGTGGGCGCAATGGTCGTGGTGGTGGCGTTGCGGTAGGGGCCCTGCTTTTTGGCGGCGTAGGTGCTGCCCTCATAGGCCGGGAAGGCGCCGCGCTCGTCGGCCAGGGTCTTGCTGGCCAGCTTGCTCTCGTCCTGGATGAAGCCCATGAGCCTTTCGGCCAGGGCGACGCCCTCCTGAGAGTTGTAGGGCACGCCCAGCTGGTACAAGAGGTCGGCAAAGCCCATGAGCCCCAGGCCTATCTTGCGGTTGGTGCGCACCATGTCGGTAATCTGCTGCAAGGGGTAGACGCTGGCCTCGATGACGTTGTCGAGGAAGTGCACGCCCTGGTGGATGACGGTGCGCAGGCTCTCCCAGTCGATGCGGTCGTGGGCGGATTCGTCGTAGAAGGCGGCCAGGTTGATGGAGCCCAGGTTGCAGGCCTCGTACGGCAGCAGGGGCTGCTCGCCGCAGGGGTTGGTGGCCTCTATCTCGCCCAGCTGCGGGGTAGGGTTGTCGCGGTTGATGCGGTCGAGGAAGACCATGCCGGGGTCGCCGGACTCCCATGCCTTCTGCACCAGCATGGAGAATACTTCGCGGGCCTTCAGGCGGTCGCGCACTTCTTTGTTGTTGGGCGCGACGAGGTCATACTCCTCGTCCTTGTCCACGGCCTGCATGAAGGCTTCGGTGAGGCCCACGGACAGGTTGAAGTTGTTCAGCTCGCCTTCGCGCTCCTTGGCCTTGATGAAGCGCAGGATGTCTGGATGGTCCACGCGCAGAATGCCCATGTTGGCGCCGCGGCGGGTGCCGCCCTGCTTGATCTGCTCGGTGGCGGTGTTGAAGATGCGCAAGAAGGAGAGCGGTCCGGAAGCCACGCCGCCGGTGCTGCCCACGCGGGAGTCCGTGGGGCGCAGGCGCGAGAAGGAGAAGCCCGTGCCGCCGCCGGACTTGTGAATGAGCGCCGCGTGCTTCACGGCGTCGAAAATTTCCTCGATGGAGTCGCCCACGGGCAGCACGAAGCAGGCGGCCAGCTGGCCCAGGTCCGTGCCCGCGTTCATGAGCGTGGGCGAGTTGGGCAGGAACTTGAAGCTGGTGAGGAGTGTGTAATACTCCAGAGCCCTTTCGGCCACCTTGGCCTTGCCGCCCTTGAAGTTGGCTTCCTGGGCCGCGATCTTGGCCGCGACGCGCCAGAAAAGCTCCTTGGGCAACTCATAAGGCTTGCCATCCGGGCCTTTGCGCAGGTAGCGGCGAGAGAGCACCACTTTGGCGTTCTCGTTGAGGACAACATCGGGCAGGTCGGCAGGCATCGGCAGCAAGGTTTGAGTCATTGAAGCTTCCTTGAAGTGGGGTTAAGTTTTGAACCGGAGCTCTCTCCGGGGATTATAGTGGGAAATCAGGCAAGTGGTGATTATGGCTACTTACTATCAACATTCTCTAGAATAATCCATAAGCCGGGAAGGCAGGAACACCAAGGGCTTTCAGCGAAAAACCGCATGCCGCAACGGCTCCTGAGGCGATATTTTTCTCACGTTTCAGGAATAATTCCCAGACCCTCTTCAAAACCCAATGCGCGGATTATGCTGTTCGATACGAGCATGCCCGCGCGGGTCAGGCGCAGGCGCTGCGGCGACAGGTTGACGAGCCCCGCCTGGTCCAGCTGCTCCAGCAGCTGCGCATGCCGGCTGCGCAGGTCGGTCCCGGTGCGGGCCATGTGTGTGGCCAGATCCAGCCCCTCCGCCGTGCGCAGGCCGAGCATGAGCGCTTCGCGGCCGCGGACTTCCTCGGAGAGCCCTTCGCGTCCGGGCTGCCCGGCGTTGCCCGCCAGCACCAGTGCCTCCCAGGCGGCAAAGCTGGCGGGATTGGCCCAGCGCCAGGCCTGGGCGGCCTTTTGCGCTACGGCGGTCATGGTCGACACGGCAGCCGGCCCGAACCCCAGCACATCGCGCCCCTGCCAGCAGGCCAGATTGTGGCGGCACTGCCGCCCCGGCTTTGCGAAGTTGGAGATTTCGTACTGCGCGAAGCCCTCCGCTTCCAGAAATTCTCCGCCGCGCAGAAACATCTCGGCCTGGGCGTCCTCGTCCGGCAGGGCGGCCAGGGTCGCGGCGTCCGCAGCCAGCGGCGTGCCGGGCTCTACGGTCAGCCCATAGCAGGACAGATGCTCCGGCTCCAGGGCCACGGCCTGGCGCAGGGTGGCGAGCCAGCTTTCCGGCGTCTGTCCCGGCAGTCCGAAGATGAGGTCCAGGCCGATGTTGTCGAACCCGGCCGCGCGCGCGTCGCGCAGGGCGCGCATGGCCTGACGCGTGTCGTGCACGCGGCCCAGGGCGGCCAGGGCGCGGTCGTCCAGGCTCTGCACGCCCAGGCTCAGGCGGTTGACGCCAAGGGCGCGCGCCGCGCGCAACAGCTCCGGTCCGGCGGAGTCCGGGTTGGCCTCCATGCTGATCTCGGCGTCTGGCGCGAGGGCGAAATGCTCACGCACCAGATCGAAAACGCGGGCAAGCCCTTCCGAATCAAGCAGGCTTGGCGTGCCTCCGCCGAAAAACAGGCTGGGTGCCGGCCCAAGGGCGAGATTGTCCGCCCAGGTCTTGGCCTGCTGGGACATCTCTGCCTCCAGGGCGGCAAGGAAGCGGGCCAGGACCGTGGCATCAGGCCCGCCCGCGCCCACAGGCTCGGAGAAGAACGCGCAGTAGCTGCACTTGGCCCGGCAGAAGGGCGTGTGCACATAGAGGGTGGGTGGCTGGCGCATGGCCTAGCGCGTGTATCTGCGCGCGCCCAGGTAGCGTTTGGACCAGTAGCCGTCGTCCATGTTGGCTTCGGAGATGCCGCGCCCGGGTCTCGGGCTGTGCACGAACACGCCGTCCTCCATGTAGATGCCCACATGCCAGCGGCCGCGGCGGTTGATCTTGTAAAAGACGAGATCGCCGGGCTTGAGGGCGCTGCGGGGCACGGGATGGCCCACGGCATACTGCTCCGCCGCGCTGCGCGGCAGGCTAATGCCGTGCTGGCGGAAGGTCCACTGGGTGAAGCCGGAGCAGTCGAACCCGGTGCCGGGCGAGGTGCCTGCGCGGCGGTAGCGGCGGCCCTTCTGGGTCAGGCCGGTGCGCACCACATCGAGGCCGAAAGAGGGCGGCAGCTTGGCCAGGCGCTCCAAGCGGGCTTCCACTTCCAGGTCGTCCAAGGTGGGAAATTCTGGAATATCCGTGGCCTTGGGCGGCGCCTCGGCCAGGCCGGGCAGACGCAGTGAACCGGTCCTGCCGGGCGGCGTCAGGGGCACCTTGCCGGGCAGCGGGCCAGGAAGCTCTTGGGGCGCGCTGACGATGTAGCGTTCCGAATCCGGCAGGTGCTGCTCGGCCAGCAGGCCGGCGTTTTCGGCGCTGATGGGGTCCGGCCCTGCGGAGGATGGACGCACGGAGGCCGGCAAGGGGGCGCAGGCCGCGCAGAAGAGGACTCCGGCCATGAGCCCCAGCATGCGGGCGGTCCGGTACTTTCGGCCAGGGGGGGCGTTGTTGCGGGCGGCGCGCCCGCGGGGGGTATGTGTCACGATGCGGTGTTGCTCCTTGGGGCCGCTCCGGTCATGGTTCCAGCGGAGGGTTCCAGCCGGAATGAGGGGGGAGGACTTGGGGCGGCCAAGTGTCGGGGTCCGGTTCGCAGGCCAGCCAGGATGAGGCGGGCATGAAGGGAAAGGCGTCGCCGGAGCGCGGTTCGAGGAGCTATAGCCTGATTTCCCCTCTCCCGCCAAGTGAAAAAGCGCATTGAATTCTTGTGCAAGTAATTGCCCGCCGGTTTGCAAACCGCAGAGACAAACGCTCTTGACCACGCTGCGGCAAGAGGCTATCGAAAAGCATAAAAGCTTTGCAGTGCAATGGTTCTTGTGACCTATCGGCAAGCGTCGATTGTCGGAATGGCGAAAGGCTGGTGTGGCATTATGACGGCGCAGACATACACGCACAGGGATCTTGCCCGCGAACTTGGGGTCTCCGAGACCACCATCAAAAGTTACCGCAGCAAATTCCCCACATTTCTGCCCGTGGCTCGCGAGGGCAAGCCTGTGCGTCTGCATCCGGAGGCCCTGCCCGTGTGTCTGCGCATCTGCGATCTCTTTGCGCAAGGCTTATCGATAGTTCAAACTACGCAGGTTCTTAAAGCTGAATTCAAAGAGTATCCTTTGAATCGTCGCTTATCGAATCGCCAAGGACCACGGCAGGGCGGCAGCCTGGCCACCCCAGGCGCCAGTGTCGAGCCGGACCGTCCCGACGCCTTGACCGCGCGCATCGAAGCACTGACGAACGGGCAGGAGCAGGCCCGCGTCCGCATGGAGCAGTTGGAGGCGGAGGTGCGCAACCTCGCCACCCTGGAAGCCGCGTCCAAGGCCCTGGTGGCGGAGCTTGTGGCCGAGCTGCGCACCGCCCGCGCCGCTGTTTCGCCTGTTGTCCCGCCTGTTGTCCCGTCTGGCGCAAACGCGCCCGGCCATGGGGCCGCACAGGCCGGGGCTGCCGGTTCAGATGGTTTTCCAATGCCCTCGGCCGTTAATCATTCCGCAGCAGACCTCTCCGCGACAGCGCGCACCGGCTCGCCGGACACGGCACAGCCGGTCATGGACGCCGCGGCCACTGCCTCCACCCATGCCGTTCCGCTTCCGTCCGCGAGTGCGGATGCCGGGGCCGAAGCCGACAGCCCCGCGACCGTGCTCACCGCCCGCAAAATCGTCACAGTGCATGGCGCGGCCGGGCCAGTGGCCTCGTATGCATTGGGCCGCGAGCCAGCGCCAGCGCCACATTTTCCAGAGCTGGAGACGCCGCCGCCAGTTTTCATGGCTTTGCCCGCCGTCATCCGATCGGACCGGGGCGACTTCCTGGGGCTGCCCGGAGGCCAGAGCGTGCGGCGTTTGGTGGAGGTGCTCTCGCCCGACGGCGCCGCCAGCGTGACCTGGTTCGCGGAAGGGGCGGAGGCCTGGACCTGCGCCATTCCCCTTGGCCGGGCCCAGAACCGCGAGATCCTTTTCGAGCGCACCACCACCCCGCGCGGCAACCTCGTGGGTCTCATTCGGCGCATGCGCATCAACGAGGCGGAGGCGACCCCGGTGCAATTGCAGGAAATTTTTCGCCAGCTGCGCGACCAGATGGCGTGACCCCCCCATTTTCAAGGAGCAAACATGAAAAGTGTCTGTGTTTTTCTCGGTTCAAATCCCGGCAACAAGCCCGAATATCTCGCCGCGGCCAAGGCCACCGGCGCGGAGTTGGCCCGGCGCGGCCTGATTACGGTTTATGGCGGCTCCAATGTCGGGCTCATGGGGGCCCTGGCGGACGCGGCCCTTGCGGCCGGCGGGCAGGTCGTCGGGATCATTCCGGAGTCGTTGCGTAAAAAAGAGATTGATCACAGTGGGCTGACAGAACTGCATGTGGTTGGCTCCATGCACGAGCGCAAGGCCCTCATGGCCAAGCGCTCCGATGCGTTCATCGCCCTGCCCGGCGGTATGGGCACCCTGGAGGAGTTGTGCGAAATCCTCACTTGGGCGCAGCTTGGCTTCCACAAAAAGCCTTGCGGTCTGCTTGATGTGGACGGGTATTACGCTTCGCTTGGGGCTTTTTTCGACAACGCCGTTGCCCAGGGCTTTGTGCAGTCCGCGCACCGGTCCATGCTGCTCACCGGGGCAACGCCCGGCGCGCTGCTCGACCAGTTCGCGTCCTATGTCGCGCCCGTGGTCAACAAGTGGATCGCCCGTCCGCAAGCCTTGTAAGGCGTGCTGCCGGCGACGGAATCGGACCGGGGTTATTGCTGGATCGGAACGCAGGAGGGCAGGGTTTCCGGCAAATGCTGGTTGCGCTGCGCCAGCACCCAGCGCTTGAGATCTTCCGGCAGGGCCCGCCAGGAGCCCGATCCGTTCCGCCGCCAGGCAGGCAGGCCCATCTCCGCAACAAGGCGCACGATCTGTTTCGGATTTTCGCCCACGGCCTCGCAGATGGCCCGTGCTCCCTTGATGCAGATGCCGGCGTGTATGTCCATGATCGTCTCCATCTCTCTTCCCCCCTATGGTGTTTGCGTTGCGGTCGATGCGGAAGCTCCGGTTCCCTGCGCCTGATGAAATTGCCAATTGACTATTGTTATGTGTGGACCCACGGCGTCTTCAGCACAGGAAGAAGCCCCAGTGTTTTGCCAATCACCAGATTGCTCGCACTGCCGTGGGGTGAAGTCCGGCGCCCTGGCAAATGCTGCTGAGCGGCTCTGCTAGCTGCCCGGAAGCAAGACGGAATGGCACCGAATCATGCCTGACAATCCTGACTTTTCTGCTTGCTGAGTGCTGGCGTCAACATCATAGACGCCATAGCCAGGCATAGTGCCAAACGACTCCGGGCAGGGCTGCTCTGGGAACGAGGATATAGTCGTTTCGCATGCTGATATTTTGTCAAAACATCATATGATTGTCAATATAACAATATGACAAACGTATGGACTTGGACAAAATGTATGGTACAAATATGACATACAGCTAACAGCGCGCTCCTCACGGCGCGCAAGCACAGGGGGCTATTGTGGACTTCACCAGCAATCTGCGCGAGATGCTCTGGGCCAGAGTGGGAGAGAACAGGGACTTCGCCAACCGCAAACGCATGGCCGACGCCCTGGGCATAGACCCCTCGCAGCTCAACCGCTTTATGGACGGCGAACGCGGGCTTTCCGTGGAGTCCCTTGGGCGCATTCTGGACGGCTTAGGCGCGCGTGTTGTGCTTCCGGGCGCAGCAGATCCGGAGGACTCGGCTCGTGAAGTCTGTTTTGTGGCCCCGCGGGCCACGGGAACCGGGCGCGACGTGGCCCCGCCCAGCGCCGAGGACTATTTCGCCGTGCCGCTGGCCACGGAGGCAGTGGCCGCCAAGCCCGGCCGCATCCCGCAGTCCGACATCCAGGGCTGGGTGCTGGTGTGGCGGCACCACGAATCCGTGCGTTTCCGGTCCGATCTGGTGGCGATGACAGTCGCCCCGGGCGAGCTTTCCATGACGCCCATGCTCCACCCTGGCGACATCGTTCTGGTGGACCGCGCGGAGAAATCGCCGGACCCGCAAGGCAAGACCATGCTGGTGTGCGCGCCCGACGGCGCGTGCGCGGTCAAGCGCGTGGCCACCCAGGCGGTGGAGGGCGACACGGAGCTGGTGTTCTACTCGGATAACGCCCGCGAGTTTCCGCCGCGGGTCTACCGCCTGAACCGCGATTATGGAGGCGACCTTGCCCGCGCCATTGGCGGCAGGGTCGTTTGGGCCTGGAGCGATATGACGAGGAAATAGCCTTCCGCTGCGGGGCGCGAAAAATGCTGGATTTTTCTGATACCAGCAGGTATTCTTACGAAGAATTTCCTATATGACGTTGAGGTGTGGCATGAAATGGTTCTCAAGGATTTTTTCCGAGTCGGCGGATCAGGACAATACCTCCGGGGAGCTGAACGCCTTTCTCGGCACGGGCACGAAGTTCACCGGGCATCTGTCCTTTGAGGGGTCCGTGCGCATTGACGGGCACTTCCTGGGCACCATCAACGCCACGGGCACGCTCATCCTCGGGCGCGACGCTTTGGTCAAGGGCGAGGTCGAGGTGGCCAGCCTGAACGCCAACGGCACGCTCATCGGCACCGTGCGCGCCGCCCGCCATGCCCATCTGCACGAGCACGCCGTGTTCGACGGGCACATCATCACGCCCGAGCTCAGTATGGACCAGGGGGCAGTGTTGAACGGCTCCATCGAAATGCCCAATCCGAACCCGCGCCCAGAACTGGCCGACAGCCAGGATGAAGTGCCCCTGCTGCCCACCTCCGGCGGGCGCCGCGCCGTGGGCGCCAATGCCGACCAGGTTTCGCCGGACTCCGAAGACCTGCACTAGCCGCACTGGCTTGCCGGGCAAGCAAAAAGCCCCCCGCGTCCTTGGAGGCGGGGGGCTTTTTGCTTGGCGCGCTTAATTGTTGAGATCGGATTCGGGCGTTGCGGGTGCGGCCTCGGGGGTTGCCTCGGGCTCCGGGTTGATGATGACCGTGGGATCTTCTTCCGGCTTGGGCGCCTGCACCGCGCTTGCGGCGCTGCCAGCCGCCGCGGTGGTGCCGCCGCTGCGGCGCGCCTTGAACTCGGCCACGGACTTTTCCTTCACGGCCACGCGCTGTGTCCAGTCGCGCACAAAAAGCGTGGACTGGGCGATCTTGGACTTGTACTCGGACCGCTCCGATTCATTCTTGGCGCGGTCGGTCTTCAGGTCCTTGAGGATCTTTTCGTTGTCCTTAGCGTTTCCCAGGTTGCTGCCGATGATGGCTTCCATCTTGGAGATGTCGAGGGCGATTTCCGCCGCGCGCGACTGGGACTTGGCGAGCTTGGTGTTCAGGTTGGCCAGGTCGTCCTGCTTGTCGGCCAGTTCTTCTTTGAGCTTGGCCAGCTCCAGGTCCTGGTTGGCGCACGCGAGTTCATAGTCAGCCTTGTTCATGGCCTCGCGTTTGTTGGGCGGCACCTGGGCGGCCAGCTCCGCGTCCACGGGCGAGCCGAATAGTCCGCCGAAATTGATGGCCTGGGCGTTAGGCGCAGGCAGCGCGAACACCGCCAACAGGGCAGCGGAAACAATGGTTTTGCAGAGGGGATGGCGCATGGGGCCTCCAGGTTCAAAGGGTGCCGACGGGAGGCACGCTAGCGGAAAGCGCCAGCCAAGGCAATGTCTCAGCGCGCGGTCAGCGCGCGGCCGCCAGCAGGGCCTTCTTGAGCTCCTCCATGCGCGCGGGGTCGGAGAGCTTGAGCCCCTCGTCCGTGCGCACGTAGAACACGTCGTGGACCCTGCCCGCGCTGGTGGCGATGCGCGCCAAGTGGATGCGCAAATGGTGCGCGCAGATGCACAGGCCCAGGTCGTGCAGCAGGCCCAGGCGGTCGGGCGCGGCCACTTCCACCAAGGTGTAGAAGTCGCTGAACGCGTTGTCCAGGCGCACCATGCGGCGGCTCTTTGGCGCGCGCGAGGGCATGTTGAGGGGCGAGGTGCGCTTCTGCTCCAGGCGATATTCCAGGGAGAGCTTGCCCGTGAGCGCATAAGAAACCGCGCGGCGGATGCGTTGCCACAGGTCCTCCAGATACAGGCCCTCGGCCGGTTCCTGCACAAGAAACACGTCCACGGCCAAGTTGCCGCCCATGCTTCCGGTGCCGCCCTTCCAGGTCAGCACTTCGGAGGACAGGATGTTCAGGTCGTGCAGGGCCAGCACCCCGGCCATGACGGCGAACAGGCCCGGCTGGTCCAGGGCGGCCAGGCTGACCTGAAAGGCCTTGCCCTTCACGGCCACGGCGTCGATCTCCACCACGCCGATGCCGGCCTTGCCCGCGGGCTTGCGCACCAGGTCCTCGTCCAGAGAGGCTTGGAAGCGCTGCGCCAGGCGCATGTGCCGGGCGATGGTGGCGGCGTCGAGCACCAGCAGGGCGCGCGCGGGCATGCGCTCCAGACAGGCTTCGGCAAAGGCCGGGTCCAGGGCGGACTCCTGGCCCTCTGTCCCGGCAAAGGGCTTGCCCGCCAGGGTCAAGGCCGCCTCCCGCGTCTGGCGGCTTTTGTCCACGGCATGGGGCGCGGCCAGGGGGCCGTCGGTAAGCAGGCGGCGCGCCTTGCGCGTCAGCTCGTCAAAAAGCGAGGCCGTCCAGGGGTTCCAGGCGCGCGGTCCGGTGGACCGGCTGTCGGCCACGGCCAGCAGGTGCAGCATGTCCAGGCGTTCCGCCGTGCCGCAAACCTCGGCCACGCCAACGGCCACGGATTCGTCGGAAAGATCGCGCCGGGTGGCGATTTTAGGAATGAGCAGATGCTGGTGCACCAGAAACGCCACATCGTCCAGGGCCTGTTCGCTGGCGCCCAGGCGCTGCAGAATGGACACGGCCAGCGTGGCGCCCGCGCCAGAATGGTCGCGGTCCGGCTTGGCCAGATCGTGGCAGAAGCCCGCCAAGAGCAGGTGGTCGAAGTGCGGCAAACTGCCGGCGTGTTGGCGCAGCTCGGAGGTGATGTCGCCGCTGTCCTCGCCGCCCTGGGCCTCCGGCAGCATGGTGGCCAGGGCGCGCACCACCTCCAGGGTATGCTTGCCCACGGGGTGGATGTGGAAGTCGTCGAACTGCACCAGGTGCTCCACCGGGCCGAACTCCGGCACCAGCGCGCTCATGAGCCCGGTGTCGAGCATGGACTGCATGGCCGTGGCTACGGCTGGGGCTGTGTTTTGGGTCGGGGCGGCTTCCTCGCCGGGCACGGGGACTGGCGCGAAAAAACGCTTGATGGCCTTGGTCAGCCCGCCGGGCTTGGGCTTGGGCGGCTCGGCCTGCGGAGGCGAGCTTTCCGTGGGCTGTCCCGAGGCGCGGAATATCTCCAGAAGGGCGGGCAGTATGCCCGGCAGTGCGGCAAAAGCCTTGCGGCGCTCCGGGTCGGCCAGGGCGGCGCGGGTGGCGCGCTGGGCCGACCAGCACACGGGCCGGGCCTGGCGCGCCGCGGCGACGTAAAGCTCCAGCATGAGCGCGGGGTCGTTTTGCGCGGCCTCGGGGTCGCGCAGGGCCATGCCCGTGGGGCCGCAGAAAATAGCGTTGGAGCTGCCGCCAGGCGTTGCGGGGCAGGCCTCGGGCCGGGGCGGAAAGGCCTCCAGCCAGCAGGCTTGGCGCATGGCCCGGATGCGCGTCATGGACTGGTGCAGGCGCGAAAGGAACGCCTCCACGGCCAGCCCGACGCTCATGGCCGCGTCCACGTCGGAACCGTCCTCGCCGGGTTCCGCCCCGGCAAAGCCCATGTGCCGCGCCACCTGCGGCTGCAAATCGAAATTCAGCCGGTCGGTTTTGCGCCGCGCCGCCAAATGCAGGGCCACGCGCGCGGTGAGTACGAAGCGGTAATCCGCTTTGAGCAGCTCAAGATCCTGCGGGGTGAAGGGTGCGGCCGGGCCGTTGCGCAGCTCCGGGTCCACACCGAGCAGCCAGTGGATTTGGTGCACGTCGCGCAGCCCGCCCAGGCCGTTCTTCAGGTCCGGCTCCAGCAGTCCGCTGGAGTCGCCATATTCCACGCGGCGCGCGGCGTTGTGGGTCAGCACCCATTGCCCGAACACGCCCACGTAGCCCTTGAGCACCTGCTGGTTGAACGCGCGCACCAGCTTGGCCACCAGGTTCTCGTCCCCGGCGATGCGCCGGGTGTCGAGCAGCGAGGTGAGCACCTGCGTGTCCTCGCGCGCAAGGCGCAGACAGTCGTCCAGGGCGCGCACGCCGTGGCCCAGGTCCAGGCCCAGGTCCCACAGGGGGTGAAAGATGCCGCGCGACAGTTCGTCGGCCACCTTGGGGATGGCGTCGCCATACAGCAGCAGCACGTCCACGTCCGAGGCGGGGCAGAGCTCGCTGCGTCCGTAGCCGCCAACGGCGATGAGGGCAAAGGGGGCGTCGAAAAGGTGCGGCGACTGCGCGCCGAGTTCTTCCAACCTGTCGCGAAAATAGGCGTCCATGAGGGCGGAGCCGGCTTCCGGGTACTGGTCGAGGGCGCCGGTCTTGGCCGCCTCGGCCAGATCAAGGCGGCCCTGCCGCAGCCGTTGGGCGGCTGGCGGCAGGGCCGGGGTGTTCGCTTGTGTCTCGTCCACGGGGGAGGACGCTTTCGGTTGGCTAGACGGCGGCGTCGCCGGTTTCGCCGGTGCGGATGCGCACCACTTCTTCGACCGGGACGACGAAGATCTTGCCGTCGCCCACCTGTCCGGTGCGGGCGGCCTTGGTGGCGGCGGCGATGACATCGGCCACGCGGGCGTCCTCCACCACGACCTCGATCTTCACCTTGACCACGAAGTCCACCTGATATTCAGCGCCGCGGTACACTTCCTTGTGGCCGCCCTGGCGGCCGAAGCCCTTCACTTCGCTCACGGTCATTCCTTTGATGCCGATTTCGGACAGGCCGGCCTTGATGTCGTCGAGCTTGAAGGTGCGCGTGATGATTTCAACTTTCTTCATGAGGGATTCTCCTTGGCGGCCGGGCTACGCCTGGTAGCCGGTCTCGTTGTGCTGGGACAAGTCAAGGCCACGATCTTCCTCGTCCGCCGTGGCGCGCAGGCCGATGGTGGCGTCAACCACCTTGAAGAGAATGAGGCTGGCCGTGAAGCAGAAGGCCCAGGTGGCGGCCACTGAAGCCAACTGTATCCAAAGCTGGGACGGATTGCCATAGAAAAGCCCGGTGGCCTTGTTGATGCTGGCGAAAAGGCCTGTGGCGATGGCGCCCCAGGTGCCGCCCACGCCATGCACGCCTACGACGTCGAGGGAGTCGTCGTAGCCGAGCTTGCCCTTGAGCAGAATGCCCAGGTAGCAGAACACGCCGCCGCCCAGGCCGATGATGATGGCCGGCATGGCGGTGACGAAGCCCGCCGCCGGGGTGATGGCCACCAGGCCCGCAACCGCGCCGGAGGCCGCGCCAAGGGTCGTGGCCTTGCCGGAGTGGCGCCATTCCATAAAGATCCAGGCCAGCGCGGCGGCGGCGGCAGCCAAATGCGTGGTGACGAAGGCGTTGGCGGCAAAGCCGTCGGCCGCAAGGGCGCTGCCCGCGTTGAAGCCGAACCAGCCGAACCACAGGATGGCCGCGCCGAGCACGGTCATGGGCAGGTTGTGCGGCATGAAGGCCTGGGTGCCATAGCCCTTGCGCTTGCCGAGAACCACGGTGGCGGCCAAAGCGGCAGCGGCGGAGCTCATGTGCACCACGGCGCCGCCCGCGAAGTCGAGGGCGCCCATCTCTGCCATCCAGCCCTTGCCCCAAACCCAGTGGGCCATGGGCGCATAGACCAGGAAGATCCAGAGGGTGGTGAACACCAAAAAGCCGCCGAACTTCATGCGCTCGGCAAAGGCGCCGGTGATGAGCGCGGGCGTGATGACCGCGAACATGCACTGGAAGATCATGAAGGCGAGGTGGGGGATGTTGTCCACAGGGCCGCCGGTGGCGTCCATGCCCACGCCGTTCAGGAACAGAAAGTCGAGGTTGCCGATGATGCCGCCGATGTCTTTGCCGAAGGCCAGCGTGTAGCCGCCCAGGGCCCAGAGGATGGACACCAGCCCGAGCAGGATGAAGCTCTGCATGATGGTCGCCAGCACGTTCTTGCTGCGCACCATGCCGCCGTAGAACAGGCCCAGGCCCGGGGTCATGAACATGACCAGGGCCGAACAAATGAGCACAAACGCTGTATCCGCCGCATTCATTGAGGGATCCTCCCGTGTGTTTTCGTCAGGAACCGTCTCGCGGGTTGTGCCGCGAAACCGAGCAACGCCGTAACGAATTTGTCCAATACCATCCAGAAACGTAAAAACGCCAGCCATGCTTCGATCGTCTAAAACCTTTCCAGCAGAAGGATTGCTGAACAGATCGGGAAGACGCTTCTTGCAGAGAATACACATTTGTCATGTACAATGCGTTTCCGTCGGTAATGACCGGAAGTGAAGCAAGACCTGGGCCAAAGGCAGTGATATTTATATATCATACTGGAATATTTTAATATTTACGTAAGGCAGGTTGCGAAAGGATGGGCGCAAATATGGCAAGAGTGGAAAATCGCAGGCGTTGAAATACATAAATGTAAATATTGCGGATTTCTGGTCGGCGAGAGCACCACGCGCGAGAAAGCGCGCCATGCGGGTAAGGACTAGCGACTAGGGAAAAGTGAACGATGGACGCTGGTTAGTCTTGCGCGGCCGTGACCACGGCAATGGCTTTGATGCCGCGTTTTTCGCCGGTGAAGCCGAGGCCTTCTTCCGTGGTGGCTTTGACGTTCACGGCGTTGGCCGGGAGTTCGAGCAGCTGCGCAATCTGCGCGGCGATGCGCGTTTTGTGGACCGCGAGCTTTGGCGTCTGCGCCACAACGGTCAAATCCGCATGCACAGGGCGGTAGCCAGCGGCGCGCACCCGGCGCAGGGCCTCGGTGACGAACACGGCGCTGGGCATGTTTTCAAAGCTGGCGTCCGTGTCGGGGAACAGCTGGCCGATGTCGCCCGCGCAGGCGATGCCGAGGAGCGCGTCGGTAAGGGCGTGCAGCAGCACGTCGCCATCCGAGTGTGCAACGACCCTTGGCGCGCCGGGTATGACCACACCTCCCAGGACCATGGCCCGGGCCTTGGCGTGCGCTTCCTCCGCACCCAAGTAGCGGTGCACGTCATAGCCCCACCCCGTGCGCGGCGTGGTCGCGGCGGCGGGCTGCAAAAGCCGTAAATCCGAAGGAGTGGTGATCTTCACATTGGTCTCCTCGCCTGGAACCATGACAACCGCATGTCCGGCGCGCTCCATGAGCCCGGCGTCGTCTGTGACTTCCCAGTTCTCGGCCTCGGCGCGGGCGTGCGCGGTCAAAAGCGGCGCAAGGCCGAAGCCCTGCGGGGTCTGCACGGCGCGCAGGGTGGCGCGCTCCGGCGTCTCCACAACAACTTCGTTGTGGTCCACGCGCTTGATGGTGTCGGTGACGGCCAAGCCGGGAACAACGGCCTCGGCGCCCTGATCCAAGGTGGCCAGCACGCGGCGGGTCAGCGCGGCGGTGGCGAAGGGCCGGGCGGAATCGTGCACCAGCACGTGCCGGGAAGAGCCTGCGGGGATTTGCCCAAGCCCCAAGCGCACGGAGTCCTGGCGCCTCGCCCCGCCCGCGCATACGCGCCAAGGCAGGCTCAAGGGATCGCGGACGTTCAGCTCGTCCACAACGGCGGCCATGCGCGGCAGGTCATCGGGCGGAAAAACGAATACCAGGCCCTGCACGGCCTGGATGCGGGCAAAGGTTTGTGCGCAACACCAGAAAAGAGGTGCGCCTTCGAGTTCAAGGTATTGTTTGCGGGCGGGGCCGCCGGTTTCGGCCAAGGCTTGCGCCAGGCGCGTGCCACTGCCCGCGGCCAGGATGACGGCCCAGGCGGTGGAGGTGTGCGGATGCGCGGCTGTCATGCGGCGGTGTCCTTTGCAGTGGTGCCGTGCTGTCGTTGCGGGCTGGGTGGGTAATCGAGAAGGCGCCGCCCCCTCGAACTCCCCCGCAAGGGGGACAAGCCCTCTTGACCCCTCTGCCCGATTTTGCCGTGCGGTGCGAAGCGCCGCTTGGCAAAATCGGGATGCGGATTCCAAGGGCGCATGCCCTTGGCGGTGGGGGGCCTGGGGGGAGGCGGAGCCTGCCCCCAGGTTTGTCTTCAAAGTGCCGGAGTCGGACTGTAAGCCGGGTTTTGTCACCGCCCGCGAACGGGCGGG
>Ga0209373_10000336_pt1 | contig 85803 bp, 52 predicted proteins | sample Higcelweek5metaG_FD_187173 | JGI IMG/M metagenome (GOLD analysis project Ga0209373, IMG submission 187173) | Freshwater pond sediment microbial communities from the University of Edinburgh, under environmental carbon perturbations - High... | ecosystem: Environmental > Aquatic > Freshwater >...
ATGGAAAAAAGGCAATTGTGGCGGTTATGGGAAAGCTGATCCGGCAAGCCTACTCGCTGGTTATCCATGACCGCTTCTACGACCCGAATTTTGCCTGAAAATCACTTGCTTTCAGCACAGTTCCGTTAGCTCCCTGTGTTTTTTAAGCACGTGGGAGAATCTTGTTTTATTGTTTGCCTTGGCGCCGCAGGCATACATTTTTTATTCTTGCTGTGTGCGCTTATTGGGTTTATCATGCATCATATTCTAATTCGAAATGAAGTATATAAATGCTGTTGCCGCAATTCCAACAGCTGTAATTCCAAGATTAATCGCACTCAGAATCACCAGCGTACGAGTTGAACTTGCAACTTGTTCAATTGGAGTTTTGATGACTTCGCGATTCAAATCTTTGGTTTCGGTTTCTTCTTTTGGGATCTGGAATAATTCATGTTTTTTGACTTTTTGTATGCAGTGATCAATTGTTGTTGTGTCAGAAAATGTGTAGCAATCGGATTCGTTACTAATCTCGTAATACGTGAAGGGTTCTCTGCTGCCTGTATTTGCCAAACAAGAGCTTGAGAGTTCAGGTGACAGCTTCGAGCATTGTGTATATGAATTCACTACTACTTTTGACGGCGAAGCATCTATTTTTGCTGAAGCTGCCAAAATTAGGGCAATTGCAAAAATCAAATACATTGATAAAGTCTCGCGCCGAATGATTATCATTTCCATGTATCCCTGTTTGTGTTTTTATCGAGTACTTTGTTATTGCCTATAGATTGACTATGTCATAGATGATGATGCTGAAATAGGTTGTAATTTTGTTCTGTTGTGCATTTTTTGTCGCTCTGCCGCTCTTTGGTTATGTCTAGCTAACCCGGCATTTGCAGGTTGCGCCGTCTTTTGGACCGAATTGAAGGCGGCCGTAGGCCGCTTATTCATTGATCTTTTTAGGAGTTCATCATTCATTGGCCTTTTCTAAATCCTGTTGGCCGAGTGATAATCCGCCGGTGGCCAATCAATATTTGTTCTTGTTGCTTGCTTGCTGCTCTAGAACTAACCGGCGCATTAGACTGATGGCTGCTCCCGCCTCTGGCGGTATTGCCGAGTCCGTCATTGTGTTCATATTCCACTGAGCGGACAGGCCGAAATCACCTTTGATCAATTGCTGTTGTTCATGTGCCACGCGGTCATATTCAGTTGCGTTCATTGCGATAAGCTATCAATATATGATTGAAGAAACTTTTTATTGTCTGAGCTCCACAAAGATTCAAACAGATCAGTGATATTTTCAAGATCGATTATTCTGGGGAGCAAGAATGCAGCTGCATCTCTCTTTTCATCATTAAACGAAACTAGGTCTATTATTTGCTTTGCCTGATGCACTGTGAATTTGGCGTCATGAGACGCAAGTCTTAATGCCTTTCGCTGCTCTTTATACGGGAAAGCGTTTTTTACTCTTAATGCCAGCAAATGAAAGTCGACAGAATCCATTGCGCTTTCCCGATTTGCCGATCGCATGCTTGAGAGAAGCTGTTCTCGAATAATCCATGTATTGGTTTTGATGCGTGATTTGGTTGCTGAATCTGCCGAATTTCCGGCTGAAATCAAATTGTTAAGACAAGAATCGATCACTCTGTGCCGATTCTTCGGAAGAAGGACTCCTTCATCTGCGGAAGCGCCAAATGTGTAAGCAGATAGTGTTAATATCACTAAATAAGTCTTCGGTAATAACGGCATTTCAGATCCTTTGTGATGTCTTGTTTCGTTAGTTCGGGCTGATTATTTTGTGGGTTTGTTAATGCGGCATTTACAGTGCGCGTCGTCTTTTCGGCCGAGGCCGTCTTTTTCTGAATTGAAGGCGGCCGTAGGCCGCTTATACAATGATCTTTTTGTGAGTTCGCCATTCATCAGTCTTATTTCCAAATCCTGTAGGCCGAGTTTTAATCCGCCGGAGGCCAAACAATATTGTGTTCTTGTTGCTTGTTCTAGGACTAACGAGTTGATTTGCGCGGCACGCCAAAATCCACAAGAACAAGCCGCGGGCGTGATCGTGCAAATAACATCGTTAGCAGGTGGGGGCGATCAGCCCCCATCCTAAATTGTCTTCTTGTTGCTCTGCCGCATTGGCTATATGCCGAGTCGGCATTGCATGCTTTGGGCGCGTCGCCTTTATGCTGCTTCGCCGCAGTCACTTTATGGCCGAGCTGGCATCGGACCGCCGAGTCACTGATTCTTTTGTTTTCGCGGAGCATGGCATGGGGAGCATCCTTTTGAAGATAGGCCAACCTTCTTTGACCGAGTACACCTTTTTGCCGAATTGACCTTTACTGCCGAGTCCGTTCTATAGCCGAGTCAGACTTTACGGCGGGCTCATTGTTGCCTAGATTAAATTCACGCCAAACTTTCTGCATATTGCGGCCACAACAATAAATGACGCAACCGTAATTGCGGCAGAAGCAATCAATGACGGCCAAAATCCGATTTTAGGATAGATAACTGGGAAAATTGCAAACATTGGAAGTGTCGGAATAACATACCAAAACGTATAATATGCGTGATTGGAAATCTTATCCTGAGGCTGCTTTTCAATATACAACCAAATCATGGCTAAAATTGTCATTAGCGGCAATGAGCCAATAATAGCGCCTAGTTTATCATTTCGCTTTGCGGCTTCAGAGATGGCAACAATGATGCCTGAAGTTAAAGCGTATTTTGTGATTAGATTCATTAATTACGTCTTTCGGCGGCTATTCGGATTTGATAAATTGTGATTTTCTGGTGTTAACAGAGCAATAGGGTGTGGGCGGCAGGGGTGTCGAGTGGGCATGTTGGGAAGGTACGACGGATTTTGTCGTTCCGCTGGTGGTCCGGAGGGATCGGCGTGGGGCGCTGGATGTTGTGGGGCGGAGCGTTTTGGGGCGCCCTTGGTGGTATCCGAGGGAGTGGGGGCATGGGGGCCAGAGCTTGGAGAGGGGAGATGGGTCGTCTGGGGGACCTTTGTCGATAATAGTACGTTTTCAGTGTTATGCGCAATTCCCCCTATTGTGTGTCTGACGCTGTCGATGACGGGTTGCTGGAAGAGGTATGGAAGCGGTTCCAGGAGATCCTGATGTCCGCGAATGTGGTCGCTCTTCAGAGGAGCCATTATCGGCGCTGGGTGTCGAGATGGCTTGAGGCGCTGGGTGGGGCCGAGCCGCCTCGGAATGCGGCGAAGAGGTTTGCCGAGGATCTTGCGCGGGATGGGGTTCCGGATTGGCAGTGTCAGCAGGCGCTGAGGGCTGTCGAGTGCTGGATCGAGGCGCAGGAAGGGATTCTGGGGGAGAGGCGCGAGGTTTTCAGGGGGGATGGCGAAGCGGAGCTGGCGACGATGTCGTGGGCCGAGATTCTTGCCGAATTGGAGCGGAAGTTGCGCGTCCAGCAGTATAGTCGGAGGACGGGCGGGATCTATGCGGATTGGACGCGTCGGTTGGCGGCATATTCACCGCGGGTGCCCAAGAGCGGGGACGAGCTGTCGGCGGCGGTCCAGGGGTTTTTGCGCGAGTTGGCGCTGGCGCGGAATCTGGCGCCGGCGAGCATCTCCCAGGCGCGCAATGCGATGGCGTGGTTGGCGAAGAACGTCATGATGCTTCCTCTGGTGATGGAGGCGCGGGGTGGGGCGCACAGGGCGCGGCATATTCCGCATGTCATATCGGATGGGCAGGTGCGGAAGCTGCTCGATGGATGCAAGGAGCCGTGGGACCTGTTCTTCGGGTTGCAGTACGGGTGCGGACTGCGTCTCATGGAGGTTCTCGAGATGCGCGTGCAGGAGATCGACTTGGAGCGAGGAATCCTGACGGTGCGCCATGGCAAGGGAGATCGCGATCGGCAGGCGCTGATTCCGCGGGTGTTGCGCGAGCGGATCGCGCGGTATCTGGGGGAGCGGCGAGCGCTCTGGAAGGCCGATTCGGAACAGGGCTTCGCCACGGTGGATTTGCCGAATCCGCATGGTGGACAGGCGAAGACGTCGACCGACTGGGAGTGGCAGCACCTGTTCGGGGCGGCGCAACCGCTGCGCCATCCCGAGACGGGGGAGCTGCGGCGCTGGAGGCCGATGGAGACGCTGGTGCGACAGAAATTGCGCGAGGCGGCCGTGCGCGTGGAGATCACGGGGCGGGTGCATCCGCATCTGCTGCGGCACTGCTTCGCGACCCATCTGCTGGAGGCGGGCGTGCCGATCCAACAGATCCAGGAGCAGCTGGGGCACGCGAACCTGCAGACCACGATGATCTACCTGCACGTGCGGTCGCCGGTCGAGTACGCCAAGTCGCCGCTGGACCTGGAGCTGCGCGCGGGGGCGATGGGCTGAGACGCGTCCGCGCGCGGCGCGGGGTTTGGGGCGGAGCCCCACAGGGGCGGAGCCCCAGGAGAAGGGGGTGTCCCGAGGACCGCCCGCGACTGTCGCAGGGGTGGGCGGGCCGAGGGCAGGGGGAAGGCGTTCCCCCCTTAGGTGGAGGGGATGTCATGCTTTGTAATGGTTCCGTAATGGCGGAGGTCGTCGAGAAGGGATAGCTTTTGCTCTCGCTGGCGTTCGGCGGTTCGTGCTTCCGAATTCAGCGGCCCAATTCACCGCACATAGGAGCCTCGCATGGCGAATCCGTCTTTTGGCGACCGCGTGAAGAACACCGCGGAAGGAAAGCGTCTCTTCGTGGAGCGCAGCGTGAAGTCGAATCCGTGGCGCCAATGGGGCCCCTACCTCAGCGAACGGCAGTGGGGGACGGTGCGCGAGGACTACAGCGCGACCGGCGAGGCGTGGGAGTACTTCTCGCACGACCAGGCGCGTTCCAGGGCCTATCGGTGGGGCGAGGACGGCATCGCGGGCATCAGCGACAACCATCAGATCCTGTGCTTCGGGTTCGCGTTCTGGAACAAGCGCGATCCGATCCTGAAGGAGCGGCTGTTCGGACTGACGGGGAACGAGGGCAACCACGGCGAGGACGTCAAGGAGGTGTACCACTACGTGGACAACACGCCGACGCACTCGTACATGAAATACCTCTACCGGTACACCCAGACGGGGTATCCGTACGAGCGCCTCGTGGTGGAGAATCGCGCGCGCAATCGCGTGCAGCCGGAGTTCGAGCTGGTGGACACGAACGCCTTCGACCAGGACCGCTACTTCGACATCGAGGTGGAGTACGCCAAGAAGGACGCCGACGACATCGTCGTGCGCGTGAACGCGACCAACCGGGGGCAGGCCGCGGCCGAGCTGGTTCTGCTGCCCACGATGTGGTTCCGGAATCTGTGGTCGTGGGGGCTGGAGGGGAAGTCGAAGCCGTCGATCGTCCTGATGGACGGGTGCATGAAGGCGCACAGCGACGAGCGTGCCTTCGGGGACATGTACCTGTACGCCCAGGGCGCGAGCGAGGCGGTGTTCTGCGAGAACGAGACGAACCTCGAACGGTTCGGATGGGGAAGCAACCAGGGCGTTCCCAGGAAGGACGGCATCAACGACTACGTGGTCTCGGGTCGTGCGGACGGGAACGTGCGGCGCGACCAGGGGACCAAGGGGGCGTTCCGCTTCGATCTGGTCATCCAGGCCGGAGAGACGAAAAGCGTCACATTGAGGTTGTGCCGGAACGCGCAGGCCGATCCGTTCGGCGCCGCCGCCGCCGTGTTGACGGATCGTGTCAACGAGGCCGACGCCTACTACGCCGAGGTCTTCCGGGACAAGGGGCTCGACGAGGACAGGACGCGCATCGCGCGGCAGGCCTACGCGGGCATGCTCTGGAGCAAGCAGTTCTTCCACTACGTGGTCGAGGATTGGCTCGAAGGGGATCCCGCCACGCCGCCGCCGCCGCAGGGGCGCGAGGGCGGCCGCAACGCGGGCTGGAGGACGCTCTACAACGAGGACGTCATCTCCATGCCCGACAAGTGGGAATACCCGTGGTTCGCCACCTGGGACCTCGCCTTCCACACGGTCACGTTCGCCGCCATCGATCCGGACTTCGCCAAGCAGCAGCTGCGCCTGTTCACGTGCGAATGGTTCATGCACCCCAACGGCCAGCTTCCCGCCTACGAATGGAACTTCGACGACGTCAATCCGCCGGTGCACGCGTGGGCGGCGTGGCACGTGTTCCAGACCGAGCGCGACCTGTACGGCGAGTCGGACCTGAACTTCCTGACGCGCGTCCACGCGAAGCTGCTCATGTACTTCACCTGGTGGACCAACCGCAAGGACTCCGAAGGCAACAACCTCTTCGAGGGCGGGTTCCTGGGTCTCGACAACATCAGCGCCATCGACCGCAGCCATCTCGACCTTGCGGGCGACGCCGTCCTGGAGCAGTCGGACGGCACCACCTGGATGGGCATATTCTGTCTGAACATGCTGCGGATCTCGATCGAGCTGGTCAAGACGGAGAATTCCGGAGGGCGGGGCACGGTCCATTCGGACCTGGCCTACAAGTTCTTCCAGCACTTCCTCCTGATCGCCAATTCCTTCAACACGCTGGATCTCTGGAACGAAGACGACGGATTCTACTACGACGTCCTGAAGGTGCCTCGCGGCACGGTCGCGGGCGATGTGCGCGGGCTCTCCGATCCGGTCCGGTTCCAGATGAAGCTGCGCTCCATGGTGGGGCTCCTGCCCATCGCCGCCGTGGAGTCGTTTTCCGTCGCGGAGGCGGATCTCGGGTCGACGGACTTCCTGGACCGCATCCAGTGGTTCCTGGACCACCGTCAGGATCTGACCAAGAACGACAACATCCACATCGACCTGGCCGGAGGCGTGATCCATCTCTCGCTGGTCAACCCGACCCGTCTGCGGAGGATCCTGGACCGCATGCTCGACGAAGGGGAATTCCTGAGCGACTACGGCTTGCGCTCGCTTTCGAAGGTCCACGCCTGGGATCGTCGGCCCTACCAGCTCGAAATGGCTCTGCGGACCCGCGGCGGCGGCGAGATCCGCCCCGGCGTCGAGTACTGCCCCGCCGAGTCGAATTCCGCCATGTTCGGCGGCAATTCCAACTGGCGCGGCCCGATCTGGATGCCGGTGAACATCATCCTGGTCGAAGCCCTGCGCAAGCAGGCGGCGCACTACGGAACGAGCTGGACCGTCGAGTTTCCGAAGGGGTCGGGGCGGCAGGTCGATCTCGGGACCGTCGCCGACGAGATCTCGAACCGCCTCGTCTCCATCTTCGCGCGCAACGACAAGGGAGTCCGTCCCGTGTACGGCGGAACGGACCGCTACCAGAACGACCCGCATTGGAAGGACCACATCCTCTACTACGAGTACTTCCACGGCGACAACGGAGCTGGCATCGGCGCCAGCCACCAGACGGGTTGGACCGGCCTGGTGGCCCCGGTCCTGATGAAGCTCTTCTGACCCTGCCGGAGGTGACCGGGCCGGTGTGAAAGGGAGGGGTTTGGGGTCTCCCCAGGAGAAGGGGGAGGCCAAGCCCGCAGGGCGGCGGACGCGGGGGAAGGCTTTCCCCCCCCACTTGGGTGGAGGGGGAGACGATTTCTGTCAACGCGGGAGTGGCGAGTATGGAGGACGTATCCGCTGGTCTCGACAAGCTCGACCGGCGGACTCTCGACCGGCGGAGATGGGGGCGTCAGCGCAGGACGATGGTGCGGGATTCGTGGAGGCCGACGTCGGTGCGCAGGTCGAGGACGTGCACGCCGCGGGGGAGGCTGCCGAGGTCGAGGGTCATCTGGCGCTCGCCGGGCATCCACAGGCCGAGGTCGAGGACGCGCTCCACGGCGCCGTTCGCATTGAGGACACGAATTGTCGGGTGGGCCGTGGTCTGGAAGTCGGCGGAGATGGTCACGCGGTCGAGGCTCGCGACGAGGCGTAGGCTGGAGGCGTAGGTGCGCGTTTCACGGACCACGCCGGTGGAGATGCCGGTTTCGAAGGCGCCCAGGTCGGGGGCTGTGCCGTTGTAGGTGATTCCGGTCAGCTGCACGCCCGCGTCGATGAGTTTGGAACCGGTCTTGAGGTGCATGAAGGTGATGTCGGGAAGCGATCCATCGGCCTTGCGGGGGCCGCGCACGCCGGCCGTGTCGACGCTCTGGAAATCGCTCGTGGCGACGGTGAAGCCCGAGGACCAGGAATTGTTGGCCTCCTGCGCGGCGGTGAGCTTGACGGCTCCCGTGCCGGTGGAGACGCTGTTCTTCACGATCAGCGCGTTGCCCTTGGCGATGCCGCTCGAGGGCGTGGCCGAGGTGCCGACGGTGCCGTCGATCTGGTAGTTGGTGCCGTTGTTGATGCCGGTGCAGTTGAACAGCGTCATGTTGCCGCGGTTGTTGTTCTGGTCGAAGCCCTTGGCGTAGTTGCCGAACGACAGGCAGCGGCGCAGGGTGTGGTGGTGCTGGGTGCCGTAGCCGTTGCTGACGCTGCCGTTCTTGTCGCCGCCGCCCATCTTGAATCCGTTGCCGTTCATCTCGGCGCGGTCGTTCTTGGAGGAGTTCGGATCGCCGTGGTACCAGCCGTTGTTGAAAGCCCAGCTGTCCTCGATGACGGTGGTGGCGGTCCAGGCATCCGTGCCGCTGCGCAGGTAGCCGTCCCAGCCGTCGTCGGAGTTGCCCCAGGAACGGCAGCCCTTGAACGTGTTGCCCGAGCCCACGTCCATCTTGGGCGCGAAGCCGTCGGCGTTGCCGCCCGAGGTGCCCTCGTCGTAGTTCCACCAGGAATCGGTGTTGAGGATCAGGTTGTTGGCCGCGCCGCCCTTGAGCTGGACGCCCGCGTCCTGGTTCTCGTGGACGTTGGCGAATTCCAGGATGTTGTTGGAGCCGCCCTGGAACAGGATGCCGTTGTCGCCGGCATTGAAGACGTCGATGCCTTTGATGTGCCAGTAGCTTCCGCTGATGTAGACGCCCTGGTTGGAGCTGCCGACTCCCTGGGTGGCGAAGTCGAGGTAGGCGCGCTTGGTGGCGGCGTTCTCGGCGAACAGGCAGATGCGCTTGGCGGATGTGCCGCTCGTGGAGAGCTTGAGGGTGGCGCTCATCTTGTAGGTTCCGGTCAGGAGCAGGACCGTATCGCCCGCGCTGGCTGCGGCGACGCCCTTGGACGGGCTCAGGAAGGCGTTCGCCGCGGTCTTGCCGTCCTTCGAGTCGCTTCCCGAGGGGCTCACGTACCAGGTGGCGGCCGAACCGGCGGTCGCGATCGATGCGACGATGCCCAAGACCATTTGTGCTCTGCCCATGGAATCCTCCTGCGCGGGATGCCGCGCGCTTTTCGGAGGTTACCAGGGGGCGCGCGATTCCGCAAGGGAATGCACGGGATGGTGTTGACAAGCATTTCAACAAAGCGCGATTTTCCCCCCAAGAAGGAATGGGAAAGGAATTAGAATGGCGAGCATGGGAAATCCGTTGGCACCGAAACGGTTTCCTTTCGCTTCAGGATTCACCGCAGTCCAGAGGACACCCCCCAATGAATCGACTCTTTCGAACCGCTCGTGGATGGTTGGGAATGCCCGCCGTCGTGTCGTTTCTGATTCTCCTCCTGGCCGGAGGCGTCGCCGCCGCGATCGATTCGTCCGGATCGACGCTCCCCGCGACGGGAGGGGGCGTCTCGTCGGGGTCGGGCGGTTTCCACTACTTCGCCTTCATGACCTCTGACAAATTCAGTCAGGGCGAGCGCTTCGCCCTCTGGGGAGCCCTCGGCGTGGCGATCCTGGGGTTGCTGTACGCCCTGATGCTCATGAGGCAGATCCTCGCGGCCGACCAGGGCACGCCGAAGATGAAGGCCATCGCCGACGCCGTCCGCGAAGGCGCCGTCGCCTATCTCAAGCGCCAGTTGACCACCGTGGCGGTCCTCATCGTGGTGCTGGTGGGAGTGTTGTTCGTCGCCAAGGGATTGCAGAGCGGCTTCGATTCGCCCTTCGCGATCGGACGAGCCGCCTCGTTCCTTGTCGGAGCGGTCTTTTCCGCCACCGTGGGCGTGGTGGGCATGATGCTGGCCACCACGGGCAACCTGCGCGTGGCCGCCGCGGCTCCCAAGGGGTTCGGCAAGGCGCTCATGCTGGGCTATCGCACGGGCACCATCACGGGCATGCTCACAGACGGCCTGGGGCTTCTGGGTGGCACGATCATCTTCATGACCTATGGCGAGCACGCCTACGAGGCGCTGCTGGGCTTCGGGTTCGGCGGCACGCTGCTCGCGTTGTTCATGCGCGTGGGCGGCGGCATCTACACCAAGGCGGCCGACGTGGGCGCCGATCTGGTGGGCAAGATCGAGAAGGACATTCCGGAAGACGACCCCCGCAACGCCGCCACCATCGCCGACAACGTGGGCGACAACGTGGGCGACTGCGCCGGCATGGCGTCCGACATCTTCGAGTCCTACGAGGTCACCATCGTGGCCGCCATGATCCTGGGCTGGGCGTCGTTCGGCCACAAGGGCGTGATCTTCCCCATCCTGGTGCGCGCCATCGGCGTGTTCGCGTCCATCATCTCCACCTACCTGGTCCGCGCGGGCAACAAGGGCGACGTCGGCTCGGCGATGAAGTCCATCAACGTGGGCTTCATCACGGGCTCGTTCCTTTCCGTGGCCGGCTTCCTGGCGCTCGGGTACAACTACCTGCGCTTCACTCCCGACATGGTCGCCAAGGGGATCCTCGATCCGGCGGCATGGGAGTCCATCAAGAGCCTTCCCCATTGGGCGAACCTGGGGCAGATCGGACTGGACATGCGTCCGGCCATCACCACCTTGATCGGCGTGCTCCTGTGCATCGCCTTGAACAGGGTCACGGAGTACTTCACCGGCACGGAATTCAACCCGGTCAAGAACATGGTCAAGACCTGTCGGACGGGGCACGCCACCAACATCATCGAGGGACTGGCTGTGGGATTCGAATCCGCCGTCTGGACCATCCTCGTGCTGGCCGTGTCGGTGTTCGCCTCGGTGATGGTCTACCAGGACACCCACAACGCCATCTTCATCGCCTACGGCGTGGCGATGTGCGGCATCGGCATGCTCACCCTCACGGGCAACACCATTTCGATGGACGTCTTCGGGCCCGTGGCCGACAACGCCAACGGCATCGCCGAGATGGCCTTCACCAAGGAGGAGATGGGCGAGGAGTCGTACAGGACGTCGCGACAGATTCTGGCAGACCTGGACGCCGTGGGCAACACCACCAAGGCCGTCACCAAGGGCGTGGCCATCGGGTCCGCCGTGATCGCGGCGGTGTCGCTGTTCGCCTCGTACATCACGGTCATCGGTTCGGGCGGCGGCGGCGAGGACAAGCCGCTTCCGATCGAACTGTTCGACAAGGTCGCCGCGCTCCTCACCGTTTCCGATCCCACGCTGCTCGTCGGCATGCTGATCGGCGGCGCCGTGCCGTTCCTGTTCAGCTCCATGCTCCTGCGCGCGGTGGGTCGCGCCGCCTACCTGATCGTGGGGGAGTGTCGCGCCCAGTTCAAGGACAAGGAGATCTGGGAGGGAACCAAGAAGCCCGACTACGCGCGCGTGGTCAACATCTGCACGGCATCCGCCCAGAAGGAGTTGATCGGTCCGGCCGCGCTGGGCGTGGTCACTCCGCTTCTGGTGGGCTTCGCGCTGGGGCCCGTGGCCCTGGCCGGATTCCTCGCCGGTTCCATCGTGTCGGGAGCGCTCCTCGCGAGCTTCATGGCCAATGCCGGCGGCGCCTGGGACAACGCGAAGAAGTGCGTGGAGGACGAGCCTCGCGATCTCGAGAAGAACACGGGCAAGGGGTCGGAGAAGCACAAGGCCTCCGTCACGGGAGACACCGTGGGCGATCCTCTCAAGGACACGGCGGGACCGGCCATCAATCCGCTCCTCAAGGTGATGAACATGGTCTCGGTGCTGGCCGTGCCTCTCATGCTCGTCTACGACGAGAAGCTGGTCGATTTCGTGAACCGGAGCGCCGCCGAGATCGGCTACACCATGGAGAAGAAGCTGGTCCATCGTTCCAACGACGCGGTCTTCTGGATCGCCGTCGTGGTGTCCTTGGGGACCATCGCCTGGGCGATCTGGCAGTCCAAGCGCGAAAGCTCCCACTTGAAGCAGATCGAGAAGGAAGTCGGGCTGTAGGCGAGCCGTCACCCCGGCGGACATGGCGTTCGCAGGGGTGACGAGGCGGTCGCGGTGGACGAAAAAAAACTCGCTTCCGGGCCTTAGTCGCGGAGAGATCGATGCATTACCTTTCGGCACGACGAGGGGAAGTGCTCTCAAAGTTTCAGAGGAGTAGGTGCCTGCGACATCCACGAGGTAGAGGCCGAAAGGCCTGGTCTTCGGTGACGCTTGTTCGCGGGCTGCTTTCGATTCCTTAATACTTGTCGTCCAGAGCCAAGCGCGACTGGTCGAACGGAGTGACGTGCAAGGTGGACACGGGGCTGGAGCCTTTCGTGCCTGCCGGAATGCGCGGCCTCGAACATCAAGCGTGAAGCAAGGACGAACGTCTTCTCGATGCCCTCGAGATGCGGTCATCCTTCGGCTTCCACGAAATCCTTGTCCGGGCGTCGAACGATGCCGCGGATGCACATGGAAATGGAAAATCGCATGAAAAGAGTCGCTTCGCTGGTGCCGCTTCTGGTCGTATCGCTGTTCGGAGTCGATGCCAGGGCCCAGGCCGTCAATGTCCGGATTCTGTCCCTCGACGAGATGTTCCTCCTGGCCTCGAAGAACAACCAGCAGCTGAAATGGATGGCTTCGGGCATCGACGTGGCGGAGAAGGCGACCGACGTGGCCAGGGGAGCGTTCCTGCCCAAGGTGAGCGTGTCGGCGTCGGCATCCTATCTGGGCGACGGCCTGATCGTCGATCGCGATTTCGGGCATGTCGAGACGGCGGCCATGCCGCATTTCGGCAACCGCTTCGCTCTGGAGGCGTCGCAGGTGGTCTATGCCGGCGGGGCGATCTCCAATGCGGTCGAGAAGGCGCGGCTGGGGGAGCGGCTCGCGCGGCTCGACTACGAGAAGGACCAGCAGTCGGTCAGGTTCCTGCTGGCGAGCCTGTATCTGGACATGTGGTCGTTGCGCAACCAGAGGATGGTGTACGAGAAGACGATCAACCAGGAGGAGCTTCTGGTGAAGCAGATGGAGGCCCGGCTCCAGGAAGGGGCGGCGTTGAAGAACGACGTCGTCCGGCACGAACTGATGCTCCGGAACATGGAGCTGGCGCTGATCCAGCTCGACAATCGCCGCGCGACCATGAACAACCGGATCGTGACGATGCTGGGAATTTCCGACTCGACGCTCGTGGAACCGGACACGTCGCTTCTCTCCATCGTTCGTCGGAATCCGTCTTCCACGGAACTTCTGCGGAGTGCCGATTCCAGTCTTCCCGAACTCGAGATGGCGAGGGTCGCCCTGGAGATCGCGGAGAAGGACGTCGGAATCGCGAAGGCGAAGTACCTCCCCTCGGTCGCGCTCTTCGCGGGCGACGGACTCGAAGGGCCGATCACCGTCGAGATCCCGACCATCGACAGGAATTTCAACGCCTGGTACGTCGGGGTCGGCGTGAAGTACGAGATCTCGTCCATCTACGATGCCGGACGCTCCCTGCGCCTGGCGCGATCGCGGAAGGCCGCCGCCGGTCGTGCACGGAATCTGTCAATGGAGCGTGCGGCGCTGGAGATCAGGAACGCCCTGATCAAGTATCGGGAGTCCTTCGACGAATTGCGCGTCCTCGAAAAGGGATGCGAGTACGCCGAGGAGAACTACGGCGTGGTCGACGAACGCTACGCGAACGGCGTGGCTCTGGTCACGGAGATGCTCGATGCGAGCAACTCCAGGCTCGACGCGGAACTGAAGCTGGTCAACGCCAGGATCAACACGGTGTTCCAGTACATGAACCTGAAGCGCGCTTCGGGTTCTCTCTGAGATTCGACAAAAACAGGAAATGACGGAGGAAATCATGGAAGAGCAGAAGAACCCGGCGAACCAGAAGAGTCGGAAGGCGATGTCGATCGCGAAGGAAGCGGTGATCGTGGTGCTGATCCTGTGCGGATTGGCCTGGGTGGCATCGCGCTTCTTCCACTTCGGAAACGCGGAGTTCACCGACAACGCGGTGGTCCGTCAGAACATCGTTCCGGTCAACTGCCGCGTGCAGGGATTCGTGAAGAAGGTCGATTTCGAGGAGTACCAGTACGTCCACAAGGGCGATACGCTGATGGTGATCGAAGACGCCGAATACCGTCTGCGATTGGCCCAGGCCGATGCGGACTACCAGAACGCCCTGTTCGGGAAGTCCGCGATGGGTGCGTCGATCTCGACGACCCGGAACAATCTCGCGGTCTCCGACGCGGGAATCGAAGAGGCCGAGGCGCTGCTCGAGAACGCCCGAAGCGACTACGAACGCTATCGGAGGCTGTTGGCCAAGGGTGCCGCCACCCAGCAGCAGTGCGACGGAGCCCGGACGGCCTACGAGGCCCAGAAGGCTCGGTGCGAAATGCTCGTGAAGCAGAAGGCGTCGACCTCCCTCGTGAAGGACGAGCAGGGCCAGCGCATGAGCCAGCAGCAGGCGGGGATCGCGCTCGCCAAGGCCGCCGTCGAGTTGGCGCGCCTGAACCTTTCCTACACCGTTGTCACGGCTCCGTGCGATGGCACCGTGGGCCGCAAGACCATCCAGGAAGGGCAGCTGGTGCAGGCCGGGCAGCCTCTGCTCTCCATCGTGGACGGCACCGAGAAATGGGTGGTGGCCAACTACAGGGAGACCCAGCTGGCTCGCATCGCCAAGGGCATGCCCGTGGACATCGAGGTCGACGCGCTTCCCGGCGTGGAGCTGAAGGGCGAGGTCTGCGCCATTTCCGATGCCACGGGAGCCCAGTACTCCCTGGTTCCCCAGGACAATTCCGCGGGCAACTTCATCAAGGTCGAACAGCTGGTGCCCGTGAAGATCTGCTTCACGAACGCCAACGACACCGCCGATGTCCATCGCCTGCGCGCAGGCATGAGCGTCGAGTCCAAGGTGAGGCGCTGAAGCCGATGTCCGAAGCTCCGCAGTGGGGAGGGGAGAACGGACCTCCTCCCAAAGGGGACTGGATCCTCACGTTCAAGGACTTCGTGCCGGAGTCCATGCGGTTCTGGATCCTCCTCTCGTTCGCGGTCGTCTTCCAGTTTTCGGGCGGCATCTACCTGGCCCTCGCCAGCCAGATGATCGGGACGCGTGACATGATCCGTCAGGACGTGATGATGGCGGGGTACGCTGCGTTCATCGGCATGACGATGAGCTTCCCGATCCTGTTCCCTCTGAAGTTCCGCTTCTCCATCAAGCACATCCTGCTGACGTGTTCGCTGGGACTGGCCGTTTGCAGCGTGCTCACGATCAGCACGAAATCGCTCTTCCTGCTGGTTCCGGTCTGCTTCTTCTCGGGATCGCTCCGGATGCTCGGGACCTTCACGTGCTGCTCGACCATCCAGCTCAAGATCACTCCCGAGCGCAACATGGCGAAGTTCTTCCCGGTGCTCTGGACGGTCATCCTGGGAGGAATCCAGCTGTCGGGGATCGTGGCGGTGAGCATGAACTACCACTTCCATTGGGAATACATGCACGTCGTCGTCGTCGCGGCGCTCCTCCTGCTCGCTTCGGCGTGCATCGGGTGCATGAAGTACCACCGTCCGCCCTTCCACGGGCCGAGGGAGTTCAAGGTCGACTTCGTGGGTTGCGCGTCGTGGAGCGTGTGCCTGCTGCTGGCGGCCTATGTTCTGACCTACGGCGAGCACTACGATTGGTTCGACTCGCGCCGCATCTCCGGTGCCGCGGGCTGCGCCCTGGTCGCCTTGCTGGTGTCGTGGTACCGCACCAGCTACGTCCAGCATCCCTACATCGAGGTCGGCGTCCTGGGTTATCCCAAAATCCTGTGGGTCCTGACGCTGCACGCTTCCATGTGTCTGCTCATGGCCTCCACGTTCGTGCTGCAGGAAGCGTTCACGGGTGGAGTCCTGCACTACGGGTATCTCGACTCGCAGGCGCTCAACGGGGTCGTGTTCGCCGGTGTCTGCGTCGGAGCGATCCTTGGATACGTGCTGCTCGAGAAGGCGAAACTGGGATACCGGGTCGTCACCACGATCGCGTTCCTCCTGATGCTGGGATACCTCGTCGGAATGTACCGGCTGGTGTCGCCCGCGACCACGAGGGAGGCCATGTACCTGCCCATGTTCATGCGCGGCGTGGGCAACATCGTGATGTACGTGGCTCTGTTCACCTACACGGCGCGGACGATCCCCTTCTACCATCTCTTCCATGTGATATGCTTCTGCGGCTTCATCAACATGGGTGTCGGAAGCGCTTTGGGAAGCGCCATCCTGGAAAGGATGTTCTCCACGTCCCTGCGGGAGAACGCCCTCGCCCTGGGCGCGACGCTCGATCGACAGAATCTGTTGGCCACGTCGATCCCGTTCGACGCGCTCGCTTCGGAGTTCCATCGCCAGGTGATGCTCGTGTCCATCAAGCAGACCTACGGCCATGTGGCCATCTTCTGCGTGGTCGTGGTGATCGTGGGGCTGATGGCGCGGTATCGCGGCTTCCCTCGCTTCAAGCTGCCCAACTGGTGATGGTGCCGGATTCTCGCGGCGCCCTGTTCGCGGGGCCGCCGCTTTCGATGGGGTGACGAGGGGAGCGGGTGGACGAAACGCGCGGAGGGATCGACGTGGATGGAAACGCTCCACGTCCAAACCGGTGTCTCTTGTTCCTTTCGCGGGGAAATGGGATGATCCTGGTCGATGAGGAAAGGCGCGCTTCCGGCGCCGCCCGACCGCATCCAATTCCTGCACGATAGAGTCGTCCGCATCGGTCCTCCCGGGCTGGAAACGAGACGGAGAATTCCCCCTATGCACATTCCCGATTCCATGCTGAACGGTCCCATCTGTCCGGTATCCGCCGCTGTCGGCCTGGTCGGCATCGGGGCGTCCGCGTACTTCGCGCTTCGCGCCAGGGAAAAGCCCGCGATCACGCGGTTCGCGGGCGTCGCGTCGCTCGTATTCGCCGCGCAGATGGTGAATTTTCCGATCTCGGACGGCACCTCGGGACATCTGCTCGGAGGCGTGCTCGCCGCCAGTCTGCTGGGGACTCCGTTCGCGGTCCTCGCGCTGTCGCTGGTGCTGGCCGTCCAGGCGTTCGTGTTCTCCGATGGAGGAATCGCGACTCTTGGCGTGAACGTGCTGAACATGGCGATTCTCGGAGCGGGTTTCGGAGGCGTCCTGTTCTCGCGATGGAACCGGGAGCGGCGGAGGAATTCCCGCTACGGGATGCTCCGGCTCGCGGGGATCTCGTGGATTTCCGTCGTCTTCGCCGCGCTTGCCGCGAGCGTCGAGCTCGCAGTCGCCGGAACGGTCCCGTTCTCCAAGGCCGCCTTCGCCATGTTGACGACATATTCCGTCATCGGTGTCGGGGAAGCGACGATCACCGTCGTCCTGTTCTCCCTTCTCTCGAAGGAGGCGCTGGCCAGGGCCCTCGATTGGAACGCGCTCCTCGCGCTGGCGCCCGCGACGGCGATCGCGCTGCTGGTCGCTCCATTGGCCTGCAACCACCCCGATGGACTGGAGTGGATCGCCCGAAGCTGCGGATTCCTCCGCGAGACGCGTCCTATCGGACTTCTCGCGGACTACGTGGTGCCCTTCGTGGAGGAGGAATTCGCGTCCGTGGCGCTGGCCGCGACGATCGGCGTGTTCGTTTCGTTCGGCGCGCCGTTGCTCCTCTTCCGAGGAATCGAGCGCATGCGGAAATGGCGGAAGTCGCCGCTTCCGGCGGGAAGATCCCGTGCGTCCGCGGCGTAGCAGGCCGGACGCCGTGATCGCATTGGGCAATCCGTTGCTGTGCGACGATGGCGCGGCGCTGGCCGCCTTGCGGCGGTTGCGGACGCGGCGGCGGGTCCGGAACGTGGACTTCGTGGAGAACTATTCGAGCGGAATGGATCTGCTCGACGATCTGGTGGACCGCGAGCGCGTGCTCGTGATGGATGCCGTCCGCACCATGAGGAGCGAGCCGGGAACCTGTCTCGAGTTCGCGCTGTCGGATCTCGACGGAACGCGGCAGGCGCGACTGGTCGATTCGCACGGGCTGAATCTCGCCACCGTCGTGGAGACGGGCCGTCGGTTCGGGTACAGGATGCCGCGGCTGATGCTCGTCCTGGGGATCGAGGGGCGCGATTTCACGAGCTTCCAGGAGATCCCGAGCGAATCCGTCATGGACGCGATGCCGGATATCGTCGATCGTGTGGAGCGTACCCTGCGGGAATGGGAGTGCACCGATGGCGGATAGAACCACGCTGTTCCTGTGCCGATGCGGCACGACCATGGCCGAATCCCTGGACATGGAGGCCCTGGAGACGTGGGCGCGGGAGAATCCCGCGGTCGACCGCGTGCTCGTCCACGACAATCTGTGCGAACCGGCCGGAAGGGAATTCGTCGAGGCCGCGTTGAAGGAGGATCGGGGGAACGTGCGCGTCGTGGTCGCCGCCTGCTCGCCCAAGCAGCACCAGAAGACGTTCGAGGACTGCCTGGCCGCCGCCGAAGCGAACCCGGCGCGGTTGGCCATGGCCAACATCCGGGAGCAATGCGCCTGGGTCACTCCCGACAGGGCGGATGCGACCGAAAAGGCGCGCCGCCTCGTCCAGGCGGCGCTGAACCGGGTCGTGCTGCAGGTCGATCTGGTCAAGGGGCAGATGGAATGCGACACCGACCTCGTCGTGATCGGAGGCGGCATCGCCGGCATCGAAGCCGCGCTGCAGGCCGCCGAGGCGGGACGGAAAGTGACGCTCTTCGAGAAGGAGATCGCGCTGGGCGGGGAGACGGTCAAGGTCGAGGATCTCGCGCCGAACGGGATCTGCTCGCCGCGCCTCATGGGGCCGCGGCTCGCCGAAGTGCGCGCCAATCCGCGCATCGTCGTGGTCACGAACGCCGAAGTCACGGACGTGATCGGCCATTTCGGGAATTTCACCGTGGTCGCCCGCAGGAAGGCCCGGTTCGTCACCGACGATTGCATCGGTTGCGAGGCGTGCTTCGAGCCGTGTCCCGTCGAGGTGCCCAACGCCTTCCACCTCGGGCTCGGCAACCGCAAGGCGGTGTACAACATGTACCACGGATCGATGCCCGCGGCGGCCGCCATCGATCCCGAACGCTGCCTGCACATCCAAGGGGAGGACTGCGACGCTTGTGTCAGGAAGTGTCCATTCCGGGCGATCGACTTCTCGCAGAAGGACGAGATCGTCGAGGCGAAGTGCGGAGCCGTGATCCTGGCGATCGGAGCCGAGGTCCACGTCCCGAGGGACGTTCCGCGGCTCGCGCTCGACGGGCGGAACAACGTGTTCACCTACGCGGAGTTCGAGAGGCTCGCCTGCTCGAACGGTCCGACGCGCGCCCGGTTGCAACTGCGCGACGGCAGGGTCCCTTCGCGCGTGGCGGTCCTCCATTGCGCCGGATCGCTCTGCTCCGACGGACTCTCCTACTGTTCCGGCGTGTGCTGCGTGAACGCCCTCATGGTCGGGAACATCGTCCGCCAGCAGATCCCCAAGGCGATCGTGACCGACATCCACGACCGGCTGGTGTTTCCCGGACCTGGGACGGAGTCGTTCCTGCAGGACCAGATCAAGGCCGGCACGAACATGGTTCCCTGCAAGGATCTTGACAAGATCCGTCTCGAAGAGCTTCCGGGCGGCGAGTTGTCCGTCCACATCCCGGACCAGGATCCGCTGGTCGTCGACATGGTCGTCCTCTCCACGGGATTCGTGCCCGGCGCGAGAGCGCTCGAATTCGCCGAGATGCTCAACGCGGAGCTGGATCCGCAGGGGTTCCTGAAGAGCGATCACGCCATCCTGAAATCGACCGGATCCGTGGTCTACGGCGTGTCGCTGGCGGGATCGTGCGTGCATCCGAGCCACGGGTCGCAATCCGTCACCATGGCCCATGCGAGCGTGGGGCGTGCCCTGAGCTGGCTGGTGCCGGGGCGGACCATCGAACTGGAGACGATCGTTTCGCGCATCGATCCCGAGCGCTGCGCGGGTTGCCGGATGTGCATCGCGACCTGCCCGTACAAGGTCATCGAATTCGATCGGGGCACCGGGAGGTCGGTCGTGAACGAGGCGATCTGCCGCGGCTGCGGGACGTGCGCCGCCACGTGCCCGAGCAACGCCATCGTCGCGCTCCATTTCACCAACGAGCAGCTGGTCGCCGAGGTCAAGGGGGTGCTCCATGGATAGGTTCGAGCCGAACATCGTGGCGTTCGTCTGCAACTGGTGCACGTACGTGAGCGCCGACAACGCGGGGACGATGAGACTTTCCCATCCCGCCAACGTGCGGCTGGTGCGCGTGATGTGCAGCGGACGCATCGACCCGGAACTCGTGGCCTCCGCGTACCGCGAAGGCGCCGACGGCGTGATGGTGATGGGATGCCACCTGGGCGACTGCCACTATCGGAACGGGAACCACAAGGCCTTGCGCCGATTCCGGATGTTCCAGCGGATCCTGAAGCAGTTCGGCGTCGAGCGGGAGCGCTTCGTGCTGGAGTGGGTCGCGGGATGCGAGCCGAAGAGGTTCCAGGAGGTCGTCACCACGATGACGGAACGTGTCCGCGAACTTGGGCCCCTGGTCATATCCGGATGCGTGTCCGAGGAGGTCGCCCAGCATGTCTAGGATCAAGGCGGCGATCTACTGGTGCAGCTCCTGCGGAGGATGCGACGAGACCATCGTCGACCTGCGCGAGAAGATCCTGGCGTTGCGCGAGGCGGTCGACTTCGTCTTCTGGCCCTGCGCCATGGATTTCAAGCGTTCCGACGTCGAGGCCATGGCCGATGGCGAGATCGCGTTCAGTCTGGTCAATGGAGCCGTCCGCACGTCGGACCAGGAGGAGATGGCGAAGCTCCTGCGCCGCAAGTCGCGGCTGGTGGTGGCCTTCGGGAGCTGCGCGTGCCTGGGAGGGATACCGGCCCTCGCCAATCTCACGAGCAGGAAGAGGATCTTCGAACGCGCCTATCTGGATTCGCCGACGAACGAGAATCCGGAGAGGATCGTACCCGTCCCGCGCAGTCGCACGGCGGACGGGCACGAGATGGAATTGCCCGCGTTCTTCGAGACCGTCCACAAGCTTTCGGACTGCATCGAAGTCGACCACTATCTGCCGGGCTGTCCGCCGACCAGCGATGTCGTGTCCGTCGCGCTGATGGCGATCCTCGAAGGGAAGCTTCCCCCCGCCGGATCGAATCTCCTGCCCGACGTCGCTCTCTGCAGAAGCTGCGAACGCAATGTGACAAAACCCGACATCCTGACCATCGGGGAGTTCAAGCGGCTGATCCACGTCCAGGCCGATCCGGCGCAGTGCTTCCTGAACCAGGGGATCCTGTGCATGGGGCCCGCCACGCGAGGCGGCTGCGGCTTCCCGTGCGTCAAGGGGAACATGCCCTGCACCGGATGCATGGGGCCCGTGGGCGGCGTCGACCAGGGGGCGCGGATGCTGTCTTCCCTGGGAGGGATCACCGAGGGGTCGACGGAGGAGCGGATCGAACAGGCCTTCGAAGGGATCCCCGATCCCGCGGGGAGCTTCTACCGGTACTCCATGGGCGCCTCCTTCCTGGGAAGCAAGCGCAAGGACGCGCAGCCATGACCGCCGCATCGACTCGCAGGATCTCCATCGATCCCATCACGCGCCTGGAGGGGCACGGCAAGATCGAAATCTTCCTCGACGACGCGGGCGAGGTGGACAAGGCCTATCTGCAGCTTCCCGATCTGCGCGGATTCGAGACGTTCGTCGAAGGCCGACCCGCCGAGGAGATGCCGCAGATCACGAGCCGCATCTGCGGCGTGTGCCCCGGCGCGCACCACATGGCTTCGACCAAGGCCTTGGACGCATTGTTCGACGTGGAGCCGACGCCGACGGCGCGAACGATCCGCGAGGTCTACTACAACCTCCATTTCTTCGAAGACCATCTGCTCCACTTCTATTTCCTGGGCGGTCCCGATTTCATCGTCGGGCCCGACGCGCCGAAGTCCGAGCGCAACGTGCTCGGGGTGATCGACAAGGTGGGCGTCGAGACGGGCAAGCGGGTGATCGAGATCCGTCACCGCGCCCGCGAACTGATCGGTCGGATCGCGGGACGGGCCATCCATCCGGTGCTGGGGCTTCCGGGCGGCGTGTCGAAGCGGATGACGCCTGCGATCCGCGACGACCTGCGGGTCTTCGCGAAGGACGCCATCGCGTTCGCGCGGTTCACGCTGACGGTTTTCGACAACATCGTCTGGAAGAATTCCGTCTACCGCGATCTGCTGCTGGGCGACGTGTACCGGTGCGAGAGCTACTCCATGGGAATGGTCGATCCGCAGGGGCGTCCGGACTACTACGACGGGAAGGTCCGCGTGGTGGACCAGGAGGGGAACGAGTTCGCCACCTTCGCTCCGAAGGACTACGCCAAGGTCGTCGCCGAGCATGTGGAACCCTGGACCTACGTGAAGTTCCCCTATCTGCGCGAGGTGGGCTGGAAGGGGCTGGTGGACGGACCTCGATCCGGCATGTACCGCGTGGCCCCGGCGGCCCGCATGAACGTCTCCCGGAGCATGTCGACGCCGTTGGCGCAGGAGCAGCGGCTGGTCTACGAGAAGGCCTTCGGAGGACCGGTCGTGCACAGCGTCCTGGCGAACCACTGGGCCCGCCTGATCGAGGTGCTGAACAACGCGGAGCGTCTCGTCGAACTCGTCGAACGCGAGGACTTCCTGGCGCCCGAGATCCGCAACATGGATCTGCGCACTCCGCGCGAAGGCGTGGGCATCGTGGAAGCGCCGCGGGGGACCCTGATCCACCACTACACGTCCGATTCCAACGGGATCATCACCAGCGCCAACATGATCGTGGCGAGTCTCGCCAACGTCGCGGCGATGAGCATGGGCATCCAGAAGGCGGCCAAGGCGTACATCCACGAGGGCAAGGCCGACGACGGACTGCTGAACATGGTCGAGATGGCGTTCCGGACCTACGACCCGTGCATGAGCTGCGCCACCCACAACCTTCCGGGCAAAATGCCGTTGCAAGTCGCGTTGCACCAGCGGGGTCGGGCGGACCGCTTCATCCTGCGCTCGTCGGACGGGCGCGTCGCGGAGTCCGAAACGCGCGCGATGACGGAAAACGACATATGAGCGCGCTGGAGATAGTCCTCGAAGGACGGGTCCAGGGTGTCGGATTCCGTCCATTCGTCTGGAATCTGGCCAAGGTGCACGGCGTCGCGGGCTGGGTGGGCAACACGGCGCGGGGCGTGGCCATCCACGCCGAGGCGGACGGATCGACGCTGCAGGCGTTCTCCAGGGCGGTCGCCATGGGCCACCCCGAGCCGGCATGGATCCGGACGCGTCGCGAAACGGTCGTCCAGGCCCTCGGGCTGGACGATTTCCGGATCCGGGAAAGCGATCCTTCGGGCGAGCCGTGCGGCTCCATCGTCCCCGACCTGTGCATGTGCGAGTCGTGCCGGCGCGAATTGTTCGATCCCTCGAACCGCCGCTTCGCGCATCCTTTCATCACGTGCTCCCGTTGCGGTCCGCGGTTCAGCATCATCGAGGACCTTCCCTACGACCGCCCGTCGACCAGCATGCGGAGATTTCCGATGTGTCCGGAATGCCTGAAGGAGTACGAGGATCCCCAGGACCGCCGGTTCCACGCCCAACCCATCAGCTGCCCCCGCTGCGGTCCTCGCATGTGGTGCGAAGCGCGATCGGGGGGGGGCGGCGGGCACTGGCGCCGCTCCCGCGGCGACTGGCTCGAGATGTGGACGGAAAACGTCTCGAGGGGCGGCGTTTCGCTCGTGAAGGGGGTCGGTGGATTCCATCTCGTCTGCGACATGGCGGATTCCGACGCGGTCCGGCTCCTGCGCGAACGCAAGCGTCGCGAGACCAAGCCGTTCGCGATCATGGCGCCCGATCTGGATTCGGTGCGGGCGATCTGCCGCGTCGGTCGCGAGGAGGAAGCCCTGTTGACGGGGAGCGAGCGTCCGATCGTGCTTCTCGACGTCCATGCGCCGCCGGACGGAATGGAATGGATCGCGCCGGGGCTTCGGCAGCTGGGCGTCATGCTGCCCCACGCGCCCGTCCACGAGCTCTTCTTCTCGCGTTTTCCGCGGCCCGTGGTCCTGACCAGCGCCAATCGCGGCGGCGAGCCCATGCCGATCTCCAACGGCGAAGCGCGGGAGATCGCGGACGAATGGTGCGATCTGCTGGTCCTCCACGACCGCGGCATCGTCAATCGCGTCGACGACGGGGTGGTGGCGGCCGTGCCGGAATCGGAGCAGGTCGTCTCCTTGCGCGTGGGGAGAGGCGGCAGCCCGAAGGAATTCTTCTGGGATGGTGTCGGAAATTGTCTCGCCATGGGGGCCGACCTGAAGAACGCGGTGGCGTTCTCCCGCCATGGACGCGTGACCCTGAGCCAGCACATCGGCGACATGGAGCATCCCGCGACCCAGGACGCGGCCTGCGAGATGGTCGAACGGCTGTGCCGGAGCCATCGGGCCATCCCCGAATTCGTCGCCTGCGACGCCCATCCCGATTTCGATTCGTCGCGCATGGCGACGCGCTTCTCCTCGAAGTGGCGGGTGCCCGTCTACCGGATCCAGCACCATCACGCCCACATCGCTTCGGCTTGGCTCGAGCATCGATGGGAAGGCGACGCCATCGGTCTCGCGATGGATGGCACGGGTTACGGCGACTCCGATTGCATCTGGGGCAGCGAGGCGATGTACTACACCGCCGAGGGATCCACGACCTTGGGGCATTTCCAGGGAATGCGCCTTCCCGGAGGCGATCTCGCCGTGAGGCAGCCTGCGCGGTTGTTGATCGGCGCGCTCCACGACACGGGGGACGCGGAGCTTCTGGACGCCTGGATGGAGCTCCACGCCGCGCATCGCGCGCTGTACGACGGAGGTTTGAAGGACATGCTCGAATGCGACATGAATTGTCCGCCGTCGCGCGGCGCGGGTCGGCTCTTCGATCTGGTGGGCGCGATGCTGGGATGGTCGGATCCCGGGTGGGACGGCGAGATGGGGACGCGATTGGAGCATCTCGACGTCGAGCCGTCCGCGCCTTCCTGGCCGGTCGAACGGGATGGCGGCAGGATCCTGCTCGCTCCGATCCTCCGCGACGCCCTGCGCGACGTCCTGGGGCACTGCTCCGCCGGCTGGGTCTCCAGTCGTCTCCACGCGACCATCGCCGAAGCGATCGTGCAGATGGGCGAGTATTGCGAAACCACGCTTGGAGAAGCGGAGGGCGCGCTGCCATGGGCGTTCGCCGGAGGCGTCTTCCAGAACCGGAGGATCGTCGTCCGGGTGCGGAGCCATCGGAGGATCGGATCCCGGAAATGCCATTTCGCGAGCATCCCGAACGACAACGGAATCGCGCTGGGACAGATCGTGGCAGCCACGGCCCTCGCTTGCAAGGGAGTCGCACCATGTGCCTAGCGGTTCCCGTCGAGATCACCTCGCTTCTTCCCGGCGCGATGGCCATCGGGGAGCACAGCCATGTGCGCCTGGAATTCAGCGTGGCCCTGCTCGAAAACCCCCGGGTGGGCGATTTCGCCCTCGTCCATGCCGGGGTCGCCATCGAGACGATCGACGAGGAAAGCGCCCTGGAGACTCTCGCCATGCTGAAGGAGGTCCTCGATGGTCCTGGCCGATGAACTGCGCGATGCGGACCTGGCGCGGGCGGTGGCGCGGGAGATCCATGCGATCGCCTTGTCGAAATCCGTCCGTCTCATGGAGGTCTGCGGCGGCCAGACGCGCACCATCTACAGATACCGTCTGCGCGAGATGCTGCCGTCCACGATCCGGCTGGTTTCGGGACCGGGGTGCCCCGTCTGCGTGACGCCCGTGTCGTACATCGACCAGGCGGTCGCGCTGTGCCGGATTCCGGGCGTCGAGGTCTTCACCTTCGGGGATCTGATGCGGGTTCCAGGGACGCGACGGAATCTGGAGCAAGCGCGCTCCGCGGGCGGCGACGTGCGCGTGGTGTATTCCCCGCGGCAGGCCCTGGAGCACGCGCTGCGGAATCCGTCGTCCCAGGTCGTGTTCCTCGGGATCGGATTCGAGACGACCATGCCGTCGTTCTGCCTGCCGCTCCGGGACGCCATCCACGACGACCTTCCCAATTTCAGCGTGCTGCTTTCGGCCAAGCGCGTACCTCCGGTGATGGAGGCCCTGCTTCGCGGAAAGGCTCCCCTCGACGGATTCGTCACTCCGGGCCATGTCACGTCCATCATCGGTTCCGACGCCTACGCGGGCATGTGCCGCGAGTACGGGGTGCCCATGGTGGTGGGCGGGTTCGAGCCGCTGGACCTGCTGGTCGCCATCCGCGATCTGGTCCGGTTGGTGGCCGCCGGGAAGCGCGACAACGAGAACGCCTACGCGCGGGCCGCGCGCCCCGGAGGGAACGGGAAGGCGCAGCGCCTGATCGACGAACTGTTCGAGCCTTGCGACGAGGAACTGCGCGGACTGGGCGTGGTTCCGGACGCGGGATACCGCCTGCGCGAGCCGTACGCCCGCTTCGACGCGCGGCGCCGGTTCTCCCTCGCGGGAATCGAAAGCCGCGAGCCTCCGGGGTGCCGCTGTGGACAGATCCTGGCAGGGACGCTCGAGCCGGGGGAGTGTCCCTTGTTCGGAAAGGTCTGCGACCCCGATCGGCCGGTCGGGGCCTGCATGGTGAGCGAGGAAGGTGCCTGCAACGCGGCCTTCCTGTACGGGGGCGTGCATGCTGGATAACGGAAAATGTCAAGTCGCCCTCGACGGCGTCGTCCGCATGGGGCACGGATCGGGCGGAAGGCTTTCGCGCGAACTGCTCGAAGGACTGATCCTTCCGGCTCTTGGAGCGGCGGCGCCTGACCATCTCGACGACGGAGCCGTGTTCGTCCCTCCGCCCGGAGAGCTGGTGTTCACGACCGACTCGCACGTGGTCTCGCCCCTCGAATTCCCCGGAGGCGATCTCGGGACGCTCTGCGTCGCCGGCACGGTGAACGATCTCGCCATGATGGGCGCGCGTCCCTTGGCCTTGTCGTTGGGGCTCATCCTGGAGGAGGGGCTTCCTCTGGACACGCTGCGCCGACTGGTCTCGTCCGTCGGGCGCACCGCTTCGCTCGCGGGCGTGCGGATCCTCTGCGGCGACACCAAGGTCGTCGAGCGCGGCAAGGGCGACGGCGTCTTCGCCAACACGGCCGGGATCGGCGTGCGCTTCCATGCCACGTCCCCCGATGCGATCCGTCCGGGCGACGCCATCCTGATCAACGGGAACGTCGGGGACCACGGATTCACCCTGCTCACCCAACGCAAGGGATTCCCGCTGCGGAGTCCGCTGCGGAGCGACGCCGCTCCCTTGAACGGGTTGGTCGAGAAGCTCTGCGCCCGTGTTCCCGTCCGATGGATGCGCGATCCCACGCGGGGCGGCGTGGCCACCGCCCTTTGCGAGCTGTGCGAAGACAGATCCTGGTCGGCGACCCTGGTCGAAGCGGATCTTCCGCTCCATCCGGCGGTCCGCGGCGTGTCGGAGATCCTCGGATTGGATCCCCTCCACAGCGCCAACGAGGGCAAGTTCCTCGCGGTGGTTCCGGCCGCATCGGTGGACGACGCCCTGGAGACGCTCCGCTGCGAACCGTTGGGGCGCGATGCCGCCTGCATCGGACGGATCACGGAAGGACATGCGGGGAAGCTGCTGATCCGCACCGCGCTGGACAGCGTGCGCGTCATGGGCATGCTGGCCTCCGATCCGCTGCCGCGGATCTGCTGACGGACTGCGCGGACGGGGGACGGAATGCACGAGATATCCATCGCCGAGGACATCCTCGATCTGATCGAGCGCCGGATCGGCGATGTCCGGAAATTGTCCGAAGTGGAGCTGCGCATCGGGCCTCTTTCCGGCGTCTGCGTCGACAGTCTCCTCTTCTGCTTCGGGCCCGTCGCCGCGCGGAAGGGCTTCGGAGATCCCGTGCTGAAGGTCGAACGCCCGCTGGTCGAGATCCTGTGCGAGTCCTGCCACGAGTGGTACCGCGTGGACGATTTCGTCGATCCGTGTCCGTTCTGCGGTTCCTGGAAGAGGGAAATCGTCGGCGGCGACGAACTGCAGCTGCTGGGCGCGACGCTCCTGGAGGAATCCGATGTGTGAGGAATGCGGGTGTCTGGATCCGGGCAAGGTCCTGCTGCCCAGGCATGGGACGAGAATCGACCTGACGATTCCCGTCTTGGGGGCGAACCAGGACGAGGCGGACGGGAATCGCGAGATGTTCGCCAGGCTCGGCGTTCGCGTGGTCAATCTGATCTCCTCGCCGGGGAGCGGGAAGACGACGCTCCTGCAGGCGCTGGCGCGACGCCTGGGGCGGCGCATGGCGGTGATCGTCGGCGATCCGCGCACGGACCGCGACGCGGCGCGGATCCGCGAGGCGGGATGCCAGGCCGTCCAGATCGAAACGCGCGGCGCGTGCCATCTGGATGCGCGCGGCGTGGGCGCGCGGATCGGCGAACTGGACATGTCGGGTGTCAAACTGCTCGTGATCGAGAACGTGGGGAACCTGGTCTGCCCGGCCGGATACGATCTGGGAGAGCACCAGAAGGTGGTGCTGCTGTCGACGCCCGAAGGCGACGACAAGGTGCTCAAGTACCCTTCGATCTTCTGCAAGGCCTCGACGCTCGCCATCACGAAGATCGACCTGCTGGAACACCTCGACTTCGACTGCGATCGGGTCGAAACGGAATGCCGCAGCCTCAATCCGCACGTCGCCTGCCTGCGCGTGAGCGCCCGCACGGGGGAGGGGATTGAGGCGCTGGAAGCGAGGATGGCGGGCGTTCCAGGGCGGGATGGCGAAGAGGGGTGATCCAGCCCGTGGACTCCGGGTCCACGTCCGTCCGCGAAAGCCCGCGTCCGGAGGGCCGTTCGAGTGATATCGTTCCCATGTGGTGGATCTCGGACAGACGCTCGACTACAGGACCTGGCTCAAGAGCCTCTACGATGAACGCAAGGCCCAGGACGCGTTCTTTTCCTGGCGCTATCTGGCCGGACGGCTCGGCGTCGACGCCAGCTACCTCGTCCGCGTGTCCCAGGGGCATCGGCACCTGTCCGAAGACGCCCTGGAAAAGCTGGCCGCGTTCGCGGGACTGAAGGGGCGCGACCTGGACATCTTCCGGGCTCTGACGGCCTTCAACCGGGCGCGCGGGGAGCGCGAGCAGCAGGAGTGCTTCCGGCGTCTGCAGGAGCTGCGTTCGCCCGGGATGGCGGTCCTCCCCGAAGACCATCTGGAGTTCTTCCGCCGCTGGTTCCCGGTGGTGGTGCGCACGCTGGGAGGGTTGACGGGATTTGTCGACGACCCGCGCTGGATCGCGGATCGGATCGACCCGGCCATCTCCGAGACGGAAGCGGCCCAGGCTCTCGAACTCGTGAAGCGCCTGGGACTGCTGCGGCGGAACGCCGAGGGGCGATGGGAGCTGGCCGAGCCTTTCGTGAGTTCGCCTCCGGGCATGGACCCCGAGGTGATGCGCGCTTTCCAGAAGCAGATGATCGGGCTCGCCGGCGACAGCCTCGAGCGGCATCCTCCGGAGCTTCGCGACATCACCACCCTCACTCTGGCCCTGGACCTCGAGGATCTTCCGGAAGCGCGTGAGCGTCTGCGCACGCTGCGGGAATCCCTGCTGCGCTTGTCGGGCGAGAGCGCTTCGCCGCGGCAGGTGTACCAGCTCAACCTCCAGCTGTTTCCGTTGACTCGCGTCCCCGAAGGCCAGCGACAGACGCGTCGTCCGCGTCGCAAGGTGGTGGGGATGGCGCTCGCCCTCCTCCTCGGAGGCACGGGCCTGCTTGCCTGCGGTGGCGGGAGCGAGCTCGCCGGAGGCAGCGGTGTCGAGACCGGCAACTACTTGGCCGTCCGCGTGGCCGACGAGCAGGGGCGGCCCGTCGTCGGCGCCGTGGTGCGCCGCATTCCTCCTGCCGAGTGGGCCGACAGGGTCCGCGCCGGATCGAATCCGGTCCTGGACAGCGTCGTGAGCGACGAACAGGGCATCGCCCGCTTTGCGCGAAGAGGCGACGGCGGAAGCGACCGCTTCGAGGGGGAAGCCGACTCCCTGATGGGATGGAACGAGGCCTACGGGGACACGGCCTTCACGGTGAACCTGGGACGGATGCACTGGACGGAACTGCGCTTCGATTCCGCGTTCCCCGATCACGTCTGGGCCGCGCGAACCAGCCTGCGGGCGTCCGTGGCCGATGGCCGCGCCCGTCTGCGGCTCCCCGTCGGAACGCCCTCCGTGCTCGCGGGTCTCGCCGCGGGAAGCCTTCGCCACGTGGGCACGGGGCTCGCCGGGACGGATTCCGTCCATCTGGTCTGGAACCCGAAGAGGCTCCTCGTCGCCGATTTCGACGGCGACATGTCGCGCACCCTGCCTGGAGCGATCGTGGGTGGAGGGTGGTGGTACGCCTCCAACGACGCGCACATGGGAGGCGGAAGCCGCTTCCTTCCCGCAGGTGCCGAGGACGACCTGTCCCTGGCCCAGGCTCCGGCCGAATCCTCCTGGGCGGGACGCAGTCTGCGTCTGGTCTACACCGTCGACACGGCGTTCTATGGACATTATCTGACCACAGGATTCCTGTTCGGGGCCTCGAACGAAACCGCGCGCGATCTCTCTTGCCTGGACTCCGTGGTGTTCCAGGCCAGGGGGCGCGGTTCCTTCTGGCTCAAGACCCACCTGCCGTCCGGGCTGGACAGCCTCCAGACCGGAATCCAGTTCTCGCCCACCGACACGTGGCGGCGCTTCTCCTTGCCGACGTCGTCCTTCTGGATCGGCGGCGCGACCCCGAGTCTGCTCTCGCGGCTGGTCGGTCTGCAGTTCATCGCGACATCGTCGGGGGAATTGTGGCTCGACGACATCGAGTTCGTGGGGTGCCGTCCCGAAGAGGCGTATCCGGAGCTGGGACCGTAGATCGGCGTGGATCGGCAGTCCACACTTTCGGAAGGAGCGTGATGCATTCCTCCCGTGGGCGGGATAGGTTCACAAGGCGAGCCGGGGATTCGGCATTCGGCGGAGGAGAGCTATGAACACCACGAGAGGATTGCTGGCGCTGGTGCTGGCGGGAGCCACCTTCGCGACGGCCGCGGTGACCATCACGGTCCAGGCGGATTCGGGCAGGAAAGCCATTTCGCCTTGGCTGTACGGTCGCAACAACAACCTGTCGGACGATTCGACCAATCCGGTCTCCGACTCCCTCCTGCGCGTGTACCGCGAGGCGGGGCTGCGCATGCTGCGCGAGAACGGCGGCAACAACGCGACCAAGTACAACTGGCGCAGGAAGCTCACGAGCCATCCCGACTGGTACAACAACGTGTACGCCCACGACTGGGGCTACTCGGCCAAGACCCTCCAGGACGACTTGCCAGGCACCCAGGGACTGTACGCGTTCCAGCTCCTGGGCAAGGCCGCGTCCAACACGCGGAACAACTTCAACGACAACGGCTACAACGGTTCGAAATGGTGGAGCGGCGTGGCGCAGAATCTGGCCGGTGGCGGTACGGTGAACGAGGCGGGCGGAGGCGATGCGACCACCGAAGGCGACCCGTCGACGTACCTGATGGACTGGCCGGCCGATTCGACGGCGGCCATTCTGGACGGATGGTTCGGTACCGGCGGGAAGGGGCTGGACGCCTCGCGTTTCCAGTACTGGAGCATGGACAACGAACCCGAGATCTGGGGCGGAACCCACGACGACGTCGTCTCCACGCCGATGGACTTCGAGACCTACTTCCAGAAGTACCTGGCCGTGGCCAAGGCCGTGCGCGGCAAGGCGGCTTCCGTGAAATTGGTGGGGCCGGTGTACTGCAACGACTGGCAGTGGTGGACCTGGAACAATGCGCTGATCGACGACAACGGCACCGAGCGCTCCTCGATGGAAATGTTCATCAAACGCATCGGGGAGGAGGAGAAGGCTTCGGGCATGAAGCTCCTCGACGTCTTCGACATGCACTTCTATCCGGGCTACGATGCGGACTCGTCCGTTCGCGACCTGTTGCAACTGCACCGCTTGTTCTGGGACACCACATACGCCTGGCCGGGCTCCAATGGCGTCCACATGGTCGACGGCAAGTGGAACAAGGCGACTCCCAACTACACCTACGAGCGCGTGCGCCGCTGGATGATCGCCTACCTCGGCGAGGAGCGCCCCGTCGCGCTCACCGAATTCGGCGCCATGCGGGCCGGCGACGACATCGACGCCCGCGACGTCTTCTACGCATCGCTCCTCGGAACCTTCGCCGACCACGGCGGCGAGATCCTCACGGCCTGGGACTGGTACCCCGGTTGGTGGGAGGTGCTGCATCTGTTCAGCCGCAACGCCAAGGCCGTGCGCGTGCGGTCGGTCTCCAGCCAGGACAGCCTGGTGTCGGCCTATTCCAGCATCGCCACGGGCGGCGACTCCCTCGTGGTCGTTCTCGTGAACCGCGACACGGCGAACGCGCAGGACGTCTCCGTGAATCTGACAGGATTTGTCGCACAGGGCGACGCCACGACGCTGCGGATCGCGGGGCTGACCAAGGAGACCTTCGTTTCCCACGCGAGCAACGCGCTGAAATCCGGCTCCGCGACCATGGCGAACGGCGCCATCGCCCTCTCGCTTCCCGCCCTCTCCATCACGGCCGTCACGCTGGTCGGCACCGGGAAGAGCGTGGACGTGGCCAGCCGGGTCGCGGACGTCCGCGGCTTCCGCATCCAGGGAAACGCGCTCGTTGCGCAAGGCGCCGCACGGATCGACCTCTTCGATCTCGGAGGCCGCCTCGTCGGATCCGGCACCGGCTCCCTCCGGCTGCACGGCCTCCCGGCGGGATTGCATCTGGCCCGGAGCGGAGGACAGTCCCTGCCCGTGATGGTTCCGTAGCTCCACCCGCCCGCCCCCCGTGCATTAACTTTGCCTCCATGAACAACAACGAAACGCTGCGACGGATCCGGGACGCATTGACTCTTGACGAGGGCCAGATCGGCGGGATCTTCGAGCGGGTCGGGTATGCCGTGGAGCCTTCGGCCCTGGCGGGCTACTTCCTCGAGCCGACGGCAGCGGGCTTCGCGGAATGCCCCAACATCGCCTTGGCGGCTTTTCTGGATGGCTTGATCGTCCATTTGCGCGGGGTGAACGAGAAGAATCCGGCGCCCCCGGTCTTCACCGACGCGCCGCTGGACAACAGCGACGTTCTCAAGAAGCTGCGGATCGCGCTGGACATGCACCACACCGACGTCGTGGCGACCTTGTCGCGCACGGGCGTGAATCCGACCAAGAGCGACCTCGCGGACTACTTCCGCAAGAAGGGGCACGTCCAGTACAAGAGCTGCGGCGACTCCATCCTGAGGGCGTTCCTCACCGGCTATCGCCCTCCCCGGCGGCCTCGCATCGTGCGCTGATCCGCGGCCAAGCATGGATCTGTTGTCCACGAAATAGCGGGTAGAAAGTGCCTGGCGAAGGCCTGCGGACGGCGTACTGGAACGTCGGCAGGCTGAATGTCGCATTTTCCAGACAACAGGGAATCCTTGCTTGGAGCGCTAAAAACGGGATGGGTCCTCATACTTGGCCAAGGCAAACCAGGAGGGCCAAGACATGATCAGGAGCTGTTTGGTTGGAATCCTCTGCGCACAGGCCTTGGCCCTGGCGCAGATCACTGCGGAAGAAACGGTGACGCTCCCGACGGCGGCGGCATGGGGCGGAGGCGATGTCGCAGGCTCCAAGCTCATCGGTCGCACCTACAACGCCGGAAACGGCCCGGGCATCTGGATCGCCGCGGACGGCGGCTACCGCCTCTACCTCAACGGCGAGTTGCTGGCGCAGGACAACGTGGCCGGCCGCGTGACCTTCGTGCCGATGACCTTCCTGCCGGGGACCAACGCGCTCTCGGTGGTCGGGGTGGACGGCAACGGCGCGCCGGGCGTGCTGGTGCAGGTCGACGAGCTGGAGAAGACCCTGGTCAGCGGCAGCGGCTGGAAGGTCTCGACCTCCGTGACCGACAACACCTGGAAGAATCGCACCTACAGCGACGCATCGTGGGCTTCGGCGACGGCAAGCGGAACGGCGAGCACCACACCCAGCGGCAAGGCCTTGAGCGGCTTCGCCTCGGGATCGGCGGCCAAGTGGATCTGGGCGAGCTCCGCGACCAGCGCACAGGCGGTGCTGCGGCTCACGTTCAAGATCCAGGCCGAGGGCTTCGGTGCGGCGACCACCGGAGGCGACGGTGGAGCGGTCGTCGTGGCGACCGATTCGACCTCGATCATCAAGGCCTTGCAGGACACGGCGGCCAAGGTGATCCTGGTGCCGGAAGGAACCTACGACCTTCGACGATTCCGCAATGCCGTGACGGAGGCGAAGGCCGCGAGTCGGACCTGGTGCAAGCTGCCTTGCGGATCATCCAACCTGAACAGTTCCAACACCTACTACCGCGTGGCCTTCGAAGCCAATTCCTGCGCGTCGTTGGGAGACGGGTCGACCCCGGTGGCCGAGTCGGAGAACCTGAAGGCCTGGAGCAACTGGATCACCACCAAGGCCAACAAGAGCCTGATCGGCATGGGGCGCGGCGCCAACCTGCGAGGCGCCTCGCTCTACATGCGCACCAACGAAGGGGCGAAGAACCAGATCTACCGCAATCTCGGGATCTACGACGTGAACCCCCACCTGGTCGAGGGTGGCGACGGTCTCTCCATCGTGGGCGGGAGCACCAACCGCACCGGCAAGTACTGGGCCGACCATGTCTCCTACAAGTGGATCTCGGACGGCCTGGACATCGAGTACTCCACCGAGACCACCATCTCGTGGCTGGACTACGACGGACGCAACGAGTTCAACTGCTACCTGCTCGATCCGTTCGTGGCATTGGTCGAGGATGCGGACGTCACCTACGCCAACAACTACTGGCACGCGACTTCGGGGCGCGTCCCCAAGGTGGGAAGCGGCACGAACGCCAGCCGAGTCCATCTCTTCAACAACTACATCGACACCAACAACTATTACATGATCGGGGCAGATGCGGTGAATGCCAGCGCTCCGACCCAGGTGCGCTTCGAGAACAACTACGTGAACCACGCGACCCATGCCTTCGTGTTCCAGGGGGCCAACGGCAACGTCTGGTGGTCCGGGAACACGACGGCGAATTCCACCGCGAAGTTCTACGACGAGAACAGCGCCGTTCTCGCGTCGGCTCCGCTCGAGACCGTCTTCACGCCAAGCTACAGCTATGCGAAGCGGACCGTGGCCAACCTGCCGACGGAGAATCCGCTCAACGCCGGCGTGGGCGGACGCTGGGGCAAGGTGCTGGTGTACAACCAGGCCTTCGGCCAGTCGAACAAGGCGCCCACGGTGACGCTGACCTCCCCGGTCGCGGGAGCCTCCCTGGCCGCACCGGCCTCCTTGACCCTGACCGCCACGGCAAGCGATGCCGACGGCACGGTGAAGTCGGTGGCCTTCTACGCCGGGACCCAGCTCCTGGGCACGGCGACGGCTTCTCCCTGGAGCGTGGCGGCGACCGCGATTCCGGCCGGAACCTGGTCCCTGGTGGCGGTGGCGACCGACAATTCCGGACTGATCCGCATGTCGGATTTCGTCACGGTCGTGGTCGCGCAGAGCGCGCCGGTCTTCACCAGCGGCAAGTCGATTTCCGTCCCCGAGAACACCACGACGGTCGTGGCGGTGGCGGCCACCAGTCCCAGCGGCAAGACGGTGAGCTACGCGATCGCGGGCGGCGAGGACTCCGCGCTTTTCTCGCTCGACGCGTCCACCGGTGCGCTGACGTTCAAGGTCGCGCCCGACTTCGAGAAGCCCGCGGACAACGGGGTCGACAACATCTACAAGGTGATCGTCACCGCTGCCGACGGCGTGGGGACGGCCAAGCAGTCGATCGCGGTGCTGGTGACCGACGTGGCCGAGGCCGTGGGAATCGGTGAAGGGGGCGCCGGACTGGTCCGTGCCCGCGTGCTCTGGATGGACGTGCGCGGCAACGTCCTGCGCGAGGAGACGCAGTGGCTCGATCCCGTTTCGCCTCGCCTCCTTGCTCCCTCGGGTCACAAGGGGATCGCGTTGGCCCGGATCCGTTTCGAGGGCACGAACACGAGCGAGATCGTGCGCTCGGTGATGACGCCGGAGTGATCCTGCGGGCCGGGGATTCCGGTCCGCCTTTCCTTCGCATCCCTCCTCGAGGATGGATGCGACCTGTTCATCCAATTCACGAGGAACATCCCCATGACGTCTCGATCCCCATTCCTTTCAGGCCGCATCGGTGCATCGCTTCTCGGATGCATCCTGCTGCTGGTTCCCGCGAAGCTTCGCGCGGCCAGTTCGATCTATCCCGCCCAGGAAGTGAACCTCGGGTACTACAACACGGTGCGAAACCTGAACATCAAGGGGACGTCGGCGGGCTCGGCTCTGAACACGTGGCCCGGCAACGGGGTGGCCAACGAGAACTGGCAGATCGACTGGATCTCGTCGGGCGTCTACGAGATCGTGAACGCGGCGACAGGCCTGCTGGCGACGGCCAGCGGCGACGCCGCGACCATCGCCGCCAAGTCGAGCAGCGACACCCAGCGCTGGAACATCGTCGGGACCGACAAGGACTTCCTCGGCAACTACCTCTACTACAAGGTCGTGAACGTGGGCAGCGGTCTGGCGCTCACGTTCAACGCCACGGGCAACACGACGGGCCTCGCGGCCTACACCGGCGCGACCACGCAGAAGTGGCGGTTGGACTGCCGCGGCCTGCAGGGATTCGCCGCGCACGCGAAGGTCTCCAGCGGCACGAAAGCCGGCACGATCGGCGGATTGCTCGGCAAGACGGTTTTTGTCTCGACCGTCGCCGACCTGAAGACGAACATCGCGTTGACCACTCCCCTCACGATCGTGCTCACGGCGAACCTCGACTTCAAGGCCGAAGGCAGCCTCCGCATGCAGGGAAGCAAGACCCTGATCGGCTCCTGGGCCGCGAACCGGATCGCGGACATCCAGATCCGCACGAACGCCTACGGGCAGGGGACCAACGACAGCAACTCGACCACCCTGGGCGCCCCGAGCGACAACATGATCATCCGGAACATCAACTTCCTGGCGGCCTCGAACGAGGACAAGATCCTGATCCAGGTCTATTCGGGCAGGAACGTCTGGATCGACCACTGCACATTCATCAGCACTCTGCCCAAGAACGTGGGCGAGGTCGGCAAGTTCCTGTGGGTCAACACGCCCTACAACGGCTACGACAAGAGCCGCAGCCCCGACTTCGTCACGCTCTCGTACAACATCTTCCGCAACCGCTACTGGTGCGTGGCCTACGGGACGCAGAACGGCATCGCCACGGAGGACCGCACGAGCGTGATGTTCAACATCTGGGACAGCGACATCCGCCGTACACCGCAGATCGGCAACGGCAGCATGCACGAGTACGACAACTTCTTCGTGTGGAACACCGCTTCCGAGGATAACGCGGGATTCGCCTCGATCATCGCCGGGGATGGCTCGCAGGTCTACTCGGAGTCGAACCGCTTCGAGGGGTACCGCAAGGAGTCGAGCGGCTACTGGGACGCCGAACTGGTGATCGACGCGGGGGCCAAGATCGTCGACGTGGGGTCGTACACGAACAAGTCCACGAGCGGCAGCGCTTCCACGACGCCGTTCGCGCTCGCCACGAGCTCCAGCTGGACGAAGACCACCTGGGACCCGTCGACGAACTACGGGTACAAGCGCATCGACGCCTACAAGAGCGCCGGGACCTACGACGTCAAGGCCTTCTGCAACGCCTGGACGGGCGCGCAGACATCGGCCGCGAAGACCCGCTACGTCACCGACGGCGACGTCTCCTCCTACGTGGCCGAAACCGTTCCGAATCCGTTCCTCGCCAATCCGGCCGTGACGGAATCCGACCTCGTGTTCACCAGCGGCAAGTCGTTCAGCGTCCCCGAGAACACGAAGAGCGTCGTCGTCTGCGCCGCCGGCAGCAGCTCGGGCAAGGCGATCGTCTACGCGATCGCGGGCGGCGAGGACTCCGCGCTGTTCTCGCTCGACGCGTCCACCGGTGCGCTGACGTTCAAGGTCGCGCCCGACTTCGAGAAGCCCGTGGACAACGGGGTCGACAACATCTACAAGGTGATCGTCTCCGCCTACGACGGCGTCTCCACGGCGAAGCAGTCCATCGCGGTCCTGGTGACCGATGTGGCCGAGACGGTGGGGGCGAATCGACGTGCTCGCGATCTCGTCGAGGCGCGCGTCGCCTGGATGGACCTGCGCGGCAATCTCGTGCGCGAGGAGATGCAGCTTCTGGATCGCGACGATCCGCGCCCGACGATGCCGGCGGGTTTGCGCGGTCTCCACGTCGCGCGCGTGCGCATCGAGGGCGAATCCGACCGGACTCTGCGCCTGGTCTCCACCAACCGTTGAACCCGACGGAAGAGCCGCTCACCCGGCTCTTCCACCCTGTCCCGCGAATGCGATCATCCTCGAGATCGCATCACGGCACCAGCAGCCGCTGCCTCCCCGCGAAGTAGAGGCCCGGCTCGAGATCGGCGTAGCGGTTGGTTCCGGCGTGGTAGCGCAGGCTCCGGGATGTCCTGCCGTCGATCCTCGTCAGGGTGGCGACGCCCTCCGCGGGAGCGTCGATCATCAGGGCGCGTCCCCGGGTGTAGAAGCGGGGGGCCTTCGCGATCTTCGCGGGCGAGGGCGTCACGGGAACGGGGAGGATCTGGCCGATCTGCTGCACGCGTTCGACCTCGAACAGGTCGACCATGCTTTCTTCGTTGGTGAATCCGAAGGAGATGGCCGTGGTCGGGGCGCCCGTTTGGGTGGCCGTGCAATGGCGCACGGTCCCGTCCCTCGCGGTGAGCGTGGTGGAGTACGTGATGGTGCTGCCCGATCGCTGGATGGTCAGGTCGATCGTCGCGCCCGAGACGAGCTTGAGGAATTCGGCCCAGTCCCAGTCGTAGGAGAACGAGACCGTGCCGATGGCGTCCATCGCGAAGGCGTCGGCGCGCATCAACATGGTCGACGTGCCCGAGAGGACGCGGAGGATGTAGTTGTCCCAGTTGTCGACGCTCGTCGGGTTGTGGTAGTTCGCGAACCGGTAGCGTAGCTGGAAATCGCCTGCCGCCACCTTGGTGGTGTCGCCGAGGACGCTGTTGAACGCGGTGGTGTAGGTTCCGTCGTCGTTGACGCGGCCCACCACCTTGCGTGCGCCGAGGGAACGCGTGGTGACGCGGGAAACGTCCAGGAGGACGTTCTCGCCGCCGAGGTTCGCGACGATCTGGCCGGTGGGAGCGTTGATGGCGCTGGCGGTGTACACGAGCGTGGAGTCGACGAAGGCGAACACGTCGATCGTGGTGCCGATGCGCGAGACCTTCAGGCGGACGCGCTTGTTTCTGTAGGTCTGCTTGTAGTCGATCGCGCCGTTCCAGTCGCTCTTGTGGTTCACGGTCGTGCCGGTGAAGATGGAGTTCGAGAAGGCGTCGGAACGCAGGTACCAGGTCTCGGTTCCGCTCACGAGAGCAAGAGCCCAGTTGTGCCAGTTCTCGGCGGCCTTGGTGTTGTTGACGAATTCGTACTCCACCTCGAAATCGCCGGAGACGGTGTCCTTGCGGAATTCGTCGTAGGCGTTCCACGCGAGAGTGGTGTCGGCGTTTCCGATCAGGAGGGAGTGGTCGTCGATCCGGGTGGTCCGCGAGGTTCCCGTCCTGGGGATGCGGTATCCCCACAGACCCCGTTCGTTCGCCGGATTCATCGCGGTGAACGAGATCGTTTGGGTGGACGTGTCGTTCATCAGCTGGTCGGCGAGCACGCCTCGGTAGGTGCCTGCTCCCGTGGTGAGTGTCAGAAATTGTCTTCCATTCGAGAACGCGTAGGTCCACGTTCCCGCGTAGGCGCCCGTGACGGTGCCGTCGGCGTTGATGGAGATCCGCTTCTCGGCGTTGGTCGCGAGGTTGGCGTAGTCGACCGCTTCGTGGCTGATCACGCCGTACGTTCCGGCGAGATCCTCCGCGGTGTAGGCCGTCTTGCGGAGCCCGTACCCCTGGCGGTACTCGAACGGGGCGGCGAGGACCCAGCCCTTGTCGTTGAAGTGCAGCTGGTGCACCTCGACGTTGTGCCAGGCCGTGCCGTTGTCGAACTTGCGGTGGTACACGAGGTAGGCGCTGCCGTCCTCGTCGCGGAGCACCGAGTTGTGTCCCTGCGCGATTTCGCCGAGAGTCCACCAGCTCCACTTGTGGTTCTGCACGATGGGGAAGCCGTACGTCACGTTGGCGCCGAAGTTCTCGACCCATTTGGAGAAGGCGGCATTGTCGCCCGTGACGTCGGTGTAGGTGCCGTCGATGGTGGGGGAGCGGAACACGCGCATGGTGTAGCCGCCCTCGGGCGAGTAGAAACCCATGGATTCGAACAGGTAGTAGTAGCCGTTGCCCCCGTCCGGATCCTGGAGGTAGCGGATGTAGGGGCCTTCGCCGGAGACGTAGTAGCCGCCGCCCAGGTGGATGCCCATGTACTTGTCGTAGCGGAGAGTGGTTCCGTTCCAGACAGGATCCGTCGTGAAGCCGTAGCTGTAGGAGTAGTCGCGGAGGCCGGTCGATTCGCTCAGCTTGAGCAGGAAGAGGCCGCCGGACCAGGATCCGTAGACCATCCACAGCTTTCCGCTCTGGTCGTAGGAAACGGCCGGATCGATGGCGCTGACGGCGTAGTCGTTGTTCCACGCGCCGTTGGTCAGGAAGCGGGCCGCGACGGAGGTGGCTCCGGTGACCTTGTTGTATTCCTTCCAGCCGATGCTGCCATCGCTCTTGGTGAATCCGCCCAGCACGACGTCGCCGATCCTCTTGTAGGGGCCTTCGATCTTGTCGGCGACGAGCATGATGATCGAGGACTTGAAGGCGACCCCCGACAGCGAGATGTACATGCACCATTTCTGCAACGACGTGTTCCAGACGACGTCGGGAGCCCAAAGATTTCCGAGCACGTCGGCCGATGTGGTGTGTTCGGCGTAGTCGGATTCCGATTTGAACAGGGCGTAGTAGTCCGTGGAGACGGCCGTGCCCGTCGTCATGCTCGGAGTGAACGACGTCCAGTCGATCATGTCCGTGGAGTACGCCGCCCCCAGCATGGTCCCGAAGACGTAGTAGTACTTGGTGCGGGTCAGCCCGGCGTCGTTCGCTGGATAGGTATTGCCGCTCGCGTCCTTGTAGGCGATGACGACGGATGGGTCGTGGACCGCCACGGCGGCGGCGTGGGGTGCCGTGGAGAACGGTCCCAGGAATGCCACCAAGGCGAGGACGAGCGAGCGTGCAAAGGGAATCTTCATGGGCCGTGGCCTCGGTCGTTTCCGTGGCTTCGCCACCGGAAGGAATGGATGGTGCCCACCCGGCATTGGGGAGCGTTGTCTGAACCTAACGCAGGACCGCGCTTCGTGCCCGGCGTATGGAGGCGCAAATGTTGTCGGAGGGTTCAACGGAATGTATCGCCTGCTCGTCGTTTTCCTGTGCGCCACTTGGAGCCGCATGTTTCGGAGAAATCCGCATGGACAGCGATTTCGTTCCAGAGCATCGGGCTTCGAAGCTGTTCGATCGGTTTCCGGGGAAAATGTGTCCAGAGTGTTGTCTCGCCGATTGTTTTCCCGTTCGATCGTTGTCTTTTGACAACGGTAAGAGTGGAATCGGGAATGCGAGAACCGATATCTTCAGGCATCTTGAGTGGTAGATGAATGCGGGCGGTGGATCACCAGATCGCGTCTTGGCCTTTGAAAGGAACGGAAATGTCATTTAGCTCTTCCAACAGGACCGCGATGCGGTGCGTCTGTCTTCTGATGGCGATGGTGTCGTTGGCAAACGCCGCGGTGCGCCAGATGGAGACTCTCGGACGAGGCATGAACGCAACCGTCCTCGGCGGCAAATCGGTCTATGTCAACTGGCGTCTGCTCTACAGCGACCCCAAGGGAACCGGATTCAACCTGTACCGTTCCGTGAACGGGGCCGCCGCCACGAAATTGAACTCTTCGGTGATCACGAAGACCACCGACTGGACGGACGCCACGGTGTCCACGGCCAACGCGAACACGTACTACGTCAAGCCCGTCGTCAACGGCTTCGAGTTGGCGGCCTCCGCGTCGTTGAGTCTGCCCGCGAACGCTCCCGTGCGCGCCTATCGCCCCATCGCCCTCAAGACGCTCAACGACACGGGCTACCACTGCGTGCATGTGTACGTGGGCGATCTCGACGGCGACGGCGAGTACGACTTCGTCGTCAAGCGCATGCGCACCTCCGACACGCTTTCCACCATCAAGCTCGACGCGTACAAGAACAACGGGACGTTCATGTGGCGCGTCGACCTCGGTCCGAACATCGAGAAGGGCAACAGCACCGCGACGTCGCCCGTGCTCGTGTACGACTTCAACGGCGACGGCAAGGCCGAAGTGTGGGCCAAGACGGGCGAAGGGACCACCTTCGGCAACGGCACCAAGCTGGGCGATCTCAACGGGGATGGCAAGACCGACTACCGTGCCGCGACCTTCTACCTCTACAACGTCCTTTCCGGTCCCGAGTACGTCTCCATGATCGACGGAACCACGGGCAAGGAACTCGCCCGCGACAACTTCATCGCGCGCGGCACGGACAAGGGGACCGACTTCGGCGACTCGTACGGACACCGTATGAACTTCATCTTCACCACGGTGGCCTTCCTCGACGGTGTCCATCCCAGCATCGTGATGTCGCGCGGCGTCGGCGACCTGCTCATGAAGGTCCAGGCCTGGACATACTCGACGGGAACGCTCTCGAAGGTCTGGTACTGGGAGAACAAGAACCGCAATGGCGGAGTACCGAACGATCTGAACTTCCCCGATTTCCACGCCATCCGCGCGCTCGATCTGGACGGCGACGGCAAGGACGAGATCTCGTGGGGCGGTGGGGCGCTCAAGCCCACGGGAACGCCCCTGTACGGCACCATCCTGGGGCACGGCGACCGCTTCCAGATCGCCGACATCGTTCCTTCCCGCAAGGGACTGGAGTGCTACGCCATCCAGCAGCTTCGTTCCGACTTCTTGGGGGCCGCGTTGTACGATGCGACCACCGGCACCATGATCAACAAGTTCTACGGCACGGCGGTCTTCGACGCCGCGCGCGGCGAAGCGCTCGACATCGACTCCAACTACGCCGGCATGGAAATGTGGTCGACGTTCGGTGGACTTCGCAGCGCCAAGGGCGACTCCATCGCGCCGCTGCCCAACCTTCCTGGACTTGGAATCTGGTGGGACGGCGACCTGCTGCGCGAGATGCTGCAGGGCATCGGCGGCACGGGCGAGAGTCCGGCGATCGAGAAGTACAACTCCACCAGCAAGACGATGGCGCGTTACAACACGTTGTACAACGTCGCCGGGAGCTACAACTCCAGGATCTGCTATGGCGGACGTCCCCAGCTCTATGGCGACATCGTCGGCGATTGGCGCGAGGAAGTCGTGGCGGAAAATGGCGCCGGGGATACCCTCCAGATCTTTTCGACCACGGTGCCCGCCGGGCAGCGCGTTCCGTGCCTGATGCAGGATCCGGTCTACCGCAACTGCGTCAATGTCAAGGGATACATCCAGTCCACCAACCTCGGCTATTTCCTCGGCCACGGAACGAACCTGGACAGCATCCCCGGATACCCATGGGCGTCCGCGAACGCTCCCGTGTTCTCCAGCGGCAAGTCGCTTTCCGTCCCGGAGACCACCACGGCCGTCGTCCAATGCAAGGCGACCTCCTCCGTCGGTGGCACGGTGGTCTACGCCATCGTCGGTGGAGATGATTCCGCCCTGTTCAAGATCGTGGATTCCACGGGAGTCCTGACCTTCAAGGTCGCGCCCGACTTCGAAAAGCCAGCCGATGTCGGCGCGGACAACATCTACAAGGTGATCGTCGGCGCGAGCAACGGCCAGGGTGTCGCGGTCCAGTCCATCGCCGTGCTCGTCACGAACGTGGCCGAGGCGACAGGAATCGTCCAACGCTCCACGGGGCTCGTGCAGGCGCGGGTGGTATGGCTCGACGTGCGCGGCAACACCATCCTCGACGAGGAGCAGTGGCTCGATCCCGCTTCGCCGCGGCCGTTGGTTCCTTCCGCGTTGCACGGGCTGAACATCGCCCGCATCTCGATCGATGGGCGTGAGACGCTGAACCTCCGCTGCATGGGCAAGAAGAACTGACCGGAGCGGATCGGGCGGATCAGGAGACGTGCCGCGCGATCCAGTCGATTTCGCGCCCATCACTGTTCCTCAAGGACGACCTCCTGGAGCGTCGATTTCCGACGCGATGGAGGCTGGACGCGACCCGTGGTCTTCGTCCATGCGTCGTCGACCGAACGGTTCCAGGCGTCGAAGCTCGGCCAGCAGGGATGCGCCGGAAAACGGTTTCTGAAGGAATCCGTCGGGAGGATCGCCCGTGAATCCTTCCAGCGCGTACAGACGACCGCATCCGCTCATGGCCACGACGAGAATTCCCGGTACCTGGAGCCGGATCGAATCGATCAAGGCGAAACCATCGATGGATCCGGGAAGCGACAGGTCGAGCAGAGCGACCCGGAATCCCCCCACCGTCCGCAGCAAGTCCAGGGCGCCTTCTCCCGAAGGCGAATAGAAGGGCGAGTAGCCCATCCGTCCCAGCGTCTTGGCCAAGGCTTGGCAAGCGAACGGATCATCCTCGACGACCAGGATGCGACGATCTTTGGGGGCTTGTTGGAGCATTCTCGGTTCCCGGGCTGGTTGGGAATGGATGTCCGCCACACGGGGAAATCGGATCCGCACGCGCGTGCCCACGTCGACTCGGCTTTCCAGGAAGATCTCTCCGCCAGCCGCCTGGGTGTCGTTGTGCACGGACCCCAAGCCCAGGCCCCTTCCGGCCCCCTTCGTCGTGTGGAATGGTTCGAACGCGTTGTCCAGCGTCGCTTCGTCCATTCCACAGCCGTCGTCCTCCACTTCGAGCCACGCCTCGCCGGCCGCTCCTTCGCGGACGACGATCCGAATGCTCCCTTCTCGTTCCCCGATGGCTTCGGCCGCGTTCAGGATCAGGTTCAGGAGCATCTGCTGTAGCGTCGCAGGATTCGCACGGATGCCCAGTCGCGTTTCGGGAAGATCCAAGGTGACGGCGATGCGCAGGGGAACGACCGTGCGCAGGAACGGATAGCCGTCGCGCAGCGCGGCGACCAGATCGAACGTCTCGGTACAGGCGCTGTCGGAGCTGGAAACGGCCTGCATCCGGCTCGTGAGATTCTGCGCCATGCGAATCGCGGATATGGCCTGCTCCAGCGCGGGCGGAGCGGCCGAAGGCGAATCCAGGGCGATCTCCAGGTTCATGAGGATGGCCTGGAGGAGATTGTTGAGGTCGTGCGCGGCGAACGAGGCGATTCGGCCCAGTGTTTCCAGGCTCGGCGTATGGGCTTCGTCGGATCCATGCGAGGGAGGTAGGGACATCATGGTTTGCTGGCCGTGGGAAGGTATCGAATCGATCGGCCGGCATCCATGCTGTTCCTGGAGAGGAATGCCGGATGCGCGTCCGTGGAGGGAGTATACCATAGCGAAGACGGATAATGACGTCTTCGCCCCCCGAGTGTGTCCGGATTCCGTCACATTCCATCGAACGCTTGAAAAGCCGACATCCGGATTGGATGATGAAACTGAAAATCCCTCGTTGTTCGTGTTCCTGGAGAGAATCGATGAGCGGCTTCGACGCTTCGAGAGACAGAGCCGTGATCGGCGCCATCGCCCAGGTCGCGTCCGGATACATCCACGAAATCAACAACAAGCTGGGCCCCATCCTGCTCAACGCGGAGACCCTGGCCTTGTCCAGCCAGGACGCTTCCGATGCGGCGAAGGACATCGCCCGGAACGTCCAGGATCTTCTGGACATGATGCGCGACATCGAGGCGGTCCTGCCGCGGAATCTCGAGAGCGGCATGTCCGTCGGCGAGATGGTCCATCTTGCCGAGCGCCTCGGGCGTGGCGCGCTGCATCGCCGCCGCCTGAAGATGGTGTTGCCGGAATTCGACGCCTCTCGCCTTGTCGAGACGGAGCGTCTCGCGACCTTCATCGCGATGCTGCTGGTGCCTCTGGTGTTCCACGGTCCGAAGGAGGGTGGCCCAGGCACAATGACGGTGGACTTCCTCGATCGACCGGCCAGCAGCACATGGAGGATCGAAGTCGAACCTCCGGTCCCTCCGGACGAGGAAATCCTGAAATCGCTGTCGGACATCTGCATCGGAAATCGATGGACGCTGACGTCGGGGCCGGGCCTGCTGTCCATCGTCGTCGAGAGGAATGGCTGACATGGGCTACGGTGGTGGCGTTCTTCTCGTCGACGACGATCCAACGTATCTGCGAGCCATGGAACGGCTTCTGGAAGGAGCTGGAATCGCTCCGGTGATGGTCCACGACAAGAGCCATGGCGCGTTGGAACGAGTGGAGGCCATGCGGCCCGACGTGGTGTGTCTCGACTTGGATCTTGATGGAATGGACGGGCGCGAGCTCATTTCCGAACTGCGTTCCGGATGGCCGGAAATCGGCGTCGTGGTCGTCAGCGGGATGCGCGAGCAGGATCTCGAAGTGGATTGCATGCGGGCGGGCGCTTCGGACTACCTGCCCAAGCCGTTCCATCCCAATTCGTTTCTCCAGATCGTACGGAAGTTCCATGGCATCACGGCCCGGCGGCACGACGGCCTCGAACGAGCCGAAGGTCCGGTAGTCGGATCGACGGGAAGCGAGGACGCCTTCGCGGGAATCTTCACCCGGAGTCCCGCAATGCGGGAGATCTTCCGATACGCGGCATCCGTCGCGTCCTCCACGCTTCCCGTTCTGGTGACGGGTGAAACCGGTACGGGGAAGGAACTCATGGCGAAGGCGCTGCACCAGCTGCGCATTCCGGATGGTCCGTTCGTCGCGATCAACACAGCCGGCCTCGACGACGCCATGTTCTCCGACACGCTGTTCGGGCATGCGGCAGGCGCCTTCACGGGAGGCGAGAAGGCGAGGTCGGGACTTGTCGAGACGGCGAGGGAAGGAACGCTTTTCCTCGACGAGATCGGAGACCTTTCTCCCGCGTCGCAGGTGAAGCTTCTGCGGCTTCTGCAGGAGAACGAATACTACCCCGTCGGTTCGGATCGACCTCGGCGCAGTCGCTGTCGATTCGTGTTGGCCACCCACAAGGATCTCGCCGACGATTCCGCATTCCGAAAGGATCTCTACTGGCGGCTCTGCTCGCATCGCATCCACATTCCGCCCTTGCGGGAGCGTCTGGAGGACATCGATCTCCTGTGCCGGCACTTCGTCGCGGAAGCGGCTCGGGACCTGCGCCGGAAGGAGCCGGGGATCAGCGAGGAATTCCTCGTGGAATTGCGGAGCAGGGCGTATCCGGGCAACATCCGGGAGCTGCGAGGTCTCGTATTCGACCAGGTCGCGCGATGCGCCGGGACGAGGCTGGATGCGCCTTCCTGGTCGGCCGCGATGTCCGTATCGAAGCCGGACATCGTGGATGGCGGATTTCCGACGCTCGCGGAATTGCAGTCGCGCCACATCGCCTGCGCATTGGAGATGACCGGCGGAAATCGAACGGTCGCGGCGGAGCTGCTTGGCATCTCGCGTCAGACGCTGATCACGCATCTGAAGAAGGATGCGATGCATCGAACTTCGTCCGATTCCTGACGCGGGGTCGCATGCCCGACATGTCGCGGTTCGTTGCAACGATGCGTGTGGACGAACATGGTCCATGGCGGAGACCAACAAGAACTTGACAGTCGGATTCCGACAGGGTGTAATGATTCTTGACTGCTCGACGAAACAATCATGACGGAATGGCGGGAAAGACGTGCAGGCACGGGAGTTGCGATCGAACATGGACATGGACGAATGCCGTGTTTCCCCGGTGGAGGGTTGCGAGTCGACGAAAGGCTCGGGATGGACGCGATTTCGTGCGACCGATGTGCCGATGATTGTCGCGCCCTTCCTTCATGCAAGGACGATCCTCGTTGCCGCGGGAGTCGGCTTGATCTCGCTTGCGTGCTGCCTGTGGGCCGTGTATGGAACATCCGGAGAGGTCGTTCCCTGCGCGTCCGCATTCGTGGTGGTCTTCGTGGCGGTGGCGTTTTCCATGCGTCGAGAGGCCGCCCTTCCTTCCCATGCGGTCGCGGACGTTCCTAAGACGGAATTTGTCGCGAACGTCGCGCCGGAACGGAATGGCGTCGTCCATCGGGAATTCCTCGCGAGCGTTCTTCCGGAGTGGGACGGCAACATGGAGCTCGCGAGGTCGGAGACCGAGCAGGCGGTCGGGGATCTCGCCATGCGCTTCGGTCGTTTGCGGCAGGATCTCCTGGTCGGTCTGGGGGACGGAACCGGTGAAGGGAACGTCCTCGAGGGCATCCGGACGGCGCGCGAGGAACTGCCCGGCGCGTTGGCGTGGCTGCAGCGCACGGGAGAGACCCGCTCGGCATCCCTTTCCCGTCTGGCCGAGTTGGAGACGCGGATGGCGGAGCTGCGGACCCTATCCGAGAGTGTCGGGAAGATCGCTTCCCAGACCAATCTGCTCGCCCTGAACGCAGCGATCGAGGCGGCCAGGACCGGCGAGGCCGGAAAAGGATTCTCCGTGGTCGCGGCCGAGGTGCGCGAGCTGTCCCGCATGTCCGCGAAGACGGGCGTGGAGATCCGCGCCAAGGTGGATGGCATCACTTCCGCCGTGGCCTCCGCCGTTTCGGACGCACGGGAGAGTTCGGACGAGGAGTTGCGCCTGGTTGGCGAGATCGAACGGCGGATCGAGGGGACGCTTTCCGGTCTCGGAAGGCAAGCGGAGGTCATCCAGTCGCGCAACGAGGTGTTGCGGGAGACTGGCAGGCGCACGGCCCGGATTCTGGAAGAGGTTCTCGTGGATCTCCAGTTCCAGGATCGTACGGGTCAGATTCTGACCTGCGTGCGCGACGATCTGCGCCGCCTCGCCGAGGTCGCGTCCGATTCCGAACCGCCCGATCTCGACGCGTGGCTCGCCCGGCTCAGATCGAGCTACACCACGCCCGAGCAGACGACGATCCGCTCCGGTGCCGCAGGAACCGATGCCGGTTCGTCCGTGACCTTTTTCTGAAACCTTTCGATTGGAGGGCCGATGCCCAAGAGCATTCTCGTCGTGGACGATTCCGCAAGCTTCCGGCAGGTCGTCGGCATGGCGCTCAAGGGCGCGGGGTACGATGTCGTCGAGGCGTGCGACGGCCAGGACGCCCTCACCAAGCTCGATGGGCGCAAGTACCACCTGATCGTCTCCGACGTGAACATGCCCAATCTCGACGGCATCGGATTCGTCAAGGAAGCCAAGCAGAAAGCCGAGTACAAATTCACGCCGGTGGTCATGCTCACGACCGTGGCCGCGGACGACAAGAAGGCCGAAGGCAAGGCGGCGGGCGTGCGCGCCTGGATCGTGAAGCCGTTCCAGCCGCCCGTGCTTCTGGACGCCGTGGCGAAGCTCGTCCTTCCGTGAGATGCGCATCAAAGGGGGATCGTCCATGAAGATGATGGTGAACAACAAGCCCGACCACGTGGGAGTGCGGCTCGCGGAGACGCTCGGCATCGCGTGCATCCACGACGCCAAGGAAAAGTTCGGACAACTTCTGGCAATGGGCCGCGACCTGGTCGTCGATCTTTCCGGATTGGAGGAGATCGACACCGCCGGGATCCAGTTCCTGATGCTGGTGAAGCGGGAGGCCGATCGCAACGGGTTCGAGTGCCGGTTCGCTCATCCGCGCTCCAATCTCGCCGAGACCATGGAATACTTCCACCTTCCGGGCCTGCTCGTCGGACCCGAGTCGACGACCTGAGGCGATCATGGACATGCAGAACGCTCGCAAGACATTCGTGCAGGAGGCGGAAGAGCTCCTGGAGGCCATGGAAAAGGCGTTGCTCGAAGTCGAACACGACGGCCTGACCGACGAGGCGATGGGCGCGATCTTCCGCGCGGCCCACACGATCAAGGGGTCCTCCGGGCTCTTCGGACTCGATACGATCGTTTCCTTCACACACATCCTGGAAAGCGTCTTCGACCGTCTGCGCGAAGGATCGCTTCCCTACAGGACGGAGATGTCGGCGTTGTTCCTCGAGGCGGGGGATTATCTGGGGCGGATGGTCGCGGCCTTCGAGGGGGGCGACGACCAACCGGAGCCCGATCCCGCGGCCAGGGTTTTCCTGCTCGGGAGGCTGGAAGCCTTTCTGGAGGGGCAGACGGATCACGGCGTCGCCAAGGTTCCTGTCGCGCAAGGGGTCGGGACCGTCGTTCTCGAGAACGATCCGCAGGTCGAGAGCGACAACTGGCACATCTCCTTGCGCCTAGCGTCCGACAGTCTCCGCAATGGACTGGATCCGTTGTCGTTCTTTCGGTATCTGGAGCGATTGGGGACGATCGTGCGCATGGAGGTCGTGCAGGACGCGCTTCCACCCTACGCGGAAGCCGATCCCGAACTCCTCTACCTGGGGTTCGAGATCCAGTTTTCCTCGGACGCCGACAAGAAGCAGATCGAGGATGTCTTCGAATTCCTGAGCGAAGGCTCCAGGATCCGCATCCTGCCGCCGAGTTCGCGGATCGGACAGTTCGTGGCACTCATCCACGAGGAATCGGATCCGGACTGTCGGCTTGGAGACATCCTCGTCTCCTGCGGAGCTCTGACTCCGAACGAACTGGAGCGTGCCTTGGCGTTCCAGAAGGCCACGAATGGCGCGTCTCCGATCGGGACCATCCTGGTCGAGAAGGAAGACATCCATCCCGTGGTGGTGGCCGCGGCCCTGAAGAAGCAGGATACCTTGCGCGAGAAGCCCGGCTCGCATGGACAGCACGTCATCAAGATCGACATCGAGAAGCTCGATCGACTCATCGATCTGGTGGGCGAACTCGTGATCGCCGGTGCGGGCGCGAGGATCGCGGCGATCCAGGAGAAGTCCGTTTCGTGCCAGGAAGCGGTGGGCTCGGTGACGGAACTCGTGGAGCAGATCCGCGACGCGGCCCTCGGATTGCGGATGATCCCCGTGGGCGACGTGTTCAACCGGTTCCCGCGGGTGGTGCGCGACCTCGCCAAGGAGCTGGGGAAGAAGATCGAACTCGTCATCACCGGCGCCGAGACGGAACTCGACAAGTCGATGGTGGAAAAGCTCAACGACCCGCTCATGCACAGCGTGCGCAACGCGATCGACCACGGCATCGAATCCGTGGCGGCGCGTCTGGCCGCGGGAAAGCCCGAGACGGGGACCGTCCACCTGCACGCCTACCACGAATCGGGAAGCATCCTGATCGAGGTTCGCGACGACGGTGCCGGTCTGGACCGGGAGCACATCCTCGCGAAGGCCATCGCGAAGGGGCTGGTGCAGCCCGACCAGAATCTGACCGACGCCGAGGTCTATCGACTCGTCTTCGAGCCGGGATTCTCGACCGCGGAGACGATCACGAACCTTTCCGGGCGCGGCGTGGGGATGGACGTGGTCAAGCGCAACATCGAACAGCTGCGAGGAGAGGTCGACATCGAGAGCCGTCCGGGCGAAGGGGTGACCTTGCACATCCGACTTCCGTTGACGCTCGCCATCATCGACGGATTCCAGATCCTCGTGGGCAACGCGTCCTACGTGGTTCCCCTGGAACTGGTCAAGGAGTGCGCCGACCTCGTGTCCTCCGACATCCACGGCGATCTGGTGAGCCTGCGCGGCGAATCGCTGCCGTTCATCCGCCTGCGCGACATGTTCCACGTGCCCGGCGAGAAGCCGGCTCGTGAAAGTCTCGTCGTGGTCGAGTACGGCGGCAACCGTCTCGGCCTGGTGGTCGATCAGCTCGCGGGCGAACTGCAGGCGGTCATCAAGCCTCTCGGCTCGCTCTTCCGCGATCTCAAGGCCATCGGCGGCACGACGATCCTGGGCGACGGATCGGTCGCCCTCATCCTCGACGTCCCCCATCTCAGCCGGGTTTTCTGCGTCCACGGCGCAGTCGCTCCATCTCGATAACGAATCTTGTCCAGCAACGCCAATCCAAGGAGAGTCCCCATGCAATGGTTCAACCAGATGAAGCTCGCGACCAAGTTGATTTCATCGTTCCTTCTGGTCGCGATCCTCGCGACGGTCATCGGGTGCGTCGGCATCATCCAGCTCCGCAGCGCGGATGCGCGGACGAGCGCACTCTACGCGCGGAACACGAAAAGCGTCGAGCATGTGCTGACGGTCTACGCCAATTTCCAGATGGTGCGGATCAAGACGCGCGACGCGATCCTCGCATCCGATCCGGTGGGTGTGGAAACCGCGATCAAAGGCATCGCGACCATCACGGACACCATCAACGCGAGACTGGGCGCGTACGAGAAACTGCTTGCGACGCGCGGCGACTCGGATCTGTACGCCAACCTCAAGGAAGCCCGCGTGGGCTACGGCGCCGTGCGAGACTCCATCATCAGGTATGCGAAGGAGAACAACGACGCCGCGGCCATGGCGGCGAACGCGGCCGGCGCGTCGTCGGTGAACGCCTACGACAAGGCGATCAAGGATCTCGTCGACAACGCCCTCGAGGGCGCCTCCGCCGCCGCCGCGGACATCCATTCGGCGGCGATCGCTTCCACGGTGACATTGCTCGCCGTCATCGTCGCGGGCTTCCTCATCGCGGTGCTTCTGGGGTTCTTCCTCACGAGGACGATCACGCGCCAACTCGGTGGCGAACCGGACTACGCGCTCGAAGTGGTGCGCAAGGTCGCCGCGGGCGACCTGACCGTACAGGTGGAATTGAGCGTGGGCGACAAGACCAGTCTTCTCGCCGCGATGAAGCAGATGACGGAGAAGCTCCTGAGCGTGATCCAGGAGATCCGCGGCTCCGCCGACGGTCTCGCTTCGGCCTCGGAACAGATTTCGTCGTCGGCCCAGTCGCTTTCGCAAAGCGCCACCGAGCAGGCCGCCAATGTCGAGGAGACGTCGTCCGCCGTGGAGGAGATCTCGTCCACCGTCGCCCAGAATTCCGAGAACGCGAAGGTGACCGATGGCATCGCGAGCAAGTCGGCATCGTATGCGAAGGAGGGCGGCGAAGCGGTGGGACAGACCGTGGCCGCCATGCGCCAGATCGCGCAGAAGATCGGGATCATCGACGACATCGCCTACCAGACGAATCTCCTCGCGTTGAACGCGGCGATCGAAGCGGCGCGTGCCGGGGAGCATGGCAAGGGATTCGCCGTGGTGGCCGCCGAAGTGCGCAAGCTCGCCGAACGCAGCCAGGTGGCGTCGCAGGAGATCGGCAACGTCGCGACGAGTTCGGTGACGCTTGCCGAGCACGCGGGCAAGCTCCTGGACGAGCTGGTGCCGTCGATCGGCAAGACGGCCGACCTCGTGCAGGAGATCGCGGCGGCCTCGAAGGAGCAGACGTCGGGGCTTTCCCAGATCAACATGTCGATCACGCAGCTTTCGACGACCACGCAGAACACCGCATCCGCCTCCGAGGAGCTGTCGTCGACATCCGAAGAGATGAGCGCCCAGGCGCAGAGCCTGCAGGAGGTCGTCCGCTATTTCAATACGGGCGAGTCCCAGACGTCGTCCTTCGCCAAGGGGAAGACGGGCAAGCGTCCCGCGGCGGTTTCGCGCAAGGGCGCGTCGCCTTCCGGAGCCGCCGACGAATCCAGCTTCACGAAATTCTGAGGAGGAATCATGTCGCTTCTTCCCGCAGTCCGGCCCGTCGAGGAGAGCCAGACCACGCAGTACCTCACGTTCACGCTCGGTGGAGAACTCTTCGGAATTCCCATCGATCGGGTTCGGGAGATCCTCGAATACCTGGAGCCGACCACCATCCCGATGATGCCCGCGTTCCTGCGCGGCGTGATCAACCTGCGCGGAGCCGTGGTGCCCGTGATCGATCTCCAGGCGCGTTTCGGGCGCGGCGCGACGGAGGTGGCGCATCGCTCCTGCTTCGTGATCGTGGAAGTGGAGTACGATGGGGGGGCGCATCCGCTGGGCATCCTCGTCGACGCCGTCAACGAGGTCGTCGCGGTCGATCGTTCCCGCCTGGAGCCCAAGCCGACCTTCGGCGCGCGGATCCGGGCCGATTTCGTCGACGGGATCCTGAATCTCGAAAAGAGCTTCGTGATCACGCTCAATATGGGGCAGATCCTGTCCATCGAGGAGCTGGCCACCCTGGTGGGGTTCGCCTCGGAGGCGGCCGGCGGAAATTGATGCAACGCCCCATCGCGCCTGGATGTCAAGATCCGGCGCGACGGGGGATTCCCCGCGACGAGCGATTCCCGCTCCCATGTCTGAGAGGCCAGAATGGATAAGGATTCCTTCTATGCTCCGGCATATCGCGTCCCCCTGGACGCGTTGCATGCCGTGGCCTCGTTCGTCGAAGGATCGCCGGTCGTATCGACGATCCTGAGATCCACGGGCGGGCTCTGCGTCGTGTTGAACAAGCAGCGGCAGATCCTCGGCGCGTCCGACGAATTCCGCGACGGTTCGGGCGTCGAATCGCGGGACGGTCTCGTCGGCATGCGTCTCGGGGAAGCGCTTCGCTGCATGCACTCCTGCAAGGATCCGTCGGGATGCGGGACGACGCCATGGTGCTGCACGTGCGGAGCGACGATCGCCATGATGGCCGCGCAAGCGCGCGACGAACCGGTCGTACGAAAGTGCGTCATCCAGGTCGAAGACGACGGGGGTGTGGCGGAGCGGATCTACCATGCGCGCTGCATGCCGATCCGCGGCGACGGGCCCGAACTCTACCTGCTGCATCTGCACGAGCTGCCTCGGGATCGATTCGTCTCCGGTGGCGATCCGTTCTGGGACCGTCTGCAGGAGTTGATGGGAGGGATCGTTCTGCTTTCCGATCATCTGGCGAGCCGATCGCCCTTCGATCCCGTCTCGCGGTTGCTTGGCGAGATGGTGGGGGAACTGGGACTGGAGACGAACGCGCAGATGATCCTCCTGCGCGGCCTGTCCGGCGCTGTGTCTCCGATGTCGGAGACGTTTCCTGTCCACGATCTCCTGGAAGCGTTGAAGCTGGACGCGGAAAGGAGTCCGCATTTCATCGGACGGCGGATCGAGATCTCCGAGGAGCCTCGACGCCTCGTCATGCGGGGGAATCGCCAGCTCCTGCGCATCGTCCTCCGCGAAATGCTCGCCAATGCGCTGGAGGCCTCGCACGAGGGCGAGGAGGTCCGCATCGGGGCCGGGACGTCCGGCGATTCCATCACGCTCTCCGTGTGGAACCGCGATGCGATCCTTCCCCATTTCGCGCTCCGCGTCTTCGAGAAGCACTTCACCACGAGGGAAGGCCAGGGGCGAGGCTGGGGAACATGGTTGATGAAGCATCTGGGGGAGGATGCCCTCGGAGGGCGAGTGGGCTTCTCCTCTTCGGAAGCGGACGGGACCCGCTTCCATGTGACGCTGCCCCTCGAAGGGGGCGGCGAACGGTCGCGATGAATCCTCCCGGCGAGGACGCGGAACGACGGATTCCGTCGTTTCTTCAGCGGCCCAGCCGGTCCGCCCAGAAGGCCATCCAGGCCAGCGAGGAATTCCAGTTGATGCAGATCTCGTTGGTGGCGTAGGAGCGTTCGTCGTCGCGCCAGGAACGGGCGGGAAGTTCGCCGCGCCAGCGGACGCCTTCCACGTCGCGGGTCACGTCGTCTTCGCGTCCGCCGTTGGGGCCGCCCACCAGCAGGCCGGGGAAGGGCGCGAGCGCCTCGCCGCGCAGCAGCCTGTGGTGGATGTGGAGGGGCGAGCGGGAACCGGTTCCCGTCACGAAGCTCTCGCCCAGGACGTTGCGTCCCAGCACGTAGTCCAGCGCCTCCAGGGCGCCGTCGCGGTAGGCCGGCTTCGGGTCGATCCGGTAGGCCTGCGCCAGGGTGATGGCGCATCCCATCTGGATGTCGTTGGAGCCCCACACGAAGCTCTCGCCGAGGACGCGACCGGCGTTTCCCTCCAGGCGGGCCAGCAGGGTGTCCGCCTGTTCCAGGATCCCGCGCCGGGCGTCGCGCGCCAGGGCATCGTCGCCGCCCAGCCTCGCCAGGGTGGACCATCCGAGGTTTCCCACGTCCTGCCACCAGGCCGTCGACTTGACAGGAACTGTCGGGGCGATGCGCAGGAGCGCGTCGCGGTACTCCTTCCGTCCGGTCGCGATCCACAATTCGGACGCGGCCCAGAAACGTTCGTCCGCGAGGGGACCGTCCACGTAGGCGCCGGTGCCGCCCTCGTTCTTCGGGTACGGGACATCCGGGTGCAGGCGCGCCCAGTTCCAGGCGCGCTCGGCGCGGGCGCGGCAATCGCGGGCGAAGACGGGGTCGACCTTCGCCCAGACGCGCGACGCCTGGGCGAACACCGCCGCCGCGTCGAGCGTGGAGCTGGTGGACTTGCCGAACACGAAGCGCGGTTGGGTGGAGTGCTCGGGAAGGATGGAGCCGTCCCAGTTCTTGGCGCCCACCTTGAAGAAGACGCCGCCGTCCTTGTCCTGCATGCGCGCGATCCAGGAGAGTTCCCAGCGCATTTCGTCGAGGAGGTCGCCGACCTTGTTCCCCGACTCGGGAATCGAAAGCGATCCGTCGGGGAACGCGTCGGGCCAGGTCTCCTGCAGCGAGAGCAGATTGCCCAGCGCGATGCCGGCGTTCACCACGTACTTGCCGTAGTCTCCGGCGTCGTACCAGCCTCCGGGAGCGTTCCAGCGTCCCCGGAATCCGGGCACCTCCTCGACCGCGAGCCCCGTGTCGGGGTGGCCCGCCCGGCGCGCCCAGATGCCGGCGAGGCTTTCCGGCATGGATGTTCCGCAGCGCTGGAACCAGTAGGCGCGCACCGCGTTCCGCGAGAGCCCGCGGAAGACCGTGTCGGCGATGACGAATTCCGACGAGACGGAGTCGCCCACGGCCAGACGGTAGCGGCCGGGCCGGGTCCAGCGCGAGAAGTCCCCCTGCGCGAGCGTGTCGCCGGAAGCGTCCCAGACGCCGAGAGGGGAGAGCCGACCTTGCAGCACGGTCTTTCTCGTCGAGTCGAGAAGTGCCCAGTCCTGCTGGCGGGCCATCCCCGAGACCAGGAACCGCTTGCCGCCTGCGGGCAGGTAGCCCAGCTGGTCGTGGAGGATGGCGGGCCGGACGACGGCGACGGTCTCCGTGGCCGGATTCTCGTTGGTCAGCGCGACGCGTCCCAGCTGGAGGCTTCCCGGAAGGGCGCCTTCCATGGGAGTGACGGAAAACGACCGTACGTCCCCGAGATCGAACCGCCGATTGGGCACGACGTCGTCGGGCTGCCACCACGGATCGCGCTCGAAGTCGCGGAACGGCACGACGATCCGGTTCCATCCCTTCTTCAGGCGCGCCAGGGCGACCCAGGACTCGCGGCTGGAATCGACGACCCCGAGGCGTATGGCGGACGATGCGCGGGTGGAGAACACGTCCAGCGACAATCCCCGATGGCGGCTCCAGTCGCGGGGCGCGCGCGTCTTGCCGTCCAGCGGGAACACGGCGCAGACCCAGGCCTGGAAGCGGTAGCGCAATTCCAGGACGGCGCCGTGGCCGGCGACCTCGGGCCAGGTGGCCGCGATGCTGTCGCCGGGGAGTCCATGCTCCAGGAGCAGGCCGGCGCGGAAGGCCGGTTCGCCCGCCATGAACACGTCGCGTTCGGGCGCGTCGGAGCGGAACGCCTTCCACCAGGCGTCGCGGTCGAAGAAATCGGCGGAGTCCAGGATCGCGATGTCGCGGATCTCCACGGTGAAGCGGTGGTCGGAATCCGTCTTCTTGGCGTTGGCCCCCTGGTTCGAGGCGAGCCGGAATTCGACGACCCGGTTCCAATCGAACGGCGCCTCGATTTCGGCGCGCACGTTCGGATTCCACCAACGGCCCCGGTCGGAGAAGTCGGGGAAGGGAAGCGTCACCCTCTGCCACTCCTTCGTCAGGGTCGCGTACGCCGAGAGGTCCACCTGGACCTGGACCTTGCGGTCCTTGCCATCGGTTTCGTCGTCCAGGAGTCCCGCGAGCACCTTCTCGCCTCCCTGCTTGCCACGGATCTGGAAGGTGATCCCTCCCTTGCGCCGCAGATCCTGGAGGTGCAGCGTGTCGAAGCCGATGGTCCAGCCCGAATATTCCCTGTCGTCGCCGTGGAAGGCCTCGACCTTTCCGCCGCCATTCCTTTCCAGGCCTCCCGAGGTCGTGCCGCCGTAGGGGTAGCCGTACCACGGATCGCGGGTGTCGTCGAAGATCCTCTGGACGCTGGATGCGGCGGCCGCAGGCAGGCCTCCGGCGACGAGGAAGAGAAGAATCAGGTTCGGGGTGCGCATGGAGCCTCCGCGATATGTCCGCGCCGAAGATGGGGCGTGAACTGGTGACGCGATGAAGTTGCGGCGAAAAACCGGAAAGGAGGTTTGCAGAACCAGCCCTGGAACTTTGCAAAAGCTCGGGAACACGATTCTGTCGCGATCCGCTCCCGATCCTCCGAACCGGAATGGCCGGTTCTCAGCCCTCGGCGTCCTCCGACCTGTCGATCGGTTCCGGGGGAGTTCCTTCCCTCAGCGCCGTCGGCGTGGTGTCGTAGTGCTCGCGGAAGACCCGGTTGAAGTGGGCGATCGATCCGTATCCCACCCGCTGTGCGACTTCCGACACGGGCAGATCCGTCTCGAGCAACAGCTTGTGCGCGGCTTCTCCGCGGACCCGGTTCAAGTACGCCTTGAAGAGAAGGCCCGATGCGGCCTTGACGTGGGACGTGACCCTGTCCTGCGGCACGCCCGTGGAGCGGGACACCTTCTCGAGGGACAGTTCGGAATCAGGATAGTCCCTGCCGATGCATTCGACCACGGCCTCGCGCTCGCGGTCGGCATAGGACTTCGCTTCGACCGGTTGGAACACGACTTGGTGCGTGGGCGCGACCGCGACGACGGCGGGCCTCCGGCCGCCCCGGATCGACCAGGCGAGTTGGAGAAGCGCGAGAGCCAATCCCGCGCAGAGACCCGCGAGAAGAATCCATGGGTGATTTTCCCGCACCGAGATGCTTCGCACGCGCAGCTCGAAGGATTTGCCCAAGGCGGTGCCTTCCGCGGTCTGCGCGATCATCCTCACGATGCGGGACCGCTTCTCGGGTCCGATCTGCGAGAGGCGCAGGCCCGACGTCACATACCACCATGGGGGAGTGACGAACTTGTCCAGGGGGATCCGGTACGCCGAAGTGCCGGGCAGAAGCTCGAGGGCCGAGCACTCGTAGCGCGCCGTCTGCCAGGCGTCGTTGCGTGTGAAGCCGGGAAGATCCTCGACGAGGCAGATCGTGATCGCGGGGATGTCGCTGGGGCCGAGGTCGAGCTCGAGCTGTCCGGGGCCCGACATGTCCACGACCGAGCTGTCCGTCCCCAGGAAGAGGATGCCTCCGGCGACCGGATAGGGAGCGCCCGAGTCGAGCCGGACCGACATGCGCAGGAGCTTGTTCGCGGTATCGATCCGCACCGACGAACGTCCGCCATGTTCGAGATCGGTGAAGGTCAGTGTGCGGATGGGTGCCGGCCAGAGGGCGTTCACCGTGGAACCCAGAAGATATCCAGCAGAGAGTCCCAGACCGACCCAGAGGATCGCCAGGAGAACTGCTCGCCAAGGAATGGACGCGCTTCGCGTATTCGGCATCGCCGTCGAAGATAGTGTTATCTGGGCGTAGTCCCTTGCTCTTGCATGGCGCTGTCCGGCGTTTGAGCGAAGTGGAGCGGCAAAGCGTTGTTGGGTTGACGGGAGATATGCGGGAAAACCGCGCCGCGTGTTCAGTACAGGAATACGCAAAGTATCGAGATCGGCTTTGGAATCCGGGGCGACGAGGGTAGCTTCGAGTCCCATTTCCGCTGTCGTGCTCCGTACCGTGGTCGCGAGGATCTTCATGCGTATCGATTCCAAACCGTTGATTTTCCGCGTGTTGTTCGCATTTGTCGCGGTCTGCGCTCTTGCCTCCCAGGTTCGTGCCGAAAAGTCCCTGATGTGGCTGATGGACCAGTACCAGGGAAACTTGGACAGTATTCGTCAGGTCACCAGCGTGAACGTCCCGCACTATGGCGATACGGGGGTCGCCAAGAACGGCTACTACTACTCGACCCAGGATCTCCAGCTGACCCGGACGAGCGCCTACGCGCCGGGAATTCCCGTCAACGCCACCTACAGCAACGTCGGACTGCCTGACAGCCTCAAGATGCCCAAGGAACTGGAGCGGTGGTGGTACATCCTGCCCAACTTCGCGCCGGGAAACTTCCAGGGGGGAATGCTCAACGTCCACATCCTGGCTACGACCGCGAACCACAGTTTCCGGCAGGGGCCTCCTCCGAAAATCCAGATCGACACAGGCAAGCTCGATGGCCAGACCGGGCAGTTGAACCAGTCGTCGTCCACGAAACCGGGCTTCGTGGACAGCTGCATCACGGCGGCCAAGGGCGACACCGTGTGGCTCCTGAGCAAGACCAGTCTGGGTACCGGCATTCCCGCCGGGTACATCGGCGAGAGCAACATGGCCTGCTACGACCACAACCCATACTTCGATTCCGTCGGTACGATCCATGTGCTGAATCCCTGGCCGGGCAAGACCGTGTGGGCGCAGGTCGGGACCACTTGGTACCCGCTCTACCAGGAGGAAGGTCGCCAAGGGTGGATGAAAACCACCCTGTGGGAGGATCCCCGCGATCCCCAGCTCTTCCGGATCCGTCTGGCCAACGGCAATCCCGCCAAGACCACCGGAGTCCAGTACATGGACGCGGGGGGACTTGGAGGCAACGCATCGGGCGTGCCCTTCGACTTCACCGTCACTCCGGGCAAGGGTGGGGAAGTGTGGATCGAACCGCCCACCACGAGCATCGGGAAGCCAGCCATCTCCCTGGTCGCTCCTCCGCTGGCCTTCACGCTGTTCATCAAGCGGCCTGCGTGGTCGGCCACGGCCGTCCGCGTCCTGTGGGAAGGAAACGACAGCAAGTACACCGCCACGGCGACGAAGTACTGCAACTGGTTCGTACTCGACTTCTACAAGGGTGCCGTACCCTCGAAGATCGTCCTGACCAATCCCCTGGGCGACACCCTCTACGGCGCCCACGGAAAGGCCAAGGCACCTGCCACCTGGGCGACGTTCACCGACTGGATCGACGTGGCGACCCAGGCCGCGACCGGCGGAACATTCGCCGTCAACACCGACGCCAACGCGCCCGTGATCACGTCTGGCGAGCCCACGAGCGCGGGGCTCTGCGACACCAAGGTGCTCGCCTTCAGCACGTACGACTACGTCTTGGGCAAGGATTCGAGCGAAGCGCTCTACCGCTATGCGCCCTTCGCCGAGGACAGTTCCGGGGTCGTGTACCTCACCGGGGCCAACAAGGGCAAGTCCACGGACAACTGCCAGAATTCGGGGGGAGGCGTCACCAAGGGCCTGGTGAAGCCGGTCCTGAACGCGCGCGGCTTTCCCGAATGGTCGGGCAAGATCGACTGCGACATCGGCAAGGTGGAGCACGGGCCGCAGTACTGGTACGACACCCTCTGGCGGTCGTCGACCGGGGTCATTTCCCAGACCAATGCTTCGGGATCGGTGCAGCTCAACGCGTTCAAGTGCCTCCAGCTTCCCTTGAAGCTCGAGACGGCCGGCCTTTACTACTCCTACAGCAACGGAAGCTTCTTCCCGCTGGACACCGCCACCAGCGTTCCCGCCCCCTATCGCCCAGGCAACTACGCGCAGGACTTCCACTTCGCCATGCATGCCAAGGCCGCGTTCGAATACGTCCCGGGCTTGAAGTTCGAGTTCAACGGCGACGACGACGTCTGGGTGTTCATCGACCGCAAGCTCGCCCTCGACCTGGGTGGCATGCACGGACCCATCGCGGGCACCATCGATCTCGACGCGTTGAACCTGGTCGAAGGGAGATCGTACCAGTTCGACATGTTTTACAACGAGCGCCACACCACGGGTTCGAGCATCGCGATCAAGACCACGATGAACCTCGTACCGACCATCGACGTCGACTTCGACACCACCGTCGCGGGCACGAAGAAAGTGATCGACTCCTGGGTGACCGAGACCACCAGCGACGCGTCGAAGTGCGTGGAGGAGGGATCCACCACGGTTTCCAACCGGCGCGCGGGCAACCCCACCTACACGCTCGTGTTCCCCGACGGGATCGAGCTGGCCTTCGACTCCGCCTATGCGGCGAATTCGCTGCCGGGCGTGTCGATTTCCGACAACGGCAAGCATTTCGAGATCGACACCACGGTGCTCGAGAAATCGGGCAAACTGCCCATGGGCGGCCAGTACCAGGTGCGCATCGACCTGGGTACGGAGTCGCGGTCCGTGTCGTTCACGAACGTCGTTCCGGCGGTCGACGTGCGGGGCGAACTCTTCGATCGCGACGGCGACGGACGGGCCGACAGCGCCTTTCTCCGCGCCAAGGGGGCCGTTCCGGCGTTCAAGACGAGCTACGGCGCCGTGCTGCGCTGGGCCGACCGCGCCGGTGTGACGGATTCCGTCGTACAGGCCTCCGCCAGCCTCGTCGTGCTTCCCGGCGATTCGACGATCGCGACCGTCTTCGTGCTCCCTCCCCGCACGAGTTGCCCTCCCGCCGGTTGCGAAACCCGGTCCGGCACCGTGACCACGGGCCTCCTCTCCGACACCATTCCCAATCCCATCGTCTCCCTGGCCGACCGCATGGCACCGGTGGCCGACAGCGCCTGGCTGGTCTACGACACCACGGGCGTCGGCGAGGACACGCTCTACATCCGCGCATCCGAGGGCCTGGCACCTTGGCTCGGGCTGCTGCCGGTTGGCGATTCCGCCTACGCTCTCGCCGGCCGCACCGGCGCGTCGCGCATGGTGCCCGGCACCGGCATCCTGGTGGGCGACCTGTTGAAGCTGCCCATCGATCCGGCCGCCAATCCCATCCAGCCGGGCGATTCCGTCCGCCTGGGAGGCCGTTCGGCGGACGGGCTGGGCAACGCTCCCGGACTCCGCTCGAAGTGGGTTCCGCTGCGCGCCGAACCCGTGGCGCGCTCCTGGATGCTCGACACCGACGGCAACGGGCGTCCCGATTCCGTGGGCATCGGCGCCAAGGGCAGTCTCGGTTCCGCGGTTTCCGCCCGGGTGCGCTGGAAGACCGCCGCCGGCCTGGACACCGTCGTGACCGTCGCCACTCCGACAGGAATTGTCGGAGGCCTGAAGCTTCCCGCCGGGATCCTCGGCGACGCGACCTATTGCGCGGATTGCGTCCTGGAGCTCGACCTCGGCGGACAGACCCGCGTGTTCCCCCTGCTGGACTCCGTGGCCCCCGTGGCCTTGGACGCCAAGCTGCGCTTCGGCACCGCTGCCGACACCCTGGTCGTGACCGTGTCCGAAGTCTTCCGGATCGGGACCGCCGCGGGCGAAGGCCTCGCCGCCGTGAAGAAGGCCGGCTCCTCCTCCGTCGCGGGAACCCTGGTGGCGGGAACCGGATCGGCCGGATCGGAACTCCGGATCGTGGTGCCCTCGGGATCGGTCGTCGACGACTCCCTGCGGTTGCGCGGTTGGATCGTCGGCAACCTGGACAAGGCCGTGGGAGTCCGTTCCCGCTTCGTGAAGATCGACTACGGTCCGCAGCCCATCGCGGTGGCCGTGTTCGATCGCGACGGCGACGGCTTGGTCGACAGCGTGGCGTATCGACTCGATCGTTCCGCCGCCGGCGCGCCTTCTCCGACCGGCTTCGGTCTGGTCTGGGGCGGCGTGTCAATTTCTGTCACATCCCCGGCGCGTTCCGCCGACGGTCTCTCGTGGGGCGGCGCGGTCGGCCCGCTGCCGTTGCGCACCGAAGCCATGGCCGGCGACCGGGGCTGGCTCGCCGTGGGCGCTGACACGACCTCCTTCCGCGCGCTCGTCTCCGATTCCGTCGCGCCCGTGGCCGTGGAAGCCTCGCTGGTCTTCGGGTACGCCGAGGGCGATCCCGACACCTTGCGCATCGCGCCGTCCGAAGGGCTCGTGGCCGCCGTCGCGGGAACGTGGGCGCGCATGGCCACCGACAGCGGCGTGGCGACGGGGCTCTCCATCGCGTCGACCAATGCGGTACAGGCCATCTCCGCGACCGGCGATCTCGAGTTCGTGGCGGCCTCGGGCACCATCACCGACGACATGCTCTGGGTGCGGCTGGGAGCCGCCGTCGCCGACAACCGCGGCAACGACGTCGGCTCCTCCTCCCGCTGGGTTCGGCTCAAGCTCAAGCCCAGCGGTCGCGCGTACCTCTTCGACGCCGATGGCGACGGACGCGCCGATTCGATGCGCGTCTCGGTGCGCGGCGGCTTGTCCGCGACCAAGGCCGTGCTTCGCTGGAAGACCGCCGCGGGTGCGCCGGATTCCAGGATCTGGACCGTCGCGCCTTCCATCGGTCCCTTCGGCGTGCGTGCGGTCGATGCCGCGCAGCGCTTCGACTTCGGAGCCACCTCGTGCACCGGATGCACGGTGAGCTTCCTCGACGACCAGGGCGACGCCTTGGTGGAATGGCCTTTGATCGATTCCGTGGCTCCCGCGGCCTTGTCGGGTCGCTACCGTTTCGGAGCGGTCCAGGACACGCTGGTGGTGGCGTTCAGCGAGGCCGTGGACGGAGCTTCCGCGGTGGCACCCTGGCTCGAGTGGGGGAACGGTGTCGTCGGTGGCGTCGTGATCCCGTCGGGAGTGCTGGATTCGGGCGTCGGCGCGACCTTCCTCCTGGCTCCCGCCAACGGGGCCGTGGAGGGATGGGATTCGGTGCGTCTGGCGGCCGGCCCTCTCGCAGGAAACGTCGTGGACGGCAACGGCAAGCGCGTGGGCTTCACGTCTCCCTGGGCTCCCATCGCGTACGGGAGCGCGCCCTTTCAGGCATGGCTTCTCGATCCGGCGGGCCTGGGTCGCGGGACGCATGTGCGCGTGGCCCTGACGCGCTCCGTGCCGAAGGCCGCCATGGCGGCGATGGACAGTTTCCGGTTCACTTGGACGAACGCCGCCGGGACCGGACTCGACCTCCGTGCCGCTTCGGTGTCGACGCTCGCCTGGGACGGGGTTTCGAGCTGGACGGGCGTCCTCTCCGAGCCGTTCGCCCTGGGGCGCACGGGATGCGCGGGTGGATGCGTCGCCACGAGCCTCGCCGTCGATGGCGACATCGGCGCTTCGGTCCTCCTCGACAGCGTGGCCCCGACCGCGGTGCGCGCTCGACTCCGCTACGCGTCGCCCGAGGTCGCGCTCGACACCTTGGTGCTCGAACTGTCCGAGCCGTGGGCGGGCGATGCGACCGCGAATCCGATCGAGGCCTTCGCCCAGTCCGGTTCCGCCGCCGATGCGCTCGATCTTCTGCCCATCCAGAGCTGGACTCTGGGAGCGGGAACCACGCTTTCCCTGGTCGTCGCCGATCGACTCGCCGGCGACCTCCACCAGGGCGATTCCGCGCGCCTGGCTTGGCTTCCCGCCGGATCGCATGTCCGCGACGAAGCGGGGAACCGTGTTGGGCTCCTTTCCCGCTGGGTGCCCATCGAGTTCGGTCTGCGTCCACCGCTTCTGACTCTCGGACCCTACCGTACGAAGCTGGTGAACTCCAACACCGTCGCGGGGGCTTCCGGATGGGACGTGCCGACTTCGTATCCGCAGATCGAACTGCTCGAGCGCAGGTCGGACGGTTCCTTCGTCAAGCTGGACAATTCGGGTGGGGGAGCCCTGGGCGGCGCGCCTGTCAACGAACTGGACCACTGCCTGGGGATCGACATCAGGATCAATCGTCCGTTGAAGGGCGTCATGATCGTCTACGACAATATCGGGACCGCGGTGGCCAGCCAGGACCTCGGAGTGCTGAAGTCCCTCTGGGATGGTCGTCCCGACGACGAGAAGACCATTCGCATCCAATGGAACGCGACGGGTTCCGGCCACCGGCTCGTGGCTTCGGGCGTGTACCTCGTCCGCGTGGTCGCGCGCTTCGAGGACAAGGAGGCGGGCCAGGATCTCCGCAACATGATCTGGAAGCTCGGTTTCCAGCGCGACACGAAGTGAGGACCGCCGCGCGACCGCTCGGGCAATGACGGTCGCGCGGTCCTGACGGCTTCGGCGTCTTGCGGGGAGTCGGCGGATCCCGCGCAGGCGATCGACGTGTAATGCTCTGTAATGGGACGCGAGTGGTCCGGGCGCTATTTATTGGACCTGCTTCGGGGGTGCATGCAGCAGCCCACGCAGGGAGTCAAAACATGTCCGCATATCAGATCGACAATCAATGGGGTGGATCGTCGGCTCCTTGGCACCAGGGGTCGGTTTGGCTGCTCGGGGGCCGATCGGCGCAGGCAATCCAGGCGATCGACATCAAGTCGTCCGACAATGGCGCGACGTTCCAGGGCGTCATCACCTACCTGGGGGAGGGGCCGATCGGCTTCAAAGCCGCCCAGAAGTACGGCAACGTGTACGCTTGCGAAGTCCAGTGGGGCGGCGAATCCGCTCCCTGGCATGTCGATGGCGACTGGGTCATCGGAGGTCGCGACAGCCAGCGCTGCGTCGCTCTGACCGTCTCCAGCCAGGATGAAGGCAAGACTCTGTTCGGAAGCATGGTCTACCTCGGCGAAGGTGGAATCGGATTCCGCGGTGTCCGTACATCCAGCTACGCGGTCGAAAACCAGTGGGGTGGCGACGCGGCTCCCTGGCACGCCGGTGGAACCTGGGTGCTGAGTGGGCGTTCCAACCAGAGCGTCGTCTCCATGGACATCTCGTCCAAGGACGGCGGACGGACTCTCGAGGGGGTCATGACCTACTCGGGCGAAGGTCCGATCGGCTTCCGAGGCACCAGGGCCGCGGACAACGTCTACGCGGTCGAGAACCAGTGGGGCGGAAGCTCCGCGCCATGGCATCGCGGAGGCGACATGATTCTCGGGGGTCGTCAGAACCAGCAGATGGTGCAGCTGACGTTCTCCTCCGCGGATGGCGCGGTTCTTTCGGGCACCATGACCTATCTCGGCGAAGGCCCGATCGGCTTCAAGGCGTCTCGCAATCCGGTTTGATCCCAGCCAGGATCGCATGGTCGACCCGGTAAGACAGAAAATGTCTCAAAGGATCCCCTGCCGATCCTCGGCGGCGCCTCGGTCGTGGAGCAGGACGGGGGCGCCCAGCCTCTCTCCGCGATCTAACTTTCGGAAATGACGCAGAATTCCCAGGACGACTCCGTGGCAGAAGAAGCTCTGATGGCGGAGCAGTATCGTGTCGATTTCTGGCGCAAGAGGGGAATGCTGAAGATCGCCGTCTACGGCCTTGTCATGTTCGCCTCCTTCTGGGTGCAATCGCATGCCGCATCGCCGACCCTGCAAGGCGTCGTGGCGCAGTTCCAGGTGATCTTCTCCGTGTTCCTCGTCCTGAGCCTGCCCAAGTACGGCTACATCACCGTGCTGACCGTGATGGGGGCCGAAATCGCCTTGATCGCCCTCCGCCTTCGGTTGGCGCGGGAATGGGCCGTGCTCCCCGGATTGCTCGTCTGCCTCTGCACGCTGATCGTCTCGACCATCATCTCGCTGTTCGGCAGGCATCTGAACCGCAAGCACATGGAGCTGCGCCGCAAGCAGGACGAGCTGTCGCGGCTGAACAGAGGACTTGCCGAGGCCGGCGAGAAGGCGTTCCATCTGGCCAACCACGACTCCGTCACGGGCCTGAAGAACGCCGCGTATCTACGCGGGATGATCGACGACTTCCACGCCACCCCGACGGAAACGGCCTCCACGGATACGCTGATCCTGATCGAACTCGAGAACTTCAAGATGATCAGCTCCATCCTGGGGCAGCGCTACGGCGAACAGATCCTCCGCGAAATCGCGCAACGCATCCAGGAGAAGGCTTCGCAGCGATCGACCGTGGCCGCGCGGCTGGAGGGAAGCTGTTTCGCCTTCTTCGCGCCCTTCGATCCCGACCGGATCGAGGATATCGTCCGGGATATCCAGCAGGCCATCCACGAGCCCCTGGCGATCGGCGAGGAGACGCTGGAAATCCGCTCGTGCGCCGGCTACGCCCGCGCCTTGGGCGACGCGACCGATACCGACTCCCTTCTTCGTTGCGCCGAGCTCGCCTTGACCGCGGCCCGCGAGGAGCGGCGCAGTTCGATCAAGCGCTACGATCGCGCCATGGCCCTGCGCGCGCGGAGACGAGTCGACCTCGCCAACGAGCTGGAGCACGCGCTGGCGCGCCACGAGTTCGAGATGCACTACCAGCCGCAGATCGACGTGGCCACGGGCAAGGTGCTCGGCGCCGAGGCGTTGGTGCGCTGGAACAACGCCCGCCTGGGCAATCCCCGTCCCGAGGAGTTCATCCCGGTGGCCGAACAGAACGGACAGATCGTGCCGCTGGGGAACTGGATCCTCGAGCAGGCTTGCCGCGACGCCACGTGCTGGCCCGCTGGATGGAAGGTCGCCGTGAACGTCTCCGGCGGCCAGTTCATCGACCGCGACTTCGAGGACGAGGTCGACCAGGCCTGCGCCAGCGCGGGATTGCGCGCGGGACGCCTGAAGCTCGAGGTGACGGAATCCGTCTTGATCGGAGCCGAGCAGAAGGTGGAGGAGCGCCTGGAGCGCATCCGTTCGCGCTCCATGACGATCTCGCTCGACGACTTCGGCACCGGCTATTCCTCGCTCTCCTACCTCACCCATCTTCCGCTCGACGAGCTGAAGATCGATCGTTCCTTCGTATGGGCGATGGAGTCCGATCCGAAGGTCCATGCGGTCGTGGAGACCATCCTGCGCCTGGCCAAGCAGTTGAACCTCGCGACGACAGCCGAGGGCGTGGAGACGGAGTCCCAGGCGAAACTGCTCTCGAGGATGGGTTGCGACCGCCTGCAGGGCTTCCTCTTCGCCATGCCGCTCACCCAGCAGGTCTTTCTGGATCGATATGCGGGCGAGGAGACGATCGGGAGCGTCTGAGTTCCTCTCGCGCCCGCGCGCCCGTGTTGGCGATTATCGGAGGAGCAGGGATCCGGAGGTCGACTGGCCGTCGAACGTGCATTGCACGACGTACAAGCCGGGCAATGTGTTCCGGAGAGGGATTTCGACTTGTCCGATCGCGGAGTTCGACGCGAAGTTTTCGAAGCGATGGATCTTCCCGTCCAGCGAGAGGATGCGGACCTGCAGGGACCGGGTGTCGGGGGCGTCCACTTGAAGAACGCGCCGCGTCGAGTTGTAGCGCGTGGCGATTCGCGAGTCGGCTTTGGGGAACACGGCGGAGGATGCGCTTCTGTCGAATTGGATGAAGTCGAGATTGGGGCCGCCTTGGGCCGTGGTGGAAGCCAGTTCGATGGTGCCGATGCCCTTGGGAAGCGTCAACGTGATCTGGACTGTATCCCAGGTGGACCAATCCTTGGTGGCGCCGAAGTCCACGGATGCGATCTGCAGGACACCATTCACGGCAATCGACATGGACCTCGGGTCGGTGCTGCTGTTGGAGAACACCAAGGATGCGGTTCTCGCTCCAGCGGTCTCGACGTAGACGGGAATGGTCAGCGAGGATCCGACGGCATTGTCGACATTGACGTAGCCCTTGCCGGAGAAGTTCGCGTTCTTCGTCTCGGACACCGCGCTGTCCAGCACGCTGTTTTCGGCTTCGTACTTGAATGAATCCAGAGGCATGAAGGATGCGGTCGCGGACAGGTCCTTGGAGAGAGCGGGAATCGAGTATTGGGCTTCGGTGTCGGATATGTCGCCGGTCCATCCCGTGAACAGCCAGCCGTCGAGAGGCACCGCCGTCAGGACCAGGTTCGATCCTTCCGGGACCTTCGAGCCGGATGGGGACTGGGTGATCGATCCTCCCGGGTTCGCGCGGGTCGATACGGTGTAGGACTTCCCATTGATGTCGGCGAAGGTCGCCGTTATCTGGTAGCTCCTGTCCATCTTGACGGCGAGGGGGTTGGTGCTTCCGGAAACATCGCCACTCCAGCCCAGGAACGCGTATCCGGTATTGGGCTTCGCTTCGATCGTCACCGTGGGGTTGAAGTCGTTCTCGTACCATCCGGCTCCGTTCCGGAAGTCGTTGGTCAGCTGGATCGCCTGCGTATTCGCCTTGTTCTTCACCCCGTTCGAATACCCGACGACCGTTCCCATCTTTGTGTCGGAAATTGTCACATCGATCTTCCGCAGGCTCTTCAGTCCGTTGTAGATCATGCGCGCCATTTCCCGGGCGCCGTTGGGCTGGAAGTGCGTCCCGTCGTTGATGGAGGCGCACCCCGAAGGCAGGGCCGTGCCCGACCGCACCTTCCGGAAATGCTGGTATTTCGTGGCGTCGTCGCCGACGCTGTTGAACAGGTCGATCGAACGCTGCGTCAGGTCGACGCTCGCCACGCCCTTCTCCTTCGCGACTTGCTGCATGGCCAGCGAGAAGTTCCCGACCTGCTGGTTGGTCTTCGATCCATCGCTGTTGTCGTGGGTGTTGTATTCCGGCCAGGCGTTCCGCACCATGGGAGTGATCAGGATTGGGGTCGCTCCTCTGGACCGGACGGAATCCACGTACATCCCGAGGTATTTCTTGTAGTCGTCGATGGGCGTGCACCTGTCGGGGTAGTTCACGCAATCGGCTTCGTCGTTGTGCCCGAACTGGACGAGCATGTAGTCGCCGGGTTTCATCTTCGCGTACGCGTCTTGAAGAATGGCCTGATCGCCCCCGGAAACGAAGGACCGGGCGGCGCGGCCGCCATTGGCGCGATTGTACAGCGTCAGGCTGTCGGCGACGATGATCGTGCCCAGATTCGGAAGGCTGTCGGAGCGAAGGAATTGCATGATGAACTCCCCCCATCCCGCGATCTTCAGTACGCTGCTGCAGGCGTCCTGGACATTCGTGTAGTCCTTGACCGTGGAATCGCCGAATACCCACAGCTTGGCGACGGTCGCGCCTGAAACGCAGGTGATGAGGGTGGCACATACCAGGAATGCCGTCAGTCTTGCGCGAAATGCCATCGTGTCCACTCTTCCGGGTATCGGGGCGTCACCTCTTCGTGTGTTCCCAAGATATCGGCCACGATCGTTCGACACGTTTCGATGCGGCAGAAAGCGTTGTCCATGGACACCAGTCGAACAGCCTGGTGGATGCCAGGGGTCCCAGCCTCCGGCCTTGTTTCGTGCAACAACGTAGCGTGCCAGTCTCCGAGGGACCGATGAATCACCGGAACAGGACGATTCCTTCCTTCAGAGGTTGTGACGGAAACTGTCGCACCCGGAGAGCCTGAGCCTCAGTCGAACAGGTCGCTGTGGGTTCCCGTCCTGGTCAGGCGAAGTTCTTTGGCCTCTTCGTCGCGAACCCAGATGAGAAGCCAGTCGGGACGGATATGGCACTCCCAGAAACCGCCATACTCCCCTCGCAACATGTGGGGGCGTTGCTTGGGTGGCAACGGCTCATCCGCCGCGAGTCTGGAAATGGTCGCGTGCAATTCCTCAAGGGGTAGTCCGCGCTTCTTGCAGAGCTTGAAATCCTTCTTGAACTGCGTGGTGAAGGTCGCGGCAAAGATCACGAATGCAGGGCCTCGAACATGCTGTCGACATTCTTGAAGCCACGGTGGACCTTGCCTGCTTTGGCCTCTGCCAAGGCTTTGCGCGTCGTGGCGTTGGGGATGCGGACATCGAAGGGAAGCCCCTTCTGGAGGATGATCTGCTTGTAGAACAGATTGATGGCACCCGTGGGGTTGAGGCCCAGCTTCTCTAGAATGGCTTCGGCCTTCTCCTTCACATCCGGTTCCGTCCTGGCTCGGATCATCGCTGCTCGTTCCATGTTGTTCCTCCTGTATCCTGAATGGGATACAATCTACTGTCTGCCGTCGAGGAACGCCAGCGCTGAAACAACAGGATCCGTTGCGGGCCTCCAGCCTCGCGGATCATCCGATCCACCTCTGCGGCGTCAGAGCCCCATTCTTTTCGCCGCTTCCAGCGCCCTTGCGATCTGCGCTTCCTTGCGCGCGCCCTTGTCCTTCTTCTTGCCCTTGAGGGGCTTCCCGCTGGTCTCGGCAGCCCGCTGGTTGATGTTCTCGAAACCTGCGGGCTCATCGGAGGCCGGATCCGTCACCGGATCGGGCAGCAGGCCGAAGTTGAAGTTCATGGGCTGGAAGGCGGGGGCGTCGTCGGGACGGTCGTCGGTGAGATGGCGCACGAGACTGCCCAGAGCGGTCTCGGAGGGCCATTCCAGGGCGGTGCCGCGGATGCGGGCGTCCAGCATGCGGGCGGCGTAGTGACCTGTCGCCACGGCCTCCGTGTAGCCTTCGGCACCGGTGATCTGGCCGGCGAGGAACACCTTGGGGGCGGCGCGCAGCGAGAAGTCGCGCCCGAGCACCTTGGGGGACTGCACGAACGAGTTGCGGTGCATCGAGCCCAGACGGACGAATTCCGCCTTGGCGAAGGCGGGGATCAGGCCGAAGAGGCGCTTCTGTTCGCCCCACTTGATGCGGGTCTGGCAGCCGACGAGGTTGTAGAGGTGCCCTTGGGAGTCCTCGGCGCGCAGCTGCAGCACGGCGAAGGGCCAGCGGCCGGTGCGCGGGTCGTCGAGGCCGACGGGGCGCAGCGGGCCGTGGCGCAGCGTCTCGGGGCCGCGTCGGGCCATCTCCTCGATGGGGAGGCAGCCCTCGAACAGCTCGCGCGGCTCGAAGGGCTTGGGCTCGACGGAATCCGCCAGAACCAGTCCCTCGACGAACGCCTTGTAGGTCTCCTTGTCGAGGGGGCAGTTGATGAAGTCCCGGCCTTCGCCCTTGTCCCAGCGGTTGGCGCGCCAGCAGTGGTCGAAGTCCAGCGTCTCGGCGTCCACGATGGGCGCGATGGCGTCGAAGAAGGCGAGGCGATCGGAACCCACGAGCGCGCCCAGCGAGGCGGCCAGCGTGTCGGAGCAGAGCGGTCCCGCGGCCACGAGGGTCCAGGCGTCGCGGTCGATCGCGGTGCATTCCTCGCGGTGCAGCGCGATGCGAGGATGGGCCGCGATGGTCTCTTCCACCAGGGTGGAGAACGCGATGCGGTCGATGGCGAGCGACTCTCCGGCCGGCACGCGCGTCCGGAAGGCCAGCGGGAGGAGGGCGCTTCCACAGGCGAGGAGTTCCTCCTTCAGGAGGCCGTGGGCCGACGACATGCCGAGCCCCTTGAAGGAATTGGAGCAGACGAGTTCGGCCAAGTGCGCTCCGGAATGCGCCGGCGTGGTTCGCACGGGGCGCATTTCGAAGAGTTCGACATCGTGTCCCAGGTTGGCGAGCGTCAGGGCCGCCTCGCACCCCGCGAGGCCTCCGCCGATCACGCGGATGGGTAGCCCGGTGGTTGAGGCCCTCGAAACCTCCGGGCTCGTCATGCGATCAGATCTGCTGGTTTCGAGAGCCTCAACCAGCGGGTTCTTCCTTCTTCTTGCGCGGCACGCGCAGGACGATGGCGCCTTCGACGACGCGGAAGTTCAGGATGCCGTCGCACTCGGGGTACCGCGGGCACGAGAGGAACGGCCCGAAGCGTCCCTTGCGCAGCTTCGTGGGCCCGCCGCACTTGGGGCAGGGGAACTCGGGATGGAGCGATCCGATGGACAGGTCGGTGGGGCCGCCCTGCGAGGGTTCGGCGTCGGTGCCGCGGTCCTCGAAGACGAATTCCGTCTTCCATTCGTCGGTGAGCTTCACCTTCGCCGCGAAGCGCTTGCGGGTCTTGAAGCTGAAGAATCCGTCCAGAGGACCGATTTCGCGGGTCTCCATGAGGGCTTCGGCCTCGTCGCGCGAGATGAGGCGGCCCGAGATGGTCTTGTAGAGCTTGAACTCGCAACCGGTGCACTCGTAGGCCTTGAGCTTCTCGCGCACGGGCTTGCCGCAGATCGGGCACTTGCCGAAGGGTTCGCTCTCCTCGAAGCCCGTTTCGTTGTCGAAGGCCTTGGCCTTGTCGACGATGGAGCTCGTGAAGGTGGCGATCTCCTTCATGAAGTCGGGGCGCGCGATGCGTCCCTTCTCCATCTCGAGGAGCTTGTGTTCCCATTCGCCGGTGAGGGCGGGGCTCACGAGTTCGGGTACGGGGATGCTCTGCAGCAGGTGGACGAGCTGCATGGCCTTGGCCGTGGGCACGAGGTCCTTGCGGTCGCGGCTCGCGTACTGGGCGCTGATGAGCTTCTCGATGGTCTCGGCGCGCGTCGCGGGCGTTCCCAGGCCGCGCTCCTTCATGGCCTCGGCGAGTTCCTCGTCTTCCAGAAGCTTGCCGGCGTTCTCCATCGCGCCCAGGAGGGACGCGTCGTTGAAGCGGGCCGGAGGCTTGGTCTCGTAGGGTTCGAGGGTGACGGTTTCCGTCGCGACGGCCGTGCCCGAAGCGCCCACGCCGGGAAGCTTGGAGGCCATGCCGATCTCGGCGGACTCCTCCTCTTCCTTGCCGAAGGCTTCGCGCCATCCGGCCACCACGAGCACCTTGGCTGTGGTGCGGAAGGAGTCTTCGCCCACGCGCGTGGTGCGCTCGACGGTCTTCCACTGCGCGGCGTCCAGGAAGGCCGCGAGGAAGCGGCGCACGACGAGGTCGTACACCTTGGCCTCGGTGGCCGAGAGCGCCGAACTCGCGAATTCGCCGGTGGGGATGATCGCGAAGTGGTCGGAGATCTTGGCGTTGTCGAAGATCTTCCTGGCGTTCAGGGCGCGCGTGGGGTCGGAAATGCGCTCCGCGAGGCCCTTGTAGGGCGCCTGGAGCTGTCCGAGAATGCGGGACACCTCTTCCGTGTAGTCTTCCGGCAGGCACTTGGAATCGGTACGGGGGTAGGTGAGGACCTTGTGGCGCTCGTACAGGGCCTGCGCCGCCGAGAGCGTGGAGCGGGCCGAGAAGCCGAAGCGCTTGTTGGCTTCCCGCTGCAGCGTGGTGAGGTCGAACAGGGTGGGGGGAGCTTCGCGGCTCTCCTTGGTCTTGTCGGTGGCCTTGCCGGCCTTGCCCTTGCAGCGTTCGCGGATCGCGTCGGCCAGGGCCTTGGACCAGATGCGGTCGGCGCGGTCGTCGACGTCGTCTCCCTTGCGGAAGTCTTCGCGGACGTACATGCCTTCGTACGTGTCGCCGCCGATCTCGAAGATGCCCTTGGCGGTCCAGTAGGGACGGGGCTTGAAGTCCTGGATCTCCTTCTCGCGGTTCACGAGCAGGGCGAGGGTGGGCGTCTGGACGCGGCCCAGGTTCGCCGTCTGCTTGCCGGCGCGCCCGAAGAGGCGCACGGTGAAGGCGCGGGTGGCGTTGATGCCCACGAGCCAGTCGGACTCGGAGCGGCACATCGCGGCGTCGCCCAGGCCCGCCTTCTCGGTGGGGGGCAGGATGTGGCGGAAGCCTTCCTTGATGGCGCCCTGCGTCATGGACTGGAGCCACAGGCGCTCGGTCGGCTTGTCGATCCCCAGATGCTTCACGATGTACGTGAAGATGAGTTCGCCCTCTCGACCCGCGTCGCAGGCGTTGACCAGGCCGACGATGTCCTTGCGCTTGGCTTCCTTCTCGATGATGTCGAGGAGTTCCGAACCGCCCTCTTCCTCGTCGTCGTCCGTCTTTTTCTTGCGGAAGCGTCCCTTGGGGCCGCTGTCGACGCTGGCCTTGAGGGGGAATGCGGGGGGGAGGATGGGCAGGGCGTCCAGGCGCCAGAATCCGTATTTCTTCTTGTCGAGGTCTTCGGGCATGCAGAGCTCGACAAGGTGGCCTGCGGCGGAACAGACGACGTATTCGTCGCTCTCGAAGACCTTGCCGCGCGCGGTGAACCCTCCCAGGGCCTTGGCGATGTCCCTGGCGACGGACGGCTTTTCGGCGATCACAAGCTTCTTGGACATAAGGCTTTGGGAATCCCTGGCTAATGGATGGAGAGGCGATAAGGTAGCACCTGTCCCGGAATCAGACTCGGGATCGGGCACGAAGAGGGAACGATCTGGCTTGCATCAGTTTCCGGCTTGCATCCCGGCTTGGAGGCTCCAGAGGCGGGCGTAGAGGCCTTGGCGTTCGAGAAGTCCGGTATGGGTTCCGCGTTCGCGGACCTCGCCGTGGGCCAGCACGAGGATCTCGTCGGCATCGCGCACGGTGGCCAGGCGATGGGCGATCACGAGGGTGGTCCGCTCGCCCAGAAGACGGTGGGTGACCTCCTGGATGGCCTCTTCGGACTGGGAATCGATGGAGGCGGTGGCCTCGTCCAGGACGAGGACGGCCGGGTCCTGGCACAGCGCCCGGGCGAAGGAGAGAAGCTGGCGTTGCCCGGTGGACAGGCGCGCGCCGCGTTCGCCCACGGGGGTGTCCATGCCGTCGGGGAGGCCGTCGAGCAATTCGCCCAGCCGCATCTCGCGCAGGAGGCCGCCTACCCGCTCGCGGGGCACGTCGCGCCCCAGCGTCACGTTTTCGAGGATGCTGCCCGGAAACAGGTACGGCTCCTGCATGACGAGCCCCAGGGCGCGTCCGCGTTCGTCGCGTTCGAGGTCGCGCAGGTCGATTCCGTCCACCAGGATGCCTCCGCCTTGCGGATCGTGGAAGCGGGAGAGGAGGGCGGCGAGGGTGCTCTTGCCGGATCCGGTGGCCCCGACCAGGGCCGTGGTGCGCCCCGGCTCGATGGTGAACGAAACATTCTTCACGACCGGGTGTGCCGGATCGTATCCGAAGGTCACGTCGCGGAACTCCACGCGCCCCGATGGCGCGCCCGGAAAGCGCGCATCCCCGGAGGTGGCCACGGAGGTGGCTTCGTCGAGCACGGCGAACACGCGCTCGGCGGCCGTGAGCGACTGTTGCAGGTTGGTGATGCGGTCGGAGAGTTCGCGCAACGGTCGGAAGAACAGACCCATCGTCCACGAGAAGGCGGCGAGCGTTCCGAGACTCGCCATGTCGCGCATGAACAGGAGCGTGCCCACGAGGAAGAGCAGCGCCGTCGCGAGCTCGGTGAGCAGGTTCATGACGGGGAAGTAGTAGGCGTAGCAGGAGACGTTGTGGTACCACGCCGCGCGGTATCCCGCGTTGCTGGTCGCGAACTCGGCGATGCGGCGCTTTTCGAGGCCGAAGATGCGCACCAGGGCCGAGCCGGAGAGGTTCTCCTGCAGGCTGGTGTTCAGGTGTGACAATTTCTGACGGATATCGCGGTTCGAATCGCGCACCTGGACGCGGAAGACGTGCGTGACCACGAGCATGGGCGGCAGGAAGGCGAGGCAGCACAGGGCCAGACGCCAGTCGACCAGCAGCATGTAGGTCGAACCGAAGACGATCATGAGGATGGAGCCCGACAGATCGAGCACGACTTCGGAGAGGAGCCGGTTCACGCTGTCGACGTCGTTGTTCAGGCGCGTCATCAGTTCGCCCAGCGGGCGCTTGTGGAAGAACGACATCCCTTGGGACTGGACGTGCTTCCACAGCGTCGTGCGCAAGACGTGGACGATGCGGGCGCTCACGTTCTCGATGGCCACGGCGCGCAGGAACCCCGCCAAGGCCGCGCCGGCGATCGTGGACAGGAAGACGAGCGCGAGCTGGTGGATGCGCCCGAGATCGCCTCCGGCCTCGAGGTGGTCGATGACCTTGCGCAGGAGGTGCGGTCCGGCGAAGGGGAGCAGTTCTTCGCACACCATCAGGACCGCCGCCGCCCCCAGGAGCAGGCGCACGTCGCGGGCGAAGGGCCAGAGCCTGCGGATCAGCGACGCGTCGCCGTTTTTCGTCCCGGTGTTCATGCGGCCTCGATTTCCCGCTCGAGCCCCTGGAGGGTCCAGGCGCGGGCGTAGTAGCGGCCGGCGGCCACGAGTTCGTCGTGCGTCCCTTGTTCGGTCACGCGTCCCCCTTCGAGCACGAGGATGCGCGAGGCGAAGCGGAATGCCGAGTAGCGATGCGACGTGAGGAGGAGCGAGCGCCCTTCGAGGAACGGTCCCAGCCGTTCCAGGATGCGCGTTTCGGTCTGGGCGTCCACGGCCGAAAGGGTGTCGTCCAGGGCGAGGAGGGGCGCTTCCTTGGCCAGCGCGCGCGCCAGGGCGAGCCGCTGGCGCTGGCCACCCGAGAGGTTGATGCCGCGTTCGCCCAGCATGGCCTCGATCCCGCCCGGAATCTGGGGGAGGTCCTGGTCGAAGCACGAGGCCCGGAGCCACGCGTCCGCATCGCCTCCGTCGACGCCGTCGGGCCTGCCCATGCGCAGGTTGTCGGCGATGGTGGCCGAGAAGAGGAATCCGTCCTGCGGCACCAGGGAGAAGCGCGAAGCCGTCTCCGACGACGACACCTCGGACAGATCCTGTCCATCCAGGAACACCGTGCCCGGCGGCGGGCGGCGCAGCCCCGAGACGAGCTGCAGCAGCGTGGTCTTGCCCGAACCCGGTCCGCCCGCGATCCCGAGTCCCTGGCCGGGTTCGAGCGTGAACGAGACGTCGTTCAGGACCCAGGGGCGGTCGTCGGCGTAGCGGAAGGACAGATTCCGTACTTCCAGGCGCGGCGGAACGGCGCGCCTGGGCGGAAGGACGGTTCGCGAGGCTTCGGCTTCGCTCGTCTCCCACGAGGCGATGTCGGTTTCGAGGTCGTTCATGCGTCCCAGGCTCGTGGCTCCGCGCTGCAGCATGCTGGAGACCCAACCCAGTCCGATGAGGGGCCACTGCAACCGGAAGAAGAGCATGACCGCGGTGGCCAGGGCGCCCACGGTGATCGCGCCCGCGTGGACCATCGTGGATCCGCGCCACATCAGCACCACCATTCCCAGGCCCCCCAGCGCGCTGACGGCGGGCCAGAGCGCTCCGGTGGACCAGGCCGAACGCGCGCTGGCCGCGCGCAGGCGGTCGGACAGCGTATCGAAGCGGTCGGTGAACGTTTCCTCGCGTCCGTAGCCCTTCACGACGCCGATGCCGGAGATCGTGTCGTGGGTGAAATTCGCGATGTCGGTGAGATGCCCCTGGATGCTCGCGTACGCCTTGTGCATGGACGTCATCGCGTAGTTGGCGAGGAACGGCATGGCCACGAGAGGCGCGAGGCTCCACAGGGCGAGTTCCCAGTCGCGCCAGAGCAGGTAGGCCACCGTGTAGACGATGAACAGCACGGTGCGGAACAGGTGGAGGATGGCCGGTCCCAGCACGTCGCGCACGCGGTCGAGGTCGGAGGTCGCGAGCGTCATCATCGTGGCCGTGGGGTGCTTGTCGAAGAAGGCGGGAGGCATGGCCTGTAGCCGCTCGAACATCCGCTGGCGGATGTCGTGCTCCATCGCCCGGCTGGCGCGGATCACCCAGAACCGCTGCGCCCAGAGGAGTCCCGCCGCGAGCAGGCCGGCGCCGAGCATCATCGCCAGCACGCGCAACGCCGCGTGCAGCCCGCGCCCCTCGCGCAGCCCGTCGATCAGGACGCCCACGAAATGCGGCGTGAGCAGGTCGAGTCCCACGGAGACCACGGTGGCGAGAATGCCTGCGATCACCTGGATCCGATAGGGCCGGATCTGCGCGAACAGGTAGGTCGCGAGATCCCTGCGTCCAGTCGAACTCATATGGTTCCGAGGGCGGACAGATGCGGTCTGGCCAAAAGGAGCGAGAGGATGGACTTCGCGTCGGAGAAGCTCGCGATTCCATCGTACAGCGCCTTCAGGGGACGGAATTCCAGCACCAGCTCCTCGCCCTCCTCGGGATGCGAATCGCCGCGCTCGCATCCGGTCGCGAGGTACAGGTCCATCCAACCGTTGGAATACCCTTCGGCCTGGGCGTAGTGGCGCAGGTGCGTCCACGTCCCTCCATGGCATCCGGCTTCCTCGGAGAGTTCGCGCCGGGCCGCTTCGAGAGGCTCTTCGCCCGGATCGACCACGCCCGCGGGCAGTTCGGCGATCACGTGTCCGATCGCCGCCCGAAACTGGGCGACCACCGGCACGAAACCGTCGGATGTGACGGCCAACACGCACACCCCGTCGCGAACCCGCACGATCTCGCGTACCTGCGGCTTTTCCCCTTCGCCGAACCGTTCCCGATCCACTTGGAGATAGCCTCCGGCGAAGACGCGTTCGGAATGGACAAGAGGAAGGCGGAGATCCTGTGGCTTCATGATCTTCTGAAGATACACAGACGAGGCGCCGGGAGAAACCACGCCATCCTCCTCGGTATCGGTCGCTTCCGGGTTGTCGGGCGTCCCGGACGGATGGTATAACATCGACATGAAATCCCCATCGCAAAGCCTGTTCGGCAAGCTGTTCCTGTATCTGCTGCTTCCGATCCTCCTTGTGATCCTGGGAAGCGGCATCTTCACGTACACCCGTTCCACGCGAGCGCTGTCCGATGCGAACGAGGGACAATATCTGACGCTCCGGAAGGCGTTGAAGGAACTCGCCGGGACGAGCTACCAGATGACGCAGTTGATGGTCGACGGCAACCTGCGGATGGCCAAGGCGATCCTGCTGCCCAAGATCGCCCGCGGCGACGGAGTCGAGAGGATCGATGCCGTCAACCAGGTGAGCGGAGAGAAGCGGAGCATCGAAGTCCCCCTTCTGCTGCTGGATGGAAAGAGGGCCTTTGGCGACACTAAATGGGTGGACAGCCTCACCGGCATCGTGAAGGGCGCGACCACGGTCTTCCAGATGATTCCAGGCGGGATGGTCCGCGTCGCGACCAGTGTCCGCAAGGCCGACGGGAAGCGCGCCATCGGGACCTACATCCCGGAGACGTCGCCGGTCTACCAGGCGATCCGGGACGGTCGCGAGTATTTCGGACGCGCCTTGGTCGCCGGCGAGTGGTACGTGACCGCCTACTCTCCGGTCGAGAAGGATGGACACGTGATCGGAGCCTTGTTCGTGGGAGTTCCGCAGGAGAACCTCGACGTGCTGCGGGAGCGCGTGGTTTCCTTCAAGGTGGGTGCGCACGGGTTCGCGCAGATCATCGACACCTCGGGCAAGCAGATCATCCATCCCGACAAGAGCCTGGAAGGCACGATCCGGAAATCGTCTCAACATGCGGCCATGGTGGCGAACCGGGAAGGTGTGGTGGAGAGTCGGCAGCAGAGCGATCTGAACGGCCGCAAGGACGCGGTCGTCGTGTACGCCTACACGTTGATTCCCGAGATGCAGTGGATCGTCGCGGCCTGCGCCTACAAGGACGAGATCGAAGCTCCCGTGATCCGGATCCGGAACATGCTGTTCCTTTCCGTGATGGCGGCTTTGGTCCTGTCGATGGTGCTCGGGCTTCTGGTCATGCGGACCATCGTCGGTTCCGTGAACGAGTGCGTCGAGATCGCCGACAAGGTCTCCAAGGGCGACACCCGTGTCGAGATCCTCGTGGGTTCGCAGGACGAACTCGGCAAGTTGAAGGCCGCGATGAAGCGGATGGTGGAATCGATCGGCCGGATGAGCGAAGACGTTTCCCGTCTGGCGAGATCCGCGGTGGACGGCGATCTGTCGGTGAACGTCGACGCTTCGCGGCACGAAGGCGATTTCCGTCGCATCGTGCAGGGGGTGAACGACACGCTGGGTGCCGTGGTGGTCCCGATCAACGAGGCCGCGATGGCCCTGGACATGCTGGCCGAGCGCGATCTGACCACGCGGATGACGGGCGACTACAGGGGCGATTTCAACAGCATCAAGGCCTCGTTCAACAAGGCCGCGTCGAACCTGGACGAAGCCATGGGACAGGTCGCCGACACCGCGGCGCATGTCGCGTCCGCAAGCGGGCAGATCGGAAGCGAAAGCCAGTCCCTGGCGAACGGGGCCAGCGCGCAGGCGAGTTCCCTGGATGCCATTTCGAGGAGCCTCGAGAACATGGCCCGCATGACGAAGGCGAACGCCAGCAGCGCGACCCAGGCGAAGGCGATCGCGGACGAAGCGAGCGAGAACGCGCGCCGGGGTGGACTGTCGATGGATCGGATGGGGAGCGCCATCCAGAAGATCAACGCGTCGAGCGACGAGACGGCGAAGATCATCAAGACGATCGACGAGATCGCCATGCAGACGAACATGCTCGCTCTCAACGCGGCCGTGGAGGCCGCGCGCGCCGGCGATGCGGGCAAGGGGTTCGCCGTGGTCGCCGAAGAGGTCCGCAACCTGGCGCAGCGCAGCGCCCAGGCGGCCAAGAATACGGAGCAGAAGATCAACGAGTCCGTGGGCAACGCGCGCGAGGGCGCGGTGATCGCGGCGGAAGTATCGGAATCGTTCACGGCCATTTCGGAAGGGGTGCGGCGGGTGAACGACCTGGTCACCGAGATCGCGGCGGCATCGAAGGAACAGGCGCAGGGACTGGAAGAGGTCAACCGCGCCACGTCTCAGATGGACAAGATCACCCAGCAGAACGCCGCCAATTCCGAGGAAGGGGCGAGCGAAGCCCAGGAGCTGGGGGCGCAGGCCACCGAACTGCAGGAACTCCTGTCGAAATTCCGCATCGACTGAGAGAGAAGAATGCGGATGCTCCGGTGGTTGAGCCTGTCGAAACCTGAGGAGCAAGCGATCAGCCCATCAGCCAGCCAGTTCCTTGGGGATGGGGAAGTGGACGTTTTCTGCCACGCCTTGCCAGGTTTCGACCGTGGTGCCGGGGTGGAGCATCTGGATGCGTTCCACGACGCCCTGGACGAGGCTTTCCGGGGCCGATGCGCCCGAGGTGATGCCGATGGTGTTGGCGTCGGCGAACCAGGCGGGATCGGCTTCGTCGGCTTCGTCGAGGAGGTAGCTCGGGATGCCGAGCTTGGCGCCGAGTTCACGCAGACGGGTGGTGTTGGAGCTCGTGCGCGAGCCGATCACGAGGAGCACGTCCACCTCCGGAGCCATGCCTCGGACGGCGGCTTGGCGGTTCGTGGTGGCGTAGCACAGGTCGCCCTTGGCGGGGCCCGTGATGGTGGGGAAGCGCTCGAGCAGGGCGGCGATGATCTCGCGCGTTTCGTCGACCGAGAGGGTGGTCTGCGTGGTGTAGGAGCATTCGCGCCCTTCCGGGAGCTCGATCGAGCGGGCTTCCGCCGCGGAGCCCACGAGGAACACGGAGCCTTCGGGAAGCTGGCCCATGGTGCCCACGACCTCGGGGTGCCCCTTGTGGCCGATCAGGACGACGATGCGGCCCTGGTTGGCGTGGCGCTTCACCGCGAAGTGCACCTTCTTGACCAGCGGGCATGCGGCGTCGATCACGTTCAGGCCGCGCTGGGCGGCGGCTTCGAAGATCGCTTCGGGGACGCCGTGGGCGCTGAAGATCACGTTCGATCCGGACGGGGCGCCGTCGAGATCGTCGATGAATACGGCTCCTTTGTCGCGCAATCCGTTGACCACGTGCTTGTTGTGGACGATTTCGTGGCGGACGTACACGGGTGCGCCGAACTTCTCGATGGCGCGCTCGACGATCTCGATGGCGCGCTCGACACCGGCGCAGAAGCCGCGCGGAGCGGCGAGAAGGATTCGCTTGGGCATATATGGGCAAATTAGGAAAGCGCGCGAGTGGTATCTTGAAACGTCTTCAGCCTCCACGATCCTTCTTTCCCAGGAGAACACCATGTCCGTCCTCGTCGGCAAGCCCGCTCCAGACTTCTGCGTGAACGCCGTGCGCGCGGGGGAGGTCATCGAGAATTTCTCCCTCTCCCAATTCAAGGGCAAGAAGTACGTCGTCCTCTTCTTCTATCCTCTCGACTTCACGTTCGTGTGTCCCACGGAGCTGCACGAATTCCAAGCCAAGCTCTCCGAATTCGAGAAGCTCGGCGCCCAGGTGATCGCCGCCAGTACCGATTCCTGGCACTCGCACATCGCCTGGCTCGAGACCCCCAAGAAGGTCGGTGGCATCCAGGGCGTCACCTATCCCATTCTTTCCGACTTCAACAAGACCGTCGCGGCCGACTACGACGTCCTCCTGCCCGCAGGCATGGCCTTGCGCGGCACGTTCATCATCGACAAGGACGGGATCGTCCAGAGCCAGGTCGTCAACAGCCTGGCGCTTGGACGCAACATCGACGAGGCGCTGCGCACTCTCAAGGCGCTCCAGTTCACCGAGAAGCACGGCGAAGTCTGTCCGGCCGGCTGGACCGAAGACGCGAAGTCCATGACGCCCACCGCCGAAGGGCTCAAGTTCTTCTTCGGAGGCTGATCGGACCCCATTGGAAAATCCATGGGATCGTGCTATTTTCCCTCTTCCTCCCTTAGAGGGGAGAGGTGGCCGAGTGGCTTAAGGCGACGGTTTGCTAAATCGTTGTAGGCTAAAACCTACCGGGGGTTCGAATCCCCCCCTCTCCGTTTAAATGCCCTTTCATGATAGGGCTCCAGTGGGTGCTTAGGCGGCAAACCCGCCTAGGCCCCGCCTAAAAACAAGCGGCTGGCTGACAGCCCTGGCAGGATGCGGAAGTTCTCGTGAGCGTCAGCTTGTCGAGCGCATCGACGGCAGCATGAGCTTCCCGTGTTGCGTCTTTCTCCACCGACCTCTCGTCGCCGTGACGGTTCCTCGCGCTTGATCGTCGGAAAATGTCCGGCCTCGGGACGCGACGGCGGTTCAGGTCAGAAAACGTCGTCGTCGTTCTGCGCTCGGCACTCGGTTGTCAAGAATGGAACATATGCGCCGGGAGTGATGACTGCTGATAGATTCATTGCCGAAGGAATTCAATTACAGTTCATTACAGCGCGTGGCTGGCGGCTCGATCGTCCGCGATGATTCTCATCGCCGATCCGAGATCCTGCATGCCAAATTCTGTCGCCACATGTGACGGAACGTGGATGACCCCTTGGGATTCGAAGTGCGGGCGTCGCAATTGCTGGTCCGTGTCCCCAATGCCACATTTCCGTAAGTTGCCGTGATGCAGTGACTTACGCCTTTCGATGCCGCTTGTGTACACTCTGAACTCGCTGAAATCGGCTGGATGACGCTTGCGATCTGTGTTTGTTTGACGTAAATTGGCACCATTAGTGATGCTTTGGATACGAATTGGAATAGCTTTGCTGACATGCGGATACAGGTCTATTGAAAAAACCACTTTGATGCTGGATACTTTGTCCCGGATGGCAATGTGGCTGGTACAGACCTCAAAAAGTGGGAGCCTGGAGGATTGACTACAGGGAAGATTCGCGAAGTATCGGGCCCGCCAATGAATAGTGATTTTGTGGAGACTTATACTGTGGGCGAATTTATGCTTAAATTTATCCCATGAACTGGTGGCTGATTGAAGATTTTGGAATGCCGCTTTATCTTGAACGATATTGCGGATCAGCTGTCAGCGCTTTGGATATTGCAGATCGCTTTGTGGATTCAGACGATGCTGTCCGGATGCGGAACTTTTGCTCGGCGATACCTCGCAAACCCACGCTGAGATTTGATGTTATTGGTATGGATGCTTCGGTTCAAGTGCGGAGCGATTTTCAGTCAAATGTGACAATCTCGATATCTCCGAATGAATTGCGCGCTATTGACGAGACGAGTGCAATTCGTTTGGCCTGTCTAATTGAACAACACATTCGAGGATGCCCATCGATTCAGGCAGGGCGTGGTCAAAAAATCACCATAGATCCTGATGAGCTTGCGAGCAACAAGGATGGCGCATGGCATCCCTTTCGACTTGTTCTGTCTGGAGTTCAGTCTTTTCCCGAACTTAATCCTACTAAGCCAGTATCTTCAAACCTTGAGCTGCTGAATAATGAGTATGCCTTCGAAGGGGTCGAGTTGACCCGTCCCCCTCTGAGCGGACAAGTTATGCAGCCATTTTGAGTTCGAATTCGATGGGGCTGCATCCATCGAGCGTGGTGTGTCTACGGGTCTGGTTGTACCAGCCGTCGATCCAATCTAGCATGGCGATCTCCACGGTACCGCAGTCGTCCAGAATGAACTTCGCGATACCGGTTTCCTGCTTCATGGTTCCGAAGAAGCTCTCCGTTGGAGCGTTGTCCCAGCACTGGCCTCGCCGACTCATCGACTGCAGGATTCCCGAATCCCTGAGGTACTGCTGAAGCTCAATGGCCGTGTATTGGCAGCCTTGGTCGGAGTGGAACATCAGCCGCCACCGTCTTGGTCGCCGCAGCCGAATCGCTTTGGACAACGCGCTCTTGACCAACGCCGTATCGGGCTTGTCACTGACTGACCAGCCAACAATCCGACGGGAGAACAGGTCCAGAATCACCGCGAGGTAAACCCATCCGAAAGTAGTCCAGATGTAGGTGATGTCGGAGGTCC